>ERZ1026772.341-NODE-341-length-35546-cov-89.790848_pt1 | contig 35546 bp, 31 predicted proteins | sample MGYA00380124_ERZ1026772 | MGnify/ENA primary metagenome ERZ1026772 (study PRJEB33269, sample SAMEA4719760) | human gut metagenome | biome: human-associated habitat; feature: organic feature; material: feces | place: Cameroon | collected 2013-10 ...
TTTATGCGGTATTCTAGCTTTATTACTTTTATCAACTGTCAAAGATGGGATTATAATTCTCCCTCACTACTTAATATTATACTATGATAATTATTTAACAAATCATTAAAAAGAAAATGGTGACATCTTAGTATCACCATCATACTTGATTAATTATCCAAGCTTCTTACCGAAGAATCTTCTTTCGCCCTTAGGAGCTTCTTCCTTAGATTCGATCCCAGATTCGAGCCCGTTAGATTCGAGCCCAGATTCGAGCCCAGATTCGAGCCCAGATTCGAGCCCCTTATTGCCTTCCTTCTTCTCAGGCTTTGGTAATAGTTCTTTGGCACTTACATTGACTCTACCTTTTTCGTCAATTTCCATAACCTTAACCTTAATCTTATCGCCAATCTTTAGAACATCTTCAGGCTTAGCAACACGATCATGAGAAATCTTAGAAACATGAAGTAAAGCATCTTGTCCCTTAAAGATTTCAACAAAGGCACCAAACTTTTCAAGACGTACTACAGTAGCATCATAGATGTCTCCAACTTGAGCAACTCTAGCGATATCTTGAATAATTCCCTTAGCCTTATTGATAGTTTCTCTATCCATATGGTATAAAACAACCTTACCATTATCATCGATATCAATCTTGATGTTGTCGCATTCTTCAATAATCTTATTGATTTGTTCACCACCCTTACCGATAACATCTCTAATCTTATCAACAGGGATAGTGAATGTATCCATCTTAGGAGCATACTTAGAAACATCCTTACGAGGTTCACTAATACATGCCATCATATTATCAAGAATCTCTAATCTACCCTTCTTTGCTTGAGCTAAAGCTTCCTCAAATACTTCACGCTTAATACCAGTACACTTGATATCCATTTGAAGTGCTGTGATACCATCCTTAGTACCAGCTACCTTAAAGTCCATATCACCATAGTGATCTTCCATACCTTGAATATCAGTCAAGATAGAATAAGAATCACCAACTTCAATTAAACCCATAGCTACACCTGCAACAGGGGCCTTAATTGGAACACCAGCTGCCATTAATGACATAGTACCAGCACAGATTGAAGCTTGTGAAGATGAACCGTTTGATTCAACAACTTCAGCAACTGTTCTAATTGCATATGGGAACTCTTCCTCACTTGGAATAACTTGCTTAAGAGCTCTTTCACCTAAAGCACCATGACCAATTTCTCTTCTACCAGGATTGCCCATTCTACCTACTTCACCAACTGAATAAGGTGGGAAATTGTATTGGTGCATGAAACGCTTCTCATCAACCTCAGTTAAGTCATCGATGATTTGATTATCACCTAAAGGACCTAAAGTTGTAATTGATATAACTTGTGTTTGACCACGAGTAAACATAGCAGAACCATGAACTCTAGGAAGTAAATCAATTTGAGAATCTAGAGGTCTAATCTCATCCAATGCTCTACCATCAGGTCTAATCTTTTCAACTGAGATTAATCTTCTAACTTCATTAGCGATAATTTCAGTACAATATTCATTTGTTTGCTTAACAAGCTTATCGATTTCCTTTTCAGTTAAAGTAGTATCTTCTTCAAAATGAGCTTGCATATTCTTAGTAATGCTTTCTTGAGCATTATAAGATTCTAACTTATCATGAATTGAAACAGCCTTCTCTAAATCAGCCTTACCATTAGCGTCAACATATTCCTTAATACGTGGATCGATTTCATAAAGAACAACTTCCATCTTTTCCTTACCGACCTTAGCGATAATTTCTTTTTGGAAAGCACATAGTTCCTTAATCTTTTCATGGCCAAACATCAAAGCATCTAGCATTAATTCTTCAGAAACTTCTTTAGCGCCAGCTTCAACCATATCGATTGCAGTCTCAGTACCAGCAACTGTTAAGTCAATTAATGATTCATTCATTTGTTCAACACTTGGGTTAACAACAAATTCACCATTGATATAACCAACCTTAACACCAGCAACTGGACCATTGAAAGGAATATTTGAAACACATAAAGCAAGTGATGCACCAAATAATGCAGCCATTTCAGCTGAACAGTCAACATCAACAGACATTACAGTATTTACAACTTGAACCTCATTTCTAAAACCTTCAGCAAATAAAGGTCTAATAGGTCTATCGATTAATCTAGCAGTTAAAGTAGCATGTTCACTTGGTCTACCTTCTCTTCTTAAGAAGCCACCAGGAATCTTACCTACAGAATATAATTTTTCTTCAAATGATACTGTTAGTGGGAAAAAATCAGTATCCTTAGCAACATTGCTTGCACAAGCAGTTGATAATATAACAGTGTCCTCATAACGGACTAGAACAGACCCCCCAGCCTGTTTTGCGATCTCACCAGTCTCAACTGTAAGTTTACGACCATAGAAATCTAAAGTAAAAACTTCTTTCATTTAATCTCTTCTTTCTTTCTAACTACTTGATTATACAAAATAAAAATGATATTTCCAAAAAGAATGCGTAAAATCTCATTATTTATGACAATATAGTTTTATTTATAGTATGCCTAATTATATTTTTGAAAAGGGTTGTTAGAAATTAGCTATTTCCAACAACCCTTTTAACTTTTATAAGAACAAACTCAATGATACTCTATTTCTTTCCTTATCAATCTCAATGACATAGACATCAATGATGTCACCTACTTCTAAGTAATCATAAGGGCTAATATTTCTTTGTTTAGAAATCTTAGACTTATGAACTAGGCCATCATCATGTAAACCGATGTCCACAAAAGCACCAAAGTCAACTACATTTCTTACAACACCCTGTAGTTTCTCACCAATAGACAAGTTATTTATATCAAGCTTATCAGACTTAAGGATTGGCCCTGCATAATCATCACGATAATCTCTTAAAGGCTCAGACAAGTTCTTAATAATATCAGCCACTGTATAAACATCACTCTCATACTTACTAGCTAAAGATTTTACATCATCATTGGCTAAAGCTTCCTTAAGTTCTTCACTACCCAAAGCTAAACCCTTGTGTTCCATCAAAATATTCTTAGCCAAATTATAACTTTCAGGGTGAATAGAAGTCATATCCAAGGCTTCCTTGCCATCCTTGATTCTTAAGAAACCAGCAGCCTGTTGGAAAGCCTTAGCACCTATCTTGTTAACCTTCTTAAGTTCTGATCTGTTACTAAATAAACCATTCTCATTACGATAATTAACAATCTCATTAGCACTAGACTTATTTAAACCTGAAATATGTTCAAGCAATTCTTTAGAAGCTGTATTTAAATCAACACCAACTCTATTAACAGTCTTAAGAACTGTAAAATCTAGCTTCTCATCTAATTCCTTAGTAGGTAAATCATGTTGATATTGACCAACACCAATAGATCTTGGATCAATCTTAATAAGCTCAGAAAGAGGGTCCAATACTCTTCTTGCGATAGATACAGCACTTCTTTCTTCTACATGCAAATCAGGAAACTCGCTTCTAGCGTTCTCACTAGCTGAATAAACAGAAGCACCAGCCTCAGAAACTAAAGTATACTTAACATTTAAATTATTCTTCTTAACTAATTCACTAACAAACTGTTCACTTTCTCTACTTGCAGTACCATTACCAATCGCAATTAAAGAAACATTATATTTTTTAATTAAGTTAAGACAAATCTTCTCAGCCTCAGCAACCTTCTTAACAGGCTCGTGAGGGAAAATCTTATCGATATGTAATAGCTTACCAGTACCATCTAAGATAGCTAACTTACAACCAGTTCTAAAAGCTGGGTCAAAGCCCATAATACAATCAACTGAAACAGGAGCTTGTAGTAATAAATGTTCTAAGTTATTCGCAAACACTTCAATTGACTTATTAGAAGCTCTTTCAAATAATGAAGACCATACTTCATTTTCAACTGAAGGTAGTGCTAAACGATCTAAACCATCAACAACCGCATCATATACCAAATCATTGACAATACTGTCCCTGTCTCTTGATAAACCACGGAAACAATAGCGATACAAGTATTCCTTATCATATTCAAAGCTAAACGAAATAATCTTTTCTTTAGAAGCTCTATTAATAGCCATGATACGGTGATCCTCAATATATTTTAGTTTCTCACTGTAATCATAATATTTCTTATAGACGCCCTTTTCATCCTTGGCATCCTTTTTAAGCTTACAAACGATAAAAGAATAATTATTAATAGAATCTGTAATCTTCTCTCTAAATTTAGGGTCATCACTAACCTTCTCGGCAATAATATCCTGCGCTCCTTTTATTGCTAATTTAGTATCCTTTACTTCATCTGTTAGATATTTACTAGCTTCTGTGTTGATATCACCCTTATAAGGAAAACCCAACATAAAGTTAGCCAATGGTTCTAAACCCATTCTAATTGCCTCAGAAGCTCTAGTCTTCTTCTTTTGTTTATAAGGACGATAAATATCTTCAACCTCTTTTAACTTAGTACAAGCTAAAACAGCCTCTTTAATCTCATCGGTCAACTTACCAGAAGTTTCAATAATTCTTAAAACATCACTTTTACGCTCTTCGAGATTCAATTGATATTGATACTCTTTCTCAATCGCAAAAATTTGTTCCTCATCCAAATTACCGGTAGCCTCTTTACGATATCTAGCTATAAAAGGCACGGTAGCCCCCTGCTTAAGTAAATCAAGGGCAGCACTAACCTGTTTCTCCTTTACATTTATTGTTTCTGCAACATATTTGATTAAATCCATAAAATAAACCTCGCCTAACTATTCTACTCTACTGACTTTAACGATTCAACCATCTCAATCTTTCTTAAAGGTTTGCGTGTCAATAAAAGCACAATAATCGTAAACACAAAAGTAATTAAGAAAGAGGCAATATATGAGAAGAAAGTAATATTCATGCCAAACATAACCATGTCCATATTGATGACATTCATGACAAAATGATGTTCAAGTAAACCTAGTGGCATACCTACAAAACCACCGATAATACTCAATATCAAGATTTCTTTAAAGATATAAGAATCTACTTCCTTAGGTCTAAAGCCCAAGACCTTCAAAGTAGCTATCTCACGGGTTCTCTCTGCCACATTAACCTGTGTTAAGTTAATTAAAACCACAAGAGCCAAAGAACCAGCAGCCAATATAATTACCAAAATAATTAAATCCAAGGCCTTAATCATATTCTCAAAGTTGGCAATCATATTGCTGAAATCAAAAGTACTAGAATAATCCTTAAGTAACAAAGTATCCTTATTCAAGCTTTTGACATCATTAGACATTACCGCAATACTTGTATCATGTACCTTTTCATTAAAAGTTTTATTATAGTAATCATCAGACATAAACAAATAATGTTGGAAATACATCTCACAAATATCCGCAATAATCACATCAGCCTTAACACCATTATAAGATTCAACAGTAATGGTATCGCCCTTCTTGAGCTTATGATTCTTAGCATACTTTTCAGAAACAATAACACCACTATTTCTTAAATTCAAAATAGTCTTCTTATCAGTCTTGCGCAAATCCAATATCTCTAAAGCTTCACCAGTATCCATAACCTCTACAGTAATAGAATCAAGCTCCTCATTATCCTTATAGGCAGCTGAAGAATAAGACATAAAAGGTACTACTGTTTCGTTACTTACGTCAGCTTTTAAAATATCTACATTCTCATCAATGTGTAAATCATTCTCTAATTGAATTGTATAGTTATAGTTAAAAATACGATTATATTGAATCTCAACTACATCCCTTACTGAATCCTTGATGCCAAAGCCAACTACCAGTAAACCAGTACAGCCAGCCACACCAATAACTGTCATAAAGAATCTGGACTTATATCTTATTAAATTACGGGCTGTGATCTTTGATGTGAATGATAACTTATCCCATATAAAAGGAAGCTTTTCAATAAATGTTTGTTTTGTAAGTTTAGGAGCCTTTGGACGAAGTAATGAAGCAGGAACTTCATTCAAGTCACTTTTCACAACAAGGTAAGTCACCAACATCATCAATAATGAGAATGCTAGAAAAGAGATAAGCACATAACCTATCGGATAGAACAAGATCATCTTAGGAAGCTTATACAAAAGTCTCCAACAAGTATAAATTACAGATGGAAAAAGTATTTGACCAATAATAATACCTATTATACAACCTATTAAACTTGCCAAGAAGGCATAACCTACATACTTACCTGTAACTTCCTTCTTAGTATAACCAAGAGCTCTAAAAATACCTATTTGGCCCCTTTGTTCATCTACCAATCGAGTCATGGTTGTCATACAAACTAAAGCTGCTACCAAATAAAACAACAATGGAAAAGCATAGCCAATGGCTGTCATTTGTTTACAAGTTGCTTCAAACATATTACTACTATAGTGAGAATCACGATCTAGTATCATCCAATTAGCTTCAGGAAGCGCATCAATATCCTGTTGAGCCTTAATAAGCTTTGCGCTAGCCTTTTCTATTTCTTGTTCAAACTTCTTTAAATTCTCATTATATTCTTCTAAACCGCTATTATACTTTGCCTCACCGATATTAACTTGATATTGTAAAGCGCCAATCTTTTGTCTATAAGTCTTTAAATTCTCGTTAGCCTCATCAATTACTTTTTGTAGAATTGCAAGTTCATAAACATTATCACTACCATTAATCAAAGAATCTAAGCCACTTCCTAACATATTCAAAATCGTTTGAACATCAATATTCTCAATCTCATTCATCTTATTTTGAATTTGTTCATCACTGATACCCAATTCTTCTTTTTTATGATCTAGGGTATCCTGATAAGACTTTACTGTTTTCTCTAAACTACTAATAGCTGAATTTAAACTTGTGATTTGAGCCTTATAAGTAACTAAAGTGATATGAGCATCATCCAATTGTCTTTTCGCATCAGCCAATTTAGCCTCATTCTCATTCTTCTCTGTCTCAAACTTTAGTTTATTCTCATCTAATTCATTTTGAGCTTTCTCAACCACGATATCCCTATAAGTACCCTGATTGACAAAAGCTGTCTCTTCAACATTTGTCTTTAAATCAGCTACATAATCCTTATATGCCTTGGTATAACTTGTATATTCATCAGCACCATCTAAAGTTAAATAAATAGTCTTATATTGTTCACCAATAAAATTAGTATTAGAAACAAGAACTACCGCATTAAGCTCTGTATTATTTAAAGTAGAAGTGCCTAACATCTTAGATGTATAAGCAGGCAACTTAGCTAAACCCACAATAGTATATTCATCATATCTAAGTTCATTAGAAAGTTCATCTTCACTATTTAAATAAAGTTTTAACTTCTCACCTATCTTATAAGAACTATCAGTAACTGTAGTTTCAATCAATAAACATTCATGATTATTCTTAGGCTCTCTTCCTTCATATACCTCATACTTATTGACATCACGATTAAGTTCTTCAACCCTAACTACAATTTCCTTATCGTTATCACCCTTGGCATAAGTATCGACAAATCTAGAGGCAAAAACATCCTTTACTCCATCCGTTTCCCTAATCTTAGCCACATCATCAGCACAAAATCCATAGGTTGAATATAATTGTAAATCCTGTAGATCATTATCATCATTATACTTGTCCATGCTTTCTTTTAGGATTGTGGAACTAGACATTAGACCCATCATAAAGCCTGAACCAATAAGAACAATCAAAACAAGCGAAATAAAACGCTTATATGTTTTCTTAATCATTCTTAAAGTATCTAAATTAAAAGTCTTCATAATTAGTATTCAATATCCTCAATACTTATTGGATTTTCATTAATCTCAACTGATTCAATATGACCAGATCTAACTCTAATAATCTTATGACCCATATCTTTTAAAGCACTATTATGAGTAACAATCACAACCGTCATCTTTTCTTTAAAAGCTAAGTCTTGTAAAACCTTTAAAACTTGTTTACCAGTAACATAATCTAGAGCACCAGTTGGCTCATCACATAATAATAACTTTGGATTTTTTGCCACTGCCCTAGCAATTGCCACACGTTGTTGTTCACCACCTGATAATTGACTTGGAAAGTTATTAACTCTATTCTTTAAACCAACTAAATCTAATACTTCTAAGGCGTCTAGAGGATCTTTAGATATTTGTAGAGCTAATTCTACATTTTCCTTAGCAGTTAAATTTTGAACTAAATTATAGAATTGAAACACAAAACCTATATCAAAACGACGATAATCAGTCAATTCACTTTCAGTTGCGTTAGATATATCCTTTTCATCGACCACCACACTACCAGAAGTAGCAGTATCCATACCGCCTAAGATATTCAAGATAGTTGATTTACCAGCACCTGAAGCACCTAAAATAACTACAAATTCGCCCTTATCGATACCAAAAGAAACTTCATCTAAAGCTTTAATTTCAACCTCGCCCATCTTATAAATCTTAGATACTTTATCAAATTCTATATAGCTCATTTTTTATTCTCCATTAATTATTTTATTGATATCACTATTTAACATATTTACATATGATCTAAAGTAAACAATAGACATTTGTTTAAGAACATAGACATTTAAATCATTCTTCAAGAGTTCCTTAAATCCCGCAATAATTGAAGATGCATAGGCTCTTGAAATTATTCTTATATATTTAGAAAAAAGCTTAGGAACCTGTAAATGACCTGTGATTAGGTTATAAATCAGTTTAGAAAACCAATCTAATAAAGAAGCATTTAACTTGGAATCCAACATCAATATCCTAAATTCATCAGGATATTCCTTATAGATATCAATCAGCTTATCGATGATTTGATCAATCGTTTTAAGCATCTCTTCATTATCTAAACTAAAACCATCACTCTCTTTAAAGAAAGACAATTGATTATTTGTTTCTTCTTTGATAAGTTCTTCGATTTTCAATAAACAAGGTTCGCATATCTTATTAATTAAATCTTCCTTATTATCAAAATAACGATAAAGATTGCCAACAGTAACTCCAGAATCAAGAGCAATTTTTCTTAAAGAGGCATTCTCATATCCTTTTTCTAAAAGTTCTTTCTTAGAAGCTTCTATTATTTTGTTTCTTACTTCTTCTTTTAATATCTGTGCCATATAATAAACATCCGTTCATTATTATTATACACAAAAATGAACGGATGTTTACCAATAAAAAAGAAGCGTTTAAGCTTCTTTAATGTTTAACTATTTTCTGATACCTAACTTAGTAATTAGATTTCTATATCTATTTATATCAGTTCTCTTTAAGTATTCCAAGAAGTTTCTTCTCTTACCAACCATCATTAATAAACCTCTATTAGAATGGAAATCCTTAGGATTCTTCTTCATGTGTTCAGTAAGTCTATTGATGCATTCAGTTAGAATAGCAACTTGTACTTCTACAGAACCAGTATCGCCTTCCTTAATAGCGTACTCTTTAATGATTGCTTGCTTTTCAGCCTTTGTTAACATTTTTAAATTCTCCTTCTATATATCTTTTATTCCGAGTAATAACTGGGGATATTTGTGTCATAACCCAGAATAAAGCTCATTAATGATATCATCCCCACTACAAGAAATCAACCAAAATAGTATTTAAAATCTCTAAATTGGTGCATATACAATGATTATCCTTAAATACTAGATACTCTTTATTCTTTTCTATGGCCTCTTTATATACATCCCTAAAGTCTTCACCATATCTTTTATAAAATAAGCCTAAATCTAAGCCATAAATAGTTCTTAAAGACATCATCACATTCTCAAATTCTAAATCTTGTTTATCTAAATAGATATTCTCACTTAGTAAGTCTTTCTTATTTATATAATTACGAACATTCTTAGTATAGGTATAGCGATGATTATTAACTTTACTACTAGCACCAGGTCCTAAACCGATAAAATCATCATATTTCCAATAGCCCAAATTATGTCTAGAATACATATCATTTCTACAATAATTAGACACTTCGTAATGGTTATAATCCAAAAGCCTTTTCTCTATATATTCATACATATCAGCTTCTGTATCTTCGTCCAAGTGGTCATAACCCCTTCTATTAAACATTGTATTTTCTTCGATTGTTAATGAATAGATTGAGATATGTGGCACATCCAAAGATAAAATATCATCAAGAGTCTTCTTTAAGATATCCATAGTTTGATAAGGCAAGGAATACATTAAGTCAACCGAGATATTATCAATACCACTTCTTTTAATTAAATCAATCTTCTCTTTCACTAAACCAAAGTCATACTTACGATTCATGATTCTAAGTAAATTATCATCACTACTTTCAACACCCATTGAGATTCTATTGACTCCATATTTCTTCATGATTTGTATTTTAGTTTCATCAACACTTTCAGGATTTACTTCAATAGTATATTCAATTACACCTTTACTTAATGGATAAATCATACTCAATAAGCACTCTAATTCACCACTATTTAAACAGCTAGGTGTTCCTCCGCCAATATAAATAGTCTCAAAATTAGAAAAAGGAAGATCATTTAGATCTTCTTTTATTCTTTCTAAATATTTACTTATCAAGTCCCTATTTACAATAGTATGGGCAAAGTCGCAATAACCACAAATACTATCACAAAAAGGCACATGGACATATAAATGCTTATTCATCATCATCAAGTGATAATACAGCCATGAAAGCCTCCTGAGGTATTTCAACACTACCAACTGCCTTCATACGCTTCTTACCTTCTTTTTGTTTCTCCAACAACTTCTTCTTACGAGAAATATCACCACCATAACACTTAGCCAATACATCTTTACGTAAAGACTTAATATTAGTACGTGCAATAATCTTATTACCGATTGCTGCCTGTACTGGAATTTCAAATTGTTGTTTAGGCAATAGTTCCTTTAACTTAGCAGTAATCTTTTGGCCTCTATTATAGGCAAAATCACGGTGAACAATAATACTTAAGGCATCAATCACTTCACCATTTAATAAGATATCCATCTTAACCAGATTTGACTTACGATAACCAATTAATTCATAATCTAAAGACGCATAACCTCTAGATACTGACTTTAACTTATCGAAGTATTCAAAGATAATCTCTGATAGTGGCATTTCATAGATTAATTGATTACGATTATCATCAATATAAATCATATCCTTATAGATACCTCTTTTCGATTGTGACAATTCCATAACCGGACCAATATTATCACTAGGCACCATCATAGAAGCCTTAACGTAAGGTTCCTCAATATAATCAATCTTAGTATTATCAGGCATCATACTTGGATTATCAATATCAACAACACTTCCATCAGTTAAAGTAACCTTATAGACAACAGATGGAGCGGTAGCGATTAAATTCAAGTTGTATTCTCTTTCAAGTCTTTCTTGAATTACTTCCATATGTAATAGACCTAAGAAACCAATTCTAAAGCCAAAGCCTAAAGCCTTTGAAGATTCGGCTTCAAAAGTTAAAGAAGAATCATTTAATTGTAACTTCTCAAGTGCATCTCTTAAATCATTATACTTACTATTATCAGTAGGATACATACCACAATATACCATTGGATTCATCTTACGATAACCGGGTAATGGTTCACTACATGGATCATCAGCTAAAGTAATCGTATCACCAATAAAGACATCTTGAATTGACTTAATAGAAGCACAAATATAACCTACTTCACCCGCTGATAAAGAGTCTTTCTTAACTTCGTTTGGTGTCTTAACACCAAGTTCAGTTACTTCATATTCGGTATTTGAATGAAGCATTCTAATCTTATCGCCAACCTTAATCTTGCCCTCTTTTATACAAACAAAGACAACAACACCACGATAAGAATCATAATATGAGTCAAATACTAAGGCTTGTAACTTATTAGTTACTTCACCCTTTGGACAAGGTAACTTATTAACTATACTCTCTAAGACATCTTCAACATTTAAGCCAGTCTTAGCACTGATGCATGGGATATCACTACAGTCTAGTCCAATAACATCTTCAATTTCTTTCTTAGTTCTTTCAACATCAGCACTTGGCAAGTCAATCTTATTGATTACAGGAAGAATCTCTAAGTCATTGTCTAAAGCTAAATAAGTATTCGCAAGAGTTTGAGCTTCAATACCTTGGCTTGCATCAACTACTAAAATAGCACCATCGCAAGCAGCCAAAGAACGAGAAACCTCATAAGTAAAGTCAACATGTCCTGGTGTATCAATCAAATGGAATGTATAGTCTTGTCCATCTTTGGCATGATATTTAATTTGAACAACATTAAGTTTGATTGTAATACCTCTTTCTTGTTCAAGATCAAGTGAATCAAGAATCTGAGTAGTTACCATCTCTCTTTTAGTCACTGTATTTGTTAGCTCTAAGATACGATCGGCAAGTGTTGACTTGCCATGGTCAATATGAGCTATGATTGAAAAATTTCTTATGTTCTTATTCATCAAATGTTCCACCTACTAAATTCTTACCAGCACCATTATAGAAGTTCTTAGCATCCATTGTATTCTTGCCCTCTGGTCTTATCTTATAAACTTTAACAAAACCATTTTGACAATCTATTCTTAAATAATCCTTTTCTAAACCCTTAAAGGTACAAGGACTACAGTTATCACTATATTCATAGAACACTTCAATAAACTTATATTTCTTACCATTTAAGATACTATAAGCACCAGGTTCATCAAGTAAACCCCTAATGTGGTTATATACTTTTAATACATCATTATTGAAATGAATATATTCATCTTCCTTAGTCAAATTATAAGAAAAAGATACTAGGGATTCATCTTGAGCTATTCTTTCAAACTTTCCTTCAAAGAAATTAGGTAAGAAGTCCAAGATACATTCACGAGCCAAATCACTTAAACGATTAAATAAGCTAGCATTAGTATCCCTTATATCAATATCTAAATCTTTCATATAAAGAATATCACCAGCATCCATCTTCTTTGTCATATAGATGATAGAAATACCAGTCTTAGCATCACCATTGATAATAGACCATTGAATAGGCGCACCACCCCTATATTTAGGAAGCAAGGAACCATGAATATTAATTGACTTATATTCAGGATATTCAATAAGTTTAGATGGAATAAATTGGCCATAAGCACAAGTAATAATCAAATCAGGATTTAAATCCAAAATTCCTTGATAATCATCTTTGATAGAAATAGGAGTAAAAATTGGAAGGCTATATTCCAAAGCCACTTCTTTTACAGGAGAAGCTGTCAATATTTGTTTACGCCCTACTTTCTTATCCGCTTGGCTTACAACGCCAACAATATTATAGTTATTTTCAATTAAACCCCTAAGGACATTAGCTGCGAAAGCTGGGGTACCCATAAATACAATTCTCTTATTCATAACATTAAAAATTATAGCATAGTAAAAATTGCATTTACAAAAGGACTTTGGTATAATTTTTAAGCGTATTCATAAGGAGGGTCTATGGCAAATATCAAGTCACAAAAAAAGAGAGCTCTTACAAATGCTAAAAAGAATTTAGCTAACACTAGCGCTAAATCAAGATTAAAGACAGCTATCAAGAAAGTTGAAAAGGCTGTTGAAGCTAACGATAAAGAATTAGCAGTAAAGGCATTTAACGAAGCAAATTCACTTCTTGATAAGGCTTTAACTAGCAACTTAAAACATAAGAACTTTGTAGCTAGAGAAAAAGCTAGATTAGCTAAAAAAGTTAATAGCTTAGCTTAAGTTAAGAATAAATAAAGCATCGACTAAGATGCTTTTTTTAATGTTCTAAACAAAAATAAAAGATGACCTAAGTCATCAATTATTCTTCAACGTTATGGAAAATTTCTTGAACATCATCAACTTCATCAAGTAAAGTTAATAATCTGTTCCATAATTCCTTATCATGTTCATCTTCAAGCTTAACATATTCTTGAGGAATCATCTTGATTGCACAAACTGTATATTCACAATCAGGAATAAGTGCATCAATTGCTTCTTGAGCCTTATGTAAATCACTTGGAGTTACATAAACAGTCATTAAACCATCTTCAAGCTCGATATCTTCTACATTTACATCAGCTTCAATTAAAGTATCCAACATCTTTTCATCATCTTCATAATTGAATGCTAATACACCTAAGTTATCATAATTGAATGAAACTGAACCCTTAACACCTAACTTACAATGTGACTTATTGAAACATTGGTTCATAGAAGCGATAGTACGATTTGAATTATCTGTTAAACAATCAACGATAATTGTGGCGCCACCAGGACCAATACCTTCATATCTTAATGAATCATAAGATTCAGTGCTACCACCCTTAGCCTTTTCGATTGCTCTTTTGATAACATCTGCAGGAACTTGGTTAGCCTTAGCTTCCTTAATCTTTGATCTCAATGTAAGATTCATTTCAGGATCAGGAACACCACTCTTAGCGGCAATATAGATTTCTTTACCGTATCTTGAATATACTTTTGTTTTCATTGCTGCAGTCTTTGCCATTGCAGCCGCTCTTACTTCATGTGCTCTTCCCATTTAATTTTTACCTCTCCAACTATAACATTATATATTCTTTTAGCTTTTTCACAAATAAATCGTTATTAGAAACAAATTTTTTTGGTTTAAAGTTCAAAGCTTCCCTAACTTTATCATCAAAATCATCGCCATCATTCATCATTACAAGATAACCCTTTTGATAATATGCATTAACAATTTGAAGTTGATGATCATTTTGGTGTTCCTTATATTTTGATAAACGTGGAACTGCCAAAACTTTCTTATTCTTATTAAGACAACTAACAATTGTACCAACACCACCATGACAAATAACCAAATCTGCTTCATTAATATATTTATCAAAGTCATCCTTATCTAAATACTTATGAATTTCAAACTTCTTTGATTCATAATCAGTAAAACCAGCCTGAACAATTATCTTATCTTTTATATTACTATGTTCAAGATAATCCAATAGTCTCACAAAAGGCTTATCTTGAGTACCTAAACTTACAAAAATCATTAGAATATATTCCCCCAACACTCAGCCTTTGGATAAACTTCTAATAGTTCAGGCCATTGCACAATAAATATATCAGCAATAGGATAAATCAATTTACCAGCCTTAGTACCAGTAGTAATATTAGCCATTGTCTCAATCCAAACAACCTTCTTTTTAAACATATGAGCTATTTTACACATGGGTACAGCGGTATGTGTACCCGTTGATACTATAAAGTCAGGTCTAATAATTAAGAAATAAATAAAGGATAGAATAATATTAAAAGGAAAAATAAATAAATATGGCAACAAATGATCTTGAGTACCATAGACAAGATATTTCACCTTTGAATACTTATCTTTTAAATATACTGTAGATTCAGTCTTTTCAGTAATCAAAGTATAGTCAACATCATTAAAAAGCTTCTTAAGCGCAAGAAGCTCCTCCAAATGACCACCACCACTAGATATAAAAATAACTTTCTTCATAAATTAAAAAAGGGATGTTTCCATCCCTTATTATACACTATTTAGCTAAAGCGTTTTTTACAAGTTCACTAACTTGTGCTTCAGTTTCACACTCAACTGCCTTAGCAGATAATTCTTTCATCTCTTCATAGCTTAAACCATTAATAATCTTACGAGCTCTTAAGATAGAAGTAGCAGACATAGAGAATTCATCTAAACCTAAACCAAGTAGTAATGGAGCAGCCATAGCATCACCAGCCATTTCACCACACATACCTACCCATTTGCCATTCTTGTGAGCACCTTCAATTGTCATCTTAACAAGTCTTAAGATAGAAGGGTTTAGAGGTTGATATAAATAAGAAACCTTTTCACTCATTCTATCGGCAGCCATAGAGTATTGGATTAAGTCATTAGTACCGATTGAGAAGAAATCAGCATGCTTAGCAAATTGATCAGCTAATACAGCACTTGCTGGAATTTCAACCATCATACCAACTTCAATCTTTTCCGCAACCGCAACACCTTCAGAAACAAGCTTTGCCTTTTCTTCTTCAAAAATTGCCTTGGCATCTAAGAATTCTTGAATAGTAGCGATCATTGGGAACATGATACAAAGTCTTCCGTATACTGACGCTCTAATTAAAGCTCTTAATTGAGTTCTAAATACATCAGTTCTATCTAAGCAGAATCTAATAGCACGGTAACCTAAGAACGGATTCATCTCTTCTGGGAATGAGAAGTAATCTAACTTCTTATCACCACCGATATCTAGAGTTCTTACAACTACCTTCTTACCCTTCATTCCCTCAAGTACAGCCTTGTAAGCTTCGAATTGTTCTTCCTCAGTTGGGAAATCAACAGTAGAGTTCATATATAAGAATTCAGTTCTAAATAAGCCGACACCTTCACCACCGTTATTTAAAACACCTTCAACATCATTTGGACCACCAATATTACCAGCTAATTCAACTTCATGGCCATCAACAGTTACTGACTTTTGATGAACCAATACCTTTAAAGCTTCCTTTTCAGCTAAGAAAGCTTCTCTTTTAGCCTTATAAGCCACTAATTCTTCTTCATCTGGATTAATAATAGCTAAACCATCAATCGCATCAAGAATCATCATATCGCCATTATTACAGCTTTCAAGGATATTGCCTGTACCTACAACAGCAGGAATCTCAAGAGATCTAGCCATAATAGCTGAATGACTTGTTCTACCACCAACTGCAGTACAGAAGCCTAAAGTATATGTTTTATTTAAAGAAGCTGTATCAGATGGAGTTAAATCATGTGCCACGATAATTACTTCTTCATTTATTGCGGTTAAATCAGGAATCTGCAAACCTAGAATATTACATAATAGACGATAAGAAACATCTTTAATATCAGCAGCTCTTTCTCTGAAATAATCATTATCCATTGATTCAAACATGGCAATCATATTATCAGAAACAGTCTTGCATGAATAATCAGCACTATTTCCTTCACCAATCATGTCAACAATTTGACTAGCATATTCTGGATCTTGTGCCATCATTAAATGAGCATCAAAGATAGCCAATTCATCTTCAGAAAGATTAGCACTTGCTCTTTCTTTAACTAGATTAATATCACTAACAGTCTTTTCTAAAGCACTAGTGAAACGAGCCTTTTCTTCTTCGACACTTCCCTTTAAAGTGTTAGTTACATTAATTACAGGGCTTTCTAGTTTAAAAACCTTACCAATCGCAATGCCGCTACTAGCGGCGATTCCTTTAACCATTTTAAAATTTCCTCCTAATTATCTATAAAATTTTATCGCATTTCAATCATTGAAACAACTCAAAAAGTTTGCATAAGCTTTTTTACGATGACGGTAGTAAGTGGAAGAAGACAAATACCCTTCATACCAAGGTCCTTTTTTATTAAGAATCACCTCGTTTTGAATGATAAAACGATCTTCATCATCTAAGATATTAAATATTACATTTTCAATATAATATCTAATTCTTCTCTTAATCAACAATGTGTCTTGACTGACAACATCACATTCTGGTCTTTCTGTATATTCTTTAGAAACCAAATAAGTTTTTGCCAACTCGGCAACAATCACTCTGTTATATTCAGAGGAAATTTTATTATTTGACATTTTTAAATTATTCAATTCTTTCTTTATTGTGTTACTTCAATTAAGCCATAATGGCCATCATTACGTTTATATACAACAGCAATCTTATCTGCATCAATATCTTTATAGATGTAGAAAGAATGAGACAACATTTCCATTTGTAAAATAGCTTCATCAAGACTCATTTCATCCGCAAAAATCATCTTAGTCTTTACAGGAATTTCTGGTTCAGTAATATTCTCATCAACGAAATTCTGAGCTAAAGAATCCTTATGTCTTCTTGAAAGACGAGATTTTTGTCTTCTAATTTGATCCTCAATCTTATCAATAGCTAAATTTACACCTGTTTCAAAATCATCATGCACTATTTCAGAACGACATAATCCAATCTTTGTTGGAATACTCGCCTCAATTTTCAAAGAACTGTTATAAGGCTTTACGGTAATTCTAGCAGTTGTGTCATCACTCACCGCAAAATACTTAGTTAGAAATGATAGACGATTTTCAATGTGCTCTCTCATTTCATCAGTAATAGTGACATTTTCGCCGTAAATTACAAATTTCATATTTTCTTCCTCCTTTATATGAAATATTTACTTTATTTGTTGAAGTAACCACTCATAAACAAGATACAAGCCATAAGCATCCAAACCACAATATTCGATAAGTTCTTTTTTAACCTTATCATCATCTTCTTCAATACCTAAATCGATATTACGCCAATTAAAGACAGCCTTCATACCATCATTAATTTCTAAAGATTTATAATTCAATTCAGACACTATGCTTACTAATTGTTTAAGTGTAAAGTTACCTCTCATTCTTACATCGTAGATTAGGCCTTCTAAGAAAGGAGTGGCCAAATCAACAAAACGTTTGTTAATATTCAATAATTCATCTCTATATTCAGGAAAATAATCAGCAAGTTCCTTAATTCTTCTACACTCCGCTCCATAGGCATTATACGCAACTATAGGTCCGGACTTTGGAATGTATTTCAATAGACCTTCCGCAAATTCTCTTCGACAATCACCCTTTCCCAAAAATGAATATTTAGACAAATTATTGTTTTCATCAAGTATATATAGAACAAACTCAAAAGGTAAAACATCAAGGGGCCTCAAACCATTAAACTGTGGAATCAAATAAGTATCCCATTCAAAGTCAATGAACGTAATTGGCCTAGTACCAAGATGTTTTAACCAATCCGCAAGAGCATATTTTTGTACATATTTACCCCCGTTCTTGCTTGCCATAACCTGAGCATATTGCACTCTATTTCCCTCAAATTGATCTAAATCAATATCTTTTAGAAATTCAATGCCAGCTTGATACATTTTATTCTTATTAGCACTTGAGACTAAAGTTAAAATAGAATCATCAGGCAAATTCTTCTCTTCTCTAAAACATTCATAATAATAAGGGCAAATATTGTGACTATGACAAACACGACTCTTTTTTGGACTATATGAATCCAAAGAAGTAGCCTCTATTCTATTTATTATTGATTTAAAATCATAGATTCTATCACTGAATATATCTAAGAATTTATTGCCATTAATTTCATCGGTTAAGATGAACAACTCTTCAATATTTAAATTATCTTCAAAGACATAATCTTTATTAATATAAGCTAAATAAATTTTATTTACATTAATATCTAATTTTCTTAAAACCTCTAAAGTTAAACAATAATAAGTATAATCAAAGTCCTTAATAGAAGTCATATTATGCACGAAATATAAGTCAAAACCTCCTTCAACTTTGTGCATAATAGGCACCTTTATACGAAGACCATCACATTCAAATCGTGTTTTTATAAACCATTCATATTTGTCTATTTCATCAAAGAAAGCACCATTGGTATCACCTACCGTTCCTCTAAAATAATCTTCTATTTTCAAAAATCTTGCCAATAATAATATTAAAGATTCATCACTTCTTAAATAATGGTTAAAAGAAGAATTATCACCAAGAGAATAATAATAAGACCTTGGACATCTATTAAACTTCTTTAAATCCGTTATATGATACATAACTACCTACCTAAATTATATCAAATATATATCTTTTCTACACGAGAATTTACATCACATATTAACTCATATGAAATTGTATAAATATTAGCAGCCATTTTCTCTAAATCGCCATAGATAAGAACCTCATCATATAAGTCGCAATCTACATCACTAACATCAACCATCATCTGATCCATACAAATATTGCCTAAAATATTAACTTCCTTGCCATTAATGCTAACAGTATTTCTACCGCTATGAAGTCTAGAAAAACCATCACCATAGCCAACAGAAACAGTTGCCACTCTTATATCCTTATCAGCGACAAATCTTCTATCATAGCCAATAGGCTCACCCTTTTTAACCTCTTTAATATGACTAATAACCGACTTCATCGTTAAAGCCTGTTTTAAACCTTCATAACCACCTAATCCATAAAGAATGATACCAGGTCTAACCATATCTAAATGATATAAAGGATGCTTCATAATAGTCCCCGAATTAGCACAGTGTCTAATCTTAAAAGTGATACCTTCTTGTTTTAATAAATTAATATCCTTTATAAATAAATCATATTGAATCTTTGAAAAATCATCATCTAAACAATCAGAGAAATGCATAAAAACACCCTCAAAATCAAGATTATTTAAAAGACAAGCTTTTTTCATTTCATCAACATCCTTAAAGCCAATACGATTCATGCCAGTATCAATCTTTAAATGACACTTAATCTTTAAACCATATTCATTTAAACCTCTTGCATAAGGAAGTGAATAAACACATTGTGTAATATTATATCTAAATAACTTATCAGTATCCTCTAAAGGCGTATAGCCAAGAATTAAGATAGATGTATTTATTCCTCCTTCTCTTAATTCGATAGCCTCCTCTAAGGTACTAACCGCAAAATAATTTGCACCCAAATCCTCATATAAATGTGCTAATTTAACGGCACCATGACCATAAGCGTTATCTTTGATAACAGGGCAAATCATTGCCCCGTTTACTTTATTCTTGATTATATTAAAATTATCAACGATACACTTAGTATCAATCTCAACCCATGTTCTTCTACTCATAAGACTATTATAACGCTAAATTAAAGTCTTAGTACCAAATGGACGAACAACTAGTTCCATAATAGAGTCTTTATCAAAAACACTTGATAGAACCATCTTATAATCATTAACCAATTCTTTTGGTACAACAGCTTGAATAGTGCCACCAAAGCCACCACCATGAACACGATAAGCGCCCTTATGGCCCAAGATATAATCACTCATGGCAATAGCGATAGATAAAGGTTGATTCTTTGGCATAGAACTTGGATAAACATTTTGAAGATACATATAACTAGATCTACCAGAACGATTAATTAAATCTAATAAGCTATCGATATCCTTATTCTCAACAGCTTCCTTCTCTAAAACAGCTCTCTTATCTTCTGTATAGAAATGGAAACTTCTTAAAATCGAACGATCATTCTTAACTTCTTCTCTTAATTCCTTAATATGAGTAAAGAAATAATCAGGATCACCATCTCTTAAAACATCACAGTTTAATAATTTAGCAACATCCTTCATTTCACCAGGAACCGCAGAATACTCATCACTTAAATCAGCATGATCACCCTTTGTGTTAACTAAAATCAATTCATAACCATAGTCAGTGAAATCAAATTCATAATTTTCAATTACCGGGGCCTTAGGGTCATTAAAGTCCATAGCCACAAAACCACCAACTGAAATAGAAGCTTGATCTAGCAAACCACTAGCCTTACCAAAATAAACATTCTCAGCATATTGACCGATAATAGCTCTATCAACTGGTGTGATTTGACAATCATTGAATAGACAATTGAAAATCTCTACAACCATCATCTCAAAACATGCACTAGATGAAATACCTGAACCAATCGCAACCTCAGAATCACACATTGCGCTAAAGCCACCAATCTTATAGCCTAATTCATTTAGTTTGTTCGCAATGCCCCTAATTAATGATTTAGAAGTATTCTTTTCACTATCTACTACAGCCAAAGAATTAATATCAACAACACAATCATCAAACTTTGGATCAATAAAGATACATTCACTATTATCATTAGCCTTAACTACACAAATATTGTCATAATTAATGGCAGCAGACAAAGTATGACCATGTTGATGGTCAGTATGATTACCACCAATTTCAGTTCTACCAGGAGAAGAAATCAAATGATAATCACCATCACCAAAACGCTTATATGCTTCGTTTAGTAAAGAAATGTATCTTTCTTTTTCCCTACTTAAATCATTAGTACCCTTAATCTTAGATAATAATTCATCAATCTTATCGCTATTGATATAATCTTTTAAATCGTTATAATTCATATTATTTCCCCTCTAATGTATAAACAATCTTATGATTAACTTCTTTATCTTTATAAATATATGGCTTTATAAAATTATCATAGTTGATACCATTTGGATAATATTGACACTCAAAACATATTCCATAATAATCTTCATATGTATGATTATTCTTACCATCTAAATGACCTAAATAATTACCAGTATAAATATGCATACCAGGTAAATCACTTTCTACCATAAGAGAAAATTTATCACTATGAAGCTCAGCCATCTTTTTAAATGACATATCCTCGAATACATAATTATGATCTAGACCACCCTTAGATAAATTTGAATGGCCAATAGATAAAACATCATTCATCTTACTCAAAGTAGTGAAATCAAAAGCTGTACCATTTACATCAATCACCTCGTTAGAAGCCATAGGGCCAACATTTAAAGCTACCTTGTCGGTATAAACCTTGAGTTCTTGATCAAAAACAGTATCAATACCACCGTTTAAATTAAAATATGAATGATTTGTAACATTTAAAATACTATCCTTATCGCATAAACCTGTAAAAGAATAAATTAATTGATTATTTTTTAATGAATAAGATACTTCTAAGTTTAAATTACCAGGGAAGCCTCCAGACATATCACCATCAAATAAAGACAAGACGATTTCATCTTCCTTTAATTCCTTAAGTGTATAGCCTCTAAAACTTAAATCGCCAACACCAGAATGAAGACAAATACCTGGTTCATTTAATGATAATTGATATTTTTCACCATTAATCACAAAACTGCCATCAGCAATTCTATTAGCATTTCTACCAACAGTGGCACCTAAGTGGGGTCCAGTATTCTTAAAATAAGAAGCTTGATCATCAAAGCCTAAGACAATATCAGTATTAGTTTTCTTATCAATAAAAGAAACTAGCGTTGCACCAACTGTGGATACCTTAACGCTTAAATATTCATTTTCAATTGTATAAATCATACTTCACCATTAGCCTTCACTAACATCGCAGCGCCCATAACTCCAGGTTCCTTAATCTTAGCTAAAACAACCTGAGCTGGTTTAATACCATTGAAATATTTATGATAACTTTCTACCATCTTATCAAAATATTTCTCATGTTGATTAAGCGCAACTCCACCACCGATGACAAAAATATGTGGATCACAAATTTGACCAATAGTAGCCAAAAGTCTACCCATTTGATCAGCCATCTCATCAACTAGCTCGACAGCCTTAGGATCATTTTCATCATACTTTTCAAACAATTCCTTACAAGTATTACCCTCACCAAATGCTCTTGCAGCCTTTCTACCTAAACCTCTACCACTTGATTCAGATTCAATACTACCAGGATTTAAATAATCAGAATAACGCTGGCAGCCATCTTTAACGATGATATTACCAATTTCTCCCGCAAAACCCATTTGGCCAGAAACAATCTTGTGATTAAAAATTAAAGCACCACCAATGCCGGTTGAATGAGTAATATAGTAAACGATTGGCTTATTCTTACCTGCTCCTAGCATCGCCTCAGCCAAACCAGCCATATTCGCATCATTATCAAGATATACTGGACGGTCATATCTTTCTTCAATCAAATCAGCAATTTTATAATTTTCAAAGCCAACAAGATTATTAGAAATAGGCATAACTCTATTATAAATATCAACAGGACCCGGAATAGCTACACCAATACCTTGTGTTTTATCAATATCAGTAATTTGATCAAGCACAGAAAAAACAGCGTCTCTTATCTTTTCCTTAGGACCAACCAAGCCATATGATTTTGTAACATATTCTTCTAAAACGTTACCGTCATCATCCATTTTGCAAGCCCTTACATTAGTTCCACCTAAATCGACACCTACATAATAATTCATAATTATAAATCCCCTCTTTTCTTCAGATGTATTAATTATAAAATATTTCACCTATTAAATCATAACCTTTTACATCATTTATCTTAACGCTGACAAAAGTGCCAATCTTCAAATCTTCATCCGTTTTAATATAAACAACACCATCAACTCCATCTGGTGCTGACATATATGATCTTCCTACATATCTTTTAAACAAAGATTCATATCTTTCAACCAAGACTTCATAAGTTTTACCAATTCTATTTTGATTCTTCTCAAACACAATCATTTGTTGTGTTTCCATTAATTGGTTATATCTTCTTTGTGCATCACTCTCATCTACTTGAGGCATATCAAAAGCAGCAGTATCTTCTTCATTAGAGAATGTAAAAGCACCTAAAGAATCAAATTTTAGTTCCTTAACCATATCTATAGTATCATTGAAATATTCTTCTGTTTCATAAGGAAAACCTGTAATCATTGTAGTTCTAACAATCGCATCAGGGAACATTTCTCTTATATGATTAACTCTTTCCTTAATAAGTTTTACACTACCCCTTCTATTCATCTTCTTAAGCATGAAATCATTGCCATATTGAACAGGAATATCAAAATAAGGAAGTACATGCTTAGATTCTTTCATCACTTCTAATAACTCATCAGTAATTTCATCTGGATACATATATAAAACTCTAATCCACTTAAAGTCAATCTTATCTAGTTCTTTTAATAATGCAGCTAAAGATGAATTGATATCTAAACCATAGGTTGCTGTATCTTGGGCCACTACATTTAATTCTTTAACGCCCATTTCATATAGTTTCTTCGCATCATCTACAATCTTATTAAACTCAAAAGAATAATATTTACCTCTAATCAAAGGGATAGCACAATATGCGCAATGATTGTTACAACCATCACCTATCTTCAAATAAGCACTATATTCTTGAGTAATTAATTTACGTGATTTACCATATGAAGTATTAAATTCATGATTAATCAATTTAGACAACATCATATCCATTTTTGGATAATCAGTGATTCTTATAAACAAGTCTACTTCAGGGAATAGTTCAACACAATCATCATAATATCTTTGTGATAAACAACCACAAACCACTAAATATTTAAGTCTATCTTGTTTAAGTTCCGCAATCTCTAAAATAGTATCGATCGATTCTTGTTTAGCATTTTCAATAAAGCCACAAGTATTGATTAAAATAAGATCACACTTCTTAGGATCATTCTCAATCTTAAAGAACGGATCATTAAATAATCCAATGATATATTCACTATCTACTAAATTTTTTGCACAACCTAATGAAATAAAACCTACGTTCATAAATTAATCTCCTTTAAAAATACAAAGAAGAAGAGCCTAGCTCTTCTTTTCTCTTGCAGCCTTTTTATAGCGTTCAATCTTTTCTTCTTTTATTTTAGAACGAATGAAATCTCTTCTTTGTTTTCTCTTGATTTCATCAATCGCTCTTTGTTTCTTCTTCTTGTAGTTAGGCTTAACCTTCTCATTCTTCTTAGTTAAAGTCTTCGCAATAGCCTTTTCTACCTCATCATTTTTTCTTACTGGCTTATAAGTTGGAGACTTAACAGACTTAAGCTCGCCATTTTTAACATCCTTAGCGATAAAAGTAATACCTCTTTTTTCAAGAGCCTTAATCGCATTAATATCATCTTCCTTATATAAGCAGAAAGTAGTACCATCCTTAGTATTTCTACCAGTTCTACCAGCACGATGAATGTAAAAGTCTAAATCTCTTGGGAAACCCAAAGAAATAACATGGCTTACACCATCAACATCAATACCTCTACTAGCTACATCAGAACATACAACATATGTATATTGTTTACTTGCTAATTGTTTGATAGCTTTTTGACGATCACGAGTCTCTAGACCGCCATGTAATAATAAGGCCTTATAGCCATTTTCACCTAAATATTCATATACCTCATCAGCTTCGTTTTTTGAATTGGCAAATATTAAACAAACATAAGGATTAATCATAGGTAGTAAATCAACCAACTTTTCCTTATACTCCTTATGTTTACAAGGCACTAGGATATGTTTAATCTTAGGATCTCTTTTCTTATCTTCTACTCTAATAATCTTAGGATTATTTAAGTAACGTTTGGTAAATTGTTCAAGAGAAGCTGGGAATGTTGCACTAAAACATAAGATCTCAGGATTTTTAACCATATGCGAGAAGACAACGTCGATGTCTTCTAAGAAACCATAATCAAGAGTCATATCAGCTTCATCGATGATAAACATTTGAACAAAATCTACTCTGATTAAGTTCTTTACAAATAAATCCTTGATTCTACCAGGAGTACCAATGATAATATGTGGAGCTTGTGCACTTTGTTTCTTAGAATCAGTACCACCACTTAATAAGCTAATGCGAAGTTCAGGTAAAACCTTACACATTACCTTAGCATTTTGATAAACCTGGTATGCAAGTTCTCTTGTAGGCAAAGAAATTAAAACCTGTGTTTTATCACTTAAAACATTGATATTTTCAATCACAGGTATCAAATATGCATGAGTCTTACCAGTTCCTGTCTTAGATATTGCGATAACATCTTTTTTAGAATTAGCAAACTCAAGTACCTTTTTTTGAACATTGGTTAAATCGGTAAAACCATTTAATTTAATAAATTCTTCTGTATAATTTTTCACGTGACTATTATAGCATAAGCTTATCTAGAGGCAAGTTATTATAAAAATGAAAACATTCTCAATTTGGCACTGAAATAGCAATTTTAAACACCATCATTCTTAAAAATAGAAGGTATAATAGACCATGCAACCGCTAAGGTAAGGGTTATTTCTGGTCGGCAAAACCAGAATGCCGAAAATTCTGTTATTAATAGATTTATTTGTTGATTATGGGAGTATTCGGTATGAATAGTTATGAAATCATTATGATTATTTTAACAGCTTTGGCTGTGATAATAGACTTAATAAAATTGAATAACGAAAATAAAAAGTAACCCTCAAGATTTGGAAGTCTAGGTTACTTTTTATACCTTAAAATCCAAAGATAACTCTTATGCGGTTGTCTTTTTCTTTTTACATCTTAATTATACTATCAAAATGTTAAAATTAAGACATGGAAATTAAAAGAGTTGTACCCAGTGGCTATTGTAAAGGTGTAGTAAATGCCATCAATATTGTAAAGAAGACTAAGGAACAATATCCTAATGAAAACATCTATATCTTAGGAATGATTGTACATAATTCCTATGTATCTAAACAAATGGAAGACTTAGGAGTTATTACCTTAGAAGATCCAAATTTATCTAAAGAAGAATTATTAGATACCATTGATAAAGGAGTAGTAATTTTTACCGCTCATGGAATCTCGGATAAAATAAAACAAAAAGCTTTAGATAAAGGTTTAATTTGTGTAGATGCAAGCTGTGTTGATGTTTTAAAGAACAAGGATTTAATCAAATCATATTTAGATAAAGGTTATGATGTTGTGTATTTTGGTAAAAAGAAGCATCCTGAAGCAGAAGCTATTCTTTCTTTAAGCAATAACATTCATCTTGTTTCTAATATATCTGATATCGATAATTTAAATATTTCAAATGATAACTTGTTCATCACTAATCAAACTACAATGTCATATTTAGAAGTAGAAGACATGTTAAAACTTATTAAGGATAAGTACCCTACTTGTATTATTCAAAAGGAAATATGTAATGCGACTTCTTCTAGACAACTAGCAATCACTAATATCAAAGATGGCGATGTCTTATATGTAGTTGGCGATGTTAAGTCTAATAATACAAACAAATTAAAAGAAATAGGATCAAAATACTTTAAGAAAGTATTTCTTATAAGTAACTATAAAGAGATTAATAAAAAAGATCTCGTTAATGAAAACAAGATCTATGTTACAGCTGGAGCAAGTACTCCACCAATTCTAATTGATGAAGTAATTGATTATTTATCTAAGCTCTAAACTTCTTTAGCAACGCCCTTGGTGTTGCTTCTTTTATATTGAAGATAGCTTGTGGCAATCCTAAAAATACTGTAATCCCATAATAAACAAGCACCATAATAACGCCACACAACATCATCACAAGAATATCTAAGACTCTACTTGTATATGTTAGATGGAATAAATTATGAACTAAAAAACCAGGTAAAATCATAATAAATGAAGAAATAAGAATAAACAAAGTCTTTCTGAAAGTCCTAGAGAATTTAGTACCAAATTTCTTACGCAAAATAATGATATACATGGTAATGACAAAACCAGATGAAATAGCAGTTGATAAGGTCATACCATTTGAACCCATTAATCTTACAAAGATAAAGAAAGTAAATAGTTTAATCGCACAACTGGCAAGAAGTGTCAAAGTAGCCTCTTTCTTAAGTCTTAAAGTAATCATAATACTAGATAAAATAGGAGCTATTGTATCAGTAAAAGTTACAAGTGCATAAAATTTAAATAATTTAGTACCAATTTCTAAATTAGAATTACCATACATGATATAGTAAATATCTTTCGCAAAGAAGATAAATACAAGTACTGCGGGAATTAAAATAAAGAAAACTGTTTCAATCAAAGAAATAATTTGTTTATTCAAAGTTCTAACATCTTGTTTCTCGTAAGATTCCGACAAATAAGGAACAAGACCCGCTGAGAAACCAAGAGTAAGTACTTGAGGAATGCTTGATAACTTATTACAGTTAGCTAATAAGATACCCATTTCAAGTTTTGCCTGTTCAACAGAAAGAACACCAGCCTTAGTTACAGTATCCATAAAGAAAGTAGAGTTAACTAAAGCACTTAAAGAACCTAAAAACGAAATTAATAAGTAAGGAACACTTAGCGAAATAATTTCAACAACAAGTATTTTCTTATTAACAGCCTTAGTAGTCTGTCCTTTTACTAGTTCATCTATTCTTTGATCATCTTCTTTTGTAAAGAACATAAAGAAGATTATAGTCACAAAAGCAGCCACGCTAGCAGCACCAATAGCTGCATAAATCGCATATATTGATTCAAGGGCAAATACTCTTGTTAATAAAAAGCCAAAGAATATAATGCAGAATACTCTTACAAATTGTTCCAAAGCTTGAGAAGAGCCATATAAGTCTAGTCTTTTTAATCCTTGATAATATCCTCTTATAGCACTTAAATAAGGTACAAGAATCACTGCTAATAGAAGAATTGAAAAAATCATCTTCAAATTCTCAATATCAGTAGCACTAGCACTTGCACCCATTGATTGTCTAGCTAGAGATGGCGATAATAAGCCAAAGACAATAGCTACAATAAATGTTAGTCCCATTACAATTGAAATGCCAAGTTTTTTAACTAGAAGAACCGTCTTATAATCTTCCTTAGCATAGTATCTAGATACTAATGCCGCAATCGCAAAAGGAATACCGGCACTAGAAATCTTTAATAATAAATCATAATAAGTATAGGCGATAGAATAAAAGGCCATATTAGCCTCACCCGCAAAAGAACTTAGCGGCGAGTAATAAATAAGGCCTAAAGTCTTAGAAATAAAAATTCCAAAAGAAGAAGTTAGGGTCGCAATCATCAACGACTGACTTTTTTTATTGTCTTTCATATCTTAGCCTCCTAACTTAAAAAATTCTCTCTTAGTTGCACTAGCATCCTTGTTAGTCCAAGTAACCAAAATATACAATACGGGATTTTCGTTTTTAGTAACACCTGAAATGTTAATGCCCTTAACAAAACCCTTAGAAGCATTTGTTTGATTCGGTATCATTGAATATTTAGTATCTTCAAATAAGCCTATATTAGCTGCCATTTCATTTGAATAGTCAACATCACTTTCAATCGCAATAGCCTCCACATTATACATAGCAGCTTTAGGATTATCGATTGTCACATAAAAACGATAAGCACCATCAATTGAACCAACATCAAGACTAATATCAAAATACTCACTCTTAGTTTTGAAATCAGTACGAGTGCTAAGTTGTTCAATCATCGAATTATATCTTTCCATGGCACCAGCATCAATGTCCCTTTGATTAGAACAAGACGCCAATAAAAGCACCATCAAAAAGCATAGGAATATTTTTTTAATCATTTTATTCAAAGTTAATAGCGTAATAGAATTTCTTACCTTTTTTAATAATAGTAAGCTTCGAATCAAAAGCATCCTCAGCATTAAGCACAAAATCTAATGAATTAACCTTGTCACCATTAACGCTGATAGAATTGCCACTAATTAAATCTCTAGCTTCCCTTTTAGACTTACATACACCAGCAGAAATTAATACATCAACTAAAGGTGTACCGCTTACAACAACTGTCTTTTCTAAATCATTAGTCGCATCCTTTAATTCACTATATGTTAAATCCTTGATATTTCCCTTAAAGAAAGTATCTGCAATCTTTACGGCTGTATTGTAAGCCTCTTCACCATGAATGAAAGTAATAACTTCTTTTGCTAGAGCCTTATGAGCTAAACGCAAGTGTGGTTCTTCTTTATTTGATCTCTCTAATTCTTCAATTTCTTCTTTACTTAAGAAAGTTAAGAATTTCAAGTAATCAATAACCTTCTCATCCTCAGAATTGATAAAGAATTGATACATTTCATAAGGACTAGTCTTATTAGCATCTAACCAAATAGCCTTACCATTAGTCTTACCAAACTTAGAACCATCAGACTTTGTTAATAAGGGCATTGTAAAACCATAAGCTTCCTTACCAAGTTTCTTTCTAATAAGCTCAATACCAGCAGTAATATTACCCCATTGGTCTTGACCAGCAACCTGTAATGTTACATCTTCATTTTCATATAAATGTAAAAAGTCATAAGCTTGAAGCAACATATAAGAGAATTCAGTATAAGTAATACCATCATCCAATCTTCTCTTGATAATATCCTTATTTAACATGTAGTTAATATTAAAATACTTACCGACATCTCTTAAGAATTCTAAATATGAAAAGCTATGTAGCCAATCATAGTTATTAACCACTTTAAAACCAAATAACTTAGTAGCTTGTTTACTTAAGCAATCGAAGTTATGTTGAACTTCTTCTTTAGTAATCATTGGTCTTTCACTATCTGGTTTAGGGTCACCGATTAAACCAGTGCCACCACCAACTAGTAATACAGGATTGTGTCCTGCATCCTTTAATCTTTTTGAAATCAAAAAACTAGAGAAATGACCAATATGTAAGGAATCGCCAGTTGGATCGGTTCCAATATAGAATGTCATACCTCCTGCATTTAATTTTTCTTTAATTTCAGGAGATGAACAATCCTTGATAAGTCCTCTCCACTCTAATTCTTCATATATACCCATATTTTATTTTGTAGTCTTTCTTTCCTTATAAATATAACCTAATACTTTTTGTTTATCTTCGACCTTTTCATTCTTAAGCATCTTAGTCATTAGACGCATAGAAACAGCACCTAGGTCATAGGTTGGCACTTCAAAAGCACTAACCTCAGGTCTTACCATTGATAGATATTTTGTATCATTCAAACAAATGATTTCCATTTCCTCAGGAACTTTGACACCATTCTCGTTACATGCATTTAAGCATGCTAAAGCTTGAGAATCACGATTAACAATCATCAATTGATGTCTATGGTTCTTAAAATAACTCTTTAAGAACTTATAAGTAGAACGCTCATCACTAGAGAAATCTAAATAGCCCTTAAATGTTAAATTATGGTCCTTAAAACACTTGGCTGCACCTTCTACCATTTCCTTTGACATGTTGTGGTTTCTTCTATCATCTAATATCGCAATATCTTTGATGCCCTTGTTAATATATTCATCACAAGTATCATAGACTGCCTTACGATAGTCAACACAAACAGAACAAATAGAATTAGCGATAATGCGATCACCAACCGCAACGATAGGGATATTATAAGCGTCTAATTCCTTAGTAGCCTCATCATCTAGACCATTGTTGCAATAGATAACAACACCATCAACTCTTGACTTGATAACCTCATCAACAGCCTCTTGGATATTAGTAATACCTTGGGTAACTGCATGTAAATAGATGTTGTAGTCATAAATTTTTGCAACATCGCACAAGCCGTTAATTAATTGGCCTGTGGTACCAATTGATTCTTCTGGAAAAATCAAACCAATAGTAGTTGTTCTTTGCAAAGCTAAGCCCTGAGCTATAGCATTTGGTTTATAGCCCAGGGTCTTAATTGCTTCTTCAACCTTCTCTTTTGTCGCCTTTTTAACAACATCTGAACCGTTCATTACCCTAGATACGGTGGCTAGGGAAACATTAGCTTGTCTAGCTACATCGTAAATAGTTACACGTTTCATAATTATTATTCCTTATCTGAATTTTCTTTATCTTCTGGTTTTAACCAATTTTTTAAAGCTGCAACAGCCTTTTCAGCTACATCAATAGTTACATCCTTTGCCTTTTCAGCAACATCGATTGTAACATCCTTAGCATGTTCAATACCTTCTTGAACTTCAGGCTTGCTTAAATAGTCATTCACACCCTTAGCTGCCTTTTCATAAGTATCCGTTAACTTATCAGTAACCTTCTTAACATTTTCATTTGCCTTAAGATTATCTACAGCCTCACTCACCTTCTCACTAGCCTCTTTAGCATAAGCCTCTACAGTACTTGCCGCTTTCTTTACTTCTTCCTTTTCCTTAAGTTCCTTGAAAGCTTTGTTAGCACCATCGCTAAGTTCCTTAGCCTTAGTCTTCACAAAATCCAATGTTTTCTTAACTTCTTCAGGATCTGTTGCTTGAGAATAAAGTTCCTTAAGTTTATCGATAGCCTTATTTAAAACTTCAACAGACTTTTCCTTAACTTCTTTAGCCTTATCTTGAAGATCGCCATCAACTTCATCGGCACCTTTAGAGATTTCATCAATCTTCTTCTTCATCTCTTCAACTGTTTCATCAATTTGTTCTTCAATTTTAATTTCATCAGTCATACTCTTATTCTCCTTTACTTAAAATATCATCAAGACTAACTTCCTTTAATTCATCAGGCTCATCATTAGTCTTTTCCTCCTTTTTCACAAAACTTGAAACCTTATCCTTTATATTATCCAAGTTTTTAGAAACATAATCCTTCGCATCATTTATAGCCTTGCCAGTCGCCTCACATGCATCATCAATATGCTTAGAAACATTTACAGCAGTATCTAGTGGTGCTTGCACCTTATCAAGTGATTTTTCAACCATTTCAATAGAACCGTGTGTCTTATTGACCGTTACATCTAATGAAATGATTAACTTAATCAGTTTAAATAAGAAAATAATCAAAAATATTAATGCGATTACTCCTAAAATAGGAAGCAATTCTTTACATAAATAAGAAAAACTAGCCATGTATCTTTACCTCTACAAACATTCTATAAAATTATGAAAACTTTTTCAAGGATATTGTAAGCCCTCTCACTACAAATATTTCTTAGTCAAATGAGCCAAGTTATAAATGTCTTTACTAGACATGAATACATATACTGCATCGCCATTTGAAGCTAATAACTTAGCACCTTCTTCATCCTCACTTAACACAATAGAACCATCAATCATCTTAGCTAAATAATTAATATCAATATCAGTGCCATCTTGCTTATCATCGAAAGAAGTAAAATCCAATAAATAAATCTTGTCCGCTAACTCTAAAGCTTCCTTAAAATCTTTCGCAAAATGAAGAACTCTAGAAGCGCGATGTGGTTTAAAGATTGCCACTACCTTCTTATCGGGATAACGAAGTCTTGTAGCCTTTAAAGTCACTGCAACTTCAGTTGGATGATGTGCATAATCATCAACAAGAATTGAATTATGATATTCCTCTACGATATATCTACGTTTTGGACCCTTATAATCAGTAAATGATTCTTCAACCACATTTAAGTTCAAACCCAATTTATAAGCCAAAGATATAACGCCTAAAGCATCAATCAATAAGTGTCTACCGATCAAAGGCAAATTAAATGTCTTAACAAATTCACCTTTAAAATATAAATCAAAAGTAGCGCCCTTATTAGTCTCAACTAGATTATTCGCATAGAAATCATCACAGTCTTCAAAACCAAAACTATAATTTTCTTTGCCATTAAAGTCTAGTTTCTTACACCAACTATCATCACCATAATAGAAAGTAATCTTTTTTACATTACCAATAAACTTTTGATAAGAATTGAAATAATCAACTTCATCCTTAAAGAAATCTACATGATCAATTTCAATATTATTGATAACTGCATAATCAGGATAATATGAATGGAAATGATTTCTGAACTCATCAGATTCAACGCATAGATATTCGCTATCCTTAGCTAAATACCCTTCTCCATCACCAATCAAATAAGCTGTCTTAAAGAAATGAGATAAAACATTCTTACACATTGTAGTAGTTGTTGTCTTACCATGAGATCCACTTAGTGAAACAGACTTATAATTCTTCATAAGTTCACCAAGATACTCATGATATCTATAACACTTACAAGTTGGATTATTTCTAGCCTCTATAACTTCAGGGAAATCTTCCAAGAAAGCATTGCCAATAATCACTGTATAGTTATCTTTAATATTATTTGGATCAAAATTAACAATCTTAATATCATGCTTAATAAGTTCATCTTCAGTAAAAAAATGTTTATCTAAATCTGAACCCATTACCTCATTACCAATTTCTTTCAACATGACAGCTAGAGCCGCCATACCAGAACCCTTTATACCAATGAAATAAAACATATCTTAGTCCTTTGTCTTATACAACTCATCAAACAAATTGATTTCAGCCGTCTTATCCATATCATCTTTTTCATTAAAATCAACGTTTGAAAAGATATCAGCCAAATCAGAAGTAACATCAGTAGCTACCTTCTTTGAATTGTCTACTTTCTTAGTTTCCTTTTGAACATTAGTAATAGACTCATAACCATAAATTGGAGATAAAACTGTTCCTAAATAACTTGAGCGAGGCTTTTCTAAACATGCATAATTTACATCAGAAATTGGTTCCTTAGCCTTCTTCTCTTCCTTTTCAAGACTACCAAACATAGGGCTCAAGAAAGGTTGAGCCACATACTTTTCCTCAGGTTCTTCTCTTTTAACATCATCATAAACAGGAGTCTTAATAACGTCAATAAAGTCATTACGTTCTTCTTTTTGTTCATAATTAATAAAAGTATTATTAACTTTAGGTTCTTGTACCACTCTTTTAACAGGTTCTTCTCTTTTAACCTCTTCAGCCTTAACAACAGGCTCCTCTTTTTTAACCTCAGGCTTCTTATACAAAATATCTGAAGCCTTCATCCTACTCTCAGGCCTTCTATTCTTAACCTCTGGATTAGAGACATCATATTCCTCTTCAAATAATAAATCAATAAATTTTTGTTTCAATGTTTGTGAACTTGCCATAACTTAACCTACCTTCTTTTATTCTACTACACTTTCACCATCAGTTTTCTTTAATTGAGGATTTGACAACACTCTTGGCTCTAAAACAATCTTACCATTTGGATATTCTTTTACCTCATAGTAATCATACTTAGCTCCTCTTAAAACCACCCTTTTCTTGCTATCTAATTTAGCTGTATATTCTTTATCTTTTTTCATAAGTTTTACCATGTGGGATATCCCACTTTCTATGTATTTATTATAATAGAGTAGAGGAGTAATTGTCAAAATTACTGCCCCTCTCATTGCACCGTACATACGGTTCTCGTATACGGCGCTACATTCATATTTAAGTCACAGCCTACTTAGATAAGTAATACTCAAGGGGGTTTACCAAACCGGTTATCCCCTTTTTCTTATCGGTATATGAAA
>ERZ1026772.342-NODE-342-length-35536-cov-8.706914_pt1 | contig 35536 bp, 27 predicted proteins | sample MGYA00380124_ERZ1026772 | MGnify/ENA primary metagenome ERZ1026772 (study PRJEB33269, sample SAMEA4719760) | human gut metagenome | biome: human-associated habitat; feature: organic feature; material: feces | place: Cameroon | collected 2013-10 ...
TCGTTTCGGTGTTGTGCTTTTATGCCGAAAATCTCTACCACGTCATCCGCGAGTTTCCCACGGGCAAAGGCTTTGCCGATATCGTCTTGTTGCCAAAAAAGGGCGTTCACAAACCTGCGATTGTCGTCGAACTCAAATTCAACAGAGATGTCAAAGCAGCAATCGATCAGATCCACGACAATCAATACCCGGGTAGACTCGCCGATTTCTATGGCGATTTGATATTGGTCGGCATTAGCTACGATAAGAAAAAGGCACACGATTGTGCGATCGAGATGGTTGAGCGCGAGCATATCCCTCCTCGCCATTGCACCAACAATACGCTATAATGGTTATCCGTATGTCGGGCGGTCGCGCCGACCGACACGATGACCGAGGAGGGCGAAATGGGCATTTTTTTGAATCCGGGAAATATCGGTTTTGAGCAAATCATTAGCGAAGATACGTATGTCGATAAGACTGGGATTATTGGACATCTCAACCAATGGCTAAATAAAGCAACGCGATATGTATGCGTAAGTCGGGCGCGGCGTTTTGGCAAAACCGTGGCGGCGAAAACGATCCAAGCATACTACGACAATTCGTGCGATTCGCGCGAATTGTTTGCCCCCTACGAAATCGCTCGCGATCCGTCATTCGAAGCGCATATCAACAAGTACGACGTGATTGGATTGGATTTGCTGTCGTTCTTTTTGCATGGCGAAGATCCGAAGGCATTTATTGAACGCATAAAAGCAGAAGTGCTCGAAGAAGTATGTGAAAAATGGTCCGACATCGATGGATTGAAGGACATCGGGCTTGTGAGGGCTTTACGCAAAGTAAATGAGAAAACTGGAGCGAAGTTCGTGTTCGTCATCGACGAATGGGATGCCGTATTCCGCTATTATCCTAAAGATGAATCATTGCAATCGGAGTGGATTCATTTCCTTCGCGACCTGTTCAAACAGGCAAACATGGATAAGTGCATCGCGCTCGTCTATATGACGGGTATCTTGCCCGTCAAAAAGTATAGCACGCAATCGTCGTTGAATCAGTTTCGTGAGTTCACGATGATTCGTCCATTGGTCTTGGAACGATATATCGGCTTCTTGCCCCACGAGGTCGATGCACTATGCAAAAAGTTTGACATGGATCGCGCCGAGGCTACAGCATGGTACGATGGTTATATGCTCCCTCACGAACATCATGTATATAATCCATGTTCTGTCGCCCAAGCTATGACATATCACGCGTATGGTAGTTATTGGACGAGAACTGACACATTTGAATCGCTATTGGATTATATCAATAATGACCTCGATGGTATATATAATGACGTCACGAATATGATAGGTGGCGGGCGAGTCGATGTCGATACTTCATCATATGATAATTCATTTACAGTTCCACAGTGCAAAGACGATTGCTTTACATTGCTCATACATATCGGTTATTTGGCTTACGATGCGATGGCGTCGCAAGTATTTATCCCCAACGAAGAAGTTCGCATGGCATTTCGCACAGCACTCAAAAAGTGCTCGTGGCCCGAAGCCATCAAGCCATATCAACGGTCGAAAAAGTTTATCGATGCCATCCATGCCGAAGATAGTGCAACCGTCGCTCGCATGGTCGAAGAAACGCATCAATATATGACATCGGTATTGAATTACAATAATGAAAACGCCCTAGCTTGTGTCGTTTCGGTGTTGTGCTTTTATGCCGAAAATCTCTACCACGTCATCCGCGAGTTTCCCACGGGCAAAGGCTTTGCCGATATCGTCTTGTTGCCCAAAAAGGGCGTTCACAAACCTGCGATTGTCGTCGAACTCAAATTCAATAAAGATGTCAAAGCAGCAATCGACCAAATCCACGACAATCAATACCCAGGCAGGCTCAAAGATTTTTATGGCGATTTAATATTAGTCGGCATTAGCTACGATAAGAAAATAGCACACGATTGTGCCATTGAAATGTTTGAGAGAGAGGACAAGCCATCTGACATCCCCCCTGATCCATGACATCTCCCCCTAGCCCCCTCCATATTGGGCGGGACTTTTGGAATGGCGGCTCGTTTACCCTCGGCGTTGCCGTGGGATACTAGCCTGAAACCCTATATAATCACGTCGTTGGCATAGTTACGCAGCGATAGTCGTAGTCGATTGTGAACACATCGAATGGCCGTGCGTATGCGCGCAACGCAGTGAGCACATAGCACGGCTGCGGAGGCGTATGCGCGCAACGCAGTGAGCACATAGCCGCAGCCCCCATACTATTATCATATACACTTTTCATCAAACGGCGTACAGGGGGACGCAGAAGATGCGCAAACGAGCAACAATTACCAGCCGAATTCTTGCTTAATCCAAAACGCATTGCTGAAATATTTTATACGGGGGGCTTTTTTGCGCTCTATCGTCACAGCAGCAACATCGCACCGGTAGACGGCTTTTTGACGTTCCATTTTTGATATATAATATTTAATCGCCGATGCCAATTTTCGTTGTTTGGCGACTGTGACGTTCATTTGTGGGGAAATGGCTTGTGACGATGATCGCGATTTGACTTCGATGAAAGCGATCGTGTTGCAATTGGGGAGGTCGGCGCCGTATTTATAGGCGATGATGTCGATTTCGCCGTATTTTGTGGCGTAATTTCGGGCCATGATATGCCAATTTCGCTGTTTGAGGTACCAAATGACGAGATTTTCGGCACATCGCCCAAGTTTGGCTGTGAGCGTTTGAGCGGTTGGTGTATATTTTTTTTGCGACGAATGGGTTTTACACGGCGATTTGCGCATGCGACTGCGGCATGCGTGTGCGTCGTTTGCGTTGTATTGTTGTAAATGGCGATCGTGGTGTGACTGTGTAGACATGGTTTATACCTCATATGAATTGAGTTGATAGAGTTGATTGACGTGGGGCCGTGGTGGCTGTGGATAAGATCTGGACAACTTGTGGATAAATGGTGCGCGTCTGTGGATTACTTTTGTGAATCTGTGGGCAGATCGTGGTTTTTCTGTGGATAAACTGTGAATAACTCGCACGGCGTCGATGGCGGTGGGAGCCAAAAAACGGTGCATATGATGGGCATTTGACGCGCGATATTGGCGGCAGACGGGCTGGGGGAAGTGGCAAGAGTGCGGGTAAGCCTGGGGAATAGGCACGCACGCCCGATGAAATCGAAGAAGTGCGATTGTGCGACTTCGTCGTAGGCATATTCGCGTTTTAGGGCTTTCCATAGGGGGGAGAGCGACTTTTTGACAGCGGCGAGCGACGTATGGTGAATGCGCCCAAAAGTCGTTTGTCGATGTGAATTGTGGCGATGTGACGATGGTTGAAATATTGAATGATTTGGTGCGATGGGGATCCATTGCCCGGCAAAACGCGCCCAATGATTTGGGAATCGGTCGGTTGAAATGTGTATTGCCGCATCGAATGTTGGGGGTAGACATTGAGAATGCCAAGTTTGTAGAAGTCGCCGGCGCGATTTGAGGCGTTGGTCGATGGCATTTGCAAATGTAGAAAAAGATGAAATGTTTTTTGGATAAGACGGTGTATAAAAGTGGACGAATTTTGCCGATTGCCCGATGCGCAGTAGTCGCCCCTCGCGTTGTATTTGCGTTGCAGGGTTCCATGGCATGTCGAGATGGATGAGATGGTTGGCGCGTTGCAAGTTGTGACCGCTCGAGAATGCATCGCTACAAATGACGACTTTAGGCGGAGAAATGTTTGAAATTGTATAAAAATCGGGCAATGGGCACGATGCATCGAATACAGTTTCGACGAGTTCGCGTTTACAAGTTGATTTTCCATAACGCACTACACGCGCTGTGAGCAATGCAAGCGGGCGATTCAATTTGAGATGATCGGCATAATAACGCGCCGTATCGGCGTATTGCGTAAATAGGACGATGGAGTCGTTGATTGGAATGCGGTTGATGATATTTTGAATATTGCGAATGGCGATATCGTCGCCGAGTTGTGATAATAATGAATGGGCGCGTTTCATCGATTGTAATGTTTGATTTACGGCATATTTCGAGTCGTCGTCGAGTTTTCTGCCATAGATCATGTCGTCGAATGGGAGTAACAATTGGCGACCCGAGGCGCCCATAAGCGAGTAGAATTCGCGTTTTGACAAGATACGATTGCCGTGTATTTGTGCATTTTTATAATAGTGCATGAGTCGTTCGAGTGTGAGTTTGCAAGATGTCGGATGGCTGAGCAAACGATGCATGAGGACATGAGAGAGGATCGGCGCTTCGCGTATGACGTCGTCGCTATCGTAAATATATATTTGAATCGACAAAAGAGTATCGACGATATCGGCAAGCGTTTGAGGATTTGGCACGATGGGATTGGCATAGGGATGGCGGCAAATGCGTGTCTCGGCGGTCGTTTGAGGGATTTGGTCGTCGATACAAATCGCGCGAGCGAATTGTTGAATCATATATTTATCGAAATACTTTTGTGCCGATGGGTAGCCGCACAATTGGACGAGAGCATAGATATCGTTCCAACTCATGGTGACGGGAGTAGCCGTCATGAGGCAAATATAGTGATAGGCGGTATATTGTTGTGCGAAGTGGAATCGCTTTGTCGAAGGATTTTTGAGCGCATGTGCTTCGTCGAAAATCCAAAGGATGGGGCGATAACCGTCGAAATCGACTTTTGCGAGGCTGAGCATTTGATAGGAAGCGAATTGTATATTTAATTGAAACGAAGCCGCCACGCGTAGCCACATTTCGCGCAGATGCGCGGGGGCGACGACGATGACAGCGATATTGGGCGTGATGGGATCGCAGAGCATGCGTTGTATGATATCGCACGCGATATACGTTTTGCCCGACCCCGTCGGCGTTGCAATCATCGCACAATGATGCGTCGTGAGGCGATGATGGGCAGTTTTCGCGATGTTGGCTTGCGTTGGCGTCAGTTGTGGTGTGTGTTGACTCATGATACATCTCCTCGTTCGTCGTGGGCGATATTTTGTTGAAATAGCGGCAATGATGGCGTTGCATGTTGATGCCGTAATGAGGAAAGGGGCTTTGTATGGCGTTCGATAGCGGCAACGCATTTATCGCACAAAAGATCGATGTCGTTTTGAATACTGGCGAGAGCCGCGTTTGTGGTTTCAATTATCGAGGCGATATCGTGTGCTTTTCGCGAAAGTGTTGACAGTTTGGCGATATATGGTTTTGCCAAAGAATCGTCGAAAGGCCATGGAATCGTTTCGACGAGCCAAGCAAAGAAGCGGCGATAGCCGCCTCGTGCGTGTTCTGCGCGCGTATTGCAATAATTGCGAACGTATGAAGAATTGAGCCAAGCGGCGAGCAAATAGCCTTCGTCGTCGGTTTGAACGGGGATGTAATAAACAGTATTGATGGGTATTATTTTTATATCATTACAATAACTCGCTTCGAATCGTTGTGCGATATCGCGCCAGACGACTTTTTTGTGGTTGAGCGTGGGGCTAGCGCCTGCGATGGCATGGCGAAGCGGTGGGCGCGTCGTCTTTCGTTCGTCGAGCCGTGGGGCTACGCGTTCAAACCAGCGCTGTGCATGAGGCGGGAGCGAACGCAAAGGCTGCGACAGTAGCGCCATATTGTGCGGAATGACGATGTTTTGTTGGGGCTTTGCGCAGTAGGGGCGAATATCGCAACCGCGAAGGACGTCGTAGATCAACGTCGATTCGATGGGGACGATGGCGTTTTCGTAGGCGAATTGCACGATTTGCGTATCGTCGATCGCCGATGTGCTCTCCGATGTGTTCGCGATGTCGCCGATGCGCTTGCAAACATAGACGTCGTTTGCGCCCGTACAAATGCCGCGTCGCACGTCGAATCGCATTTTGATAGACGGGACGCGCAAAGCGAGTTTCGGGGGTGAATCGCGTTCTGCCAATTCAATGCGAGCGATCCATGGAGAAGGCGCAGAAAGTGCAGTATTATTTTCATTTATTGAAAGAATAATCGATGCGGGATAAGTCGCAGCGCCGAAAGCATTGTGCACGGTCTGGCTCCAATCGCAGAGATCGAGTAGGTGTGCATGGTTTTCGATGAACGATCGAAATGGTTTATACGAAGGCGCCGAAAAGAGTTTATTGGGCACGAGCATGGCGACGCAACCCGTTTTTTTGACGAGTCGGAGGGCTTTTTCGACGAACAAACTGCTGATATCGGCAGATTGCGCGCAGTGGCTGAGATCGCGCGATGGCTGTGCACATTTATAATGAAGTCGCAGTATCGATTGCTTTTCTTTGGGGAGCGCGTGCAAGCCGAACCACGGCGGATTACCGATGACGAGGTCGAACCCGCCTTGATCGGCGACTTCGGCATAGGTGAGGTCGAAGCCTAGGTGCATGGAATCGGAGCGCGATTGAGCGATATATCGGCGTTGTCGTTGGAGATCGGCAATTCGCTTCTTTTGAAGAGGACTTGGATTTGGGGAGGATTCAAAAATATTCTTTCGCGAAACAGATAATTCTTTGATGGCAGTTTCGTATTGTTGTTCGATTTTTGCATAACATGCATCGCTGATCGAAGCCGAGCATCGTTCGATTTCGAGTCGCAATCGCTTCTTTTTATAGCCGTGTGCCGTTTTGAATTGGCGCAAGACGTGTGGCATGTGTGGCGGAATGGCGTTTGGTGGGATTCCGAGGTGTCGTTGCCATTGCGCCAAATCGAGCAATGCATCGCCGCATGAAATGTTGAGTTCGAGGTTTGGGAGCGGGATGAGTTCGCCGTCATTTGGCGCATATCGGATGAGTTCGAGCCAGAGTCGGAGCTCGCAGATTTGGGTAGCTGCGGGCAAGATGTCGATGCCGTATAGATTTGTCGTGAGTATGTATTTGGCGAGTTGCGTGCGAGTGATGGGGCGAGAGAGGGCGGCGGCGATGTCGGAACGCAGGGCGAGTAGGCGGTCGAAAGCGGCTTGCAAGAAGGCGCCGCTGCCGGCGGCAGGATCGAGTATCCGGATTTGAGCGAGTCGTTTATCGATGCAATCGAGTTGTTCGTTTGGGATGGCGGAGAGTTGTCGATGGAACAGGGCGTGTATGTCGTCGCGATCGAGGTGGAATTGGAGCCCGATCCACGTTTCAAAAGCGCGATCGACGATAGCTTGGGCTAGTGGCATTGGCGTATAGAACGATCCAGACGACTCTCGTAGTGATGCGGGCATGAGCATTTCGAATATGTGGCCGAGCATCCATGGGTCGAGGGCATGGGATTGCCGTTCGATGGAATCGCGAGGATCTGAATTATCTTCGGCGGTGGAAGTATTCCACGAATATGGTTCGAAGAGCGAATGTAGAATTGAAAGAATCGTCGAATTTGGAACGTCGATTTTTGGCGACGCCGCTTCGATTTGGAGCGGGGCAAAGAGGCCGCCATTGAGAAATGGAATATTGCCCAATCGCTTTGCCTTTGCGTTACGGCGAGCATGTGGCTTGTTGAGCGTATCGAAGAAGAGCGGTCGAATCGTCGCTTGGTAGATGGAGCGGGCGTTTCGTTCGTCGTCGGCAGCGGCTTCGAAGAGGAACGATTTGCGGCCATCGAGTGCGCCGCGATCGGCGATATTGGCGATGAATAGGAGTCGCAAGAGCGTCGTGAGGGTGAGTTGTTGCGTCGGCGCATTGGCACCGATGTTTTGCCACGAGGCATCGAGAAGGTCGAATGCCTTTTTGAAATCTCGAACAAAATTCGATTCGATATTCTTTTTTCCGAATCTTTTATCGATTTCGTAGACGAATTTGAGATAATCGCCATGTAAAGACCAGAATTCGTCGTCGTTCCATGGGATGTTTTTAGCGACGATATATCGAGCTTCGATGGGCGACATGGCGTAGAGCGCGAGAGAATTGGCGTTTAAATCGACGACGATAGAGGCAGGTTCTTCGGTGAAAATGGATTCGATGGCAATTTTATTCGGTGGAGATGAGATGGCGACGAATATCGAGCACCATTCGCACGTGCCGACGGCGACGATGCCTGTGGCGCTTGGCGTCGAGTCGAGAATTGGGTTCATGTTCCATTTCTCGATAGCTTTCTGGACAAACGATGAATGAATGTCGTGCATGGTCTTTGCTCCTGTTTGTTTTGAGGAATGGAAAGCCGACATATCGTGCACGAGTGTGTACGATCGGCAAAGCGAGATCCTTGTTCGCTACTTTATAGAGCGGGCAATTTTTCAGAATGTTTGCAGAAAAAATGCAAAAAGGAGCAAAAAACAGTATAAGCGCGCGGAGCATGTTTCGTCGCAAGCGGAGTTTCTTGGCGATGTGACATAGAGTCGTGCATCGATTGTTTGTTGTGCTCGATGGTGCGATGGTTAAAACTCAAGAACGCGAAATCGCGAGGAGTACGGATATATGCGTCATTTGGGAATGAAGACGGCGTTAGTATTGGCGGTCATGGCGACAGGATGTGTGACCGACGAAAGAGTTGAGGTGCAGTTATGCCCCGAAGGTTCGCTAAAGGCAGAGCCTGGTGTTTGCGGATGCGATGTCGAAGACGTCGATGGCGACGGCGATACGATAATGGATTGCGTCGATTTATGCCCCGAAGACGCCAATAAATCGGCGCCTGGAACATGTGGTTGCGGCGTGCCCGATACCGATACCGATGGCGATACGGTGCCCGATTGCTTTGATTTGTGCCCCGAAGACCCGAATAAAAAGGATCCTGGCGCGTGCGGTTGCGGTGTGCCCGATGCCGATACCGATGGCGATACGGTGCCCGATTGCTTTGATTTGTGCCCCGAAGACCCGAATAAAAAAGCGCCTGGCACATGTGGTTGTGGCATGCCCGATATCGATACCGATGGCGATACGGTGCCCGATTGTCTCGATAAGTGCCCCGAAGATCCGAATAAGACGTTGGCAGGATTATGCGGTTGCGGCGTCGTCGATACGCCCGAGGGTATGCTCGATAGCGATGGCGATGGTGTCATCGACTGCCTCGATGGATGCCCCAATAACCCCTATAAGACGGCGCCTGGCAGTTCGACGTGTGAAGATCGCGATACCGATGGCGACGGCGTCGAAGATGCCCTCGACGACTGTCCCTATAATCCGACGATACAAAAGCTCGCCGAGGGCGGTAGCTGCAATCTCAAAACGGAAACGATCGAAAACGGCGAAACGATCGACGTCTTCGAAGTGTGGTCGGCATACGACCTCGTCGAGTTGAGAAAGTATCTCCAAACATCGCCTCTCGGCATGGATTATTCGCGATGCGAAGAAGAAGAGAAGTTGATCTGCGGCCCAGAACCCGATACTGCCTACGAGTGTGCGGGCGGTCTATCTCGCAAAACGATGTGTTATGACGGTTGTAGCGTCGATGGCGAAGAAACGGTGTGCAAGCGATGCAAAGAAACGACTGAGAATCACGAAATCGGCGAGTGTTGCACGTCGACGGATAGTATCTTCGTCTGTACATCGGATAAGAAATACAAAACTTGTAGAAATATCGACGGCGTGAGGCAAATCGTCGAAGTTGAATGCGCGAATGGATATGCATGCATCGAGGGTGAAAGCGAAGGGAAAGCGTCGTGCCAAGCGATGCCTGTTGCCGAAGGTGCATTGACGACAGGAGGCAATGCCGGCGACGATTGCAATTCGTCGCAATACAAATCGACGTGCACATCGGAAACGCAAAGGTTGGTTTGCCTCGATGGCAAAGTAGCCATCGAAACGGTCGAGTATTGCAAAGAAGACGCGAGCACGGGTTGGAGTATTGCATTGCCGATCATCGCGCCGACGTTCAAGCTACGCGTCAAACTGATGCAAGACATCGAACTCGCCGATGCGCTACCGATCGTCGAAAAAGAAAGCGCGCAATGCGCAGCCGACTGGACGCCGATGAACATCAATCACGTCGATTTCGACGGGCAAGGACACACGATATACCTTTCGAAGCGTCGCAGTGAATGCATGTTGAACGACAGTTTATTTACATTTGTTTCTAAATCTCGCGTTTCAAATTTAAATTTGTCGTATAACATTGGTGGGCAATCCGTTTCCATCTTATCGCTTGGGATAGTCGATTCAATTATCGAGCATTTGTCGTATCGCGGGGAACGGCGATCGACCTACCCATTGTTTAGCGAAAGTCGGATGATAGATGGCAATCCTCTTTTACCATCGTCGCTGAGTTATTTAATCGAGGCATCTCGTGTCGAAGATATCAAATTCGACATTCCCGTACTCCATTCGTCTGAATTTTCGCATGATGTTACTAGCAGTTTACTGAAAGATATAGAGATCAAAGTTGGAAAGCAGTATTGCGATAGTAGTATATCGATAGGTAGCAATTGCCATATCATTTACAGTTTATACCGATCGCCACTTATCAATGTTTCATACGACATCGATCGTCTCGACTTCGTATCGTCGAGCACTGGGAAAATCGGTGGATGGAGCATGTTGCCAACTGTCGATGATGCATTATTCGAGAACTTGTCGCTAAAGATATCGTCGATCGATGTATCACACGTTAAAAGAATCGAAGATTTCAATATTGTTTCACTTTCTAGCGTGATGAATGTGGATGGAATGCACATAGAATTGGGCGATATCGTCGACGAAAAAACGAAACCGAGCAACTCGCATGTCATCAATACTTTTAACGGAATCAACGTGGTTAATTCTCCGTCTAGAGTGTTAAACGATGTGACGTTTAACGCTGGGAGAATCCAAGCCAATGATATTTCATTGCTCAATCAGTCAAATGCCAAATTGACAAAGAGTACATTCAAGACAGGTGATATCGACTCCGATGTTTTCGTACTCTTTAATTTCGAGAAGCCTGAAGAGAAGACTGAAGTCGAAGGGCTTTCGGTCGAGATTGGAAATATCAAATCTGAGTCAAAGACAACATTATTTGATGGCAATAATTATACTATCGATCAATTGAACGTAAAAGCTGGTGTCATCGAAACGCCAGTATACGTGATGATGGGCGAAAACACTAAAACGACATTAAAGCACGCGAATTTATCGTTCGACGAAATTCACTCGATAGAGCGGGCAGTGCTTATGTCTTATATGGGACCTGGAGGTTTTACAGGCGAAGATATATCGATTTCTGCGAAGAAGGTTACTTCCGAAAAAATTGTAGGTTTTAACGATAAGATGATTGATAGCAAGATTCAAGGGTTGCGGATAGATATTGGCGAGATCAATGCCGGTTCTTTTGCTGGTCTTGGTCTCATCCAAGGCTCGGCTTTGACAAACATCGCCGTGCGCGTCGATCGCGTCGTAACCAAGGATAGTCTCTATTTAATCTCTGAATTCACCGATAGCGAGATGACAAATGGATCGTTTTACGGCAATCTCTATGGCAAGGCGGACAACACATTTCCATTTGTGAGAGAGTGGGTCAAGGCAAAGGGAACGCCGAAGATGAAAAACGTCGTCTCGTCGATGAGCGCCTACACGTATACGGCGAATGCCGAAACGGGCGCGATGGAAAACATCAAGCCCGTCGTGAGCTCCGTCTTCTTGAACGAGTTTACGAAGCCAACGACGGAACCCCCCGACGATACGATTAAACCCGTAGCGACCGATGTTTATTGGCTCAAGCGCGTGGCAGCCGCCAAACCATTCAGTGGCGACGATTATTTGGGCTTCACGCCCTATTATATTGATAAGACCATCGATGCCAATGGCAAGACGGCCCAAGACGTCGTGACGGCGTTGGGCGCCAATTGGGAGATCTTGAGCGCGACGGAAGACGGAGCGACGATAGAGATTCCATGGCTGAAGAAGCCGGCGGCGGCCACCAACGAACCGTAAAAAAAATGTCGTTGCCATGCGCGGCGGAATGTGCTAGGAGGCTCGCCGCCCGCATGTGCTGTGCATTTGCGGTAGTTGCAGGCAATTTTTTTGAGGAGAAAGAAATGAAATTGTCCCCTTTGGCAGAAGTGAAAGAAAAATTTGGTTCGCGTGACGCGTTGGTCAAACTCGTGATGAGCAAAATCGAACGCCCCGAAGGCATGAGCGACGAGAAGTTCGAAGAAAAAGTTCGCACGGTCAGCAATCGCAAATTGCTCAAGCTCAATGCAGCTCACGACGATATGATCGCTCGTTTCGGCTCGAAAGAAGGCTTGGTCGATGCGATTATGGCGATCGTGACGACGGGTAAAGTCGACGTTCTCTATCGCGCCAAATTGATGACGCTTCGTCCGGCACAATTGCTCGACCTTCACAAGTCGCTTGTGAAAAAAAGCTAATGTGTTAAAATACGGGCGCGTAATGCGTACCGGGTGACACATAGACATAAAGGAGGTGGCTCCGATGCAAAACACATTTAGGCTTCGTTGGAATTGGCTTTTTATCGTGTTTTTGGCGATGGGGGTCACCTTTTTTGTTGGGTGCAATGAGCGCCGCAGCGAAGGTAAGAAACCCGTCGTCGTCGAAGATGACGAAGTTCGCGAGAATTCGGGAGGTGGCTTTTTTGGTCAACAAACCGATCGTGGCACTCCCTCAGATACCGAGGGTTATCAACACGTTGGGCTCAAGAATCAGTTTCCAGGAGGCATTGAACCCGACGACTACAAAGCGCAAAAGCTCGTCAATCAGCTCTTTAATTACTCCATAGGCATGTGTTCGCGCGAGCAGGAATGCCCGGCCGATCTCGACGCAGCGCGCACGGGATTGCTTAAGCATTATGGGATTTTTTGGCCCAAAGACCCATGGGGCAATTTTTATCAATATAAGAGGACGGGCACGATGTCGTGCGAAGTTTGGTCGTTTGGCCCCGATGGGAAAGATGCGACCGAAGACGATATCCACATATCAAAGAGCAATCGCGAAGATTTGCCCAAATAACACGACCGTTTAGGCTATTGGGATTTCCGGGAGATATTCATGCATCGTTGGATAGGGGCTCTTGCCTGCGCGATCGCCTTCTGTAGCGGCGTGCAAGCAAACGCACAAGATTCAGATTCTTTACCAAATTCAAATCGTTCGCAAAACACAGGCCACAGCGGCTTCGTCTTCGAACGCGGTTCGGGGCAATCGTCGGACGATGGCATTGCGCGTCGACAAGATGAGAGCGAGGCAAATTATCGCGCCATGAGCGAACAAATCTCGGCATTGCAAAAGCAAGTCGACGATTTGCAGAATAAGATTCAAGAATCTAAGGAATCGGCTGTAGATGATTCGCATAGTGGATCGAATTCGTTTTCTCGCTACGTCGAAGATCGTTTTACGTTTGGATCGTATGGTCGCGTTCAACCGTCGATGAATCCCGATGGCATGCAATCGGGTCGGCAGGCTCGCATTGTGTATCCGGCGCCCCGCGTCGACGAGGGTAGCTATGTCGAGCTCTATTTCAAGTATACGCCCTATCAATCCGATACATCCGATACGGTCGTCGATTTGGTGACGACGCTGGCGCTCGATGGCGACAATCTCTTCCATTACGATGGCGATTGGAATGCGGGCATAGCGATCCGCAATCTCTATGTCGAGGCTCGTAATTTGTGGTTCGATGGATTCACCGTTTGGGCAGGCTCGCGCATGTATCGCGGCGACGACATATATTTGCTCGATACATGGCCACTCGACAATCTCAATACGTATGGCGGTGGTATCGGTTGGCACGGCAAGACGCGAACGAATATCGACATTCACTTTGGGACAAATCGCCTCAAAAACGATTATCAATACGAAGTCGTCGACGTCGTCAACGAGCGATTTGTGGGCAAACAAGACGTCGTCTTCCTCGATCGCCAACGGTTTATCACGTCGATCAAGGCTGAGCAGTTCTTTGGTGGCGATGAATTGCCGACGTTCAAGGCGAAATTGTATGCCGAGATACACGCGATTGGGAAAGGTCAGTTTCTCAAGACGCAGCCCGAGCTCGTGACCGAGTTGCCCGACGATACGGGTTGGCTCGTCGGTGCGCAATTTGGCATGTCGGATTTCTTGGGCGGATCTTATGTGAATCTATTTTTCAAATACGCGAGCGGCTTAGCGGCGTATGGCGAGCAGACGATTCCGTTTGGCGTGGCGACTGATTTGCGCGCCAAAGACGCCAAGAACGTGACGATCGGTTTGAGTGCAGGGATCGATGTATTGGATTATGTCGACATTTTATTTGGCGGCTATGCGCGCTATTTCGAAGATGCCGATGGGATAGAACAAGATTTCGACGACGGCTGGGAAGGCGTTTGGGACATTCGGATTACGGGCCATGTAGGGCAGTATTTCCGCCCCGGTATAGAGTTTAGCCAACAACTTCGCCGTCCGAATGGTCTAAGCCCCGTCAATCACAAACAGGAATTGGCATCGCTGTTCAAATTCTCGCTATTGCCCGCCGTTCGCTTCGGAGAAGGCGTATTGGGTCGCCCGGAGATTCGCTTTAATTATACGGTGAGCGTGCTCAATTCGGCGGCGCAGAACTTATTCGCGGAGCGCGATTATTTGCGCAACAATAACGTCGTTCACTTCGTCGGAATTGCCGCGGAATGGTGGTTTAATATCTAATCGCGGCGCGAGCCTAAGAAATTCGGAGCGACATCATGCCTCGGTTACCTTATGATTATTACGATTTGCTCACGACGGGGCATGCCCCCGCCTTCGACGCCGAAGCGGCGTATCGATTTTTGAGCGAACACCACGATCCGCTTTGCGATATGCGTTTGGCGCACTGGCGCGGCGATATCGATGACGCAGAGTTTTGGCGCGTGATGCGCCAATATCAGGGCGCGAATGGCGGATTTAAGGGAGGCATCGATCCCGATTACACGGGCGATGTAGGATCGATTCATTCGACGATCGAGGCGATGCGCATTCTCATTGCTCACCAACAATTCGATGGCGAAGAAATCGGGAAGTTGTTGGATTTCTTGCATGCGACGGTTTTGCCCGATGGTTCTTGGCAAGAAATCCCCGAAGTTCTTCAGAATCCGAAATGCCCGGCTTGGTATCAACCGGCACAGTTTAGGATTTGCGAGACATCGTGTTTGGCGGGCTATGCGCTAGAGTTTGGCGCCTACGATTTGTGGACGAACGCCGTGCGCTATATACGCCAAACGTGGCTTCAAATGCCCGATGCGCCGACCGCACATCCCTATTGGTCGGTTTTATTGCTCTTGGGGCGCAGTACGACGTCGAGCGATCGTAGCATCGCCCTCGATGCGCTCGACAATCTCAACGCCTTTGTCCGCAATCGCAAGATCGATGCTTGGGATTGTTCGGCTATCGTCGAAATCCTCGTTGGGCTCGACGCACTCGATGTCAACGATACGCTTTTGCGCCTACTCGCCATGTTAGGCGCCGCCCAAGATCCCGACGACGGAGGGATACGCACCGAATACGGCGACGCTCTGCGCATCGGTGCGACGTTTAACGCCCTCATGGCGGTGGCGTTGCTCATGCAACGCGGACTCGTCGAAACGAATGGTTAAATCGGAGATGACGACAATGGAACGCAAGTGGACCGAACGCCACCGCCTTCAGGCATTAGGACGCGAAAGCGCAGATCTCTTGCTCAAGAACTGCAAACTCGTCAACGTTTTGAGCGGTGAAATCGAAGACGGCATCGATATCGCCATCGGCGGCGATAGAATCGTCGGCGTCGGGCATGGATACGAAGCAGCACACGTAATCGACTGCACGGGGCTCTATGTTCACCCAGGTCTCATCGATGCCCATATTCATCTCGAAAGCACGAAGATGACGGTGTTCCATGCAGCGAAGCGCATGTCGCAATCGGGCACGACGACTGTCATCACCGATCCGCACGAAATCACCAATGTTGCGGGCTTGGCCGGGTTCATGTTTCAGAGCGAGTGCGCACGTCTCAATCGATACATCGACGTCTATTTTACGGCACCGTCTTGCGTACCGACGCTCAACGACCTATCGGTCGAAACGCCAGGAGCCAAACTCGATTCCGAGACGCTTGCGCTATTGGCCAATATGCCAAGTGTCGTCGGCTTGGGCGAAATGATGAACGTCCCGGGGGTACTCGACGGCGATGCCGAAGTGATCGAGAAAATCGATCGCTTTTTGTCGGTGGGCAAAGTCGTCGACGGTCATGCGCCGGGGCTCTCGGGGCATGCGCTCAATGCCTATATCGCCAGTGGCATATCGTCGGATCACGAATCGACTGTGATCGAAGAAGCTCGCGAAAAGTTGCGCCGCGGCATGTACGTCATGATTCGCGAGGGGACGAGCGAGCACAATCTCGAAGCGCTTTTGCCACTCATCGATAAAAATGGACGCAACATTTCTCGCTTGATGTTTGTGTCCGACGACCTCGATCCACGCGATATAGAGGGAGGTCACATCAATCGCTTGCTCAGGCGAGCCGTTGCGGCGGGCGTCGATCCGATCATGGCGATTCAAATGGCGACGTCGTCGCCGGCGCGTTATTTTGGTCTCGATCGCGAAATTGGTGCCATTGCTCCGGGAATGCTGGCCAATATCGTCGTCTGCCAAGATCTCATCGATTTTAACGTCCATACCGTCGTGTTCCACGGGCGCGTGTCGTCGAGTCGTCGTTTGCAACAGAAGGAGGACGAGAACGACTTGTGTCTTCCGTATCTACCCACGACGATGAACGTCGCCTTGCCCGCGCTCGAGGATTTACGCGTGCCGTATCGCAAGGGCATGCAATTGCGAACGATCGATTTAGTCGAGGGGCAAATCGTGACACGCGCGGGCATTGTAGATCCCTGCGTCGTCGACGGTTATGTCGTGGCATCGCCCGCCGACGACGTGGCAAAGATCTGCGTTTTCGATCGCCACCGAGCCTCGGGATCGGTTGGAATCGGCTTCGTGCGAGGATTTGGGTTAAAGCGCGGAGCTTTTGGATCGACTGTAGCGCACGATTCGCACAATCTCATCGTCGTCGGCATCGACGACGAATCGATTTTGGCATGTGCTGATCGCATCGTAGCAATGGGAGGCGGACAAGCCGCCCTAGACGGCGATAGTTTCGTCGATATGCCCCTACCCATTGCAGGACTGATGAGCGACATGGACGATGTCGTCGAAAGAGAAACGACGATGGCAGAATTTTGCAAAACGGCGTTAGAGCTCAAACTCAAAGACCCATTTGCCGCATTGAGCTTTTTGGCATTGCCCGTCATTCCAGAAATTCGCATCACCGATCGGGGATTGTTTAGAATCCATCCCGATGGAGGTCCCGAGTGCGTCGACGTCCTCGTATAGTCAAAAAGAGATAAATATTCATGCCTACCTATATTACGACAGCAGGATTTAAACTACTCAAAGACGAGTTCGAACATCTCAAGAGCGTCGAACGCCCGAAAGTCGTCAACGAAGTTGCCGAGGCGGCGGCGCAAGGCGACCGAAGCGAAAATGCCGAATATATCTATGGAAAACGGCGACTGCGAGAAATCGATCGACGGATGAGATTTCTCAACAAGAGCTTTGGCGACATGCAAGTCATCGATCCGGCGACACCACGCGGCGACCGCATATTTTTCGGGGCAACGGTGACGCTCTATGACGAAGAACAAGATGGCGAAATCGTCTACCAAATCGTCGGCCCGCTCGACGTCCTCGACGATAAGCACATTAGCTATCAATCGCCCGTCGGTCAGGCGCTTTTGGGCAAATCGATCGATGAATCGGTCGTCATTCGAACGCCAAAAGAAGTTCGTCACGTCACAATTTGCGAAGTCGAATACATCTAGTCACTTTTGGCGCACGGCTTTGAACTGCGCTCCGCATGCGGAGCGTTTCTGTGCAACAAATGCTTGTGCGGTGCCCATGTAGACATCGCGCAAAGCGCGCACAGTTCCCGCGCTTTGGATACCCGTGAACGGTATCCGTATTTGTCTTGATGCGTGTTTTATGTTATCGTCACATCAAGATACATTTTGAGCTCGTGGTGTTTGTTTATCGAACACAGTGGCGGATTTGAACGTCGGTCATGGAATTTATGCATGATCGCATCGAAGAAGGATGAGATGGTCTCATGGCACATAAAGTTGTTGAAGTCGTGACGCTGGCGTCTTTATGCGTTTGTATGGCATCTTGTGCGACGGCTTCGTTCGAAGAGATCGACACGAGCGATCAAGAGGTCGTCGACAAAACTTGTGAGCGCGAGTACAGCATCGATCTCGACGATGGATTCAATGAACGCGTTAGCCCCGAAGACTACGTCGACGAAGACGGCAAGCCATTTATCAATTATCGCATGTGCCGGCGCAGTGCGGTCGATAAATACGACGTCTGCATCAATGCCGTGACCGATAAATATTGCGGCGAATGCGATGTGACGTGCAAATCGCCATCGATATGCAAGCGAACAGTCGATCCCGATAGCGAAAAAGCGACCTATGCTTGTGGTTGCGTCGACGGCAAAGAATTGTGCAATGGTGCATGTATCGATGTAATGACGAACCCGAATTTCTGCGGCGACTGCAAAACAGTTTGCCCCAACGACTCAAGCGGCAAACAAGTCGCCTGTATAGCTGGGAAATGTTCGTGCCCGGCAGGCGCCGAAAACGTCGATGGCAAATGCGTCAATACGAAGACAGACCCCAATAACTGCGGCAGCATTGGGAACAAATGTTATTATGGAACGACCTGCAAAGACGGCAAATGTTCCCAATGCCCCGATGGGTTTATCTTCGTCGAGGGTGGGCACACGATACTCGTCGGCGGTTACGATCCCAACGTCGAGAGTAAAACCGACCTCGAAATCCAATCATCGGTCGACAACACAGACAGCGTTTATCGAATGTTCAAAGAGGATAGAATCGAGTGGTTCAAACAAGTCCGTGGTGCGTTCCCCAATAAAAATGATGCCGCTCGCTATTTGTTCAAAGTCATGGAACGACGTCGCCGACTCACGATTACGAACGACTTTTGCATGATGAAATACGAAATGCATGACGTGACTTCTGGTGCAAAAAGTTGGTTCGATGCCCCTTATAAATTGGTAAACGTCAAACCAAGCGTCGGGACGTGGTATGATGCGATTTCTTTGGCAAATCAATACACGCACTTTTTGAACAAGACGAAAAAAGGCGATATCGCACTACCCTACTGCTACAGACCAGCCAAAGAAAACGGCGAATGCGACACGAAGACATGCGAAATGGCCGAGGATTATCGAAGCGATTACGCCAAATGCCGAGGTGTGAGGCTTCCAAGCGAATACGAATGGGAATACGCCGCACGTGGCGGCGCCAATGCCTCAAACAACGCATATCAAACGGTTGGCATCGACACAACAGATCCGACGATTAGCGGTGCCCTAGTGCTCGTGCCGAAAACACTCGAAGAACTCGCCACGCTCGTCGAAGGTTATGCCGAATATCGAAAAGGTGATTCCTTTCCCAGTGCCCCGCTCAACGTCATGACCCAAAACAAGCCCAATGCCCTAGGGCTATATCATATGCAGGGTAATGTCTCGGAATGGACAAACGATGCCCTGCGCAACGACGATTATAAAGATATCGATGCAGCAAACGGCGCCATTCCAGAGGGCACGCCACTGAACAATCCAAACGCTTATCAGGCGAGTTCGGGCAGTGGCGAAGTCTATCACATCGTCCGAGGATGCTCGCTTTCCGATAGAGTCATTCGATGTCGCGATGGCGCACGCGATGCCCAAATTCAGCAGCCGAATTTAACTGGGCAACGATATGTCGTCGCACCGATATACGATGCCAAAGGGAATTTGATCGCTGGGGAATAAATACGGGCGTCGTTTGCCGCCTGTTACGCGCTCATCATAATCCCGCCCATTGGGCGGGTTGATACAGCCCGACTAATGGGTCGAAGCAGCGATAAATGCGCCCGTTCCCAATGCCGTGCATATTTCGCCATTTTGGGCGATAATGGAGCCACGGCGTATAACGGTTTCGACGATGCCGCGCGCCGAATGCCCATGAAATGGGGAATACTCGGCAAATGAACGGAGTTTGGACTCGTCGATTACGAACGATTCGTCGCGCAAAATGACGATATCGGCGTCGAAACCTGGGGCGATAGCCCCTTTTTTGGGCCATAGACCATATATCTTGGCGGGATTGCGCGAAAGGACGCGCGCGAGTTTTGGCCACGTCATGCCGGGAATCGAAGCCGTGAGCGGTAGGAGGGTCTGTAGGCCGGGCAATCCACCGGGGATCGACGATTTCGACGACGTCTTCTGCGCCCTTGTATAGGCACAGTGATCGGTAATGACCATATCGACATCGCCAAAGAGAACGGATCTTTGGAGAGCCTCGTTGTTCGAAACATCGCGCAAAGGCGGTTGCAAGATATAACGCCACGGCTCGGGCGATAGTTTGTTATCGTCGGCAGAGAGGAACATGTATTGTGGCGCAGTTTCGTTGAAGACTTGTGCGCCGCGCATTCGCGCTTGGGCGACGATTTTGGCCGTTTCGGCGCACGAATTGTGTGCGATGACGATGCGAGCTTGGGCATATTGCGCTAGGCGAATCATGCGTTCGGCCGCCTCGGCTTCGGCCATTGCCGGTCGCATATCGGGATAAGCTCGCAATACGTCTTCGTCGGCATGTTTTGCCGTTTCGCTCGAGACGATGGCGTCGTTTTCGCAGTGGATGAGCGTCGTCAATCCAGCCTCTTTTGCGACTTCGAGGATTTTCAATATACTCGCGTCGTCTAAATAATAATTGGGACGATAAGTCGTATAGAGTTTGAGCGATGAAATACCCCATTCAGGGCATTTTGCAATCGATTGTAGCGTTTTTTCGCTCGCATCGAGCGCCGTCATGTGAAATGTATAATCGATGATCGACGCCATAGCTTGATCGCGTCGTTCGTGGAGCGCATCGCAGAGATCTTCGCCGGGCTGAGGACCGACGAAATCGATGACCGTCGTCACGCCGCCTTTTGCCGCTTCGCACGATCCTGCGCCCCAATCGTCTTGCGTTGCAAATATCCCCGTATCGAGTTGGATATGGCAATGGGCATCGATGACGCCTGGCAAGATGATCTTCCCCGAACAATCGACGACTTCGTCGTCGGACGTCAGGCCGAAAGCCTCGGCATTGCCAATGGCAGCTATCTTGCCGTCTTCGATACATATATCGACGGGGAGCAAGGCATCATCGATGACGGCTTGACCGTTTTTTAAACAAAGTTTTCTCATATTTTTATTCTTTAATTTGAACTGTCGCGAGCGCAAAGCCCTTCGCTCATCAGAACTCGGGGCTTTTTGGAACGAAGACTAATACGCGTTCCAATGGATTTTTTCGGGTTTGAATTTATCTTTTGGCTTTGCCTCGACTGCAGGGTGCCCGATGGGAATGACGCATAGCGGAATGACGTTATCGGGGAGTTTGAGGGCTTCTTTGACGGCGGCGACGAGGGCATCGCTCGGCTCGACGGCAGTCCAAACAGCGCCTAGGCCGAGGGCTTCGACGGCGAGTAGGATGTTTTCGGTCGCGGCAGAGCAATCGTGAATCCAAATTGAATTGTAGGGGGCAGAGCAATCTTTTTCGACGTTTCCACAGACGGCGATGGCAGCCCCCGCTTTGTGCAACATCTTGGCATAGGGCAAGACATCGCCCAATTTATCGAGCAATGCGCGATCGTCGATGGCAACGAATTCCCACGGTTGGTGATTCATGGCCGACGGTGCGGCCATGCCCGCTTTGATAATCATCTCGAGTTGGTCGCGTGAAACGGCTTCGCCCGTGTACTCCCGAATACTCGAACGCTTTGCTATGGCATTGAGAATGGCATTGTCTTGCATCGTAAATCTCCTCGCAAAAATGCGCCTCGCGCCCCATGCGCACTGGCTTTGTGTGAATGCGAATTATAGGAGCAATCGGCGAATCGTCAAACGAGAAAAACACGCCGCATTCCCTTGACATTGGCGCTTTATAGGGTAGAACGCGCGCGGAGCGTACAGTCTTGTGCGCATTTTTTTTATTTTTTTTTCCGATTATTTCATCGAAGGAGGATTGCTTGGAACGCGTAGAATCGTCAAATCTCAACGATATGTCGACACGCCCTGCGCGAGTATCTGAAGTCATTAAACTCGCGGCACCGATCATTTTATCGATGGTCTCGATGTCGTTATTGGGCGTCGTCGATACGCTATTTATGCGTTGGGTGGGCAGTGACGCCCAAGCGGCGATTGGCCTTGGCGCCCCCCTATCGTTTAGCGTGCTCTCGTTCTTTTTTGGAACCCTGGCCGGCGTCACGACTTTTGTTTCTCAATATTATGGTGCAAAACGCCACAAAGAAAGCGGCAACCTGCTCATGCATGCGACATGGGTTGCGCTCTTTTTCGGCGTCTTTACGATGTTCGTCGTCGTGCCGCTCGTTTGGGAACTCCTCGTTGCCATGGGAACAAACGCCGAAATCATCGACGGTGCATTTAGCTATTTGCGCATACGCCTATTGGCAGCACCTATCGTATTTGTATCGTTTGCCTATGTCTCTTTTTTGCGCGGCATCGGCGATATGAAAACACCGGCTATCGTCGCCCTCATCATGGTACTGGCAAACGTACCACTGACCTATATATTTACGTTTGGACTCGGCCCCATTCCAGCCTATGGCGTGGCCGGTGCAGCGATTGGAACGATATTGTCGCAAGCTATCGAACTAGCTTGTTATATGCTCGTCGTATTAAATCGAAAACACCACCAACAATACAACACGCGGCAATTCCATCGCCCCAATTGGGCGGTATTGAAATCGTTTTTTGCCCTGAGCCTGCCCATCGGCATAGGCTGGGCTATCGAACACGTCGGCTGGGCAGTATTCGGCCTCTACGTCGGATCGCTCGACAAAGAATCGGCAGCGGCCAATGCCATCGTCCAAGTTTTTATGAACCTCGTCTTCATGCCTGGGCTAGCGATATCGATTGCGACGACGACACTCGTCGGTCAATATATGGGTGCCAATAACGTCAAATCTGCCGAGAAATCGGCGAATTACAGCATTATGATTTGCGTCGGATTTTTGTTGATCATCGGCATTGCAACGTATTTGTGTCGCTACCTCATCGCCGAGGGATTCTCCGACGATCCCATCGTCATCAAGATATGCGCCGATTTGTTCATATTTGGCGTGCTCTACCAATTATTCGACGGCCTTGGCGTTCCCTCGATGGGGGCACTTCGCGGCGCCGGCGATACGAAATTCCCGATGATATTGATGTTCTTGTGCATGTGGGTTTTGATGATCCCGTTGCTCTTCTTCTTGGGCGATTACCTGGGATATGGCGTCTATGGCGCTTGGCTGGCGACGTGCATCACGTGTATATGCGTCGGAATCGGCGGATTCTGGCGATTTAAGCGCGGTCGCTGGAAACAACTCAAAGTCGCTGCGAGTAGTGCTCAAGCCGAAGAATAAACTCACCGCGCCACATGGCGAAGAAACGCCGCACGGAGAGATTTGTTTACAAAAAACGAAACACCTCTTGGCTCGGAACGATTGGGCGATCGAGTAACCGAGCCAATTCGGCATCGAGTGGATAGATTTGCAGCTCGGTTGGCCAGTAATATGGCGCCCCAGCGAGGGCGATATGGCCGTCTTCGAAAGCGCGCGAAACGCGCGCGACGGCGGCTTGTAGCGATTCGGCGTCGGATCGCGTTGCGCCCGAGCTGACGGGCGGCAAAAGATCGCGACACATCGCCCGAAACGTCGATTCCATGCCCGAATCGGCATAGGTAAAATAACGCGAGAATATATAGGCGGTATGGAAAAATTCGGGGATTTCGGTCATTGCTCGCGCTTGCAAACAAATCGCCCAATGCTGGAGAATGCCGAATATTCTTCGAAGTTGACCGCTTGCAGGGAAATCTTGCCCCGGCAATAGTTCATGCGATGGATTTATATTCGGGGTTTGAAGTCGCAAATGTTCGACGCAAAACGTCGGAATCGCCACATCGAATTCGTCGATATAAGTATCTTCGAGCCAAACGACGACTTGCACGAGGAGCTCGCGCGATCGGTTTTCGCACGTCGTCCAAACGTCGAAAGCATGTCGAGCATGCCCCATCGTCGGCGCAATATCGACGATGATATCGTGGAATCCTTGTCGTTTCCAATGGGCAACGGCACCGGTTTCGACGAGCGTTTGGGCGATGTCGTCGGCAGACCATCGATCGCAAAATCGGTTGCAGTTGCCCGCCGTCGATGGCGCGGCAGGATGTCGTCTTTCGATGAGCCTAACGCCACAGAGCATATCGCTCAATGCGCCATATCGACGGCGTGGCGTATCGGGGATGGTGGGAATCGTAGACACGGGCTGAGATCTCGGAACGTCGTTGTCGCAGTGCGGTAGCCGCATGGGCTACCGCACTGGGGTGCGCGTATGCGCCAGCATAGCGCACCCAAAAGCCCGTATTGCGCTTGCGCAATAGGGCGGAGGCGCGGCGTATTGCCAACCGGCAATAGACGCGCAAAAAGCGACCGTATCGGCAAAGCCGATAGGGAGCGCCAACAAAAGCCCGTATTGCGCTTGCGCAATAGGGCGGAGGCGCGGCGTATTGCCAACCGGCAATAGACGCACAAAAAGCGACCGTATCGGCAGAGCCGATAGGGAGCGCCAACAAAAGCCCGTATTGCGCTTGCGCAATAGGGCGTCGCGCGGCGTATTGCCAACCGGCAATAGACGCGCAAAAAGCGACCGTATTGCCGACAGGCAATAGGGAGCGCCAACAAAAGAGACGAAAAAACGATTCGGAAAAAGGGAAAAATGGAAAAAGAAAAAAGCGAAAGAAAAAAAGCGAAAAATCGAAAGAAAAACGCCGAAGTTGAAATGAATGAAATTCGGCGTTTGGCGGATTATAATGTATTTTCTTCGGGGTCGTATTGATAGACGAGGCAATAGAGGTCGAGTTCGAAGGCCCAGACGTGTCGCAGCGACCGGACGATGTCTTCGTAGGTGTTTTTGTCGGCGACGGGCCAGTCGTCGGGTGGAGCTTTTGGTGCGCGCAGGAGCTTGTCGAAGCCGTTTTCGTCGAGGATGGTGATGTCGCGGCCGGCATTTTTGAGGTTATTGACCTTGTCTTGTTTGCTGCCGCCGGTGCCTTTCGACCCGAGGATGAGGTAGTCGATGTTGTGCGAGATGGAGTTTTGGGTTTCGATGCCGACGTCGATGAGCGCGTGTTCGGCGTCGGATCGAGCCATGTTGGAGAGGCGCCCGGCGACGACGGCCGTTTTGGTCTGTTTGAAGCTGTCGTTGCCGATGGCGTCGTGGAGTAGCGCTTCGATTTGCGAGATGTCGAGGAAGCCCCAATCGACGTTATCGAAAGGCGAAGAAAATGCAGCAATTTCGCTGTGGACGAAATCTTTTGCAAACGCCTCGTGCCCGAGGTGGGCGAAGATTGGCGTGAAGATTTCGGGTTGTGGCGCCTGTGTGATGATGCGGAAGCGGCGTTGGCCGGCATCTCGCAGCATCATGAGTAGGGCGATGGCCTGTTCGGTCGTCGTGATTTGGCGCGGCGGATCGATGATGAGTTGTTCGATGCCGCGTTGCCAGTCGCGCATGAGTGTCTCGGGGAGACCGAGTGCGGACTGCGAAAACTCGCCGAGCCGCAAGTAGTGTTCGAGGCGCGTGACGTCTTTGGAGCCGACGATTCCGATGGCGTCGGCAACGAATCCCGAATAGATATCGTAGGCGTAGAGTGGCATGGCTACTCCGCGAGTCGGTCGATTTGCGCTTGGAGTTCGCGGCTAAAGGCGGCGGGCATGTCGTGATTTTTGAAGATGGCGTCCATGCGATTCCACTTGTCGCGATAGGCTTGCGTTCGGATGGTGAATTGTGCGTCGTATTCGTCGCGCGTGTAGTCTTTGTCGAGGGCGGATTTGAAGAGTCGCTTCAAATCTTCGTAGCGCGGGATTCGCCCGATGGGGGTGTCGATGGCGTCGACGTCGCCGTGGACGCGTTCTTCGGCCCAGAGCATCCAAACTTTTTTGTCGAGTTTGTGGTTGAGGAATTTCCCGTTGGCGTCGCGCAAGAAGTAGTTCGTGACGAAGACTTTTGGGGTTTCGTCGAGTTCGTCTTGTAGGGCGATGTGGTCGGCGACATATTTGGCCAGCGGCAGGGGCATGAAATCGAGGTTTGCGTAGGGGTTATGCTTTCTGACGCCTTCTTGTCCGAGCGTGGCGGCGGTCGTTTCGCTTTCGATGCAGGCGCCCAAGAGCACGCCATGGTACCACGACAGGGCTTCGGCGATGGGTACGCTCGTGTCGGAGTCGCGCCCACCATAGACCATGGCGCTGAGGGCGACGCCGTTGGGGTCGTGCAAGGCCGGGTCTTTGTTGTCGAGTGCTTCGAGCCCAATCGTGTAGCGCGCGTTTTTGTGCGACACGGGCACGGGCTTGCCGTCGGCGGTTTTGAGGTCTGGGGTCCACGTGCCTAGGTAGTGTTTGCCGCAACGCGCCTTGTCTTCGAGCCCCGAACCGAGCCAAATCGGCGTGCCATCTTCATTGATGAGGACGTTGGAGAAGATGCATTCGCCTTCGTGCGTCAGGACTTTGAAAATTTCGGGGTCGTCTTGCGCATTGACGTTCTCGATGATGCCGAAGATGCCGCGCTCGACGTTGACAGCGCGCAGTTTGCGGTCAAAAACGCGAGCATAAATGATGTCGTCGCCGACGATGCTCTGCCCCGGAATCATCGCGGTCGAAGTCTTGCCGCAAGCCGACGGATACGCGCCCGAAAAATACGTCACGCGCCCATCTTTGCCGTGTACGCCCATCAAAAACATGTGTTCTGCCAACCAGCCCTCGCGGTGGGCGCGGGCAATGGCGAGGCGAAAAGCGAGTTTCTTGAGTCCAATAGAATTCCCCGCGTATTGGTTATTGATGGAGAAAACGCGATTTTCATCCAAATCGACATAGATTCTTCGTTGATCGACATTTTTCGTCACATTTTGTTCGAGTTCACCCGCGCTATGAATGAAGACGAAAAAGTCGTCGGGATTCTTCGCCGTCTTGAACGCCTCGTAGCCGCGGCGATAGAGCAAATCTTCGGCGTGCGCGACATAGGCGGAGTCGGTGATTTGCAGCGCCAGAATCGAAAACGGCGAGTGCGTCGGGCCGAGGCAGCAGAATCGGACGTACATGTCTTTGCCCGCCATGATGCCGTCGAGCAGGCCCATGATTTCATCGACGCCCGTTTTGCGGTCGAGCGTCGCCGTTTCGAAGCCAAAATCAATCGGTTTCGAGATGAGCAACTTCGTGTGGGCCTTGTCGCGGGCTTGGTCTTTGGGGCCGTCGAAGTGGTAGGTGTGGCCGCGCATCGGAAGCACGTGTTCTTCGCCAGTTTCGAGGGCTTTGTCGCGCAAAAGCTGTGCATCTTCGGGCGAATCATCGACGACGACGACCGACTTGGGCTTGCACAGCCTAACGTATTCATCGACGATGGCAGAAACGCGAGAGTTGTTGAGTGCGGCTAATTTTTCCATGGATTTTTCCATATTCTACGTGCTCCTGTGACGTGTGTATGCGCGGAATCGCCGCCCCAAACGAGGCGACGCGCTAGCGAACGCGATGCCATTTGGCTTGTCCTCGTCTATCATAATGATATTTGGCGGTAAAGTGTTCCCAAATCGTCGCATTTGGCGTTTTTTTCGTCCTTTTGTGGGGCGCCCTATCTCGCCCGTTGGGCTCAATACGGGCTTTTGTCGCCCTATCTCGCTATCGCTCAATACGGGCTTTTATCGCCCTATTGCCCGTTGGGCAATACGGGCTCTTTATCGCCCTATTTCGCCCGTTGGGCTCAATACGGGCTCTGGCTTCGGCTATTGCCCGTTGGGCAATACGCCTACGCTGTTTTTGGGGGCGTGCACAAAGCGCAATTGGCGTGGCTTGCGCGATGATATCCATCTGACCTCACCCCCGGCCTATCGGCCACCCCCTCTCCATGAATGGAGAGGGGGAATAGACAGGTTTACATGGATGGGCGGCCCGGTTCCCCCGGCGATGGGGCGGGGCTACTCGCCGCAACCCCTAACGGGGTTTATGTGGATTGTGGGTTATTATATTCCAAAATGGAGCGTTCAGCTCATGGTGTGTGCGCTGTGTGCGCATCATTTTTTGGATGTGCGTTCGCATCGTTGTTGAACGAAACGCGTTAAACTGTTAGCATTATGAGGGTTTTTTGACCGCATTTTTGACTTAGGAGGTAATATGCGTCGTATTTGCAACACCACCATGGCAAGCCTTTCGGCTTGGGTTTTCTCGGGCATCGCGGCACTCGCCATATTGGGAGCTTGCGCCACCGACGATACGGGTCCCAAAGATACGACGATGGATTATTGGTCGAAGAAGAAAGGCGATTGCGAAGAAGTCCTCAAGAGCCCACATGCTTATGATTTATCGCAAATTACGCGATGTACGAAGATGTGGGAGATGTATCGCTATGTCGACAATATTCCGCTCAAAGATAGGTCGATGTATGCCGTTGCATTTAGTACGGTGAGCCATAAGGCGCCCGATGCCTACGATCGGGCGATTGCCGATGCGGCGCTGACGCGTCTTTGCATTCCTCGTCATCCGCTCGATGGGAATGGTCAGGTGCGCGAAGAAATTCCCGATTCGTTGCAATGCAATACGGTTTCGGATCTTTCGATCGGCGGCAAAGCCGTTGCGTCGTCGAATCCCTATCAGCGCATGAAAGCGACCGTCGAGGTCAGCGAAGTGAGCGATAAGGAGATGTCGCGCGCCGCGACGGTCTATAAGAAGGGTTCGACACAACGCCAAAAAGAGAACTTGGGCAAGGCGATCAATTTCTATCGCGAAGCCTTGGGGATTTATCCGAATTACGTTGCAGCAAAATACGATTTAGCTTGTGCATTGGCGGTTTCGGGCGACGAGCGCGGTGCTTTGCGCGAGCTCGAAGAGCTCAATACGTGGAACGACGCCGAGGCGCAACAACGCATCGTCAAAGCGCGATCGGACTCCGATTTTGAATCGATCCGCGACAATCCGAATTTCAAATTGATCACGGGCTATGTTCGCGTCGTCATCGTCAATGGTGCCAGTGCCATTGGCGAAGAGCACGTCGCTTCGATGAAAAAGCGATTGGAATCGAAAAACATCCCCGTCGCCCAAGTGGGCAAGAGCAGCGGCGTCGTGCTATCGCCGCAGATCATGTATCGCGAGGGCTTCGAAGACTACGCCTATAAGATCCGCGACGTGTTGGGCAATTCGAAGATGGCCGTCACGCTCGATCGCCGCAAAGGCGGCATGGACGACATACTCGTCTTATGGGGGCAACCCGAGGCGGCCGCCGTCGGCGCCGGTCAAAACGCCCCAGTCGTTCAAGGGCAACGCGCTCAGGGTAGCGAGAACAAACTCGACGACCTCGCCGATTCCGTCGATAAAACGAAAAAATCCGTCGATCATACGCGCGATGTCGGCAAATCTCTCACGAGTTTCTAATCGCAGTGACGCGCTCTGCCATCGGCGATTCCCGCGCTTGCGGGGGCTCTCGATGGCAGAGAATCGAAGCAGAAAAGTATCAACGGCTATAGCGCACCCAAATCGCCTGAATTGTACGATTTCGTCGTGATTTGGTAATCTTTGATGAAGATTTCGCAATCTTCTTCTTTGCCATCGACCATCGTGCACTCGCGGGCACATTCGCCTTCGGGTGTGTAGACTTTCCAAAGGCCTTGTTCGAGGTCGTCGACAAATGCGCCCTTAGCCATGAGCCCGCCCGTTTGATAATAGAGCTCGACATCGCCGTTTTGTCGGCTGTTTTTGTAGGTCTTAACGCTTCGGATCTCGCCATTGACGTAGTATTGATTCCATACGCCTTGGCGCATGTCGTTTTCCATCATGCCTTTCGTATCGATTTTGCCATTGGGATGATACGACGTCCACTCGCCTTGGAGTTTGTCTTTATCGTAATTGGCGATCAATTTGATGCGTCCATGGGCGTCGAATTCCATCATGGTGCCTTGTTTTCCGTCGAATCCGACGCAATAGAACTTCGGATATGAGCCTTCGAGGTCTTCGATTCGGTTTGTTTGTGGCGGGCAGACCAAGTTATCGGCCTCGGCATATCGCTTCGAAGCGGTTTCTTCGGTGTCGCGCGAGCTCTGGACATTGGAATAGATGGCATAGCCAAGGACTACGGCAAAAATGGAGAAGATAACCGCGGCGATGGTATATGCGACGGGTTTTGGGAGCTGACCTCTATATAATACAGCCATAATGAACTCTTCGATGGGTGATGAATTGGGGTGACGATGACCAAGGTAAAGTCGCGGCGCCGCGTGACAAATGCTCGAGGATGGGCGCCTCAAATCGCCGCCGTTTTAGTCCGATTGCGTCGAACAAAGCAAGACTATGAGAAAAAAGGGCGCATATTTTATATGCGCCCAGATTAATCACGCCCGAGGCGTGCATTCATGGATCAATTGAGTTTGCTTTCTTGCGATTCGCGTATGATTCGCTCGCGTTTTTTCTCCCAAGCGAGCCGTTCTCTTTCGGCTCTATCGCGAGTTTTTCGGATTGCCCAAGTATCTTCGGCGCATTTAGAAATGTTGAGCAAGACGCCCGTTGCAAACATGCACATGACGAGCGACGAACCGCCAAACGATACAAATGGCAGGGTGAGACCTTTTGTCGGCAAAAGCCCCGTAATGACGCCGAGATTGAGTAGCGCTTGGAGCGTAATGACGAACGTGATTCCAAAGGCGACGTATCGGCCGAATAAATCGCGAGCCCGGTAGGCGATGAGGAAACCGCGAGCTGCAAAAGCTAAGAAGAGAATACACAGCGCAATGGCACCTAAAAATCCGAGTTCTTCGAGTGTCGCCGTACCGATAAAGTCGGTGTGTAGCTCGGGGACGAAGCCGAGTTTTCCGAGTCCTTGCCCTAGCCCACGCCCTTCGACGCCCCCCGACCCGATGCTGATGAGGCTGCGCGTGAGCTGATACCCTTCGTTGCTCTGCGTTCCCCAAGGGTCGAGGAAAGCCATGATTCGCTTCATGCGATAATCGGCCGAGAAGATGAGGAGCGAAGCCCCTAGCCCCCCGACGATGGCTCCGCCGATGAGATAGATCATGCGCGTGCCCGCGACGAGGAGCATGACACCCGTCAAAATGACGATGATGGCACTCGATCCGAAGTCGGGTTGCTTGAGCAATAAGCCCACGACACAACCGATGAGGATGATATGCGGCAATATGCCGACGGAAAACGTCTTCATGAGGTCGTTTTTCTTCGTCATGGAATACGCCAAGACGAAGACGAGGGTGACTTTGGCGATTTCGGCAGGCTGAACGTTAAAGAATGCGAGTCGAATCCAACGCCGCGCCCCGTTGACATCGGTGCCGACGAATAAGACTGCCGCTAGAACGAGTATCGTGCCAGCGAATATGGGCCATGCGGCGCGGCGATACCAATGGTAATCGACTTTAAGTCCAAAAATGAGAAAGAGGAGCCCGGCGGCGAGGTAGATGAGCTGGCGCTTGAGAAAAAACGCCGAATCGCCGGTGAGCCATGTCGCCGTAATGCCCGAGGCACTGTAGATCATGACGATCCCAATGCCTATGAGCGCACAGACGATGAGCAAAAGCCAGCCATCCCACGGGCGTTCAGTTGTATTTATAGTCGTATTGAACATGGCTCACGCTCTAATATCTTGCGTTTTAGCGCAACTTGAGGCTCGCCAAGGCGACGAGTGATAACAAAATCGAAATAATCCAAAAGCGAACGATGACTTTTGGTTCGGCCCATCCCTTGAGCTCGAAATGATGGTGAATCGGTGCCATTTTGAAGACGCGTTTGCCCGTCAATTTAAAACTCGTCGTCTGCGTAATGACCGACACGGCTTCGAGCAAGAAGAGCCCGCAAATGATGACGCTCAAGAGTTCGTTTTTCGACAAAACGGCGAGCGTGCCCAAAGCACCACCGAGCGAGAGACTGCCCAAATCGCCCATGAAAACTTGGGCGGGATAGGAGTTGAACCACAAAAACCCGATACCACTGCCGACGATGGCACCGCACCCGATGCAAAGCTCGGAAATGCCCGATATATGGGGGATTCGGAGGTATGAAGCGAGGTCGAAAGTGGCAAAGATTTCGCGTCCGTCGACGGAGACGGGGAATTGTAAGACTGTGCCGGCGACGTAGCATAAGACGAGGAATGTGCCAGCGGCGACGGCGACGGGGGCAATGGCGAGCCCGTCGAGCCCATCGGTGAGGTTGACGGCATTCGACGTGCCGACGATCGTCACCATGGCAAAGAGCGCATAGGCGATGACGGGCAAAGAGAGTGAAAACTTATCGGCGGCAACAAACGGGAAATAGAGCTGACTCGAATAATTGAGCGTGTCGTCGGAAAAGAGCACGAACATCAAGACGGCAGTGACAGCAAACTGCAAGATGAGTTTCCAACGCCCTGGGAGGCCGCGGCTCCCCTTTTCTTTAATCTTGAGGTAGTCGTCGATAAAGCCGATGCCGCCAAAGAAAGTCGTAATCGCGAGAAATATCCAAACATAGTGATTCGAAAGATCGGCCCATAATACGGTCGAAACGACGAGGCTGAGCAAGATGAGGCTGCCGCCCATCGTCGGCGTGCCGCGCTTCTTGAGGTGCGATTGGGGGCCATCGTCGCGAACGACTTGACCGACTTGGCGTTCGAGGAGTTTGCCGATAAATTTCGGGTACATGAAACTCATCAATAACGCCGTGATCATCGCCATGACGACGCGAAAGCTGACGTATCGAAATACGTTGAACGGCGCAAAGTAATCGCGCAGTTCATACAAGTACATGAGCATTAGAGATCTCCAAGTTTTGCCCATTTTCGATGGGGCATGAAAAACTAAATCGTGTGCAATATATGGGTGAATGACAGAATAATGTTCGATATCGAGAATTGCATATCGTTCAAAATTCGCATATCGGGCAATCGAATTTATCCGATTTCAGCCCCGAGCATGGAGAGAGCGCGTTCGAGTTCCATGCCTCGACTCCCCTTGATGAGGCAAATGTCGCCAGTGGCGAGTTGCGGGCGAAGCCAGTCGATAGCAGATTGGAGTTCGTCTTTCGGCGCGCAAAAGATGTCGCTGGGGGATGCGCCGACGGCCAAGGCACCTGCCGAAATGCAATGCGCCGACGGCCCAATGCAGACGAGCTTTTTGAAGCCGCAAGTAGCTGCCTCGCGCCCGAGTGTGCGGTGGCATTCATCGCTCGTATCGCCGAGTTCGCGCATTTCGCCCAAGATGAGGCAACGGTTTTGCGGCTTCGATATCGTCGCCACGAGGCGCAAAGCCTCGTGCATGCTCAATGGATTGGCATTGTAGGCATCGTGCAAGATGACGATGTCTGGGGCGGCGTGCCAACGCTCGAGTCGCCCCGAGGGGAGTTTGACGTTGAGCAATGCCGAATTGATCGCATCGTCGGTCCACGCGCCGCCAACGGCGGTGAGCGCAAGCGCGAGGTTCATCGCATTATGCGCGCCGAGCAATGGCAATGCGATATCGTGCACCATCGAGCCATCGCCGTGGTATTTGAATCGTATGCCTTCTGAATCGGCTTCGATGTCGTCGATATATGTCGAACTATCTTCGGCACTAGTTCCTACCCAGGTAATTTTATTTGCGTTGGCGATATCGGCATAATAGGAGCGCGTCGCGCAAGGGAGCACGATTTTGTCGAGATCGGGCGCTTCGAGGAGTTCGCCTTTGGCGCGTGCAACGCCTTCGATCGAGCCAAAGCCGCCCAAATGAGCCGCACCAACACACGTGATAATGGCGATATCGGGCGGCGCGATATGGCGCAGATGTGCAATTTCGCCTGGGGCATTTGCCCCCATTTCGAGCACGGCGACGTCGTGTTTTGGCGTCAGCTGCACGACGTTCATCGGTAGCCCGATATAGTTGTTGAGATTACCCTCGGTTTTGAGGACGCATTTGCCTTTGGCTTCGAGCAAAGTCGCCAAGATCTCTTTTGTCGTCGTCTTGCCGTTCGATCCCGTGATGGCGTAGACGGCGAAATTGCCCATATTGCGACGCAAGCGGAGGATCTCGTGGGCGAGGCATCCGAAAGCCGTCAAGACGTCGTCGACTTCGAATATCGCCGTGCCATCGGGGACATTCATCGCCGTTCGAATGTCGCGCTTTCGGTCGACGACGACACCTCGACATCCTTGGTCGAAGACTTGATCTAAAAAGTCGTGCCCGTCGAATCGCTCGCCTTTGAGCGCGAAGAACAAATCGCCATCACTTGCCCGCCTGCTATCGAACAGCGTGCGGCGGAACTTCGTTCCGATTCGATTCCATTTTGCGCCAAGCGCCGTGGCGATTGCCTCGGCATTCATCATCTCGAAAATCGTTTCTTCCATGAACATTTCCTTTCTCGTGAGTGCATCGAACGATGCGCCTGCGGGCTCCGTATAAGGTAGAACAAGGAAAATGTGAATTTATTGATGTTCGATGCGCCCATCGCACGCCATCGCGAATCATCTCAACCAACGCGCCTTTGCCGAGGCTCGATTTGAGCGGCAATTTGTTGTAATAAACTGATTTCATTCACTTTTTTCTTGACAAAAAAAATTTTATTCACTCTTGAATCGGCGTCTTGAACCGTCTATAATGCAGAACAGAGATAGACATGGTGCACGGATAGCGTGTAGCCAACAACCCCAAGCCCATCGAAATTCATTCGCCCAGAGTTTCATCGATCGCGCCAGCGTTCGAGCTCGTGGTCGACATCGAGCACACGGTGATTGCAGTAAGTTTTATTCATGACATACGCCTACTTTGACATACCTACTACATTCGCCTATAGACCTACCATAGCATACATAGGATTGGGATTGACGACTGAATAGCCCCGAGCACCACATATCCGCGACACAGGCTTTGTACACTTCGACATAAAAGACACTTTACGACGGAGGGAACGGTTATGAAACTCGCATGGATTACGGTAATCATCATGGCTTTTGCTTGCATCATGAGCGGATGCAACAAAGACGAAACGGCATTCATCAACTTTCTCAAAGACTTCGACGCCATTTCGAAGCAAGAAGATTGCGCCAACGCCGCCTCGGATATGCGCAGTTGGATCAAAGACAATGGCGACGCCTTCAAAGTCGAAATCAAAAAGGTCAAAAACAACCGAGGCAATACAGAGGCAGCGCAACAACTCCAAACGATGGCAAAAGACATGCCAACGCGCTGCGATACCCACATCGGATACCTCGCCTCGACCGCGCGCTTCTTCGAGCTCTTCGATGCTGTGCGATAGTCGGTCGTCGATAAACACATGAGATGCGCGAGGACGATGTGTTAAAGCCCCCCAGTTGGGGGGCTTTTTTTGTGCGTCGATGTGTTAAAGCCCCCAGTTGGGGGGCTTTTTTTGTGCGTCGATGTGTTAAAGCCCCCAGTTGGGGGGCTTTTTTGTGCGTCGATGTGTTAAAGCCCCCCGGTTGGGGGGCTTTTTTGTGCGTCGATGTGTTAAAGCCCCCCGGTTGGGGGGCTTTTTTGTGCGTCGATGTGTCAAAGCCCCCGGTTGGGGGCTTTTTTGTGCATTGATGTGTCAAAGCCCCCCGGTTGGGGCAGGGCTACCGCATTTACTTTTTCCGTTGAAACAGCACATCAAGCATGGCAAG
>ERZ1026772.343-NODE-343-length-35510-cov-127.448851_pt1 | contig 35510 bp, 63 predicted proteins | sample MGYA00380124_ERZ1026772 | MGnify/ENA primary metagenome ERZ1026772 (study PRJEB33269, sample SAMEA4719760) | human gut metagenome | biome: human-associated habitat; feature: organic feature; material: feces | place: Cameroon | collected 2013-10 ...
CCAGCCATATTCTGATATTTTGCCAAAAAGAAAAGACCTTGATTTTTAGTCAAGGTCTTTTTGTGTATATATAAGTTCTTCCATTTGACAATTTAAAGCTTTTGCAAGCTTGTAGACCGTTTCAGCTTGTGCTTTATTAAGGTCTCTGTCACCTTGCTCATATGCTTGCAAGGTTCTTAAAGATACATTTGCTTTCTTTGACAGCAAAGACTGTGACAGCCTCTGTTGTGTTCTTATTTCTTTTAACTTATTCATTAATATTCAATCCAACTTGTATAATATCCAAAATTACCATAGCTTATAGGGTCTTCTTCATACATATCTTCATTATTTTCATCATACTGTACGCCCCACCATCTTCTTGTAGCAACAACAGAATCATTTTCATCAAGTATATCAATATTCTGCTGTGTATAGCAAATATTTTCATCTGCTTCAGCTTCAGCTTCTGCAAGAGTCCCTTCAAATTCATCTGTTATTCCTGTGTTGTAATCAATAGTATATTTCATAGTTTTACCTCAACTTTCTCCGACGGTTTAACCGCCGTCGGTCGGCTTGATTTTTATTCTCCATTATGCAGTCTTTCAATGTCAGCTTCTGTAAGAGCGGTTTTACCATTTCTAAAAGTTTCTTTTGCTGTGGTGGTTATCATTCCGTTTCTTTCTTCGTATAATAAGAGTGCACAGTCTTTTAAAGGATATTCGCTTAATTCTTCAACTTCAATATACTTTGATTCAGGTACTGTGCTTTTAATTGCAATTGATACAGCATCTTCAAAAATTCCATGTTTTATTACCTTGACAATTTCAACTTCTTCAACCTTATTATCTGTAGGTCTAATAAGGATGGAACACTGTTTCTGCCACGCTGTAAGCGCTTCTGCATATCTTTTTGCCATTTTAAAATCCTCGAATAACATTTTTTTAACTGTATACGCTTTCATTTTAATTTTACCTCTTAACTTTCTCCCACGGATTAACCGCCGTGGGTCGGTTTATTTTGTTTTTTAGTCTTCTAAGCTTTCAAATGGGATTTCGTCAATGCAAAGTGATTCAGCCGGATTTTCAGGATTATCTATTACTGCAATTTCGCCTCTGCCCTGTTCTTTCAGCATTTTCTTTGCTTCTTCAAGGTCATAACTTCCTGTGCCCCAATCAACGTTGTCATTAAGCTTATCTGTTATTGCATACCATACATTTTTCATTTTATTTTACCATCCTTAATTTAAAATTTTTGTTTTATTTGGTTTTGGTCTTTCCCTCAACCTGTGATTATATTATATCACTACGGTGATACAATGTCAATAGTTTTTACTGCGTTTTGTATACTTGCACAAAAATATTTTTATAATTTGTACAATATTATCAATTGTCGAAAAACTGACAGCTTTTTGACGGTTTTGGACAGTTTGAAAATAGTATACTATACTTATGATATATATTGACTATAACGCAAATCCGATGCACAGAAAAGTTGGTGATTGTACTGTAAGAGCAATTTCCAAGGCACTAAAACAGTCGTGGGAGCATACTTATACGGAGTTAGCAGTGCAAGGCTTGCTTATGTATGATATGCCGTCATCTAATGCGGTATGGGGTGCATATCTCAAAAGTAAAGGATTTGTCAAAAAAGCTATAAACAAAGATAGATTATATACTATCATAGATTTTTGCAAAGATAATCCGCAAGGGGTCTACATAGTCGGAACAGGCACACATACCGTATGTGTTGAGGACGGCAAATATTATGATACGTGGGATTCTGGCGATGAAATCCCTATCTTATATTATATTAAGGAGTGATTCAGATGTTCGGCTACAATAATTATTATCAGCCACCAATGCCTGATAATTTGCAAATGTACAGGAATCAGCAATTCCAGCAGCCAATACAGCAACCGCAGATAACGCAAAATCAGCCTACACAGCAAAATGGTGAAAGAATATGGGTGCAAGGCTTAGAAGGTGCAAAAGCATATATGATTATACCAGGGGCAGAAGCTGTTTTGTGGGATTCTGAAAAACCTTATATATACATTAAAACGGCTGATTTACAAGGCAGACCAAACTTGCAAATATTGAGCTACAGCAAGTCAGAACAGGCGGATAAAAGCCCGAAAGTGCCGGACTTATCAAATGATTTTGTGACAAAAAAAGAATTTGAAGATTTTAAAAAACAATTTGAAATAAAAGCACCTGAAAAGGAGAATGAAGAAAAATGATGCCTAATATTAATCAATTTATGCGGTTTATGCAGTCAATGAGAGGACAAAACCCTGATAACATTTTGAAAAATATGCTTAATTCAGGCAAAATCAATCAATCACAATTAAATCAGGTGCAGCAACAAGCTAAACAAATGGAATCAATGTTTTCCGGGTGTAAAAATATGTTTGGCTTCGGCAAGAAATAAAGGCTATAAATAGCTTTTATCATAAATTTATTATCATCAGAAAGGAGACATATATATGTCTATTACAACATCAGATATGACACCAGCAGACATCGCAGCAGTCACAGGTAACAATTGCAATAATGACAGTTGGGGCGGCTCTTGGTCGTCTTGGATTATCATCTTTTTAATTTTTGCCATGTTTGGTTGGGGCGGATTTGGCAACGGTTTCGGTGGCAACGGTACAGGTGCAGCAGATAATTATGTTTTAGCATCTGACTTTGCAACGTTACAGCGACAGATTGATTCCACTACATCATCGCTTGAGCGCAAAGGCGATGCTATAAACAGCGGTCTTTGTGACGGATTCTATGCGATGAACACATCACTTTTAAACGGTTTTGCAGGAACAAATAACGCTATCCAGGCAAGCGGATATGAAACAAGAAACGCAATACAGCAGTCACAGATTACAGAAATGCAGAATGCTAATGCTATCCAGTCACAGCTTGCACAGTGCTGTTGTGACAACAAGGCAGCTATAGCAGATGTCAACTATAATATGGCGATGAATAGCAATGCTACTCAGAATGCTATCAATAATGGATTTTGTCAGACTAATTACAATAACATCAACAACACAAGAGATATTATCGATAATCAGAATACCAACACAAGAGCAATACTTGATGCACTTAATGCACAGCAGATCGCGGCAAAAGATGCACAGATTGCACAGCAGAATCAGGAAATATTTGGCTTGCAGCTTGCGGCATCTCAGCAGGCTCAGAACGGCTATTTGCTCTCACAGCTTAAGCAGTGCCCTGTCCCGGCTTATGTGGTCGCAAATCCTTATAGTTCCCCTTGCTGCAATGGTTTTAATACCTGCTGCAATAACTAAGGGGGTGCTATAATGGCACAATTTATAAGTACAACACCGCAGGCAATAACAGCAGTCGGCGGAAGTGTAGTCTTTAATTCAACGGCTGTTTGTGGTGATTGCAATATTAAGCATCGTAACGGGTCAGCATTAATTAAAGTAAGAGGTTCGGGCTGCTGTAGTAGAGCAAGATACAGAGTATCTTTCCACGGCAACGTAACAGGCACGGAAACTGTCACACAACTTGCATTGTATCAGGACGGCGAAATTCTGCCGGAAAGCCTTATGTCTGTAGTTCCTGCTGCTGCTGCCAACGTGTGGAGTGTTGACAGCGACACCGAGGTATATGTTGATTGTGGCTGCTCAACGTTGTCTGTAAGGTCTCTTACGGCAGGAGTAACAGTCAATACAGCGTCAATAATTATAACCAGAGTTGCGTAGGAGGTGGAAATATGAAAAAGCTTGATGAAATCAGAGATGTTTTGTGTGAAGAACTTGATGGAATAGTTAAGGGTGGAAAGTTGTCAGTAGGTGACTTAGATACACTCCATAAAATAACTGATACAATAAAAAACATCTATAAAATAGAAATGCTTGAAGCGGAAGAATCATACGGAGATTGGGAAACTGAAGGCAATTATTCAAGAGACGAAATGCGTGCATTGCCTAATGTATCTTATGGTAGACATTGGGTAAGAGGACATTACTCGAGAGATGATTTTAAAAGTCACTCAGTCAGACGATTAAAAGAAATCGCTGAAATGGCTGATACAAACGAAAGAAGAGCAATTGAAAAAGCAATCGCTGAAATAGAAAGAATGTAGAATGATTAATATAAAAGATTTGGAAACTGCAATTGCAGAAACGGAGATGCTCCCTGAAAATTATCAAAAGTGTCAAAAATTAGCTGTTTTCTATTATTTATTGGATAGGCAAAACAAAAAAAGTATTGACATATCAAAAGTAAGGAAAACAAGTGAATTTTCAACACTTGTTGAAACTGTTGAAACAAATCATTTGTTTGATGCAATTGATGAATTGCTTGAAGTATTAAAAGTAATGCACCCGAATCTTTATAACTCTTTTATCTTGAAACTAAAAAAGCAGGGCTAACGAATAGTCCTGCTTTTATTTTACCCTATTTTTTTATATCCAGTGTTTTGTTGATGATATAATCGCCTTTCGTCCAAATGTTATATTCTTCGACTGTTATATCAACAGGGTTTTCGGTATCTTGCAAAATGTAGGCAATGCTTACTGTTGCAGTTGCTCCCTGCTGTATTTCCTTGCTGTTATTATTGTTTTCTTCTTTAACACCAAATGTCGTGCTGCTAAGTTCTATTCCGTTTTGGTACACTTTATCTGTAAATTCCCACATAAAAGCCGTTGGTGTGTCTTTTTTGTTTGTGTACTCATAGTAGACAACCAAAGCTGGCTTATTGTCATAGTCAGTACTTATCTCCCAATCAGTAACTTTTAAATCATAATCAGCACTTGATGCAGCAGCTAAAAAGTCGCCTTCTGTTGTTTGTTCTTCTTGACTTGCCGGCGTTTCTTGTTCGCTTGCAATTCCGTCGGAAGTAGAATCATCGGCAGGATTAGAACTCTCATCTAAACCAGCTTTTTTCGCTGTTAATGTAGATGACTCTGATGTACTCTTGTTTTTATCTCTGTTTTTTGCGTTGTTATATCCTGTACACATCGGGCAGAAAATTGTAAAAGCTATCAATATAACAATCACCGTCAAAAATTTTGAAAGAGTAGAACTCTTTCCAGTCTTCTTTCCACATCGTGGGCATTTCTTTTCGTTGTCGTCCATACAATAACCACAGTTCTTACAATATTGCATTTTAATTTCACCTCCTTTTTTCAAAAAATAATGGTACAAATAGCATAATAAATAGCATAATTTTGATTTTATCAAAAATCGCCCTTAAAAAATGCCTATTTCTGGAGCTGTTTAGCGGACTTGAACCGCCGACCTCTTCCTTACCAAGGAAGTGGAGAATTGTTTTATTATTCCGAATAATAGCCATAAATCAATATAATTTTAAAAAAACATCATTTAAAGAGTGCATATAATAGCATATAATAGCATATTTATAGCATAATAAATAGCATAATTTTTTTATATTGATTTTATGCAATCGGTGTTTCTATGTGCATATCGTTCTTGTAGCATTTTGAGGTCTGAGTGTCCAAGAGCGGAAGCAACAGCAAAAAGATTTTTGTTACTGTTAACCCAAATCGTTGCTCTGGTGTGTCGAAGCTCGTGAGGAGTAAGCTTTTTAAATCCATACTTGTGAGCTATTATTTCCATAAAATCATTGTAGTTTCTGAATGTCCAATTATGTGGACTGTAAAACGAACCGTTTGCATTTGCAATGATATATTTTGTATCAATCCTTTTTAACCTTTGTGCAGTGCCACGGCTAATAGAAATAACACGGTTTGAAAATTTATTTTTTGGCGGCACTATTTTTGTTGATACTTTGCCGGTGTTCTTGTCCTTGTAGTCTGTAACTGATTTGTTGATAGATATAGTGTTATTTTTAAAATCAATATCGTCACGTGTCAGAGCAAGGACTTCCCCTTTTCGCAAACCGTAGCCAAGCATCAATTCAATTGCCAAACCATCTTTTAACGGCTGATATTGCCTTGCATACCTTAATATTATATATGTTTCTTCTTTGGTGTATATGTGCTTTGTAGGCTCAACAAACCTATTTGACAGTCTTACGGTGTCGCAGGGGTTACGGCTTATAACATCGTTGTGTTTTGCAAATTGAAAAATAGCAGATAAAACCTGTTTATATTTTTTTAAGGATTCAAGCCGGCTTTTCTGAGGGTCAAATTTATCAAAAAAAGTTTGAATATCAATTGATTTTATATCCTGAATTTTAGCTTTGCCGAAATATGGCAGCAAATGCAGCCTGACAGCGGTTTCATAGGTATTATAAGTAACGTCGCTTATAGATGACTTAACACTTTCAAGCCACAGAGCAGCACAGGCACTGAAATTCACAGAAACAGGATTCAGAGCTTCGCCGAGTTGAATTGAGAGCTGTTGCTTTGCCACGTATTCATCGGCTTTGCGTTGAGCATCAGCTTTTGACTTTTTGCTGTAGAATACTTTTGTTATCAAAGTACCGTCAAAATTATGACCGACAACTTTCCGGAAATTGTAATATCCTAAAGAATTTGTATTCCCTTTCTTCTTTCTCCCCATTTTTACTTAAAATTCTTGGCTTTTGTATTATAATAGTAGTATAATTATAACTGGAAGTGTGGCATTGTTGGCTAAGACTTTTTTAAACCTCCTTTTTAAAATATACACACAACCGTTGAGAGACCACTCAACGGTTGAACTTTTATAAAAAAAGGCTGGATAAAATTCCAACCTCAAAATTCTTGGTTTTTGTAATTAAAGTAGAGTATAATAAAATATGTCTTATGGCATTATAGGCAGCAGTTTCTTCATTGAAAAATCCTTTTTTTAATTTGATTTTTGCACTTATGCAATAGCATAGGTGCATTTTTGTTTAAATGCCTCTATATAACATCATATACACTAATATTTTCACTTAATCGGCAAAAATTTCTCTTGCCGATTATTTTTTTATATGTTAAAATACTTCACATACCTCTTCTATAGGTTTGTTGATTTTTTTAATGTAGTTTTCTATATCGGCTTGTTTTTCTTTTATTTCGTTAAGACTTATAATAATTTGGCGGTAATAGACAGCGTTACGTGCATCGTTTGCAATTACATTATGCCCCACCAACTGGTCGATTGATGTCCCGAAGAAATCAGCAAATTCACAAAGTTGCTCAACTGACGGAGTTCTTGCGTTTATTTCATATGAACGGTATGTGCTTTCTGGCATTTGTAGAGCACTGCAAATATCCTTGACAGATAATTTTTGACTTAATCTAAGCTTTTTCAAGTTGTCACCAACGTGAGAAATAGTATTAATTGCCATAAAAAACACCCCTTACGTGCAAAGTGCTGTAATTCAACATAATTATTTTGTACAATTTTCTTGAAAGAAAAATCGCATTTTGTATTGACACACATCGCACTTTGTGTTATAATATATACAGTCGATGAGACAAACAGAAATACCAATTGAAAATATATCAGGGCGAGGAATTGCACCCGACCAAAGCTGCAAGACCTCTTGAATGCTCTGATATATAATAAAACAAGCTAAGCATCTTAACAATTTAATAAGCGACCAAACCCATATAATTGTAAATAGACGCTGTAAAACAAACGCTTGACATAATATCAAATAATATCAGATAACATAATATCAGACAATAAAATATCAGACGTTTTTTGTCGAGGTATAACACCCCGTGTAATTATTATATCACATTATGTGTTATTTTGTCAAGCACTATTTAAACTTAAATACAACTATTTACAATTATTTAAAATTTGCTTTTTACGGTTTAATCCTCCAAATATAAATTTGACTTTGTTTAGCGGTTGCAAAGTAAAACAAAACCGCCACCAGCAGCCTTGAGCTGCAAATCAAACGTTTCGCTACAATTTTATAGAAAGGAATAAAAACTATGGGAATTGACAGCATTACAAAAATATCACTTTTTAAAAGTGGTAAAGCAACCGACACAATATATTTGGTGATGTATTCAAGCGGTGAAAGAGTAACTTATACAAAAAAGCCACTCTCACAGAATGTAAACGATTATATAACTATTTGCATCAAATACAACAAGGCAGTAAAAAGCAGTGTACCGTTTGCATCAGGAACACTTGAAACAACCGTGTATGAGCTTTAAGGAGATGGTTTAAATGGCTACAATAGCAGACTTAAAAAGAATGTGCAAAAGCTTTGAATACTGTGAAAATTGCTCTTTGCGTTACGGCTGTGGAACTCCTGCATCAATTAGCGATGAAGCGGATGAAGTCGTTGGAAAATGGGCAAAAGAGCACCCGAAAAAAACTTTTAGGGATGATTTTCTTGAAAAGTTTCCGAATGCCCCTATTGATTCAAGAAAAACTCCTCAAGCTTGCTTGCGTGACATTTATGGGAAAGTAAATGCTAAATGCGAAGACGAGGATTATGATTGCACTGAATGTTGGAATCAGGAGTATAAAAAGTGTTGAAAACAGAAAGGACAACAAAATGAGCGAACATATAACAGAATTTTTGAAGAATGATGAAGCAAAAGTCGAGGAGATGATAAAAAAATATCCGATAGCAATACCAATCACAGAGGTTGCAACGCTATTAGGTATGACTCCTAAAACGGTCAGAGCGGCGATTGAAAGTGGAAATTTAGGTGGTATCACCTGGAGAACTCCCGGAGCATTAAATAAAGGCTTTAACATCCCAACATCGCCATTTATACGCTGGTATATGCAGATGCACAACTAATCAGGCAAAAGAAAGAGGGGAGCAAAAGCCCCCCACAAAGTAAAACTATGAAAACTAATCATCAACATTACAGCTATAGTATAGCACAAAAAGAAAGGAATGTCAAGCAATGACAATATTTTTGCAAATAACAGGAGCAGTAATCGGATTATCCTGCATAGCTTACGGATTTTTTATAACTGCCAAAGATTGGATAACAGACGAAAAAGAACGCAGTTTTGAAGAACACGTCGATGAACTTATAGAAATGATAAAGGAGAAATAAAAATGAATAAAAAGCAGTGGACAGCAGTAATTAAAGCGTATATATGGAGTGTTGCAAGTTCCGCAACGGATTTTAACCCAGATGATATGGATATTTTATGTGATTTACTTGAATTGAGAAAAAGCACACCGGGAACAGAAGAAAGAGCGAAAGCCATCAAAAAGACTGAATCTGAATACAATACAGAGTATGAAAAAGTTTTAAAATCTAAAGGAGTGTGATTTGATATATGAGTACAGTGATAAAAGGAGTGGAAATCTTAAGCTTTAAGGAAGCAGTAGAGAGACTTGGAGTCAGTAAAAATACCCTCTTACATTGGGTGTGGAAAGGTGCAGTTGAATATTACGAGATAGGCGACAATAACAAACTCCTCTTTGAGGGGGAATATATAAACAACCTTGCGGAAAAGTTGAAAACGGCAAGCAGTAATAATTATTTAAGGAGCGTAAAAAAATGAATATTTTTAATGAAGAAGATTTAATGTCAATGTGCATTGATGTTGATACGGGCGAATTTAACGAAGCAATGTTTGAAGGATTGCGGATCGAGCGTGACAGAAAAATTGAAAATATAGCCCTTTGGGTGCTTGAAGATGAAGCAATGGCAAAGAACATAAAAGAGCAGGAAAACAAGCTGAAAGAACGCAGGGAAACCCTTGAACAGCGTATTGAAAAACGCAAGGAATTTTTAAAATACATAGCAGAAGGTAAAAAGTTAAAAACAGACCGTGTGACGGTGTCTTATCGAACCTCTAAGGCGGTTAAAATCACAAACGAAGAAATTATACCGATAAAATATAAAACTGTTAAAACGGCTGTCAGCGTGTCAAAAGAGGATATAAAAAAAGACTTGCAGGCAGGTAAAATTGTTGAAGGTGCAGAACTTGAAACAAGAGTATCAACTCTTGTAAAGTGAGGTGATGAGAATGTGCAAAAAAGAAGATTTTGAGAAGCTTTACACCCTTGATGTGTCGAAACAAGTCGAAAAAAAGGATAATTTGAGTTATCTGTCTTGGGCATATGCCTGGAGAGAATTTAAAAGAGTGTATCCCGATGCAGAATACACGGTTAAAAAAGATGAAAACGGACGTTGTTATTTTGGCGATGAAGATATTGGATATATGGTATATACAACCGTTACAGCCGGGGATCTTACCTATGAAATGTGGTTGCCTGTTATGGACAGCAAAAACAAAACTATGAAATTAAAGCCTTACAAATACAGCACCAAATACGGCGAAAAAACCGTTGCAGGAATATCAATGTTTGATATAAATAAAACGGTTATGAGGTGCCTTGTAAAAAATCTTGCAATGTTTGGCTTAGGGCTATATATCTATGCAGGCGAAGACTTACCCGAAGACATAAAAGAGTATAAATGTGTGGACTGTGGAAAGCCGTTTGAACCGTTTACGGACAGTAAAAACAGATATTGGAACGCAGGCCAGGTATACCACTTAGCAATAAACAGCGGACAGAAAAAAGGCATTACAGACGGTCAGGCAAGGTGCAGCTATTGCTTAAATAAAAAATTGCTTGAAATGGCAGAAAATAAAACAGAATCAACAGAGGAGAAAACAGAAAATGGCATTTAACAAAGTTATTTTAATCGGAAATCTTACAAAGGATATTGAGCTGAAACAGATGCAGTCAGGAATGGTGCTTACAAGCTTTGATATAGCGGTTGCGAGAGCATTTAAAAATAAACAGACAGGCGAAACAGAAACGGATTTTATCCGCTGTCAGGCTTGGGGAAAAACGGCTGAATTTTTAAGCAGATATTTTTCCAAAGGAAAGGCGGTTGTTGTAGAGGGTGATTTGAGAAATAACAACTATACCGACCAGAACGGAGTAAAGCATTATGGATTTGTTGTAAACGTGCAGGCGGTAAGCTTTGCAGGCAATAAGTCAGACTCTCAGACAGCCCCACAACAGTCATACAGTCAACCACCCCAAAACAACCCTCAGCAATTTGTAGGCAATGCACAGGGTGCAGGAGTGCCCTCGGGAATCGATGATTTAGCAGGATTTGAAGAAATAATCAGCGATGGAGATGTGCCGTTTTAAATGCATTTAAAGTCTCTCTTTTTAAGGAGAGGTTCAGAAAGGAAGTGATAAAATGGCAGACAAATTCACGTTTTTTGCAAGTTACTATGAAGCAATAGCGGAACTTGACGATAAAACAAGGCTTAAAGTCTATGATATGATATGCAGATATGCATTATATGGCGAAATAATCGAGAGTGAAAACCCGATTGAAAAAAGCTTGTTTACAGTAATAAAGCCCGTTATTGATGCAGGAGAAAAGAAGCGTATAGGTGGTCGAAAAGGTGGGTTGTCAAAAGGCAAAAACAACCTATCAGAAAATGAAAAAGGTAGCTTGCAAAATAATAACAAGGTAGCTTCCGAAAAAAGCGAAAGCAATATAAACATAAACAAAAACATAAACATAAACAAAAACAAGAATATAAACAGTAAGAGGGGCGGCTTCACACCGCCCACACTCTCAGAAGTACAAGCCTATTGCAAAGAGAGAAATAACAACGTTGATGCAGAAACATTTGTTAATTTTTATCAGTCAAAAGACTGGTATGTTGGCAAGAACAAGATGAAAGACTGGAAAGCGGCAGTCAGAACGTGGGAGAACAAAAGCAGGCAAGGAAATAATCAGCAAGAGCCTGAATCAGATGCAGACCTTGACAAATACAGAATGCTTGCAAATCAGTTTTAAGGAAGGAGAATGATATGCAATACTTATCAAAGTGCGTTGATTGTGGTGCAATGGTGGTGGGAACATATAAGCGTAAGTATTGTGACAAATGCTTAAAAAGGCATTTATCGAGCAGTTTTAGGCAACGTAGGGAAAAGCTTGCAGCAGAATTTAAGCCTTACAGCAAGAAGTGTTTGATATGTGGGAGAAAATTTGACGTACTTGATTATAATGCACAGTCACAAAAATATTGTGGCTGCTGCAAAAATAAAACAAAATATTACCAAAAGAAAAGCGAAAAGCAAGCAAAAAAGCAGGATATAGGCGGACTTGTAGCTGTTGCCGCAAGCATAGTTGGGAAAAGTTATGGTAATTTTGTCGCTGACAATTACAATAATCCTGACTTTGACGATTATGTGATAAAAATCATAAGAGCAAACAAACCGAATCTATTAAAAAAAGGCAAGGGTGAAAATGAAATCAAGGATAAATGAAGACTGGGCAAAAAGCAGAATGAAAAAATTATGTACTGACTGCCAGAACAGAATGATAAAAAAACATACAGAAGAATATGAGCGTGCTATCAGAGAGGGCTTCAAGTGTGGCTTAGCGGTTGTGATGAAAAGTCAACAACTTTATCGGGGTTATGGTAAAAAACGCTTACAGAGGCTTGCAGGGGACGTGAACGACCTTGTAAACTTCAAACCATTTGAAAAAGAGATAAATTTTAAATACATAGTGGACGAAATGAAAGAAAAATACGGTATTGACCTTGAAAAAATCAATTTGACTGTTGAGGTTAAACCGGCAGGAAAAGGAGAGTAGATGTTTTGCTTTGAGGATTTTGACAATGTCACCCACGAAGAAATAAAAGCAATTATTTTTGAAATGATTGGCAATGCAAAAGAAGATATACATAAATGGGCGGAACAAAAGCAGGAAAATAAACGTTTGGTGTGGATAAAAGAGAATTTAAGCGAATCACAAGGCAGGCTGAAAGCTCTTACAGAACTTTGCGGCAGCCTTGGAATAGAACTGGAGGAATAATTACAATGAAAGTGATTACAGAAGGAATGCATCTTGAAAAAGAATGGTATAAAGAAGCAGGAGAACAAACAATGGACACTCTTAACGGCTTTATAAACCATATAATGAATGATTATGAACACGACTATGGAACGGTGTGCCACGCTTTTGCGGCGTGTGCTTTAGCTACAATACACGCTTGCAATGAAACCGAACAAGGTGGAATAACAGGGTTTCAATCGAGTATGGTTATGTGGGAAATAGTAAGACAGCTTTTGTACCCAAATAACAAGTGTGGATTAAGAATGATTAACTTTGATGATATGCTTTATCCGCAGTGCGACTACAAATTTGATAAAACGATAAATTCTCACAGTTTTAACACATTGCAAAACGAAGCAAAGAAACTCTTAGAAAAAGATTCGGCACATCCGTTGGTAATGGAGCATTGGCAGAGCATAGTTGACGGAGTTGTTCCATTTGGCTATAAAATCAAAGATTAAAAATAAGAGTGGCAGAAGACTGACAGAGGAAGAACAGAAAAGTGAGGTATGATTATGTTTAACAAGCACACAGAAACAAGAGTTGAAACGCTGATATGCGGAGAACTCAGGACGGCAAAAGAACAGTACGGCGAAACTTTTAACAGCTTGCACGAAGCTTATGCGGTTGCTCTTGAGGAACTGGAAGAAGCAAGTGACAATGCGGATATGTGCAAATATTGTTTTGAAGAGGTGTGGAGTCACATTAAACGAGATGATGAAAAGAATGAAATTACAGAATATTTACACAAAGCAAGAAGCTACGCAGTCGAAGCAATAAAAGAACTTGCACAGTTTGCGGCTATGATTGACAAAACCTTGGAAACACTTGAAAAGGAGAAAGAAGCAGGTACCGAGAAAATCTCGGTAGTTCAAAAAGGAGGTGAAAAATGATGTTTTGCGGAATTGGTGGAATAGTGTTTTTTGCACTGTTTGTGGTACTTATGATTTTTGCTTATTTGACAAAGTAGGAGGTAAAAGCAATGAAAAAAGCAATAAAGTTTTCTGACTGGTGTTATAAAACACTGTCGAACGAAGAAACAAAAACGCTTAACAATGCAATTGATACTATTTGTGAAAACCACGAAAACGAACCGTGGAGCAAGGTGTATCTTGCAATTACAAAAACGGTAAACTTGAAATTAGTCAGAATGGCTGCAGACGAAATGCTTGATGAACAGGAGGTAGAAGACTAATGGCAAGTATAAAAGATTTAAAGAGAATGTGTGACACATATAAGGATTGTCCCGAATGTCCATTGAACGATGCGTGTCGTGGTGACAGCGTATCAGCTTTACCCGACAACGCCGATGAAATAGTTGACAAATGGGTTGAAGAACACCCTATCAAAACTTATTTACAGGATTTTTTTGAAAAGTTCCCAAAGGCACCAAAAGGAGAAGAAGGAACTCCAAAGCTTTGTCCTCACCAAATATATCCTGAAATTGCGGACGATAGATGTCTCGAAGATTGTTTGAGATGTTGGAATCAGGAGATGAAAAGAAGAATGACAATTACAGAAATAATTGACAAATTACATATGTTACAGTTCTTTAATCAAAGAGCAGGACGTGAACTTTGGCAAAGCAAGCCTAAAGAAGTACAAGATAAAGATGTGGAAAATGCAGATAAGTATTTAAGCGAAGCAATTAAAGCACTTGAAGAAAATGCAGAACTAAAAAGAATGCTGAAAATAGCGGTTGAAGATATAGATGCAGCTATACCTTACACGTGGCGACATTTAGACGAAGCTATGAAACTGATAGGAGAAGAAAATGAAAGCAGTAATGATTGCTAATATTATAATACGTTCCGTGTTTTTTATTTGCGTAACAGTTGCAGCTATAATGTTTTCTAATCCTACAATTCTTTGCTGGTATGTGTTAGGTATCTTCTTAGGATTTGAATATAAGGAGAAATGAACAGATGAGTAGATTAATAGATGCAGATGAAATTGAAAAGTTAGTGAAGAGCGATAATCCTATGCATCACGAACAAGTGAGCATTTATGCAATAAGAGAACTTGAAACAGTTGAAATTGTCAGGTGTAAAGATTGCAAATACTACACAAATAATATTGACGATGATTGTTTAAGAGATGGATTTTGCAGTTTAGAAGAAGTTGGGAATTTTTGCAAAAGAAAAGCTGATGATTATTGCAGTCGAGGTGAATTGAAATGAACTATGAAAAAACAGAATGGTGCAGTGAATGTAACAGGAGGGTAAATAATGAATAACAAATATAATCAGGAAGATGTCGAAGCTATACTTGACCGTTGTTACTTTGAATTTTGCAGAATTGTGGGCGATAGTCCGTGTGGTTGTGATATATGTCCATATAGCAAGTACAACACAGGAGAAGATGATGATAACGGTTGTTACGAAGCATATGTTGAAGATAAAATGAAGCAATTGGAAAAAGGTGGTAAGTGATGAGTGCATATGGCAATGATAGTAAGGATAATGTTTATTTCTACATGAAAGAGTTTCTTGAAAACGGAAAAACGATTTACAGGAGGTAAACAATGACCAAAAGAGAAATTGAAAATAAAATATACGACCTTAAAAGAACAATTAAAAGTTGTGAAAATATCATAAAAGCGAACAAAAACGAAATTAAAAAGCTTGAAGCCGAAAAAGAAAAACCTACTTTTGAGAGAGTTGAAAAAGGTCTGCGCTATTATGGTGTAGCAGTTAGCTGGCTGGGAGCAACTATTGAATTCTACATTGATAATCGTTCGCTTTTTGGTAGTGAAATGTTTAAAAACAACAATTATTTCCTGACAAAAGAACGTGCCGAAGAAGTTGCTGATAAAATCAATTTTTTGCTGAAGCTTGAAAGATTACACGACACATTCTGCCCTGATTACAAGCCTGATTGGGAAGAGGGAAAAGACGAATGCAAATGGTTTATACGATTTGACGCCAAAAACAAAGAGTATCTAGCGTTTTGGACAACTATATATAGAGATGCAACAGTTTATTTTGACAGCAAGGAAACTGCTAAAAAGGTTTGTGAAATTTTGAACAAGGAGCTTGAAAATGAAGATATGTAAATGGTGTGGTAAAGCGTTTGAACCGAACGCAAAACATAAAAAATACTGCTGCGTGGAATGTGCTAAAAACGGAATGAAGAAAAATCAGCGAGAATACAGGATAGAAAACAAAGAAAAGATAGGAGAGAGAGAAAGAAAAAGATACATACACAAAATATCGCACTGTGAAATATGCGGAGTAGAATTGCCCCACGGCAGACAGAAAATTTGCCTTGAATGCCTGCTTAAAAGCTACAAAGGCAACGACATAGAAAAATACCGCCGTGCAAGGGATATATTATATTGCCGTGGCTATGATAGTGAAATGATAAAATCTGAATGCGAAGAAAGGGGTATTATATGACACGAACAGAAAACGATTGCGTGGGCTGCCCTGACGGCTTGCCATGTATGGGTAACAGTTGCCCAAACAGAAACGTTGTACATCATTACTGCGATAAATGCGGTGATGATGTGCCGATGGTATATAAATTTGACGGTGAGGAACTCTGCAAAGAGTGCCTTGCTGAAAAATTAGGAATGGAAAACGAGGAATAGAACAGATGCATTTTTACATAGACATGAAACTGCCAAGCCTGAATGAATATATAAACGCTTGCAGAAGCAGCCGATACGGTGGAGCAACGTTTAAAACAGGAGTTGAAGATAATATAATTCATTTTATCCACAAAGCTTGTTTAAACAAGACCTTGAAACCAATGGGAGAAACACCCTGCGAACTTGTAATAACATTTTTTGAAAAGACCAAAAAAAGAGATGTGGACAATATACAGTCAAGCGTTAAATTTATCCTTGATGCACTACAGAAAGCAGGAATTTTAAAAAACGACAGTAGAAAATACGTCAAACAGATTTACAGCACTGTCAAAGATGCCGACGAAAACAGAGTACTTGTAGAGTTTGCAAATGTCGAATAGTGTTTAATTTAGCCGTTGATTTTTCAGCGGCTTTTTTATATTAAATTCTTAGCTTTTAATATAAAAGTAGGCTAAAATTAAATAAAAAAAGAATTAATTGGAAAACAGGCAAAAAAATAAAATAAGCAGGTGGAATAAATGGAGATAATTTATAAGAAGCTTACAGATTTAACCCCATATCAAAAAAATCCAAGAAAAAATGATGATGCAGTAAAATATGTAAAAGCAAGTATAAAAGAGTTTGGTTTTAAAGTCCCAATTATCATAGATGCAAACGATATCATTGTCGCTGGACACACAAGATACAAAGCCGCTAAAAGTTTAAAATTAAAAGAAGTCCCTTGTATAGTTACAGATGATTTAACGGATGAACAAGTAAAAGCCTTTCGACTTGCTGACAACAAAGTCGGAGAATTGGCAGAATGGAATGACAATTTACTTGCGGAAGAAATCGGTGGAATACTTGACATTGATATGAGCGACTTTGGATTTGATATTGATTTTGAAAGTGATGTTTCTGGCTCACAAAGTAATACAACAGAGTTTGAAACACTTTCAGAAAGTTTTGTTGCTCCACCAATTTCAATCCTTGACACACGTCAAGGATATTGGCAGAACAGAAAAAAGCAATGGAAAAAATTAGGTTTGCAGTCTGAATTAGGAAGAGAACAGAATTTAATTGGTTCACCAGATAAACCAGATTATATGAATGCAGCTTATAAAGGCACTGCTCCTCAAACATCAGTGTTTGACCCTGTGCTTTGTGAAGTCACTTATAAATGGTTTAACGTTGACGGTGGTAAAATTTATGATTGCTTTGCTGGTGGTAGCGTAAGAGGAATAGTTGCAGCAAAACTTGGCTATGACTATGTAGGAATCGACCTTAGGCAAGAACAAATAGATGCAAATTATGTGAATGCCACTAAAATTGGAGTGACACCAAAGTGGATATGCGACGACAGTTTAAATGCAGACAATTATATTCCAAACAACAGCGTTGATATGATTTTTAGTTGCCCACCATATGCCGACTTAGAAAAATATAGCGATGATGCAAGAGATATATCAAATATGGATTATGATGACTTCAAAAATGTTTATCATAAAATAATAGATATTGCTTGCAAAAAACTGAAAAAAGATAGATTCGCCGTTTTTGTTGTTGGCGATGTTAGAAATAAAAAAGGGTTCTATAGGAATTTGATTGATTACACAAAGCAATGCTTCAACGAAAACGGATTATTGACATACAACGAATTAATTCTGGTTGAACAAATCGGTACGGGAGCGATGAGAGCGAGAAAAACTTTTTTAGCAGGGAGAAAAGTGGTAAAGGTACATCAAAATGTATTAGTTTTTTACAAAGGAGACCCCAAAAATATAAAAAGCAACTACAAAGAAATAGATGTAAGTGATTTTGAAATAGGAGATGAGGAAAATGGCGAATAAAAATATAAATCCACCTAATACATTCCTATATATGGATGAAGATAAACGCAGGGAATGTGCCAAAAAAGGTGGCTTAAAAGCAGCAGAAAACGGTAGAAAGCGGAAAGCAATGAAAGAAACCCTTGAAACCTTGCTTGAAATGAGCCTGAAAAAAGGAGCAAAGTCAAGCGTTGAAGATATAAAAAGTTTTGCAGACATCAAAGGCAAAAATATATCGATAGAAGAATCACTTATGGTAATCTTAGTGAATAAAGCATTACACGGCGATATAAGTGCAATTACTATGATAAGAGACACAATAGGCGAAAAACCTGTTGAAAAAGTCGTTACAACTCAGGTGACAGCGGAAAAAATAGCAGAAATAGAGGATATGATAAATGGGAACGTGTAATTCAAACAACGAAATTGAAACGAAATGGAAAAGCAGAAGATAATTGACTTTATGATTCACTCGCCACATAAATTAGGGCATCTGTTAGGCTTTACACGGCTCACAGAACTCCACGGCGAATGGATAAGTAAAATGATACTCTCAAATGAAGATATTACCTTGCAAGCACACAGAGGCTCTTACAAGACAACGTGTGTATCAATAGCACTTGCAGAAATTGTGATTTTATATCCTCAAAAGACAACGATGTTTTTAAGAAAAACAGACACAGACGTAAAAGAAATTATAAAACAGGTTGCAAAAATCCTTGAAAGTGAAACTATGCAATACTTAGTAATGCAGTTGTATGATACAGAATTGATTATGGTAACAAGGACATACAGCGAAATAGACACTAATTTGCATTATGGGGCGAAAGGAACACCACAGCTATATTGCAGTGGTATTGGTGGCTCTCTTACAGGTAAACACTTTGATAAGATTTTTACGGACGATATTGTAAACGTCAAAGACAGAGTTTCAAGGGCAGAAAGGGAAAATACAAAGTTAGCATATCAAGAATTGCAGAACATCAAAAACAGGGGCGGTAATATTTTTAACACTGGCACACCTTGGCACAAAGATGACTGTTTTGCAATTATGCCAAACCCGAAAAGATATGACTGTTATTCCACAGGTTTAATAACAGATGAGGAACTTAAAAAAATAAAAAACAGTATGACATCAAGCTTATTTGCGGCAAACTATGAATTGAAACATATTGCAGATGATGATGTTATATTTACCGCTCCCAACGTTTCAGCGGCTCTCTCAGATGTTGAACAAGGCATATCACATATTGATGCTGCTTACGGTGGGGCGGATTTTACAGCCTATACAGCCGCCCTGAAAAAGGACGGCAAGTTTTACATTTATGGCAGACTTTTCCCGAAACATATTGATGATATTTTGCCTGAAATTTTTAAGATACACGACAGTTTAAACCTTGGAAAGTTTTATGTCGAAGATAACGGCGATAAGGGATTTTTGGCTAGAGATATACGCAAAAACGGTTACAGATGCATAAGATACCACGAAAACATGAATAAATATCTCAAAATCACCTCGTTTTTGAAATTTGAATGGGAAAATGTGGTATTTGTATCTCAAACTGACCCCGAATATATAAATCAAATATGTGATTATAATGAAAATGCTGAACATGATGATGCTCCCGACAGCTTGGCAAGTGTGATAAGAATCTTACAGAAAAAGAAAGATATGGGGGGGGCAAGAACTGACAGAAATAGAGAAATACTTTTTATGATGTGAAAGGGGTATTATGCTTACATATCAAGACTTTTTAAGAGAAGCAACGACAGATGAAAACAAAATCAATTTTATCCAAAAGGCTATAAATCAGCACACAAACAGTGATGATTATAAAAAGGCGGTTGAAGCTTATGAATATTACAGGCAACGCAACACGGCTATAATGCAATACCAAAAAATATTGTATACAGTGACAGGGAAACCGATTGAAGACGTTTTTTCCGCCAACCATAAGACAACAAGTAACTTTTTTTATAAAATTATTACTCAGATGATACAATACAGCCTTGGCAATGGACTGATTTTTGAAAATGAAAAAGTAAAAGAAAAATTTACTGGCGATATTGATTTAAAAATCAAAAAAATTTTTAGGTATGCAGCTATTGAAAAAATAGCATTTGGATTTTACAACAACGGCAATCTCGAATGCTTCAAGGTGACCGAATTTGTACCGCTATGGGACGAAGAGGACGGCTCTCTCAAAGCTGGTATACGTTTTTGGCAGATTGACAGCTCGAAGCCTCTCAGGGCAACGCTCTTTGAACTTGATGGATATACAGAATATATCCGAGAAAAAAGTCAACCTATGAGAATTTTAAAAGATAAACAAAAATATATCAAGTACAGACAAACCTCAGAAATTTACGGTACAGAAATATTTGAAGGTGAAAATTATCCAACATTCCCGATTATTCCTGCTTATTGTAGTGACAAAAAACAGTCAATGTTAGAAGGGATAAAGGAACAGATTGATGCTTATGATTTTATTAAATCAGGCTTTGCTAACGATTTGGATGATGCAACTCAAATATATTGGCTTTTGCAAAATACAGGTGGAATGGACGATGTTGACCTTGCTAAATTTATGCAACGCTTGAAAACAACAAAAATTGCAAATATTGATGCTGACGAAGGTGGAGCATTGACACCATACACCGTACAAGTACCTTACCAATCAAGAGAAGTGTATTTGGAAAGACTTGGAAAAGATATATATGATGATGCTATGGCTCTCAATGTATCAGGTATTCAAGCTGGCAACATTACAGCAACGCAGATAAAAGCGGCATATGAAGACATAAACCTCAGGGCAGATGCATTTGAAGAACAGGTGCTTGAATTTATGCAGGCGGTTTTTGAACTTGCAGGTGTTGAAAACGAAAAAATCACTTTTAACCGCTCGAAAGTTGCAAACACCACAGAAGAAATACAAACAATATTATCAACAGGTGACTTATTGCCGATGGAATATAAAGTTAAAAAAATAATGGCGTTACTTGGAGATATTGACCATACAGCGGAAGTACTGGATATGTTGAAAGCTGAATCGCTTGCAATGATGAACCAAAATGTTATAGAGGGTGAAGAAGCTTGATTGATAAAGCACATAAGCAGACTGACAGCATTTTGGAAATGCTTGAAAGCAAAATATATATGACATACAAGCAAGCTGAAAAAGAAGTGCAAGATAAATGGAAAGCATATCTTGATGAAGTTGATGAAGATGTAAAAGAGATAAAGAAAAAACTTGCTGAAGCGACTAAAGAAAAAAGTCCAACGGACATTATAAAATATCAATCAAAAATCAAAGGACTATACAGAGATAAAACGATAACAAATCAGTATTTTCAAAACCTTTTGCAAGAAATAGCCTTACAATATCAGCATTCGGCAGAAACAGCAACAGCAATTATTAACAGCAAGCTCCCAAAAGTATACTCAGTTAATTATAACTATATGGGGCAACAAATCATTCCGCAGGTTAAAAACTTAACGGATATTGATATAATTTTTAATCTTGTTGACACTCAGACAATCAGAAATCTTTTGCTTGATGACTCAACGCTTTTACCATTGTTGGAAATCAATGGTAAAAAATACAGGCGATGGGTGACCTCCAAAATTAACTCAGAAGTGCTTAATGGTATTATACAAGGTGAAAGTATGGATAAAATTGCAAACCGCTTACAAAGCGTTACAACAATGACAGCAAGGGCGGCTATAACAAACGCAAGAACAGCCGTAACATCAGCAGAAAACAAAGGGCGGCTTGACAGTATGATGGAACTTGAAAAGCACGGAGCAATACTTGAAAAGCAATGGCTTGCAACATCTGACAGCCGTACAAGAGACTGGCACAGGGAATTGAATGGGAAAACGGCAGAAATCAATGAAGCTTTTGAAAATGCAATGGGTGAAATAAGATATCCTGGAGACCCTCAGGCAAAACCGGCAAACGTATATAATTGCAGATGCACGTTATTAACTAATGTTAAAGGATTTAGGCAGGTGGAAAAATGAAAACAGTACTCAAACAAAGCGATATTGATGTAATTATAAAATGTGAATCACATACTGATGAAGTTATAGCAGCATTAGGCGAAGCAGTAGGCAGAGCAGCTAAAGCTATTGGAATGCAGGCTGAAAACTATGCGAAGCAAAATGAAACAAGAGTTGACACTGGCAGATTGAGAAACAGCATAACAAATTATGTTGAAAGCGAAAAAGATATTTATATTGGAACAAATGTTGAATATGCACCATATCACGAATTAGGAACGTCAACAGGCATTCAGCCGTTACATTTTTTGAAAAATGCAGCCGAAGGGCACACAGAAGAATATAAGGGAATATTGGAATCAAGTCTAAAAAATAGTTAAAATTCTTAGCTTTTTGAAAGATAATGTAGTAAAATATATACAACAAATCACGAAGTAAAGTGACCGAAGTAAAGGAGTTAAAAATGGCATTAACAAGAAAATTTTTATCAGCTTTAGGAATTGAAGCAGATAAAATAGATGAAATAATAACATCTCACGTTGAAGTTGTTGACGGATTAAAGGCAAAAATCTCAACACTTGAAAACACGTCAAAAGAAAATGACGATTATAAGGCAAAATATGAAAAAGTCAAAACGGAATTAGACGAACTTAATTCTGGCGATTACAAAACAAAATATGAAAGTGAAAAGAAAGCTTTTGAAAATTATAAGGATGATATTGTAAAAAAGGAAACTTTAAGCAGGAAGAAAGTAGCTTACAAGAAGTTTTTGGAAGGTGAAAATGTTGCTGAAAAGGCAATTGATAGCATCTTAAAAATATCAGACTATGACAGTTTTGAAATCGATGAAAACGGTGACATAAAAGACACAACAAAGTTAAAAGAAAAAGTTAAAACAGATTATGCAGGATTTGTTGTTGAAAAAAAGAAAAGCGGTGCGGACATCTCCACACCACCTATTGGCGGCAATGGCAAAATATCATCAAAAGCGGACATTTACGCAAAAGATGAAAACGGCAGATATAAGCTATCAACGGAAGAAAGGCAGAAAGCTATTGCTGAAAATCCTGACTTGTTTTAATTTTTCTGGAAAGGAATCAAAAAATGGCAGCTAAAACAGGTTTAACAAAATCAACAAGTTTTACAACAGTCACAGCAAGAGAAGTTGACTTTACAACAAGATTTTCTGACAATTGGGAAACCCTTAGAAACATTATGGGCATTATGCGACCTATAAGAAAAACACCTGGTACAAAGCTCAGAAGTTATGAAACAGTCGCAAAAACAGCCTTACAGGGCGGAAAAACAGTCGGCGAAGGTGAAGAAATTCCATTCACTGAATTCGAAGTGAAGGAAAAATCTTATGCAGATATTGAAATTGCAAAATACGCAAAATCGGTATCAATCGAAGCGGTTAATAAGTATGGTGCGGCAATTGCAGTCGAAAAAACAGACGATAGATTCCTTGTAGAATTGCAGAATACAGTACTTAATGACTTTTATGCTTTTCTCAAGACAGGCACTCTTAAAGGCACTCAGAAAACTTGGCAGCGTGCTTTAGCCATTGCAAAGGGTGCTGTACTTGAAAAGTTTGCGGCTATAAATAAGGACGTTACAGAAATTATTGGTTTTTGTAATATTATGGATTTTTACGATTATCTTGGTGATAAAGATATAACAGTGCAGACTCAGTTTGGACTCTCATATGTTAAAAATTACCTTGGATATTCAACACTTTTCCTTATGCCGTCAAATGTAATTGAGTCAAAGACAGTTATAGCAGTACCGTCAGAAAATATCGATTTGTACTATATTGACCCTTCTGACAGTGATTTTGCGAAGCTTGGACTTGACTACAGAACATCAGGTGAAACAAATCTCATAGGCTTCCACGCTGAACCAGACTATAGCAGAGCAACAGGCGACAGCTATGCTATTATGGGTATGAAGCTTTGGGCGGAATACCTTGACGGTATCGCTGTTGTAACAGTAGGTGCGTCAAATACAGCTCCGACAGTTACACCCTTAAGCACAGACACGCAAAGCACAGGCGGAAAATAACAATAATAAGGCGGTGATTTAATGATAGAAGAAGTGATGCGTTATTGCAGAAACTTTTTTATATCAGGCACAAGAGTGAATGATATAATCCACATAAAAGGCGGCAAAATCGTTGAATCATTGCCTTTTATTGATAATCAGTTTGTATGGATAACAGGCAGTACGCTCAACGATGGAATTTATCAAATGCCAATTACAGGTCTATCCGACGAAGAGTTTAACGGCGAAATAATAGGACTTAAGCCGCCAAAAGCTTTTTTAAGTCTTGTAGATAAAATTACAAAATGGCAGGAAAAATATAGTGATACGACAGCAAGTCCATATCAATCTGAAAGCTTTAACGGATATAGTTACTCAAAGAAAAGTGGCACGGATGCAAGCGGTATAAATTGGCAGTCACAGTTTAAAAAACAGTTAAGCAAATGGAGAAAAATATGAGCCTTTTAACAGATGCAAGGGAAAAATGTACTCTCATAAATGAGATAATACAAGAAGATGGATATGGAAATTATAATCCTATTTACAAAGACGGTGCAACTTTTGAAGCTGATATAGCTTTTAACAATTCGGTTGAAGCTTTAAGAGCGGCTAATGAAGGAGTGAGAAGCCTTTACAAGGTATTCACGTCGAGAAAAATAGTGCTTAAATATCATCAAATATTTAGACGTGAGAGGGACAGGAAAGTTTTTCGTGTGACATCTGATGGTGACGACCAATTCACTCCTAATTCTGCAACTCTTGATTTAAGGGCTGTTTCTGCTGAAGAATGGGAGCTAACAAATGGATAAGTATCAAGCATTACAAGGCTTTTTTTCCTCTTTTGGGCTTAAAGCCTATAACGAAATAGGAATGCCAACAGGTGAAAATGCACCAAAATTGCCTTATATTACATATGAAGTACAGGTATCAGATTGGGAAACGAGAGTTTCAACAACTTTTTCTGTTTGGTATCGTGAGGCAACTTGGGCTAATATTTACCGAAAAAGCGAAGAGATAAGAAGAAAATTAAAATCAATGAACACAGTTAAGTATGATAAAGGCTGCATATGTATCACGTCTGGAAGTCCAATGATAACTTTTATGGGCGATGTAGCAGATGATAAGATTAAAAGGGCAGTATTTAACATAGAAATGTGTTTTATTGATTTGCATTAATGAAAGGACAATTAAATGGGCAAGTATACAGCAGTTGCAAAAGATATATTAAACACTTTGCAGACAGAAGCAGGTGTACTGTTATCAAAATTTGACCCGACAACAGGAGCAATCAAAGATGATGATATCTTAGGTGCAACAACAGGCGGTTTTAAGTTCACCGACACGCCGACAATAACAGATTTCGGCGAAGATATAGACAACGTTCCGGGGCAGCTTAAACAATTACAGCGTATCACACAGCGTACCGTAACATTAAGTTCAACGTTCGCGTCAATGTCAGAAAAAGCCGTGAAATTTGTTATGGGAGCGTGTGATGCGGCTGATATGTCAGGTGCAAATCCTGATAAAAAAGTGCGACAGATTACACCACGTGACACACTCCAGATGGACGATTTTGCAAGTGAAATTTGGTGGGTGGGCGATTATAGCCAGTACAATGAGCCTGATAACGCAAATGCAGGCTATATTGCTATAAGATTAAGAAACGCATTATCAACAGGTGGACTTGCTATAACAACAACCAAAAGCAGCAAGGGCACTATGGCGTTTACCGTTACAGGCTATTACAATGCGGCAAATATAAAGGAAATGCCATATGAAATATTTATCAAAGAAGGAGATGTAGCTGCCAGTGAATAAGATAACAGACTTCAAAGGCGATGCAGCTTGTGATTTTCTTTGCAAAATTATTGACCCTATGCAGGAAATAGCAAAAGATAAAAGCTTTATCGGACTGATGAAAACAGGTAAAGCAATAGAAGCGGCAAAAAAAGCATTGAAAGAACACAAAGAATCAACATTAAAGATTGTATGTGCATTTAAAGGGGTTGAACTTGATGAAAAAGACAGTATAACACCAGTTGATTTTTTATCGGCGGCAATATCAATTCTTAATGATGATGGAATTTTACAGCTTTTTACATCACAGGAGTAGAAGGCGGTGCAGACACTCTATTCCTCGCTATAAATGATTGCAAGTATAAAGATGTAAAAAATATAATACGATACGCAATATCACGTTATACGGCTTCACAACGTGAAGAAACGTATCGTATTTTTGTATCTGAATCCTTAAAAATGATAACAGAAAATACCGCTATGTTTGCAGGCGGTAAAACTATAACAGTATCTTACACTGATTTGATAAAACCCCCAAAACCACAAGAAAAACCTGAGGATATTATAGCACGTATAAAAAAGGGTGCAAAAGCCAATTGAAAGGCGGTGGAAAATATGAATGTTTTTGATTTGTTTGCAAAAATCAGCCTTGATACAAGCGAATATAAAGAAAAATTAAGTGAAGTTGAAAGTAAAACAAGTGCAATAGGTTCAGCAGTCGGGACAGGACTCAAAGCAACAGCGGCGGCAGTTGGTACAACTGTTATTGCAGCAGGCGGAGCAATAGCTAAACTGACTAAATCAGCGGTTGACAATTATGCGGAATATGAACAGCTTGCAGGCGGTGTTAGCACTCTTTTTGGGACAAACGGTAAAACGCTTGCAGAATATGCACAAAGTGTAGGACAGACAGTTGACCAAGTTAAGGGAAAATACAACGAACTTATTCAAGCCAATGACATAGTTATGCAGCACGCTCAAGATGCGTGGAAAAAAAATCAGATGTCAGCAAATGAGTATCTTAATACCACTATGGAATTTTCTGCAAGTCTTATCCAGTCAATGGGTGGTGACACTAAAGAATCAGCGGAAAAAGCAGATATGGCAATATCTGATATGACGGATAATGCTAATAAAATGGGGTCATCTATACGTTCAGTACAAGACGCTTACAGAGGCTTTTCCAGACAAAATTATACGATGTTGGATAACTTAAAGCTCGGTTGAAAATAGCCATAGCCGAGGGTAAATCGGGTAAAATCGGGGAAACCTAAATACTTTTAGTACATGGTAATCCCGAGATAACTAATTAGATAACGAATAGGCTAATTAGCATTGTAGAGCATAGGAGTTGAATAAATATAACACTCCCACGAGTACCCGACACAGAAAAGATATGCCGACCTTATGAGAAATCATAAGAAATAAAGGATAAAAAGCCTTTATGATAACAGGTGTATGGCGGCACTGCGACAGAAATGGCTCGATTGATTAATGATTCCGGTGTTTTAGGTGATAATCTTATTGACTTAAGCGATAAAACAAAAATTGGTGCTCAACTGAGTGAGTATGGCTTTGCGACAATGGTTGATGCAATTCACGCTGTGCAAGTAAAAATGGGTGTTACTGGAACATCAGCGTATGAAGCTGCAACAACAATACAAGGCTCGGCAGCAACAATGAAAGCAGCCTGGGAGAACCTTAAAACAGCGTTTGCGGACGAAGATGCGGATATTGGAACAAGTGTTGAAAACCTATCTCAAAGTGTCGAAGCGTTTGTAAACAACGTATCACCGAAAATAGAAGCAGCATTGCCTCGTATCGGTGACGCAATAGGACAGCTTAGCTCAACTGTTTTCCCAATCCTCACACAAGCAATAGCAGATTTAGCACCAGGACTAATGGAAGGCGTTGCAAGCCTTGTAGAATCAGTTTTAAAGGTGTTGCCTGACTTAATAGGTACAACATTAGACTTAGCAACAACTTTAATACCACAATTAGAAAAATCTCTTGGAGAGGTTTTCCAAAACATTGGAGCGTCATTGCCTGGGCTGGCAAAACAATTTGTTAACTTTGGGCAAGTAATGCTTGATACAGCGGTTGACGGTATAAATTGGGTTGTGGCTAATTTTGACACCATAACGTCAACGCTTGGCTCTTTTATAGGCACTATTGTAGATGGGCTGATAACGGAAGATAATATATCAAAGCTTACGACAGCGGTAACAAATCTTGTTTTTGTGGCTGCTAACTGGCTTTTAGACCCTGAAAACCTTGATAAAATGTTATCGTGTGCGACGAGGTTAATCGGCAAAATTGGCAAGGGCATAGAAGATGCGTGGGAAGGCACAGACGGACAGCCAGGTATTAAAGATAAACTCCACGACTTAATAGATAAAATAAAAGCGGAATGGAACGACTATTGGAATCAAACTGGTGAAGAACTTCAAATGGGATTCACAGGTGATTTTGATGAAGATTATAAGCCGAAAACTTTTTTCGGAAAGTTAGCTATTGGGAGCTATAAAAACGCTGAAAACACGACTGACGAAGAAGCAGTAGATAACATAAAAAACAGCGGTATATATGGTGATAATGGCGAAGATTGGGATAAATATCAGGAATTAGGGCAAAAAATCAATGATTTCCCCGGCAATGCTTGGCAAGGAATAAAAGACTTTTTAGCAGCAGATGACGAAGCAAATCCATTTAATCAGATGGGAGCACAGATAGAAACTCTTGTTGAAAAAATAAAAGCATTGCCTGAAACAATATCAGGACTTGGAGACACCATTAGTTCTGCGTGGGGCGAAATAAAGGAAAGCACCTCTGAAACTTGGGAAGATATTAAAAGTGTTTTATCTGAAAAGTGGGAAGATATTAAAACAACCTTGTCTGAAAAGTGGGAAGACATCAAAACAACAGTATCCGCAGCTTGGGAAAATGTTGAAGAAAAGACCTCTGAAACTTGGGAAAATATTAAGAGCAATTTATCTGAAAAGTGGGAAGATATTAAAACAACCTTGTCCGAAACTTGGGAATCAATTGAAACAACAGTATCCACAGCTTGGGATAATGTCAAAGAAAAAACATCTGAAGCTTGGGAAAACATTAAGAGTAATTTATCTGAAAAGTGGGAATCAATCAAGAGCAATGCGTCAATAACGTGGGACAGCTTAAAAACAACCGTGTCAACGACTTGGGATAACGTTAAAGAAAAGACATCAACAACGTGGGAGAACATCAAAAGTACATTAACAGAAAAGTGGGAATCTATTAAAACATCAGCGTCGAATACGTGGGAAAGTATGAAAACGGCTGTATCGCAAGCTTGGACAAGTATAAAAACAACAATTAAAACAACAATTAATGACATTATACAAAGTGCTCTGACTTGGGGTAGCGATATGGTATCAAATTTTGCAAGCGGAATCAGTTCGGCTTGGGGGACACTTAAATCAAGTGTTAGCAGTATGGCAGGACATGTCAAGTCTTTTGTAGGCTTTTCAGAGCCTGAAGAGGGTCCTCTGTCAGATTTCCACACATACGCTCCTGACATGATGGAATTGTTTGCAAAAGGAATAAAAGACAATGAATATAAAGTCGTTGGCAATGTTGAAAACGTTACAAGCAGAATTAAGAATGCTTTTTCAAACGATTATGCAGTCCCAAATATTACAACAAGCTCCGCAAACAGTTTTAATAGCTCCACGAGCGGTTCTAGCACCCCTGTAAGCGGTTCTGTTAGCGTGGTTAATAATTTTACCATTAACGGTGGAAATGCGTCAGAAATATCCGATACAGTCGCTGAAAAGATACAAGAAGCTCTTGGAGAATTGCAAATAAGACGTGAATTAGCTTTAGGACGGTGATTGAATGACTATACAAAGTCCTGATTACTTTGAACTTGATGGTATATCAAGCGAAAAATATGGGTTATATGTTGACACTCCACCAATGCCACCTATGGCAGTACAAAAAACATCATCAAATGAATTTGTTGCTAATCATGAGGATATGATTTTAAGGCAAAAATATTTCAAGAACGTAGACATTACACTTGACTGCTATTTTTTCGAAATACCTAACAATATAAATGCTTTATACTCATGGATTTTAGCAGGGGAAACACTTTCGACTTCCCGTTTTAATGATTTTTATTACAAGATAAAAGCTGTTAAGAGAGTTAAAGTATCTTACAAGGGCAGCAATGTTTATAAACTGACTATAACCTATACATGTAGCCCATATCGATACAAACTTGACTCGGTGGAATTTTTATATTGGAATGAATTTTCATCACAAAACGGAATTGAAATAACTAATGATGGCTCAGTACCGTCTGCACCTATTATTGACATATATGCTGACGAAGCAAATCAAGTGCTAATGGTGGAGCAAAATAGTACATCAGTAGATGAAAAAATGGGGAACTATTTTTATGTTAACAACAAAAAATTCGGATTTTTAGTGTTTGAATCTGATTTGCCGTTACACATATGCGTTGACTGCTATAACAAAGTGACTTATGATGATAACAAAAAAATTATTTTGACTTTTGGGAATTATCCGGAACTAAAACAAGGCAACAATATAATTGAAACAAGAGGGAATTTGCTTGGAACAAGAATGATGATTGACAAACAGGAGAGATATATATGATAGCGAGAACGGACGTCGAAAGGGCTTATTCGGACGACGAAGGATTTTCAAACGATATAAAAATATATCCTCGTAATAGCCGAAATTATGATATATCATCAGAGGGAGCAATCAATCATTATGATAATAATACGATAAAAGTATGGCGGCATCTTACCCCTTATGGGCACGTTAAGTTTAAAACTCCTGCTCTTTGCACATTAATCCCTGATACGGCTACAATCACGGAAGAGCTCAATGGGACATATGAAGCAACGTTTACAACATCAATTGATGATTTTAAGAAGTACGAGAACATAAGAGAATTTAATTTTGTGAGAATGCTTAACGACTTGTTTTATATTTATAAAATCGACTATAACACAACAAGTAGTGGAACAAAAATTACGGCAAATTGTTTGCATGTTACATATCTCTTGAAGTTTCTTTATTGTCCCAACATTATGTCTGATGTCCCTTTTCCAATTCAGTTTGAAAAAGCAGATGTCAGCATTGATGAGTGGCTTTGCAGGCTTTATGCAAATTTTCTTAATTATACAAAGTATGCATCACTTAAAAATATACCGATAAACTTTGCAGATAAAAGCTATTACAATCAAAAATTTTATTTATACTCAGATATAGAAAAAATCGTGTCTGACGAACTTTTGACAAAAGAGAATCCTATCACGATAAAACCCTATGACAGGAGTTTTATAGAGGTCTTGCTCGACAAAGAAGACAGCTTTACCTCTGTGCTTAAAGGTGAAATCTATCGGTTTAATTTCCACTTGTCAATCAACGAAAAAAAAGAAGATAGCACATACAATGCATACAGTTTGAACATAGGGGCTGATTTAAGCGGAATTAAGAGAACAGTCGACTATAGCAAATTTTGTACTGACTTTAAATACGAATATTGTTATCCGGTGCAAAAAGAAATTGGTGGTGAACTTGTTGATGTGATGGAATTTAAAACCGTTTCGGTCGGAACATCACAAAGTCACGGTTGCCCGATGCCGATCTACAAAACGTATTTTAAAGAATACGAGGAAAACCCTGGACCGATGGTGCTATATTACGCAGAACAGTATTTTAAAAAAAACTATAGCTTAAAAGTAACATATAACGTTACTTTTAATGCAATGTCAAGTGTGTCTGATTTTAGTGGACTTACAAGGGTATCTGATATTCGAGTAGGTGACGAAGGGTATATCAATGACTTTTATTTTGGCGAAACCATAAAGTCTAAAGTAACCAAAATAGTCCGAGATGGGAAAACTGGTGAAATCAAAACGGCTGAATTTACTTGCAGTTTTGACTATAAGGCACAACAAAATGGAACACAATATATTGATGATGATTTTATAAAAATAGTAAGCCAAAATCACAAATTGTGGGGAGATGTAAAGTTATGGAAATGGGCTGAAACAAAACAGAGGACGTGGAAAAGCCTGAAAGGAGAATGAAATGCAGTACACGGAGAAACTTAATTTGAAAATGCCTGATTATGACGATATAGCAGACATAGAAGCCATAAACAGCAACACCAAAGTTTTGGATAAAGAAGTGGCAGAAGCATCACAACGTAGCATGAATAATGCGACAAACTTTAATGTTCATATCGAGCAATATAAAGCAGAAATTGAAACTATAGAAAAGCCTGAATTCAGGCAAATGCTAAAAGGAAATTAAATTATGAGTATTAAAACAAGTTTTTCAAATCTTTGTGCAGTCTTAAAAGAAATGTTAGACAGCAAAGTCGACAAGGTAAGCGGCAAAGGGCTGTCTACAAATGACTTTACAGCAGCTTATAAAACCAAATTAGACGGCATAGCAACAGGAGCAAACAAAATAACTGTTGACAGTGCTTTAAGCACAACCTCAACAAACCCAGTGCAGAATAAGATTATTGCAACAAAAATCGGTACAGTGGAAACAAATGTAAGTGCAGCAGCAACAACAGCAGGAAACGCAGCAGCAGCAGCAGCAGCGGTCAAAAAAGACCTTGCAAACTACTATAAGAAAACAGAAACTTATTCTCAGACCGAAATTAATAATAAAATTTCAGCTATTCCAAAGTTTTCAATTACAGTTTGCGATGCACTCCCTGACTCTAACATTTCCAAAACAACTGTTTATCTCCTTAAGGGGAAAAAAGAAGACACTAATAATATTTATGATGAATACATATATGTCAACTCAAAGTGGGAATTGTTGGGCTCTCAATCACTTGATTTGTCAGGCTATGCTACAACAGAAGCGTTGAACACTGTTAAAGCTGACTTGTCAAGCACTGCAACATCAAACTCAAATGCAATAAAAAGCATAAAAAATCAGTTAGCAACAATGACTGTTGATGATAGCCTTAGCACTACATCAAAAAAGCCTGTACAGAATATGGTAATCACAGGGCAGATTTCTTCAATCGCAGCTGACATCACAGACCTTAAAACGTGGAAAACAAACATCAGCAAAACAGTATCAGATATACAGACAGACACAGACACAATCACAAAAGATGAATTTACAACAATGCTTTCCTAATGGGGTGATTAAATGGGCGTAAAAACAAGCTTTTCAAATCTTTGTGATGCTTTAAAAGAAGCATTAAGTAACAAAGCAGACGAAACAGAAGTTGCGACTATTGTTAATGCATACGGAAGTAAAAACTTAGTAGACACATCTTTGATTCCAAATTCAACAGGTGGTGGAGTGACGAGAAAGAATAATGGAGATGGAAGTATAACATACAGCGGTACATCAACATTGACTTACACTACTTATTTACCGCTTATGGCAGGACAGAACTTGGGCAAAGGCACGTATATCTTTACTCCAAACCCAACGACAGCCGCAACGTATACATATCAGATATATAAAAATGGCAGCTATTGGAAAAACTTTGTAGCAACTCAAACAATAGAGATAACGGAAGCAGGGAAATATAGTATTGGGTTAGCTCTTAACTCAAAAGCAACTATAAGCAATACATTCAAACCGATGTTACGCTATGCAACAATTAAAGATGATACTTATGTGCCGTATGCTATGACAAATAAAGAATTAACGGAAAAAGTTGCTGATACAGATTGGGTAACAACTGGAAATTTAAAATATCGTAAATCTGGCTGTGTAATCGCCTTACAGGGAACTGTAACGCCATCAAGCAGCGCAATGTCAATAACTCTTGGAACCTTGCCTGAAGATTGCAGACCGTCACAAGATATAAACATAGCTCAGGCAGGTACAGATACACCATCAAGGCAGATTATAGTCCAAAAAAGTGGCAGTGTAGCACTGCTTTTTACAAGCAATTGCACAGCAAGTCACACTTATACATATAACGGCATTTTTATGATTTAAGGAGATAAAATGGCACTTTTAAACGCACTTATCCCTGCTTTAATAGCTGTTATTGGTTCAATTGCAGGTAATATTATAGTACAAAACAAAACAACCGCAGTTATGCAGCAGAAAATTGATGATATGAAGGACGATTTGAGAGTTCTTTCAAATCGTGTAGACAGCCATAATAATTTTGGTTTGAAATTAGAACGACTTGAAACAAAAATCGAAGCAATTGAAAAGGAGATGAAAAAATGAAAAAAAGATGGTATCAGAGAGCACTAAGAACGTTTGTGCAGGCTTTTGTGTCGGCACTTGCAATCACTTTATCAACAACTGACTTAACAGATTTAAGCCGTTTGAAGTCTATCCTGTTATCTGCAACGCTTTCAGCAGGGGCGGCAGGAATTTCGGCGGTGATGAACTGGTTAGATGAAAAAAATGAGTAGAGGTGAATATTATGAAAATATCAATAATCGACATATCACAGCATAACGGCATAGTAAATTTTAATACGCTGAAACAGCATTGCGAGGGTGTTATAATCCGTGCGGGATATAAAGGATATGGAACAGGCAGAAACACCACCGACACAATGTTTATACGCAATATCACCTGTGCGATTAAATCAGGTTTAAAGTATATCGGCGTGTATTGGCTCTCACAGTCCGTCACAACAGCAGAGGCAAAAAGCGAAGCAAATTATCTTGTAAATATTTTAAAGCCATACAAGAGCCGTATAAACTTCCCTGTTTATATTGACAGCGAATGGAGCAACAACAAGCACAACGGCAGAGCTGACGGACTTGCAAAAAATGCAAGAACCACCATAACAACGGTTTTTCTTGATACAATCAAAAATGCAGGATATATCGCAGGAATATATGCGTCAACATCGTGGTATTCTGACAAACTTGATGATTCGAAGCTAAAAAAATATACTCATTGGGTCGCAGATTACAGAGGTAGAAACGGTTATGGCAAGTCAGACGGCTGGCAGTATACAGAAAAATACAACATAAACGGCAATTTATTTGACAGGTCAGAATTTTATACAGATTTTAAAAAGTCAGCTCCTGCACCGACAAAAACATCAACAAGTTTTAAGCAGGGACAGGCTGTCAGACTTACAAAAGCAAATCTCTATGCATCGCAGGACAGCACAAAGCCTGCAAGACAACTTACAGGCACATATTACATATATGACGGCAAACTTATGCACCTCGGACGTTACCGCATTACATCAAAGCCTGAATACTGTGGCAAGGGTGTGGCTTATATTACAGGGTATGTTGCTTATCCTAACTTTAAATGATGAAAATACCGTGGAATAATAAATTTTTAGATGAATTTGAGAATCTTGCCGGTTTAACACTTGAAGAAACGCAAATTTTACGCACCCGAATAGCAGGATATACAAGAGTTAAGCAAGCTCAAACATTGCATATGTCGGAAAGCAAAGTAGACAGGCTTATCAAAAAATGCAAAATAAAATATGACAAATACCAGCCATATTCTGATATTTTGCCAAAAAGAAAAGACCTTGATTTTTAGTCAAGG
>ERZ1026772.346-NODE-346-length-35350-cov-5.993597_pt1 | contig 35350 bp, 34 predicted proteins | sample MGYA00380124_ERZ1026772 | MGnify/ENA primary metagenome ERZ1026772 (study PRJEB33269, sample SAMEA4719760) | human gut metagenome | biome: human-associated habitat; feature: organic feature; material: feces | place: Cameroon | collected 2013-10 ...
TGGAGCAGGTGCTGGGCGCGCAGGCCGAGCTTGCCAAGGACGGCATCGCCGCGCGCGTCATCTCCATGCCCTGCATGGAAACGTTCCTCAAGCAGGATGATGAATACCGCGAATCCGTCATGCCCAACGCCATCCGTGCCCGCGTGGCCATGGAAGCCGGCGCTACCATGCCCTGGTATCGCTTCACGGGTCTGGACGGCGCGGTGATCGGCCTGGATCATTACGGCGCTTCCGCCCCTGCGGCCATCCTGTTCAAGGAATACGGCTTCACGGTAGAAAACGTAGTGGCCACCGCCAAGCGCGTGCTGGGCAAATAAAAATCAATCAATACAGGGATGGGCGCTTGCCGCAGGGTGAGCGCCCATCCCTGCAATGACGGTATATAAATTGGAGGGGATTATCATGACTACGCCGCACATTCGTGATTTCCGCGATCAGCGCGTGCATATGATCGGCATCGGCGGCAGCAGCATGTCGGGGCTGGCGCAGATGCTGCTGGATCAGGGCTACCACATCACCGGCTCTGACAACACCCACAGCCACGCGGTGGAGCGGCTGGAGGCCGAAGGCGTGCAGGTTTTCATCGGCCATGACGCGCGCAATGTGGAGGGCGCGGCGCTGATCATCTATTCCGCGGCCATCGCGCCCGATAACCCCGAGCGCGCCTACGCCTTCGCCCATGATATTCCCCAGATGGAGCGCGCCGTGCTGCTGGGTCAGGTAATGGAAGGCCATCAGAACGCCATATGCATCAGCGGCGCTCACGGCAAAACCACAGCCTCCTCCATGCTGGCGCAGCTGCTGCTGGACTGCGGCATGGATCCCGCCGTGCACATCGGCGGCAGGCTGGACGCGCTGGGCGGCGGCACGCGCATCGGCGGCGACAAGGTGTTTGTGGCCGAGGCGTGCGAGTTTTCGGGCAGCTTTCTGCACATGAAGCCCACCATCGCCGTAGTACTCAACATCGACGCGGATCACCTGGATTATTACGGCGATATGGCGCATATCGAGGCGGCGTTCTACAATTTCTGCTCCCTGCTGCCCATGGACGGCCTGGCCATCGGCTGGGGCGAGGATCCCCGCGTGCGCGCGCTGTTTGCGCGGCTGGATCGCCGGCATGAAACCTTCGGCTACACCCAGGCCTGCGATTGGTATCCGGCCGATCTTACCTATTCCGATCACGGCCGCCCGCGCTTCACCGCGTGCTTCCGCGGCAAGCCCATGTGCTCGGTCGCGCTGCGCGTGGCAGGCAAGTTCAACATTCTCAACGCCCTGGCCGCGCTGGCCAGCGCCCACGCCCTGGGCGCGGATATGCGCCTGGCCTCCGCATCGCTGGATCGCTTTGCGGGCGTGCATCGCCGCTTTGAGCACACCGGCGATATCGACGGCGTGCATATGTATCATGATTATGGCCACAACCCGGTGGAGATGCGCGGCGCGCTGAGCGTTGCCTGCGAGCAGCATGCCAACCATGTGTGGGCGGTGATGCAGCCGCACACCTACAGCCGGGTCAAGACGCTGTTTGACGATTATCTCACCTGCACGCAGGCGGCGGATTATACGCTGGTGACGGATATCTACGCTGCGCGCGAGAAGGACCCCGGCGATATCAACAGCCAGATGCTGGTGGACGGCATGCGCGCCCACGGTGTAAACGCGGTGCTGACCCCCACCTTTGACGATACCGAAGCCTATCTGCGCGCACACTGGCAGCCCGGCGACCTGGTGCTGACCATGGGCTGCGGCAATATCAACCTGCTCAATGAGCAGATGCAGCAGCACGGCGACACGAAAAAGTGAGGTACCCCGCCATGAAAAAGCGTATTCTTGTGCTCTGCCTGGCCCTGTGCCTGTTGTTAACAGGCTGCTCCACGGGGGATAAAAAGGCTGCGGACACACCCGGCAGGCTGACCATCGGCAATGTAAACGCCCTGTGCCAGGACGCGCAGCTGCTTGAAAGCGGCAAGGAGCTGCTGACTGCGCTGTCTGACGATCTGCTGCTGTGCCTGGCGCTTGACAGCGCCGCCCCCGCCACTGCCGAGCAGTTAGCAGGCTATGATCATATCGCGCTAATCAGCGCCAAATGGCTGGAGCAATACGGCAGCTCCGTCCAGCTGGAATCTGTGGATGAAGCTGCGCTTTCCAACGCGCAGCGCTCCTACCTGACGCAGTACATGGCTGACCGCACGGTGGATGGCAGCGCCCTGCCCGGCGGCGCGGCGCTGTATACCCTCAAGAAGGGCAGCCTGTCGCTGCTTGGGGCGGACGGCAAGCGCATCGCCGCCAAGCAACCGCTTATCCTGCTCCTTGATCAGCCCGCCGTCGTGCTGCGCGCTGACACATGCCTATTGCCCCTTGCCGCCAGCGGCAACCTGTTCTTCGCCAGCCTTGAGCGTCTTTCCAGCGCGCTTTCCCAAAGCGCCCTGGCTGGGCAGGCAAGCACGGCGGAGGTCAAATAAGGAATAACGCAATCGCTTATAAAAAGCGCTCCGGAGCAAGTTCATCCGGAGCGCTTTTTCATTCATAAATTTGCCGGCACAAAATACATCAGCATCATGCCCAGCATATCCAGCGCCAGCGTGCCGTCGGTGCGCAGGGTGGCGGTCGCGTCGCTGTCCATCAGGCTAAAGATCAGCGCGCTCCCCTCCATATGGCAGGCAAAGCCGTCAATCAACGTGCCGGAAAAAGTGATATCGCAGGCTTTGCCATGCGCAGCCAGCGTGTCGCCCGCCATCTCGGTAATATCGGCAGGGATCGTCGCGTCCTCCGCCGTGACCTTGACGGCGGCCCATACGCCCTGATAGCTGTCCAGCGTCGCGCTTTCATCCACGGGCGCGGCCTTGACGGCCTGCGGCTTTTCGCGGCTCAGCGTCATGGTCATGCCCTCCTCGGCATAGATCGGGCTGCCGTTTTTCGATCATGAGCGCCACGCCATCCAGCATCAGCACACCATCCTGCACCGTGCATTGCGCGCTGTCCACATCGCCGTTCATGGTCAGCATCGCATCCAGCCCCAAATCAGAAAGCGCATAGAGCGTGCCCTCCAGCTCCATGCTCACGCCACACCAGGTTCCAAGGTACCCTTCGGGCACGGCGGCAGACTGCGCCGCGAAGACAGGCGTATCTTGGGGCGCGGGAGCCGCCGTCGGCTCAGCAGGCACGGTGGTGGTTTTCGGCTCAGTCTGCAGGATGGTTTCAATCGCCTGATCCGCCGCCAGCCCAGGCAGCAGCGCAAGCGCATCGGGCCGCTCAGGCAAGGTATGCATGCTTTTTTCGCTGGTGACGGTGATCTCGCTGGGCTTTTCGCTCCAGCTCATGCAGTTCTGCGCCAGGCTGCGGATGTCCTCATCGGCATCCGCCGCGACGCGCACGGTCAGCTGCGGCGCAGCGTTAAGCAGCAGGCTCTGCGTCAGATTGCAGTCAAAGCACAGCGCATTGAGGCTGTCGCATTCCATGGCAAAGGTTTCGCCAATGGTCTTGACCTTTTTAGTAAAGTGCAGGCTGGTTAGATTTTTGCAGCCAGTGAACGCGCCGGTTTCGATCTCCTCCGCATCGACCACAAAGGAAGTCAGGCCCGAGAAATTGAAGGCGTTGGCGGCGATCCTTTGCACATGCACGCCGAAATACAGGCTTTCCAGCGAATCGGTGCTGTCAAAAGCATAGCTGTCAATCACGCGCACGCCGTTCATAAACGCTGCGTTCTTTAGACCCCGGCACAGGACAAACGTGCTCTTGCCCGTGCTCTCCACAGGCGCGTAGCAAATGAAGCTTTCCAGCTGCTGGCAGTACATCAGCAGGCTGTCGGGGATTTCGCGGATGGTCTCGGGCAGTACCAGCGTGCGCAGATGCACCCCTTCAGTCTGATTGGTAGGCGTTTCGGTGTTGGTAAAACTCTGACAGGAGGCAAATACATTATGCCCTTCAAAGCCAACCACCGTCACGCCGCCGATCTCGCGGGGCACCACCACATCCACATCGGTTCCCGAATAAGCGCTGATCAGGCCGGTTGCCGGGTTAAACTCAAAGTACTCAGCCGGGGGTCGGCGCAAAGGGCATCCTGACAAGCGCGCTCACCTCGCCCACGCGCAGGATGGGATCGTACCACAGGCGATTCAGCTTCTGGTTTCAATCGGCAATCTGCGCGTCCGTCGCACCGGCCGAAAGCCGCACGTCGGCCAGGCTGACGCAGTCCGCAAACGATCCCTCGGGAATCGGCGACGCATCGCAGAGCACCGTCAGCTTCTTCAGTCCCTCAAACGCCTCCGCGCCGATGGTGGTAAACTTATCGCTATGCGGCACGGCGAAATACTCCAGCGTCTGATTCTCCTTGAACAGGCCGTCGGCAAGGCCGATGGTCTGGACGGAATCGCAGATGTCATACGGATGAATGCGCGTCTGCGCGCCGGTATAGGCGGTCATCAGGCCGTTTTCATAAACGCTCGTACCGTCCTCGGGATAATCCGACTGTGAATTCTGCGCGCGCCAGACATAGCAGAAAAGCCCCTGCGCATCCATATAAGCCTGCACCGCCAGCGCCTGCGCCTTGGTGCAATGCTCGTTCAGGTCAAGATCAGCCAGCGCGCTGCAGCCGGAAAAGGCATTCTCACCCATCGCGGGGGATTCAAGCTCGGCAGGGCAACGTATTCCAGCGACCAATCGTTATTGAACGCATAATCGCCGATGCTTGTCAGCGTGGCAGGCAGCGCGATAATACAGATACCACAGATGGCGCGTAACCGTATCGCCGCTGAAAAAGCGATACTTGACCGTGCGCAGAAACAGCCACAGCACAGTCATGGCGCATCCAGGCAGCAGCCACCGCCGATCGTCGCAATGCAGAATTCTGCGCGATATGGAAAAGCCCCACGCCATGGCCAGGCCGATATAGATCAAATTGGTCAGCAAAAAACACACGGCGGAGGGCAGCGGCGCGGCCAGGCGATCCAGCTGCCGAAAAAACCGGCAAGGACGAACAGCCCCAGTGCCAGGCAAAGCTTTGCGATGGATTTTCGCTTTATGGCCGCCATTCCCCCACCTCCGAACCGTCCCTTCCAGTAATTCTTATTCTACCATACAAAAGGTGGAAAAACCAGCATTTCCAAGGGAAAACGAACCAATCGGATTCCCGCATAGATTGCCTTGCGTTATGTTGAAATCAGATCCTTCTTGTCCATCCTCACTTCGATCACGATATGTTCCTTCTCCCGAAGCCTGACAACAAATATACCTTCTCATTGTTTTACCTTGTATTCCTCTGCCTCTCCTCCTCATGGCATTCCCCGTTCCTCCTCCGAGGCGGGCAGCGTCAGTTCAATCGCCGTGCCGCTTTCGCCGCTCTCCCTGACCCGAACGTCGCCGCCGTGGAGATGGGCGATCTCCCAAACCAGTGACAGCCCTAGTCCCACGCCGCCCTTTTCCCGGCTGCGAGACTTGTCCACCCGGAAGAAAGGCTGGAACACGCTCTCACGGAAGTCCTCCGGAATGCCGCAGCCCGTGTCTTTGATCTCAATCATCGCTTCTTCTCCCCGGCGGGACACGGCGGCGCTTACGCTTCCGCCGGGGCGGTTGTATTTCACGCCGTTCTCCACCAGATTGAAAATGGCGCGGTACACCAGCACGTCGCTGCCGGTGATCCACAGATCCTCGCCGCTCTGGGAGAGCGTCACGCCGCTCTTCTCCGCCAAGGGCGACAGATCCGCCAGCACCTCCTCGATCATGGGAGCCAGCTGGATCCGGTCGTTGCGCGGCACGGCCTTCAGCTCACTCATGTCCAGCAACGTCCGCACCATTCTGGACAGCCGTTCGGTCTGCTCCCGCATCATGGCAATGGTTTCCGCGGTTTCCGGGCAGCTGTCCCCATGGTCTGTGGACATGTACAGATCCAGCCGTGCCTGCATCAGCGCCAGCGGCGTGCGCAGTTCATGGGCGGCGTTGCCTACAAACTGCTGCTGAGCGTCGAAGGCCTGCTTCAGCCGCAGCAGCATCTGATTGACGGCGCGGCTCAGCCGGCTGAATTCCACCGCCTCGTCCTCGCTGAGGGTAATCTCCGTCAGACTCTGCAGCTGCACGCGCTCCGCCTTGGCGGTGAACCGCTTCAGCGGCTTTAATGCCCTTCCACTGACAAAATACGCCACCGCGCCGCCCAGCACGGTCACCGTCAGCGCGATATACCAGCCGCGCATGCAGAAGCTGTGCTTCGCGCCGCTCAGCTCCACCACGAACTCCCCATTGAAGCGCTCCGACATGTCCTTCCACTGTTCCGCCGGAATATCGACGCGGATGGCCAGCGGCCCCTCCTCCGCGTAGTGCATTACGTAATTGCCGATGGAATCCATGTAGGCGTGGCCGGAGGAGCACAAAAGCGTCTTCATGGTCACGCAGGCCGCCGCCAGCAGCAAAATGGTCAGCAGCGTGATCCGCCATTGCAGAGACAGTCGCTTCATGGTTCACGGCCTCCCATCAGATATCCCTCGCCGATGCGGTTCAGAATCGGATCGTAGCCCAGCGCCACCTTCAGCTTTTTGCGCAGGGACGAGATGTGTACCCGGATGGAGTTGCTGAAGCTGTCCACGCTGCCGTCCCACACGTGCTCCATCAGCTCCTCCTGGCTCACCGGCCGCCCCTGGTTGAGCAGCAGGTATTCCAGGATGCCGTTTTCCTTGCGGGTCAGGGCCACGTTCTCGCCCTTGGCCTGCGCTGTCCGCTTCACCGTATCAAAGGACAGCTCTCCGCAGCGCAGTACCGCGTCGTGCTGCACAAAGCTGCGCCGGGTCAGACTGCGTACCCGCGCCTCCAGCTCCTCCAGATGAAAGGGCTTGACCAGATAGTCGTTGGCTCCGCAGTCCAGTCCCTCCACCTTGTCGCTGATCCGGCTGCGGGCGGAGAGAATCAGCACCCGGGTCTCCCGATCCCGCTCCCGCAGCGCCTTCAACAGCTCCATGCCGTCCCGCCCGGGCAGGTTCAGATCCAGCAGGATCAGGTCGTACTTCTCCGCCAGCAGCCAGTCCAGCGCGGAATCGCCGTCATAGCAGGCGTCTACCTCGTAGCCCTTTTGCTTCAAGCTTTTGGCCAGCATGTCGCACAGCGCCCGCTCGTCCTCTACAATTAAAATCCGCATGCCGCTCCTCCTTGATGCTTATCTATCATCCCCAGTATAGCACACCGGCATAAAATGCGCATAAAGTTTTCGATCTTAACGGAGATTTTACCCCCCGTGTCGTATGATGAATCCGCGAGAAAAACGAAGGAGGCGATGAGCCATGAATCGCGTAACATCGGCCGCTGGCAGGCGCGCCGTCCGTATTGGCATCCTGGCGCTGGGCGCGGCGATGGTGGCCTACGGCGCGTGGCGGGGCGAGGCCGGCACGGTGCTTTCCAAGGCTATTCGGATCTGTCTGGAGTGTGTAGGCATTGGATAAGAAGAAGAAGGCAAAGTCGAAGACCCCGCCCGTTTCCGGCTTTCTCGCCCGTTTCCGGGGGCTTCTGCAGGCCTGCGCCGTACTGCTGACCAATCCGCACCTGCCCAATCTATTGAAGGGGCAAATTTACAGGGGAAAGGGCAAGACCGTCTGCGTGCCGGGTCTTAACTGCTACTCCTGTCCCGCCGCCACGGGGGCGTGTCCCATTGGGGCGATTCAGTCGGTGATCGGCTCATCCAAGTTCAAGTTTTCCTACTATGTAACCGGCACGCTGATCCTGCTGGGCGTATTGCTTGGGCGCGTTGTGTGCGGTTTCCTGTGCCCCTTCGGGTGGTTTCAGGAGCTGATTCACAAGATTCCGCTGCCCAGAAAGAAGCTGTCCACAAAGAAGCTCAGACCGCTGCGTTACCTCAAGTACCTGATTCTGCTGCTGACGGTGACGCTGCCGCTGATCTTCACCAACGAGGTGGGGATGGGCAACCCCTTCTTCTGCAAATACCTGTGTCCCCAGGGCGTGCTGGAGGGCGCGATCCCGCTGTCCCTGGCCAGCGAAAGCGTCCGAAGCGCGCTGGGCAGCCTGTTCAGATGGAAGAGCATGGTACTGGGCGCGGTGGTCCTTCTGAGCCTGCTGTTCTACCGCCCGTTCTGCAAGTGGCTGTGCCCGCTGGGCGCGTTCTACGCGCTGTTCAACCGGGTATCGCTGACGGGCATGCAGGTGGACGAACACAAATGCGTTCACTGCGGCCGATGCGAGAAGGCCTGCAAGATGGACGTGGACGTAACGAAGACCCCCGATCATCCCGAGTGCATCCGCTGCGGCATGTGCGTCAAGGCCTGTCCCACGGGCGCGGTCAGCTTCCGCTGCGGGCTGGGGCGCGGGGCGAAGAAAACAGAGAATCCAGCCGGCGGAAACGCCGCGGAGATAAAAACGCAAGACTGAAAAAGTCGACCAACAAGAACGGAGGATATTTTCAATGAAAATGATGAAGAACTGGATCGCGCTGCTGCTGGCGCTGTGCATGATGGCTGCCCTGGGCGTTGCTTCCGCCTGCTGCACCGAACCGAACGGCATGGAGGAGCCCCAGACCATGGAGGAAACCTGCGCCTGCATGATGGATGGCAAGGGTGTGGACGGCTGCGAATGCATGGATGGCATGTGCGGGGACAAGTGCGCCTGCGGCGAAGGCTGCAAGTGCGCCGAAAAGCGGCTGGATATGCTGGCTGCCGAGATGAACGCCCTGTTTGAAAAAAATATGGAGCTGTGGAACAAGCTCTTTGGCATGATGAGCAAGCAGCCCGATATGAGCATGACCTATGCCGATTATCTGATGGAGCAGCTGGAGGCTGCGCGCGAAAAGTTCACCCAGGACGAGTACAAGCTGCTACAGCAGGATATCGAAACCATCCGCAGGCTGGATGAGGAAATGAGCAAGCTGCAGGAAAAGATGATGCCCGGCGATACCATGACGATGGATCCCAGCATGCAGGACGGCATGACGGTGGACGGCAGCATGGCCATGATGGAGGACGATACGGCCCCCAAGTTCCCCGCCTTTGAGGGCATGGATCTGGATGGCAACGCTGTGACCAGCGAGCTGTTCAAGGACAATTCCGTTACGGTCATCAACTTCTGGTTCTCCGGCTGCGCGCCCTGCATCGGTGAGCTGGGCGAACTGAACACCCTCAACGAGACCCTCAAGCTGCGCGGCGGCGCGGTGATCGGCGTCAACACGGACACCCTCGGCGGCGATAAGCGCATGATCAACGAAGCCAAAAAGCTGCTGGAAAAGAAGGGTGCTGCCTACCAGAACATCTACTTCCCCGAGGACAGCGAGGCCGGCGTGCTTGCCTACAGCATCATGGCCTTCCCCACCACCGTGGTGGTGGATCGCAACGGCCGCCTGGTAGGCGAGCCGATCCTGGGCAGCATCAACAATGAAGCGCAGATGAAGGCGCTGCAGGCGCTGATTGACGAAGCGCTGGCCAAGGATATGATGACGCTGGATAAAGACATGATGATGAAGCCAGACGGCAACTAATCGGCAAAGCGGCGCAGACAACATCCCGTGCGTAAGTACTTCACAGTTTGTTCAGCTTCCCATACGTTTTTGTGAAAGGAAAACTGCACCATAAAGCCTGCGTTCTTTCAACTGTGAAATCAAAATTAAAGGCCTGATCGCCTGCATTATAAGCAGACCGTCAGGCCTTTTACATTATGTTGTTTTAAGCAAAATCTGGCACTTGACAAAGCGCCAAAGGACGTTTATACTATGTATAAACAGCGAGAAGGAGGTGCTTCCATGCAAGTGCAGTTAAAACCCTGGGGGAACAGTCAGGGAATCCGATTTTCAAAGGAATTTCTGAAAAACGCCGGTTTTCAGCCCAACGATATGCTGACTGCGGAAATCTCAGATGGAAAAATTATTCTGAGCCGCGGCTTCCGACATCGCAGCCTGAAAGAACGCGCGGCAGAATACGGCGGAAAGCTGAATCTTTCGGGAGAAATTGACTGGGGCGAGCCTATGGGGGACGAGGTGTGGTAATGCTAAGCATCCAACAGGGCGATATGCTGAAAATCAGCGGTCTGCCTTATCCCATGATTGTGGTCAGCAATGATTTTTTCAACCAGGAGGGAAAGATCATCGCTTGCCCCATTGTACGCAATGCAGCAGAAGGTCCTTTGCATATCAGGCTCAAAGATTCTTCTGCCGAAGGCTACGTGCTCTGTGAACAACTGAAATATATCGATCTTGCAACCAGACGGTTTTCCAAGCTGCCCGCAACACACCACTTCGACATTATCGATATTTCAGACGCCATCATGGGCATTTTCGACTATCAGTGCTTATAATCCGCCCTGCTTCAGGCTCGACCACACCTCGTCAATGTATCGTTGACGGGGTTCTTTCTTTTTCTGCTCCTGTCTGACATTCCATGCGCGCATCTTCAAAAATCCCGGCATGTCCATGCGGTCGATTTCGTCCATGCGCCAGCCGGATTCCAGAAGTGAGTTGTAGGTGGAATAGATGAATTCAGGCAGCGTCAGAACAGTGGAATCTCTTTCGCTTCCGCCGTTTTCGGCGGACTCTCCGGTTCCTTCGCGATTGATAAAAGCGGTGATTTTTTCGGTCAGCGCCTCTGCGTCGATTGCGTATTCCGGCAGGGTGGCATTGTATTTTGCCGCAAGCTGTACGACGTTCGTTCACCACTGTTCGAGTTTCTCGACATAGGCGGGGACGTTGCGGACACATTCATTTCCGGAGGCGCGCAGACTCGGAATCATGATAAACGCTACGGCGAACAGAAGTCCCACTACGATGACGGCGCTCAGGCTCAGACAGATCAGTCGCTTCAGCCGCGCGCCCTTCCACGCCGCAGCCTGTCCCATTGCGCTTCCAGCGACCGCAGGAGGGTATTCATTAAGAAAGCCATCCCGCCGCCAAGCAGGAACGGAAAAAACAGCGTTCCGATTCTTCCGACAACGCTGACTACACTGCCGAAGTTCATCAGCGCCCACGCAAGCAGGATAAGCAGCGCCAGCGAGCAAAAGACATGGCGAAGGTCGCTTCGGTCGAGCCGGAATGTCTTCGGCTCTGCGGAAGTATCGCGCTGCTCTGACTGATGCTCGTTCTGTGTTTTCTATTTCATTTTTTCTTCTCAGTTCTGCCGCCTGCGGCGTCTCTGGAAAAACTTAACTGCCTCAACCACAGGAATCACCAGCACGGCCAGGCACAGCGCGACGCCGTATTCGGCAGCGCCCACCGGCGTGAAGCCAAAGGCGTTGGCCAGGAACGGAACCTCCAGAACGGCGGTTGTGAGGATAAGCGAACCGATCATTGCCGCCCATAAAACCGGGTTCTGCCCGTGCAGACTGAACACGGAATTGCGCTGTGAGCGAAGATTGAAGGAATGGAAAATCTCGCACATGGACATCGTGAGAAACGCCATGGTCATGCCATGCTCCGACACGCCCGCGGGAAGCGAGAAAACGCCCGTTTCAAAGAAATTGCCCATCCAATAGGAAAGTATCGTCAGCGCCGTGACGAGGATTCCCTGATAGATAATGTCGCTCAGCAGCCCGCCGGCAAAAATTCCTTCTCTGGAATTTCGGGGCGGCCGGTTCATGACGTCCGGCTCCGCCTTTTCCATGCCCAGCGCCAGCGCCGGGAAGCAGTCGGTCACGAGGTTGATGAACAGCAGATGAACCGGATTCAGCAGCGTGAAGCCCATGAGCGTGGCACAGAATACGCCCAGCACCTCGCTCATGTTGGAGGCCAGCAGGAACTGGATGGCCTTTCGGATGTTGTCGTATATGCGCCGTCCCTCGCCCACAGCCACGACGATTGTGGCAAAATTATCGTCCGCCAGCACCATGTCCGCCACGTTTTTCGTCACGTCCGTTCCCGTGATGCCCATGCCGATGCCAATATCGGCCGATTTAATGGAGGGCGCGTCGTTCACGCCGTCGCCTGTCATCGCGGTAACGGCTCCGCGAGCCTTCCACGCCTGGACGATACGCGTTTTATGCTCCGGCTGAACGCGGGCGTACACGCCGTATTCCGTGACCTTCCGGCGAAGCTGCTCATCCGAAAGCCTGTCCAGCTCGGCGCCGGTAACAGCCTGGGATTCGTCGGTGATGATTCCCAGCTCCTTGGCAATCGCCACCGCTGTATCCCTATGATCACCGGTAATCATGACCGCGCGGATTCCCGCGCCGCGACATTCCGCAATCGCGGCCTTGACCTCCGGGCGGATGGGGTCGATCATGCCGGTCAGCCCCAGAAACACCAGATCCCTCTCCAGATATTCCGGCGCGTTGTTTTCGGGCTTTTCCGCCCAGTCCCGCTTTGCGACGGCGAGGACGCGCAGCGCCCTGTCCGCCATGGCCTTGTTGCTGTTCAGGATTTCCCGCCGCTTCGCGTCCGTCATGGGCAGGATTTTTCCGCTTTCAAAATAGTGCGTGCAGCGGGAAAGCAGCGCGTCCGGCGCGCCCTTTGTGTATTGAACAAAGCCCTCGCCGCTCTTGTGAACGGTGGACATCATCTTTCGGGCGGAGTCAAAGGGCGCTTCGTCAATGCGAGGGGACTTTTTCTCGAGGTCCCGCTTTTTCGCGCCGACGGAGCAGGCGAAATTCACCAGCGCGCACTCGGTCGGCTCGCCCTCGGCCTGATCCTCATCGTTCAGCACCGCGTCGGAGCACAGCGCCATCGCCGACGCGACGGAAAGCGTCTCGCCGATGTGCTCCACGACGGTCATTTTGTTCTGCGTCAGCGTGCCCGTTTTGTCGGAGCAGATCACCTGCGTGCAGCCGAGCGTCTCGACGGCGGTCAGGCGGCGAATGACGGCGTTTTCCCGGGACATTTTCGTCACGCCGATGGAAAGCACCACCGTAACCACCGTCGCCAGTCCCTCCGGAATGGCCGCAACCGCCAGAGAAACCGCCACCATGAAGGTCTTCAGCACGACCTCCAGCGCGTGACCGCTTGCGGTCAGTTCGCCCCGCGCCATAAAGAGATTAAAGGCAAAGATGAACACGCAGATGCCCAGCACCATCTTGGACAGCAGTCTGCCCAGCTCGTCCAGCTTCCGCTGCAGGGGCGTCTGCTCGTCCTTTGTATTTGAAAGCACGCCGGCGATCTTGCCCATTTCGGTGCTCATTCCCGTGGCGGTGATTACGGCCTTTCCGCGCCCGTAGACAACGGTGGAGCCCATGTAGCACATGTTCTTTCGATCGCCGAGCGGAACATCCTCCTGTTTCTGCGCCGCACCCAGCGCGTCGAGCATTTTGTTGACCGGCACGGACTCGCCGGTCAGCGCCGCTTCCTCGATTTTCAGCGAGGCGCTTTCGATGATGCGGCCGTCCGCCGGCACGGCGTCGCCGGCCTCCAGCAGAACGACATCGCCGGGCACCAGTTCGTCGGAGTGCAGCACGGCCATTTTGCCGTCGCGCAGAACCTTGCAGGTCGCGGCGGTCATGGTCTGCAGCGCCTCAATCGCCGCCTCGGCCTTGCTCTCCTGAAGCACGCCCAGCACGGCGTTGAGCAGCACCACCGCCAGAATGATGATCGTCTCCGCCCATTCGCTTTCGCCCGCAATCGCCCCGGTCAGGGCGCTGACTCCGGCCGCGGCCAGCAGGATGAGCAGCATCGGATCCTTCAGCTGCGTCAAAAAGCGCTTCCAAAAGCCCGGCTTTTCAGCCTCCTTCAGCTTGTTGGGGCCATATTGCGCCAGGCGCTCCGCCGCCCTTTCAGACGACAGACCTGCCGATTCTGCGTTCAGTTCGTTCAGCGTTTCATCAACGGACAGTTTGTAATAAGCCTTCATCAACATACCTCTTTTTCCACAGCAGGGGCGTTTCTGACGATTTCGGCATGGACAACCTGATGCTCTCTGATTTCTTTGATCTGCACTGACAAGCTCCCCAATTGCAGGCAGAGATTGGTCGCGCCGTCGTTCGGAATTCCCTTGAGATGATCGAATACAAGACCCGTGATGGTGTTGACATTCTGCATTTCAAAATCAACACCCACCGCCTTTTCGATCGCCTCCAGCTCGATATTGCCAGTGATTTCCCACGTATTATCGTCGATCTGCCGGATGCTCGGCTCCTCAGTTTTCGAATTTGCAGGATTTTCACGGATTTCGCCGACAAGCTCTTCGATCAGATCGCTCAGCGTCACGATGCCGGTCATGCCGCCGTATTCGTCAAGAACGACGGCGAACGCATTGTGCGACTGCTTCATATTGCGGAATAGAACGTCCGCCTTGATCGTCTCCGGCACGAAGTACGCCGGCTCCACTGCCAATTTCAGAATGTTTTCCCGGCTTCTGTCCTTCTGCCGCAAATAGACCTTGGCGTTGAGAATGCCGATCACCTGGTCGGGAGAGCCATCGCAGACGGGATACCGGGAAAACCCGCTGCCGCAGATGACTTCTTCCCACATATCGTCCGTATCCTCCATCCAGAGGATGACGAGATCGGTGCGATGGGTCAGAATTTCCCCGGCGGACAGATCGTCAAACTCAAACACGTTTTGAATAAAATCCTGTTCTTCCTTATCGATGGCGCCGGTTTCGCCGCCGGTCTCAACCATCATGCGGATGTCCTCCTCGCAGATGTGCTCGTCCTCCTCGTTGGGATCAATGCCGAGCAGTCTGAGAACGGCGTTCGTTGAAATAGAAAGCAGCCACACGATCGGCTTGAACAGCACGGAAATCCCGCTGACCACGCCGGACACGCCCAGCGCCAGCGCCTCGGACTTTTTCATGGCGATTCGCTTGGGCACCAGCTCGCCGAAAATCAGCGTAAAGTAGGAAAGAATCAGCGTGATGAAAATGACGGACAGTGTATCCAGCACGCTGCGCGACAACGGTACGCCCAGGCCGATCAGCCAGTCCACCAGCGGGTCGGAAAAACCGTCCGCCGCAAACGCGCTGCCCAGAAAGCCGGACAGCGTAATGGCGATCTGAATGGTTGACAGAAACTTTGCCGGTTCCTTCGTTAGATTCCGCAGCCGTTTGGCCTTCCTGTTTCCCTGCTCGGCCAGGCGGTCAATTTTTCCTTCGTTGACGGAGAGCACAGCCAGCTCCGCGCTGGCAAACACGGCGTTCAATGCGATCAGAACAATTTGAATCAGCAGCAGTCCAACAATTGAATGACTCATACAACAGATACTCCTCTTCAATGTCAAAATTCTCAATATGCAGCGTCCATCAATGAATCCTGAACGCTATTCCAGGTATCTGTTTGAGAATATGCGGATGCGGCTTTTTCTACTGTCCGGGTCCGTATTCATATCTGATTCCTTTCTGCTTTATTTACGCTTGATGCGCGCGCTGATTGATTTTGAACAGGCCGTCCCGGCTTCCGGCGAGGAACAGCGTATCCTCGGGCTGAAAAACATAGTCCGGTCGGATGTCGTTCAGCACGCGCCCGTCGTTTTCTATCGCGATGATATTCAGCCCGAAGCGCCTGCGCAGGTTCACATCGGCGACGCTCTTTCCCACGAACTGCTCCGGAAGCTGTATCTTGGAGATGTTGATCTGCTCGCTGAGCTGAATGATATCCAGCTCTCTGGTCGTTTCCAGCCGGCTGGCCAGTCGAACGGCCATATCCCGCTCCGGGTAGACGACCTCCGCGCCGAGCTTTTCCAGAATCAGGCCGTGCTCCGCGCTGGTGGCCTTTGCAATGACCTTGGGGATTCCCAGCGCGACCAAATGCAGCGTGGTCAGAATGGAGGTATCCATCTGCTCGCCGATGCAGACCACCGCGACGTCGCAGTTCTGGATTCCCGACGCTTCCAGCGTCTTTTTGTCCAGACTCTTTACAACATACGCGTTTTCTGTCAGCTCCCGCATCTCTCTGACCTTATCCTCGCTGCTGTCCAAAACGATCAGCTCCGCGCCGGATTCCGCCAGATCTCTTGCCAGCGCCTGACCGAAGCGGCCAAGCCCGACAATGCCATACGTTATTTTACTGCCGCTTTTCTTGTCAAACATGTTTTTTCCTCCGTTACCCAATCGAGAGATTTCCTTCCGGATAGCTGATGCGCTCGCCCCTTGAAAAATACCAGAGCGACGCGACCGTCAAAGGCCCCAGTCTGCCGATGTACATAATCAGAATGGACAGGAGCTTTGCGCCGACCCCCAGGCTCGGCGTAATCCCTGTGGAAAGTCCCACTGTGCCGAAGGCGCTGGTCACCTCAAAGAGCGCGTCCATGAGCGGCACCTGCGGCTCCAGCAGCGCCATGACCCATGTGCCGAGCACAACCACCGCCATTGCCAGCAGCGTAATGACGGCGGCCTTTCGAAAGGCGTCCCTGGGAATGGCGTTGTGAAAGGCTTTCTCGGATTGATTGGTCGCCGCCGCCTTCACGCCCTGTATCAAAACCAGAAAGGTGCTGGTTTTGATGCCGCCGCCGGTAGAGCCGGGGGACGCGCCGATGAACATCAAGGCCGTCAGCGCCAGCAGCCCGGCGTTCGAGAAGGTTTTCAGCGGATAGGTGGAAAAGCCGGCGGTTCTGGCAGAAACGCTGTGAAAGAGCGCGCCAAGCCATGAAATATCCTCTGTCGCCTTGAGCAGCAGCGTTCCCGCAAGAATCAGCGCACCGCTGACCGACAGCACGACCTTCGCGTGCATGGAGTACTTCCTCCACTTCAGCTTATGCTGTACCATTTCCCGAATCACGAGAAAACCGATCCCTCCGAAGAAAACCAGTCCGCAGGTGGTCAGGTTCAGCATGACGCTATTCTGATACGGAATCAGGTTTTGAAAATTTCCCAATATATCAAAGCCGGAATTGTTGAACGCCGCCACCGAATGGAACAGGCTGATTCCCATCGCCCGAAGCGGCGGATAATCCTGTACAAAGACAAAAAAGCTCAGGATCGCCCCGGCCAGCTCAAAAATCAGCGTCGTCCGCAGCACGCTGCGTATAAATCGGACAGCGCCCCGGTTGGAATCCAGATTGGAGGCCTCCTGGATCAGGCGCCGGCTTTTCAGGTCGAGCTTTTTCCCCATGACCAGCATAATTCCCGCGCCGATGGACGTGATGCCCAGCCCGCCGATCTGTATCAGCAGCGCAAGAATCACCTGTCCAAAGGACGTGAAGGTGTCTCCCGCGTCCACGGCGATCAGCCCGGTCACGCAGACGGCGCTCGTGGATGTATAGAGCGCATCGATGTATTTCAGCTCTGCGCCGTCCCGCACGCTGCACGGCAGCATCAGCAGCGCGGAGCCCAGAAGAATCGTGGCGGCAAAGCCCAGCGAAATCAGTCTCGCCGGCGACTGCACCCGAAAGAACCGTTTCATTCCGCGCTGTCTCCATTCATGCGGTAGCCCACGCCGAGCTCGTTGGCAATGCACCAGGGCTGCCCCGGCTTCACGCCGAATTTTCTGCGAATGTTCGCCATGTTCACCTGAAGCTTTTTGACGCTTCCCTCGTCGGCATAGCCCCATATTTCCCGGATAATCGCCGAATAGGTCATCATCTTTCCGCAATGCTCGGAGAGAAAGGCCACTATATTGTATTCCGTCTGGGAAAGGCTGACCTCCCGCCCGTAAACGAACACCCGCCTTGCGTCGTAATCGATCAGCAGCGTCTGCGTTCGGAATGTGCCGCCGGGGAGCTTGCCGCTGTCGGCCCGGTGCTGATAATTCCGCAGAACCATGCGGATGCGCGCCAGCAACTCCGCCGAGCTGAAGGGCTTTGTCACATAGTCGTTTGCGCCTGCGTCCAGCGCCAGAACCTTGTCCTCGTCATCGTTTCGCGCGGACAGCACGATGATCGGGGACAGTGAATCCTTTCGGACAAATTCCAGCATCCGCATTCCGTCCATGTCGGGAAGGCCGAGATCGAGGATGGTCACATCCGGCAGATGGGACGCAAACAGCGTCTTTGCCAGTCCGCAGGTATCGGCGGGAATCACCTGATAACCGGCGGATTCCAGCATCGTCGTCATGATGGAGCGGATGCTGCCGTCGTCCTCTACCAGCAGTATTTTGTACTTATTGTTCGTCATCGCCGGTTTTCTCCCTTCTGACCGTAAAGCGGAATACTGCGCCGCCGTTTTTTCGGTTTTCGGCAGTGATCGTCCCTCCATGCGCCTTGACGATGGTATAGCACACCGAAAGGCCAATGCCCGCGTAGCGCTGCGTTCCGTGCGCCATATCCTGCCGCCCCTCGTAGCAACCCGAAAAGAGCGTCTTCAGCTTGTCTTCCTCAATGCCGCATCCGTCGTCCATCACTTCAAATACGACCTGATCCGCCGTTGTAAAGACGTTAAGGGCGAGGGTGGTCATGCCCTTTGCGTGACAGACGGCGTTTTCCAGCAGATTGAGGATGACCTGCTCGATCAGTATCGAGTCCACGGAAATGACCACAATGTCCTCCGGCACCGTCACATCGACATTCTGGTTCGGATATCGCTGCGAGAATTTCGCAACGGATGAATCGATCAGCTCGTCCAGTATCGTCGGCGTTTTGCTGATCCTCATCGTTTCATTCTCAATCCGCGTGACGGACAGAAGGTTTTCCACCATGCGGATGAGCCACTCGGAGTCCTTCTGAATATTCAGCAGCATCGCATCCTTCTGCGCCTCCGTCAGCGTATTTTTTTCCTCGCGAAGAACGGAGGTCGCGCTGTAAATGGAGGTCAGCGGCGTGCGCAGGTCGTGAGAAACAGCGCGCAGCAGATTCGCCCGCATCCTTTCCCGTTCGCTTTCCAGCTTCGCCGTTTCATACGTCTTGATTTTCGTCGTCAGCATCCCGGTAATGACGGCAACCGCCAGCATAATCACTGCCGAAATGACATTGATGGGCGTTATAAAGTCAAATGAAAAGAAGGGATATGTAAAAGCAAAATTGATGGCAAACATGCCGATAACAGCAGACAGGATACCGTAAAGATACCCTTCTGTCAGAAGGGATATGATAAAGACGGCAAAGACAAAAGCCGTCGTAATATGCTCCGTCACATCCAGCCGCTGGAAGATCATGCTCAACGCGCAGGCAGCGGCCAAAGTCAGCAAGGCAATCGCTGTATTTCTGATAATGTTTTTCACCATTCCCGCGTTCGCCTCCTATTATTGGATTCATTATAGCAGATCTACGGCAAAAAAACAGTAAAGGATCGCCCTGAACGAAAAGAAAAAGGCACAATACAATGATGATTTTATCTTGCTTATATCGCCTTGCTGCGCTGCGCTTTTTTTGAAGTGAGGCACGTGCTTTGGGGGGTACACTTTAGTCCTCTATTCGGGGTTTGAACTTTTCTTTGTCCACAAATAGAGCTTTGGACTTTTACCGTGTCCACTTTCAGGGGGCATTTTACGCTATTTTGCGATACTTTGGCCGGAACCTTGCATTGTGGATGATACCCTGCTATCGTACAAAGTAGGGTGCATTTCATGATACCATCGAAACGCTGACTGGCGGCATTGAGCGCGATTTCAACCATCCCAGCATAATCACCTGGGTTCCTGTAAACGAAAGCTGGAGCATGGATCGTCTGTATTCCAACAAGCAGATGCAAGCCTGCGCCAACATGCTATACTATCAGGTAAAGGCGCTGGATGGCTCGCGCATTGTTTCCACAAACGATGGCTGGGAGTTCGTTCAGAGCAATATCTTCGGACTGCATGATTACGCCGCAACAGGCGATGTGCTGGCCAAGCATTTTGCAAGTCGTGAAGAAATAACAAAGCATTCCTGCGTCCACCGTATGGTCTACTGCGACGGCAAAGAATGGACAGGCAACGAGGCCTTCCTGCTGACTGAATATGGCGATATTGCATTCGAGGACAAAAGCAGCAGTTCTTGGGGATATCATGGCAAGGTTTCCGATGAAGAAGCCTTTTTTGAGCGCTATCAATCCCTGACCAACGCGGCTCGTGCCATCCCCTACTGTCAGGGTTATGTCTATACTCAGCTCACCGATGTTGAGCAAGAGCAAAACGGCATCCTGAGTCCGGATCGCAAGTCCAAGGTGGATGTGGAGCGTTTCCGAAGCCTTACACTCAACCCGGAGGGAAGATATCAGTAAGCCAAGCAATGTATAACCATTTATAGATATTTTCACATTATCATTCCGATACGTTTTCCTGGAAGTTGGCAAAGTTGCCACCTGCCGAAAAATGAGATTTATTTTTTCAAAGCCGCAGATAAGGCTGCCGCCGAGGATAAAAAACACCGCCCAATGGGCGGCAGGAAACGCAATGTGTCTTGTGCTTTCTTAGCTTCAAGGATGCAGTCATTGTTTTGTTAATTGTCAGAAGTCTCCCGGAGCATCCCGGGAGACTTCTGTATTCTGGACGATATATGGCCCACAGGAAAAGGATGCTGCTCGCAACGCGAAGCGGGGCAGCAATCGGATCAGCATGCAGTCATGCTGGCAGATAGTCCGCGCTCTGTTTTTTCAAGCCCTGCCAGCTCAATGTGCGTCGTATCGCCCATATAGAGCATCCTCGGCACGGAAAAGCGCGTGGAGCGGCACTCCATCCGGATGCAGGTAATCCCCGTGCAGGCTTGCCACATCCCTGCCCAGGCCGCCTGATACGGGATGTTCAGCAGGTAGGAAATCCACGTTGTCCCAAGCCCCTGATGGCAGAAAACGGCGATTCTGTCCTCACTCGGGCGTTCGATTTTGTATAAAGCGCCTTCGTGCACATAGCCATGGCGCGCCAGCAGCGCATCCGAGCCAGCCTGCATTTCCTTGACCAGCGAATAATACCGAGGATCGTCAAAATACTTCTGGTTCTGCCAGCCTGCATAGCGCGGCGTTGGAGAAATGGAATACATCACCTCGCCCGGCGTAAAGAACGGTGAAAAGCGGCCGAAGCCGTCCAGCTCGTAATAGACGCCCGTCAGCTCGCGCGTCCATGAAAGGGTTTCAACGGGCAGCCCCAGCTTCTCCGCGCAGGGGCGGCAGGTTTGCTGCGCCCGGCCAAGCGGCGAGCAGTATATGTGCGTCAGCTGCAGGCGTTCAATGTACGCAGCCAGCGCTTCTGCCTCCCGGCGCCCGCGCGGGGTCAGGCTGTCGGTCTGATAATCGGGGTCGCCATGGCGAATAATAAATATGCGCATGCTGTCTCCTCTTGGAATGCTTGTCAGTCGTTCGGGTGCTCAGTCAGGGCTGGGGCAGCGCGTTCCTCCAGCGCTTCTGTCAGTATGCGGCCAACTGCGTCCTGCGGCCCCTCTATGCCAAGCAGCCTGCAGGCCGTGGGTGCAAAATCAACCAGCGATGTACGCTCCTGAGCCTTCACGCCGCGACGGACGCCTGCGCCCCAGAATGCGCAGAACGGATCCATCACGGTGTCCTCCAGCGCCGCATGGGAGCCGCCCGCAAAGGGCTTACCTTCATAGCCGCACAGATAATACGGCGGGCGCGTTGTGATGTATATATCGCACATACCCAGCCATGCGCCCAGGGCCCGCTGAGCATTTTGATCCAGTGCCGCCCGGACAAACGGAAGGGCGCGGATGCCTTCAAGCACGGCGCGCTGCCTGCCTTCGCTGGCAGGGACAAGCCACGTCAATTGCGCCTGCGTTTCCATGGCAAGAAGAACGGCCTGGGCATCAGCGGGGACGGGATCACCTTCCCTTTCTATGGCTGCTACAGCCACGCCCGCCCGCTGGATTGCCTGTACCAGTTCAGCAAGGCGGGGCAGGGCGGCTTCATCAGCATCAGCGCCAAAGCCGGCAATGCCATAGGGCATTCCGCCATGGTCTGACGCCAGCGCAATGGTAACTCCGGGGATTTTCATTAGGCGCTCCAGAGCCTGATCCATGCGCCAGACTGCATACTGAATGTTTTCATACCACTCGTCTATCGTGCTGGCGCGGCGCATCTCCGCGTAGGGCAGGCGGGCGCCATTGTGGCAGACGGTGTCTATGTCATCCGCATAGATGGTCAGAAAATCAGGCCTGTTCAGGAGGGTAATCATTTTCCCGCCAGACGGGACGGGCTTGCCTGCAAGGTAATCCAGCAGCAGCTGTACCCGGCCTTCAAAATTGCGCAGTGATATGTCGGCAATGTATGGATTGCCCGCATCGCCAGGCGTGCACCCTCTGTTTTCAACATACCAGCCGTGTATGGACGCGCAGGTCAGCCCGTGGCGGACTGCCGCCTCTGCAATGGTTTCACACGGATTCAATCTGCCGGTCTTCACTATGCGGCGCGCCGCTTTGTCAAAATAGCAGTAGCAGTTGCCCGTTTTTTCCGGCCATGCACCAGAGATCAGTGCCTGCTGCATGGGATTTGTGATGGCGGGAATGCCGCAGCGCTGCTGCAGCAATACCGTTCCCTGCGCAATCAGGTTGTCCAGGTTGGGCGTTCCAAGCGGGGAAGCGTGCGCCATCCGATACCACGAAGCAGAGAAGCCGTCCCAGTTGATATACAGCAGCATGAAGACAAGCAGAAGGCGGGGAGGAATTTCCTTCTCCGCCTTTCCTCCTTACATATAGAAGATGTGGTCTGCGTATTTTTTCAGCATGTTCTTGTTGTATTCATCGCCGCCATCCGTGTTGGCCGACATGAACACCGGCGCATCCTGCCCGGCACCCATAATCAGCTCGACCGTGCGGCACATGATGGCGTTCAGCACGGCCGCGCCAATGACTGTGGACGTGGGCCCCATCTTTGCCGGAACACCGGGCAGGGGGAGGGCAGCGTCGCCCCGGCAGCCGCAGTTATCAAGGACAAGGTCAGCCACCTCGTACAGCTTTTTTCCGCTTTTATGGCGCGATTCCACCGCTGCGGAGGTTTCCATATTGGTCAGCGCAATCACCCGGGCGCCCTTTTCGCGCGCGCGGATGGCTGCGTCTACGGAGACCGCGTTTCGCCCTGAAACAGAATGGATGATGATGACGTCGTCCTTTCCAATGGGCGTCATATCCATCAAAAGGCAGCCGTAGCCATCCATGCGCTCCATCTGGCTGGTCATGGTGGCAGGGACGATTTCCAAATGCAGCCCCGGGCCGCGCACAGGGTTGATATTCACCATACCGCCCGTTCGATAATACATCTCCATTGCCAGCAGCCCTGCATGGTTGCAGCCGAAAACAAACAGGTTATGCCCGTTCAGCGTGGCGTCCGCCAGCATCCGGGCGGCCTTCTCCATCTGCGGCAGCTGCGTCAGGCGAACCTGCTGCAGGATGCGGCTTATTTCATCCAAATACTGTGTATTCATGCCTTTCCCCCTCCAGCCTGCACATGGATCCGCGCCAGGCGGCTCCCGCACATGGACAGCGTGACCTCGTTTCCCTCAGCCAGGACGAAAAGCGGTTGCCCATACTCGTCAAAGGCCTCTACATGTGCAGCGATGTGGGGAAGCGTAAAACGCACCTTCCCGCCATGCAGCGCCTGATCGCCTGCCAGGAGCAGCGTTTCGCGCTCAGAAACGCGGAAGCAGGAGGCATGCAGCGATTCGTCCATGGCCGCAACATATTCATCATCCAGATAAGTGCCCTCGCTTACCTGCCCCGCAATGGCCTTGCGGAATGCCGTTGCCGCCATCAGGTAGTCAAAATGCGGCTTCAGGGCAGGCTGATCCAGATAACGCGACGTGATGCCGATCCAGAGGATATTGCCCATCAGCACACAGCGCTCCACATCCGCATAGAAGCAGCGCTCGCGCTCCTCATCATCCGCCGCCCAGGAGCGGTCATTGCACATGTTCACCTGCACATACTCGGGGAAGGTATAACGGAACATGTTATAGAACTCATCATAATCCGCGCCGTTCCAGGTCAGATTGCCCCAGGTATACGCGCTGTAAATGTCCCCGCAGTTTTCCGTCATCAGGTAGGAATCGGGGTCGCGGCGGCGCATTCTTTCGCGCAATTCGGAAAGGATCTTCAGATAACCCTGATTAAACTCGCCGATATCATGGTGCGAGTGCCCCGCATGATAGCAGGCAAAGGGCTCTGCCGAGGCAAGCTGATCCAGGTAAATCCCCTTTAAATGATAGCTCTCCGCCGCGAAATCGCAGATATCCACCAGCATGTGCTGCCATTTTTCGTCGGAGGGGCAGTTCAATGTGAAGGAATGCGGGCCGTAGGTTTCCGTCAGCGCCTCGCCATTGGCATTCTCAATCTGCATGGTGGAAAGAAAGCGCCTGTGAAAATCCGAGGACATGTCCGACAGCCGGGCATTGACATACAGCGTTGCAAAGCCTCCGCGCGCATTGAGATAATCCATGCCGCGCCGAAAATCCAGCGCTGTCCCCAGTTCCATATCCGGATAGTATTCGGGATAGAAGCTGTCAAAGCCCGTGCGGTTCCAGGACGCAATAAACATATGGTTGATTCCGCGCTTATTGCCCTCCTCCCACATGCGGGGAATGTCCTCAAAGCGGTTTTGAATCTCTTCAACGCGCTTAAAGTTATAGCATTGGTTCAGCGCGGCCTGTTCCTTCAGATATTCGGGGTTCTCATGCTGCGCCAGATAGGGGGTGATCCACGCCCGGTAGCGGCGAGCGCCCGCATGCCAGTCCTGATCGCTGAGGCAGACGGTGAACGCGCCGCTTTCCCATGCTTCGCCCGGCCTTATCATTTTGTGAATGCGGAAGCCCAGCGACAGATAGCGGCTCTCCTCGCCCGTTCTTACCATCAGGCCGGTGACGGGGAAGCGGCAATCATGCGAGCCAAAATAAAGGCCGGCCTGTTTGTTCTGTAGGTACATATAGCTCATGGAGCACAGGCCGCAGTAATTGCACTCGCGTTGCCACTCGCCGTTCACCAGGGTTGTTCCTGCGCGCCAGAACTGCTGATAGCGTTGGCTGCGCAGCGCGTTTGCCGGATCGACGATCTTTTCGCCGCCATGGTGCGGATACAAAAGCGCCGTATCCCCGCCCTCGCCAAAGCCCAGGCCGCAAAGCTCGAACAGGGTCTCAACCACCCGCAGCTGCTTTTCCTGGTTCTGCACGCGCACGACAAATTCTGCTGCGCCATCCTTTTCCCTGAAGGAAAGACGCGTCTGCATGCGGCGCGGGCCGTCCGGCGCCTGCATGCTGTCAAATACGAGGGAAGCTCCCTCCTTGCGTCCGTCTGCCGGCACAAGCGCCACGCGATGATTGTTTTCATCCAAGGCTACAAGCGAAAAAACAGGATGGCTCTGCCGGCAGGACAGGAGCTCCTGCCCGTGAAAGGAAAGCGATGTTACCTGCGCGTTGCCCTCGCACAACTCCAGCGAAAACGCGCCAAAGGTCAGCCTCATCCCATGCTTCCTCCTTTGTTTAATACCCCAGCTCCAGATAGGTCTTTTTCGCCTGCGCGTTATGCGCTGTGGCGCCAGGCGCATGATTGGACATATAAACGCTGGGCTTTTTGCCGCGCGCCAGCATTTCCTCAATCACCGTTGCCTGCAGCGCCCACATCAGATAGGACGCTCCGATGCCGGAGGATGGGCACACCTCGATGCCCAGCTCAGGACAGGGCACCAGCGTGTCGCCGGGCTTGCAGCAGTTATCCAGCACGACATCGCAGACCTCATACAGGCGCTTGCCGCTTTCATGGCGCGGGGTCAGCGTCTGCGAATAGGCGACCGATGTAAAGCCAATGACCTTGACGCCCATTTCGCGGGCGGTGATCGCAACGTCTACGGGGAAAACCTCATATCCGGATACGGAGCCGACAATCAGGGTGTCGCCGGCGGTCAGGTTTGCACGGTTCAGCACAAACTTGGAAAACCCCGGAATTTGCGTATAGTAGATGGTGGGCCTGCCTTCAATCAAGCGCGGCCGCGTAGGGTTGTTGACCTCGCAGGTGACAAGAATGGGCTTGAGCGCCATCATGCCACCAGTACGGCCGACGCCCTCGTGCATCAGCATGTGCCCGGTATCCAAGATCTGCCACATGCCGCCGTTCTCCAGGGTATCGGCCACCATCCTGGCTGCGCTGATAATCTGCTCCCGCTGCGTCCTCTCAATCACAGCCAGCGTTTCCTTCATTTTTTCAAAATACACGTCCATTAGCATGGCAATTCCCTCTCCTTTTGCATATAGGCCGCATGATAGCTTGCCGCAAGCGTTTTTGCCGGCATTTTCCCCATCAATGTCCACCAGGTATACAATACGCCGCCGATGGTGGGCGAGTACAGCGGCTCGCACAGCCGGATGCTGTTCTGGATAAGGTACCGGGACAAGGGCTGCTTGATCCTGTCGCCCAGGCCTGATACGCCGCCCGTCAGCGCCGCATCGCAGGCCCGCAGGCAGCAGCGCCGCTGAAGCGTGACGGCCATGCCGCACAGCGCCTGCGCAGCGTCATCCAGGATCCGCAGCGCATCGGCCTCGCCGCGCCCGGCATGCTCGCCAACGGTTGGGCACAGCTGCGCCATGAAGCGCCTGTCGCACCCGCCATGGTAAATGGCATGCACCAGGGAGGCGGCGCTTTTTACCCCGTAGTGCGCCAGCACAGCCTGCCCCAGCGGCGTGACGGGCCTGCCGCCATCATAATCGCGCAGCGCTGCCTGAATGGCGCGCCGTGCAATGTCATAGCCTGAGCCTTCATCGCCCAGGACAGGCCCCCAGCCGCCTATCGACGTCTCGTTTCCCTGCCCGTCATAGCTGACGGCAAACGAGCCGGTTCCCGCCAGCAGCACAATGCCGTTGGGGGCGCCCAGCGCGCCGAAATACGCATTGGGCGAATCTCCCAGCAATTGAACCTCGAACGGCAGGGGCAGCGGCAGGCACTGAGAAAACCCGGGAATAAACAGCTGGCACAGCGAGATCCTGCGCAGGTCAGCGCCGGCTGCCGCCTGGGTGACGGCCGCCATGACAGCCTGCGCCGCCTGCCGTGCGCCAACGCTGAGCGCGTTCGACCCGGCGGCGCGCCCTATGCCCAGCACATGCCCGGCTGTATCTGCCAGGCAGGCTTCGGTCTTGGTGCCGCCCCCATCGACGGAAAGAATCAATCCTTGCTGCTCGGACAATCTATTCGCTCCCTGCTTTATCTGGACATTTCCACATGGAAGGTATACCGGTCGCTGCGGTAGGCGGAAAACACGCATTCCAGCGGCTGCCCGTTTTCCAGATAGGTAATGCGCTCAATTTGCAGCGTCGGGACGGTGGGCTTAATTTGAAGCAGCTCGCAGATAGGCCGCGGGGAAAAGCCGGATGTGATGTCCTGCTGGGCACGCGCGATGCGCAGGCCGTATTCAGCCAGCAGCCGATAGAGGGAGCCGTTCAGCTCGCGTTGGGCAAGCTCGGGGCAGAGAAAGAAAGGAATGAACACATTTTCCACGGCCATGGGTTCTCCGTCCGCCAGACGAAGGCGGTTGATGGAAATCACCTGCGCGCCCTCATCGATGCGCAGCAGCGCAGCAACCTTCGGCTTGCACGGCTGCACCTCAACGGACAGGACCTGGCTGGACGCAGTCATGCCCTTCAGGCGCATTTCCTCCGAAAAGCCCTGCAGATGATTCAGCTGCATGCCGACCCTTTTGGCCTTGACATACGACCCCTTGCCTTGAATGCGCTCAATATAGCCGTCCTTCACCAATTCGTTCATGGCTTCCCGGACGGTAATCCGGCTGACCTGGAACAACGCGCAAATCTGATTCTCCGTCGGCATTTTTTCTCCGACGGCCAGCGTTTTCTGATCGATCATGCGCCGGTAATATTCGGCAATCTGAGAGTATCGGGTTCCTTTCTTGATCGTTTGCATTCTGTTTTCCTTCCGATGGCATATTCCTGTTGCATTCGTCGATAAAGAAAAAGCAACGACGAACCCTGATTTTATAATATCCGCTGATGAATTTCGATAGCCGCGTCCGCGGTTGCCGTTTATCAGCGGATGAACGCCTGCGCCTTATGGCAGGGGCAGGGCAGGCGCAGGGGCTTTCCTTTTTCGGCATCAGCCCGGCTTGAAAATGAAAGTCCTTTTCAACCCTGCTGCGCCCTTCCTCGCCACCATGGGAGCCATGAAGGGGCGGCAGCCCCTTCATGGCTCCCCGGGAAAATCAATGGCTTGACGCACAGGCTGGCCGGAGAGGCTCCGCGCCCCGCCATTCAGCCTTCAGGGGGCGATCAGACGCCGCCCTGGAGGTAGTAGGTCAGCAGCTCGTTGATGCTCTTGATGGTGCTCTGCAGCGTTTCACCATCCATGCCGCGCACGTCCCAGACGCGCTCATTCAGCAGCTTGCTGAAATTGCCGTCCCAGTTGGGGCCATAGGTATCGACCGGGTAGGGCTGAGACTTTTCATAGCCCAGCGCATCCAGATAGTACTTGCGCCACGGCTTGGCGGCAACCCATTCGGTGGTGTCGGCAGCGGGCGTCGCGGGCAATCCCATTTCGGCGTTGCAGGCGATGGTCTGGCCCTCCATGGAGGAGAAGTATTCGATAACCTTCCAGGCCCAGGCAGGCTGCGTGGAAACCGTAGGAATGGCCCAGCAGTTGCAGAAGATGTGGGACTGCTTTTCGTTCGAAGCGCCGGTGGGAAGCGGCATCACGATGAAATCGTCCGTCATGTCGCTGATGCCATTGGCCTTGGACAGGCCGCCAAACAGCATGGCCGCATGGTTGGTGGCAAACGCGCTGGTAACGCCGCCAAACTCATTGGTCTGGGCAACGGACATGCAGGCGCCGTCCTCAATCAGCTGATACAGCGTGGTAAAGCCCTTGAGCTGGTTGGGCTGATCCAGCAGGGAGGTGTGCGTGGTGCGATCCATGTAGTCCGCGCCGAACAGGTACATCCAGGGATACATGGTATCGGAATAACCGTCAATCGCATATCCCCAGACGCCGTCCTCGGGCTTGGCAAACTGACGGCACAGCGCCAGGAAGTCGTCCATCGTCCAGTCCTCGGCGGGCAGCTCGATGTTATACTTCTCAAACAGCGCGGTATTCAGGATGGCGCAGTTGGCAGTCACGTCACGGGCGGTGGCATACAGGTGACCGTCAAAATACAGCCCCTCGCGAACAGAGGGATACAGGCTGTCGAGGTATTCCTGGGATGCGAATGCGTCCAGCTGCATGAGGGTGTTGTTCGCGGCGAACTGCGGGATCTTGTCGAAGGCGATCATCATCACGTCGATGGCCTCGCTGCTGCCTCCCGCCAGCCTGATGCCGGCCAGCTTGGTGAGCATGGTCTTGTAGTACTCGCTGATCTTGACAAAGTTGAGCTTAACATTGTAGTCAGCATACTTCTTTTCAAAACCGTCCTTCAAGTTCACCATGCCAACCTTGGTCGGATCCCACCAGGAGTAGACGTTGATGGTCACATCCTTGGAGAGTTCTTCTTCCTGCGCAAGCGCCGCGGGCGTGACGGACATGAGCAGCACCATCATCACGCACAGGAAAACAGAGAGCAGCTTCTTCATGGGGTAGTACCTCCTAAAAAAATGATTATACTGACGTCCTTTGCCTGGACGTTAATATCAGGTGCCGCCAAAGCCTGCGCTGACCTGGGAGTTGACAAAGTATTTTTGGCAGGCCAGGTAGATAATCAGGATGGGCAGAATGGAAATGACTGAGCCGGCCAGCAGCACGGCCTGGTTGGTTTCGGATTCAGAGAGGATCTTGAGCGCCAGCGTCCATGTCCACAGGCGATCCGTCTGCAAAACAAGCTGCGGCCAGAGGAAGGAGTTCCACGTGCTGCGGAAGGAGAGGATGATGACGGTTGCGATGGCAGGCTTGCTGTTTGGCATGATAATCCGGAAGAACACGCCCGGCCACGAGCATCCGTCCACAATGGCTGCGTTTTCAAGGTCGCGCGGGATGGAAAGGAAGAACTGGCGGAAAAGGAAGATGCTGGTTGCGCTGCCGGACAATGCGCTGCGCAGGATCAGCGCCCAGTGGGAATTGAGCAGCTTCAGCTTGACCATGATGGCAAAGTTTGGAATCAGCGTGACATAGCCGGGAATCATCATGGTGGAGATCAGCAGCAGGAAGATGACATTGCGCCCCCTGAAGCGCAGGCGCGCCAGCGCGTAGGCGGCCATGGAGGAGGTAAGCATGCTCAGCACCGGAATGACAATCGCCAGATACAGGCCGTTAAAAACCATGAGCGGGACGTCGTAGATGGTGAGCAGCTTTTGGTAGTTGCCCGTCGTAAAGGGGCGCGGAATCAGGTTGATGGGAGATTCGCTGAATATCTGCTGGTTCGTTTTGAAGGAAGAGAAGATCGTCCAAATCAGCGGATAAATGATAACCAGGCACAAAAGCACCATGAGCGCATTGTAAATAACAAGACCGGTGATTCGGCGCTGACGCATGCTCAGACGGGGCGCTTCGGCGTTTGTCATGATCGTTTCTTCCTTTCTTTACATGGACTCGTCTTTTTTCAGCACAAAGCGAAGAATTGTGAAGATAAGGATAATCAGGAACAGAATCCACGCAAGCGCGGAAGCATAGCCCATTCGATAGTTGGTAAAGGCCAATGTGTATACGTAGTACATCAGCGAGCTGGTGTTCAGGCCGCCGCTTGTCATAATCATGACCGCCTCGAAAATGTTGAACGCCTCCAGCACCAGCAGAATGACGATGGCGAATGTGGTTGGGGAAAGCATGGGAATTGTGATATAAAGCAGCTGCTGGCGCTTGTTTGCGCCGTCGATGCAGGCGGCCTCATACAGCGTCGGCGAAATTGTTTGCAGTCCCGTCAGGAACATGACCATGTAATAGCCGCTCATCTGCCAGATGCGCATGATGCAGATGGACAGCTTGGCCCAGCGCTTATCCAGCAGCCATTTGGGCGGCTTCGCAACGCCAACCATTCGCAGCAGCCCGTTGATGATGCCGGACTGACTGTTGAGCAGCCACTTCCATACAAGCGCCACGGCCACAGTGGAAATGATGCAGGGAAGGAACAGAGAGGCGCGGTAGATGGCGGTCAGCCCCTTCACCTGCTTGTTGAGCAGTATGGCAAACAGCAGGGATATGACCAGCACAAACGGAACCAATACAAGAACATAATAAAACGTGTTCCAAAGGTAATCCCAGAAAAAAATATCGCGCGTAAACAGATTTTTATAATTCTGCAATCCGACGAAATGAGGATCGGACAGAATATTCCAGTCGGTGAATGAAATGTAGAGCGAATAAACCATGGAGAAGGCTGTAAAAACCAGAAAACCGAGCATTACGGGCGTGACAAACAGCCAGCCAGTCACAGCTTCCTTTCTTTGCAACGAGAAACCGCGATGCCGCTTGCCTGCTACCTGCCGCATGATACACCCTCCCTGATCGTCTCCGAATTGGTAATCAAGTGATGTTTGTGATGTCATATTGTTATGACATCATGATAATATCATGGCTCCCTGTATTTGTCAATAGCAAAATAGCATCTCTTTTTGTTTACCCTCTTGCCAGGATGCGGGCCGGTGACTATAATCATATTGAACAATGTTCATATTGAGGTGATCGAGTGAATACGATTGTGACATCCAAGGAGGTGATCCTGCAAACCAGTCGGGAATTGATTCGGCAGCAGGGTTGGTCAGCGGTCAGTATTCGTTCTGTGGCAGTAGCGTGCGGCGTGTCAGTTGGCTCGATTTACAACTATTTTGATTCCAAGGCTGATTTGGTCGGCGCGACTGTGGAAAGCGTCTGGAGTGAGATCTTTCACCGCCCGAGCGACATGTCCGAGTTTCAAAGTGTTGAGGGCTGTATCACATGGATGTACGGACGGATGGCTTACGGCAGTGAGCAGTACCCCGGGTTCTTCACCCTCCATTCTCTGGGCTTTATGCGAAAAGAGAAAGAGGACGGCAAGGAGCGCATGCAGCATGCATGGCAGCACATCCTGGACGCACTGTGCTTCGTCATGACGCAGGATCAAAAGATTCGCCCGGATGCTTTTACGGAGGATTTTACCAAAGAAAAGCTGGCAAGTGTTCTGTTCTCGCTGATGCTGTCCGCTTTGTTGCGGCAGGACTACGACCCCTCGACCGTTCTTGAAATGGTCCGAAGCCTCCTCTATTAAATTCCTACTGAGCGGTAGGAATTTTTTCACCAGCAAATTGAACGATGTTCATAAAGAAAAGCACATCCTGAAAACACAGCGGGATAAAGAAAAAATGTGCTGACAACCTTGTGCGGAGCGCCATGCTCTGCACGGGTTCAAATACGCAGACTCCTATGGAGAAAGCGTCGCCTGACTGCCGATCCGGCAACCGGCTGTCCCTGTAGCTGAAACATCAAACGACAAAACAAGAAAAGGAGAACAACAACTATGCAGGCTCTTATTGAAACGCTTTTTGACGCTGTCTATCTGGTATCTGTTATCACCATCGGCATTCTGATGATTCGCGGAAGCAAGGGAAACAAGCAGTTCTGTCTGTTCGGTCTGATGGCGGTTGTGCTGGGCGCGGGCGACTCTTTCCACCTGATTCCCCGTGCGCTGGCACTCTGCACGACGGGGCTTGAGAACTACACCGTGCCGCTGGGCCTGGGCAAGTGGATTACTTCTGTGACGATGACCATCTTCTACGTGCTGCTCTACTATGTGTGGCGTCAGCGTTACCAGATTAAGGGCAAGGGCATCCTGACTGCCGCGGTTTATGCGCTGGCTGCCGCGCGTGTCGTGCTGTGCATGATGCCGCAGAACCAGTGGCTGAGTGCGAACGCGCCGCTCTCCTGGGGCATCTACCGCAACATTCCGTTTGCGCTGATGGGTCTGCTGATTATCGTGCTGTTTTACCGCAGCGCGAAGGAAAATAACGATGCGTCCTTCCGCTGGATGTGGCTGACTATCGTGCTGAGCTTCGGCTTCTATATCCCGGTCGTGCTGTGGGCGGACGCCATCCCGATGATCGGCATGCTGATGATCCCGAAGACCTGCGCCTACATTTGGACAGTTTTGATCGGCTTCTTCGCGATGAAGAAGAAATGCAAGTAAGAAGCGGAAAATGGCAGCTGTCCTTTGGGCGTCTTCACATATGCTTGGTTTTATGCACAAGGTTGCATATATGCTGCTTATGGTAGATTACGGTTGCTATGTCGATGGGGAACGATTGAAAAGATTGAAAGGAACAGATTCAACAGCTGATAATGTCGTGATACATATTGCCGAAGTGTCATCAAACTTATCATTGCAAGCTGGAATGCTTTTTGCCGGATGAACCCCTTGTTATTCTTACGATGATACGTGGAGTTGTTTCACACGATCAATGGAAAAACTGCTACAGGTTGTCTTTGCAATTACGGAGTATACCTATGATGTTATTGTATGCTACGACGGTAAGGTTAGGTATGCTGCTCAAAAAGCGGAGAATGGTATGGAGTGCCAAGTGTTTGGAACCGCAAAGTAAAATGCTTTTCATGGCTACCATTTTATCTTGCACCCAGCCAGTAGCCGAAGAATATGGTAAAACTGAAAATCGCAAAAGAAAACGCCCCTTACACCTACTCGCGAGGGTAGGGCAAGGGGCGTTTGCACCCAGCAGAGTGCGAAAAGCCTTATGGGACAAGGCTTTGCAATGCATGAAAAAACGCTAACCTTTGTATCAAGATTAGCGTTCTTTTATATTCTGGTTAGACTATGGTAGATTTTGATACAAATTCTCAAAAAACACTGCATTTTCAAGACTTTTCGTGTATAATAGAATTGGAATAAGGCAGAAAGTCGATTAGACTAAAGGCAGTATCGCAATTGTTCTTTATATGCCGACCAGCGGAGGTCCATATGCCTGAAAAGAAGGCACAGCGGATTGAAAAAATACAATTCGCCAATATGGGGTATAAAACGGTAGGCATTTACGCCCGCGTCAGCACCTGCCAGCCTTCCCAACTGCACAGTATGGCTATGCAGGTTTCTGCGCTGACGCATCAGGTTTACCGTTTGCCGCAGTGGAGTCTGGCTGATATTTATATGGATTTTGCCAGTGGAGCCGGCGTGGATAACCGTTCTGAATTTCAGCGTATGATCAATGACTGCGTTAACGGTAAGATTGAACTGGTCCTGACAAAGAGTATAAGCCGCTTTGGACGTGATACGGTCGATGGTCTCAGTGCTATCCGCGAACTGAAGGTGCATGGCGTTGAGGTGTATTTTGATCTGGAGGAGCTTCATTCCTTTCAGCCGGACTTTGAACTACAATACGGCAGCATCAATCTGCTCAGCTTCGGCTCATCGCAGGAAAGCATGATGCGGCTGGTCAGCGGCAGCATCGCCCATGAACTTATGAAAACGGAGGCATTCAATGAAAATCACTGAACTGAAAAGGCAATTAAACGCCATGGATAAAGCAGAGCTGATTTCCATACTGTGCAAGCTTTATAAAGCAAACAAGCAGGGTCAGGCAATCCTTGATGTGGAAGTGTGCGGTGCGTCCGCGGAAGCTCCACTCATCGAATCGTGCAGGAAGAAAATCCACGCCGCTTTCTTCGGGAGACAGTTGTCGCTAAAAAACGCGCGCGCCGTAATCAGCGATTTTCGAAAAGCATCGCAAAATAAAGAGAGCATCGCAGATCTTATGCTCTATTATGTCGAATGCGGCGTTGAGTTTACAAACCTTTACGGGGATATCGACGAACGCTTCTATTCCAGCCTGGAATCCATGTTTGCCGATTTTGTCATGATCCTCAACAGCATGGAGAACGACTCGTTCTATGGCAGGCAATCGAAGCGTATTCGAGCAGTCTTTGAAGATACACGCAATATCGGATGGGGATTTTCCGATGAAATGGCAAGAATTTATTTTGATATATGTTTTTTGACGTGATTCACGGCCGCAGATAAGAAAAAGAAGCGGAGAAGTACTATTGAATTGACTGAGAACGGCATTCGGCGGAAGAAGACTCGGTATGTGGCTAAAGTTCAAACAGCCGAACAAGACAATCCAAAATAGACTACTCCTCCGCCTAAGTAGTCTATTCTCTACTATACCGTATTTGAACGACTCTCCGCCTGCAAACGATCACGATCATATAGAAAAATTATGAAATGAGCGAGCTTCAGGCGTTATTTTGCGATGCTTTGGACGAAACCTCGCATTGTGGACGATACCCTGCTATCGTCCAAAGTAGGGTGCATTCCATGATAAATCTCTGATTTCGACCCCGAAAAGCAGCCATGAGCAGACTAAAAAAGGGTGGAAAGTGGAAACTTCCATCTGGCAAAATGACGCAAAGCAGCCCATTTCTTGCGTCTATAGCCCATATTTGGTAGTTATAGCCTGTATTCTGACGGTTTATCGGTCGATAAATGCAAAAAGAAGTCCTCATGCTTTGTATCAAAGCATGAGGATTTAGTTGGCTAATCTGGCAGACTATGATACAAGGGGCGATGCGCCTTTCAGGGTGCAATAGCGGGTGCATTTGCACCCGACGCTTACAGAGCAATTATGGCTCTGTGCAGATGCACCGATGCAGCAAACGGCCAAATGCTTGATGTTTTTTAGCGCTACCGAAAAGAAAGGGCGGCAGGTCAAGTCACCCGCAGCTATGCATACCTTTCATATCTTTTTACGCCTGTGATTTGCCGCCCATCTTCTC
>ERZ1026772.347-NODE-347-length-35301-cov-4.454264_pt1 | contig 35301 bp, 27 predicted proteins | sample MGYA00380124_ERZ1026772 | MGnify/ENA primary metagenome ERZ1026772 (study PRJEB33269, sample SAMEA4719760) | human gut metagenome | biome: human-associated habitat; feature: organic feature; material: feces | place: Cameroon | collected 2013-10 ...
TCCTCTGTACTTAAACTCCGAATCGTAATCATCCTCGATAAGATAGCGTCCCTCTTTCTCTGCCGCCCAGGAAAGGAGTTCCGCTCTTCGCGGATATGGCATCACCACGCCGGTCGGAAACTGTCTGGCCGGCATGAGATAAGCAAGCAGGCAGTCGGATTCTTCCAGTGCATCCGCCCGCATACCGCTCTCATCATCAGCAATCGGTTCAATGGAAAATCCCATCGACCTCATCACATCTGCCGCCCGAAGATACGTCGGAGATTCCATGCCGATTCGCACACCTTTATGATCCTCTGAAACTGAAGCTGACTTTCCCAGCAGAATGCCGAGCACCATCAGAAGATAGTCATTTCCTGCTCCGATGACAATCTGCTCCGGATCGCAGTGACAGCCTCTCGAGAGATGCAGATAATGCGCAATGGTTGTTCGAAGCTCCGGATCTCCCTGTGGGTCTCCTCTCCGGAACAGTTCTGCCCGGTCTCCTGTCAGAATTCCACGCAGAATTCTTCTCCAGGTCGCATAGGGAAACATGGACATATCAATCGTACGCGGCGAAAAATCAATTGCCGCCTCCTGCTTCGAATTTTCCTGTAAAACAAGGCTTTTCCCTTGTATTTGACTTGTTTGGTCAAAACCGATTCCCGCCGGTTTCCGGCTCGCTTCCGTCAGGCTCGGTATGTTCTGCGTCTCACAAACATAGGCCCCGCTCCCTCGCCGGATCACAAGATAGCCCTCTTCCTCCAGCTGCTCATAGGCAAGCTCCACCGTTGTCCTTGCAATCTTCAGACTGGCGGCAAGCTGCCTGGTCGAAGGCAGACGCTCCCCGGCAAGAAGCTTTCCCGAGCGGATCTCCCCCCGGATATATTCATAAATCTGTTCATACAGATGCCTGCCGTTTCCAGGCAGCAGTTCCATGTTAAGCTCCATGCTGTCTCCTGATTTTTATATGTTCCCTTGCTCCGGGAAATATCCCATGCCGGATTCCCCCGTTCAGAGAATGATCTTATGTGTTCCCTTCCTTCGGGAATGATCCTATGCACGATCCCTGATTCCAAGAATCATCCGGGCGATTCCGCACACCGCTGCAAAGAGTACCCCTGCAACAGGCCAGAGCACCCAGGTTTGATCCCACTCCATGGTTTTAAAACTCCATGCAAGATACATCGCAGTTGCAAGCAGCCAGTAAACACCGGAAAAGGTATCCAGCTTTTTCTTGGTCAGCTTCTCCCTCTTTGAGAATTCTCCCTCCTGAAGAAGTGTATCATAGCTGCCTTTCACCATTCCCACACGAATCAGGCTGTTCACCCCAAGTGCAATCAGCACCAGCAGCACCGACACACAGGCTGCACAGATGTCATCCGGGAAATCCATGGCACCGGCAACCAAAAGCGGGATCACAGAAAGAATGCAGAGGACAACGCCGATTGCCGTACCGATCGTATATTTTTCCTCGTAGGCTCCTCTTCTCTCCTTCACCATCCCGGTCACACCGTACTCCGTTTCAAAAGGCTCCTTCTCCAGCTGCTCCAGATGACTCATTTTAATTCCGCTGATGATAAAGATGAAAACGGCTGCAGCAATGAATACAAGTAAAACCATGCATCCAATTCCTGCCGCCAAGTTCTCCGGCAAAGGAAGCCTCCGACTCTCAGAAAACGCAGTGAGAAGAATGAGCAGAACCGGGCTGAGAATACACAATGCCGTTGCATTTGCAATCAGCGGCGCAAATTTCTCCTTGACCTCCAGAAATTCATTGGCTTCTTCCATCGTCACCCGGTACAGCGTCTGTTCCGACTCGCTTAAGTCCTCATAACCGGTCCCCCGCATCTCCGGCTCCATCTCGTCCTTCAGGAGATAATCCGTACTGACCCCGAACAGCTCTGCCAACTGAATCACCTTCTGAAGATCCGGAACCGATCCTGCACTTTCCCACTTGGAAACCGCCTGCCTCGATACCCCAAGCTGTTCCGCAAGCTCCTCCTGAGACCAACCGTTCTTTTTTCTTTCTTCTGCAATCTTATCCGCCAGAATCATCTCTCTGCTCCCTTCTTCCTGATCCATGAGTTTTCCCTTGATTATCAATGGATGATCATTTGCTTCTCAACGGGTTTTCCCTTTGTGATAACTCAATCTTATCCTTTTTGGCCATAGCAGTCTGCCATGCAGGGCTGTCAATCGGTCAAACAAAGGTTGCATTTGTGTAAAAAGCGAGTAGAAGCTGTTTGGGATACCTCCACGATCGGCACATTCATCCGTAAAAGGCATGATGGATGATTCAGGATGCATTCTTGTCCGGCACATGCATCCCTAAAAGCTGAAATAGCTGACCCGGGATGTGTTAGCCGCATATAACTGCATCCCTGAAAAGCAAAATAGCTGATTCAGGATGCATTAGCTGCATATAACTGCATCCCTGAAAAGCAAAATAGCTGATCCGGGATGCGTTAGCCGTATATAACTGCATCCCTAAAAAACAAAATAGTTGATTCAGGATGCATTAGCTGCATATAACTGCATCCCCCAAAAGCAAAATAGCTGATTCAGGATGCATTAGCTACATATAACCGTATTCCCCAGCCCCTGCGCCCCGCCAAAGCTCCGAAAACGCCCGAAAAGACGCAGAAAACTCCAGGAAACTCCAGAAAACTCCAGAAAACTCAGAAGACACAGACATCTGAGTTTACAAAAAACCTCTTTGCAGCGCATCGTGCAAAGAGGTTTTCTGATTTGTCGAATCTGTAGATCTTATCCGTTCTTCGGAAGCTTGAACGAGCTCTTCAGTGAAACGATCCGGTTGAACACCGGTGCGCCTTCCTTCGAGTCCTTGGCATCAGCGCAGAAGAAGCCGTTCCGGACGAACTGGAACCGGTCATATGCCTTCGCATCCTTCAGTGCACTCTCGCACCACGCCTGTACTGTGGTCAGGCTGTTCGGATTCAGGTTCAATGATCCGTCTTCATTATATACGCCCTTCTCCTCGTCGATGATATTCTCATACAGACGAACCGGGAGGCGGACCGCATCCTGAGCGTTCACCCAGTGAATGGTTCCCTTGACCTTACGACCCTCGAAGCCGCTTCCGGACTTCGTCTCCGGGTCATAGGTGCAGTGAACCACCGTCACATTGCCGGCATCATCCGTCTCATAAGATACACACTTGACGAAGTATGCATACATCAGACGCACTTCGTTGCCGGGGTACAGTCTCTTGTACTTCGGAACAGGCTCTGCCATGAAGTCCTCGCGCTCGATCCAAAGCTCACGCGAGAAAGTGATGGTACGGCTTCCGAGCGCTTCGTTTTCCAGGTTATTCGGTGCCGTGAGCTCCTCACTCTGTCCTTCCGGATAGTTGTCGATCACAAGCTTTAACGGATCCAGAACTGCCAGCATACGGCTGCAGGAGGGCTTCAGATCCTCACGGATGCAGTACTCCAGTGCCGCATAATCATTGACTGCCTGACTCTTCGAAACGCCTGCCATATCCACAAACTTCTTGATGGAGGACGGCGTATATCCGCGGCGGCGAAGTCCGGAAATGGAAACCAGTCTCGGATCATCCCAGCCATCCACGATGCCCTGCTCCACAAGCTTCTTGATGTAACGCTTACCGGTCACGACATTCTTCAGATAAAGCTTTGCAAACTCAATCTGGCGGGGAGGCTGCGGGAACTCCGCTTCCTTCACCACCCAGTCATACAGCGGGCGATGATCCTCGAACTCCAGCGTACAGATCGAATGTGTGATGCCTTCGATCGCATCCTCAATCGGGTGAGCGAAGTCGTACATCGGGTAAATGCACCACTTGTCTCCGGTATTCTGATGCGTCAGATGCGCCACGCGGTAGATGATCGGATCCCGCATGTTGATGTTGGACGATGCCATATCAATCTTTGCGCGAAGCGTCTTCTCGCCGTCTGCAAACTTTCCTTCCTTCATCTCCGTAAAGAGCTTCAGGTTCTCCTCAACGGAGCGCTCCCGCATCGGATCATTCTTGCCCGGCTCCGTGAGCGTTCCGCGATACTCGCGCATTTCATCCGCCGTAAGGTCAGACACATAGGCCTTTCCCTTGCGAATCAGCTTCAGCGCGATCTCATACATTTCGTCGAAGTAGTTGCTGGCGAAAAAGAGACGATCCTCATAATCCGCGCCCAGCCACTTTACGTCTTCCTTGATCGACTCCACGAACTCAGACTTCTCCTTCGTCGGGTTCGTATCATCAAAGCGAAGATTGAACTTGCCGCCGTATTCCTTCGCAAGGCCATAGTTCAGAAGAATACTTTTTGCATGACCGATGTGAAGATAGCCGTTCGGCTCCGGCGGGAAACGGGTCTGAACATGATCATACCGTCCCTCCGCCAGATCCTTGTCAATCTCCAGCTCAATAAAATTCTTATTCTCTCCGTTGAGGGCATCCACCTTTACGGTTCCGTCCTCGGAGCGCTTCATTTCATCCGTGCTCATATATCATTATCCTTGCAGCATTATATTTGGGTATCCGGAAAATTATTTCTCGTTCACGCTGTAGTTCGGAGCTTCCTTCGTGATCTGAATGTCATGAGGATGATTCTCACGAAGCGATGCATTCGAAATCTTGACAAAGCGTCCGTTCTCCTGCAGCTCCTTGATGGTGTGGGAGCCGGTCAGACCCATACCGGAACGAATGCCGCCCATCAGCTGGAATACCGTATCCTCGATGAGGCCCTTGTATGCAACGCGTCCCTCAACTCCTTCAGGCACAAGCTTCTTCGCGTTCTCCTGGAAATAACGATCCTTGGAGCCGTTCTCCATTGCAGAAATGGAGCCCATGCCGCGGTATACCTTGTAGGTTCTTCCCTGGAAGAGCTCGGTAGCTCCCGGAGACTCCTCGCAGCCTGCGAAGATGGAGCCCATCATGCAGACATTACCGCCTGCTGCCAGAGCCTTGACCATATCTCCGGAGTATTTGATACCGCCGTCGGCGATAACCGGAATGCCGGATTCCTTTGCAACTGCATAGGCATCCATGATTGCGGTAATCTGCGGAACGCCGCAGCCGGTAACGACACGGGTTGTGCAGATGGAGCCGGGTCCGATACCAACCTTGACAGCGTCAGCTCCGGCCTTGATGAGGTCGGCTGCGCCTTCGCCGGTTGCAATGTTTCCTGCGATGACATCCAGATCCGGATATGCATCCTTGATCATGCGGAGGCAGCGCAGAACGTTCTCGGAATGACCGTGGGAGGAATCCAGAACGATGCAGTCAACCTTGGCATTGACCAGAGCTTCCACGCGGTCCAGAACGTTTGCGGTGATGCCGACGGCTGCGCCGCACAGAAGACGTCCCATGGAGTCCTTTGCGGAAAGCGGATATTTAATGGTCTTCTCGATATCCTTGATGGTGATCAGACCAACAAGATTGTAATCGTCATCAACGATCGGAAGCTTCTCCTTCTTGGAGGCAGCCAGAATCTTCTTCGCCTCCTCCAGCGTTGTGCCGGCACGTCCGGTTACCAGATTCTCAGAGGTCATAACCTCGCTGATCTTCTTGGTATAGTCGGTCTCGAACTTCAGATCACGGTTTGTGATGATGCCGACCAGCTTCTTGCCCTCGGTAATCGGAACACCGCTGATCCGGAACTTTCGCATCAGATCCTCTGCATCCGCAAGAGTATGCTCAGCAGACAGATAGAAGGGATCCGTAATGACGCCGTTCTCCGAACGCTTTACCTTGTCCACCTGATCCGCCTGATCCTTGATCGACATATTCTTGTGAATGATACCAATACCGCCCTGTCTTGCCATGGCAATTGCCATGCGGTCCTCGGTAACGGTATCCATTCCCGCACTCATCATGGGAATGTTCAGTTTGATCTTCTTCGTCAGGTTGGTGCTGACATCAACCTGATTCGGCACAACGGTCGAATACGAAGGAACCAACAGAACATCATCAAAAGTAATTGCTTCTCCGATAATTCTAGCCATACATCCTCCTCATATCATCCTTGGCTGCTAACACATTGCTCTTGTCAAACACTTGTTCCGGCATCTTGCTTCACCGGATAAGATACAAGAAACAGGACACGAACCTTTCAGCCCGTATCCTGTTCCATTACCTTCTTTCCTTACTCAGTCGGCGAAGACCTTTCTCGGCGCAAACATCCGGATGGCGCCCAGCATCTTCTCTCCGTCCGATCCCGAAATATCCAGAATCAGCTTCTGGCTTCCTTCCAGGTAGCAGTAGTAGGTGGTTGCCGCCTTCTCACTGTCACGGGTAGAGAAGTCCATTTCCTTCAGTCCCTGACGGTTCCGATAGCTGTCCAGCCGGTGAGAATTCATGGGAGCCAGAATCTCCAGCTTATCCAGATCATACTGACCGACGGCCTTTCTCTTCTCCTTGTTCAGAATCTTCGCAACGCGAAGCTCCCGGTCCACCAGCGAATATTCGTAGTCTACATTGCTGTTCAGATTTGCCAGATATGCACCGATGACCGCTGCGACACCAAGAACAATCGGAACCAATGCCCAGAGACCGAGAATTCCCATCAGGCTAAGGCCGCCGAGCAGCAGCAGAACCGCCAGAATTACGCAGACAACCTTTGCCACTCCGATCAGCGGGTTCTTCTTACAATTGACAACGACTTCAATAATACCAAGTTCCATGCGACAACTCCTGTCCTTGTTTCAAAGAGAATTTAAGTTATCTTATTACTTTTCAAACAAATATTCAAGGAATTGCTGACACGTTTCCGGATGCTTCGTGCTTGCCACGATTCCGAAGATGCATACCGTGTCCGGATAGTTTTCATTTTTCAGAATATAAGGAGCATCCGTGCAGATGATCCCGACAGGAACCGGGTCCTCCATCTCTGCGGGATCGGGATTTACGAAGTTCTTCTGATCCTCAAAGGTCCGTGCCGCCGTCTCCGCATCGGCTGCGTCCGCATCAGCGGCCGTCGCTGCCGCTTCCTTCTCCTCCTGAGCGTTCTGCATCTCCAGTGCCTTTGTGCGGTCTATATAGTAGAAGCGGTCCTCATACTTCTTCAGCGTATCGGCATCCAGAATCTCCCGAAGGTCCTTGAACTCCCCGTTGTATGCATAGTGGTCAAAATACCATGCATCCATCACCGCCGTGTCAATCTGTCCCGCTGCCGTCTCCGCCATAATCTTCTGAACGGAATAGATGTCATATTGCGAGGTTGAATTCCCGCCGGGAGTCAGCATCTCCGAAAGATCTGCGAAGACATCCGATTCCTTTGCGTCGATTCCCGCGTACTCCATGAAATCCGCGCTCAGCTCCTCCGACTGCATCTCCTGCACGCGGGCATTCAGGAACAGCGTCCCGAACACATACGGCCGGTAGGTCACATAATGATAAATCAGAGAGATCACGATTGCACCGCCGCACAGCACCGCCAGGGTCGGAATCTTCTCATACTCCCAGAACCACGCAAGATGCGCCTTGACTCCCTTCCCCTTCAGTTTCTTTCTCTGTTCCCGGATCTCATCATTGATTGCCATAATAAAAACACCCTTCCCTTATCATCCTGTCCGCTGCTTACTGCGGAACAGTAAACATCATATAGGAAAATAAGGAAAGAGTGTTAGTGAAAATTGTATAAACCGCTCCGCCAAAAACCGCAAGCCCCGGCAGAAGAGAACGGCGGCAGGTGTATTACAGCTGCGTCTCCACGAAGATCGAATAGATTGCACGGATCGCCTTCTCATAATCGGAATTCTCCACGCCGATGATGATATTCAGCTCCGACGAGCCCTGATCGATCATGCGCACGTTGACATGTGCGTGTGCAAGTGCCGAAAAAATTCTTCCGGAGGTTCCGCGCTGTGCCTTCATGCCGCGGCCCACAACGGCGATCAGTGCAAGATCCGCCTCGATTTCGATGGAATCCGGGTCTGCGAGACGGTGAATGTCCGCAACCACCTGCTGCTCCTTGTGCATGAACTCACTCTCGTGCACAACAACCGTCATCGTATCGATTCCGGAGGGCATGTGCTCAATGCAGATTCCGTGATCCTCAAACGCCTGCAGTACCTTGCGGCAGAAGCCGACCTCGGTGTTCATCATATCCTTGGAAATCAGCACGGCACAGAAATCCTTCTTGCCGGCAACTCCCGTGATGGTATAGCCGGATTTCTGGCAGGTGCTCTCTACAATCCAAGTGCCGTCATCCTCCGGTTTGTTCGTATTCTTGATGTTGATCGGAATGCCCTCGTGACGCACCGGGAAGATGGCATCCTCATGCAGAACGCCCGCGCCCATATAGGAAAGCTCGCGAAGCTCCTTATAGGTAATGGTGCGGATCGCCGCCGGCGTATCCACGACCCTCGGATCTGCCACAAGGAATCCGGACACGTCCGTCCAGTTCTCGTAGACACCGACGTGACAGGCCCCCGCAACAATGGAACCCGTGATGTCCGAGCCTCCGCGGGAGAAGGTCTTTACCTTCCCGTCAAAGCCGCAGCCGTAGAAGCCCGGAATCACCGCATTTTTCAAACCAGAGAGCTTTTCTGCGGTCTTTTTCTGCGTTTTGCTCTCATCAAGTTGACCGTCCCGGTCAAAGAAAATGATCTCCGCTGCATCCACAAAGGTGAAGCCAAGATACTTCGCCATCACGCGCCCGTTCAGATACTCTCCGCGGGATGCCGTGTAATCGCGATTCGGCTCCTTCTTGAGGTTCTCCTCGATGGCGCAGAATTCATCCTCGAGGGAATACTTCAGACCAAGGCCCTGAATGATCTCATTGTAGCGGGACTGAATCTCGCGGAAGGGATCTGTGAAATCCTTCCCCTCTGCTGCAAGATCATAGCAGCGGTACAGAAGATCCGTGACCTTCGTATCGCCGGAGAAGCGCTTTCCGGGTGCGGAGGGAACGACATAGATTCTGCTCGGATCCGCATGGACAATGGCACCCACCTTCTGAAACTGCTTCGCATCCGCAAGGGAGCTTCCGCCGAATTTGACAACCTTTTTCATACCTTCCTCCACTGCAGCTTACAGCACACGAATGCTCTTCTTATAAGACGGAAGCTGCGCCGCCTTCTCTTCAAACTCTGCCTCACTGATCAGCGGAGTTACAAAAGCGAACTCATCCGGAAGCTTCTCATTGACAACAATCTGAATCCCGTTGCCGAACAGTCCGGTAGCCTTCACAAGATCCTTCTTCTCGATCCGGACAAAATAACGATCCTTCCACTCCATCGGATCTTCCAGATCCGCATCCTGATTGGTCAGGCCGATGTTGATATTGCTGCCGATGCTGCGGACACATTCCACCACATCCGAGACAACCGCACTTGCTGTCGGAAGCTTTCCTGCGCCGCTTCCGTAGAACATCAGATCACCGACCATGTTGCCGTGCACCAGAATGCCGTTGTATACGTCGCTCACGCCGTACAGCGGGTGATCCACGGATACCAGATACGGTGCGGTGCGGACATAAACCTTTCCGGTTTCCGGATTGTGGCGGCAGACACCAAGGAGCTTGATTGCGCCGTGGAGCTGCTTCGCATAACCGAAATCATCGGTATCAATCTTCGTAATGCCCTCACAGGGAACCTGAGAGAACTTGACGTTTCCTCCGGTAACAAGGGAAGCCAGAATCGCAATTTTGCGGCAGGGATCGTAGCCATCAATATCCGCCTCCGGATTCTTCTCCGCATAGCCGTTGTCCTGTGCCTGCTTCAGCGCAACCTCAAACGGAAGTCCTTCCTTCTCCATCTTGGTCAGAATGTAGTTCGTCGTTCCGTTCAGAATGCCCATGATGGAGGTAATGAACTCCTGGGAGAAGGAGGTGCGAAGAGGCCGGAGAATCGGAATTCCACCGCCGACGCTTGCCTCGAACAGATAGCTGCAGTTATGCTCCTTTGCTGTCACGGCAAGAATGCCGCCGAGTGCATCCACAAGCTCCTTGTTGGAGGTGCAGACACTGATTCCCTTTTCCAGAGCCTTTTTCGAAAAAGTAAAGGCGGGCTCCTTTCCTCCCATGGTCTCACAGATCACGCGGATCTCCGGATCATTCAGGATGATGTCAAAATCATGCACTACGCGATCTGCATACGGCGAATCCGGAAAATCTCTGAGATCCAGAATGTACTTTACATGGATGCCCTCCGGAAAATCACGGCGGATCTCCTCCTGGTTCTGATCAATGACCTCGGCAACGCCGCTTCCCACCGTGCCAAATCCGAGTATTGCAATTTCAACCATACTGTCCTCCCTTGCCGCAGCCTCTCTGCGCGCTTTATTTTCCCGGCAGCTATGCTCCGGTTGCCCGAATCTTCCGGATGCCGGAGAGCTGCTCCAGATTTTCCAGAAGTCCGCTTACATTCTCACTGCTCTTTAATACCTGCATGCTGATGCTGACGGAGGCCATCCCGCCAATCGGAATGGACTGGTGGATCGTCAGGATGTTCGCCCCGAAATCTGCGATTTCTCTCAGAATATCGGACAGGATTCCCGTCTCGTCGCTGATCTCCATCGAAAGCGTCAGGGTCATGCCTGCCATGCTGCTGTGAAATTCCTCGATGTCGTTCTTAAATTTGTAATAGGAGCTGCGGCTGATCCCGACCTGATCGACTGCCTCCTGAATGGTCTTCACCTTCCCGGCGGATAAAAGCCGGTTGACCTCGACCACCTTCAGCAGTGTTTCCGGAACCGCCCGCTTCCGAACCAGATAGAAATCAGAATTCATTGTTCTTCTCCCGCGGACATTTGTGCGTCAACGTTGGATATCCTATCACTCGGCCCGAAGGATTGCAAGCCGTCTCCTTTACTTTATTTCGTTAAAATGTTAAAATTTCAGCGTGTTGCAGTACCGGTCCTGTTTTTCCTTGGAAAATACGTAAATTCTGCCGGAATGCAGCACCGTCTGCTACGCGTTAAGATTCCCGCAGACTTTTGACAAATGCAATACCGGGGGTACAATATCATGAACAAGAAAATACACACAGAAGCTGTTGACCAGCTTTTTGAAGCAATTCTTGCGCTGAAGAACAAGGACGAGTGCTATGACTTCTTTGAGGATCTTTGCACGGTCAATGAGATCCTTTCCCTGTCCCAGCGCTTTGAGGTCGCTGCCATGCTGCGCGAGCATGAAACCTATCTGAAGATTGCCGAGCAGACAGGCGCCTCCACCGCCACCATCAGCCGTGTCAACCGCTCCTTGAATTATGGGAATGACGGCTATGAAATGGTTATGGAACGCATCCGGAAAAACAAAACAGAAGGCACAGACAAGGCACCCGGCTCTTCGGAGACCTGACAGCCCGCTTCTGCAATATCTCAGGCTTTTCTTCATCGGAGTACTGCTGTATCTTGCGGCAGTACTTCCTTTTATTCTCTATCGCGGCGGTATTTTCTTCTACTACGGCGATTACAACGTTCAGCAGGTTCCCTTCTATATTCTGGCGCACCGCGCCGTTCGAAACGGCAATTTCTTCTGGAACTTTCATCTCGATCTTGGCTCGTCCATGGGCGGGAGCTTCGCATTTTACCTGTGGGGCAGTCCTTTCTTCTGGTTCTCCTGTCTCTTTCCGGAGAAGTGGATTCCTTATATGATGCCGTTTTTCATGTCGTTGAAATACGGCACGGCTCTCTGCACCTCCTTTGCATGGCTCCGCACCCAGACAAGGACCAGCCGTGGAGCACTGCTTGGTGCGTTTCTCTATGCCTTTTCCGGCTTTCAGGCCTGCAACATTGTGTTCCAGCATTTCCATGAGGCAACGGCCTTTTTCCCCCTCTATCTTCTTGCACTGGACCGTGCGCACGACGCAATCTCCCGCGCCGGGGACAACAGCGCCAGAAAGGATCCCCGTTCTGTAAAAAAAGGCATCCTCGGCTTTGTTCTCATGACATCCGCGATGTCTGTCATCAACTACTTTTTCTTCTTCGGACAGGTTCTGTTCCTCTCCGTTTATTATATGATCCGCTATGCCTCCAGCCAGAAAGTTCGGCAGACACTGAAGGAAATCCTGCAGCTTCTCCTTGCAGGGGCGCTGGGGCTTTGCCTTTCCGCATTTTTCCTCGTGCAGGTGCTGGATGTCATCTCCGGCAATACCAGGCTGGATGACTTTCTTCTTGGCTATGACATGGTGGCTTATTCCGAGCCGGCGACACCGCTTGCCATTCTGAAGTCCTTCTTCATGCTTCCGGATCTTGTCGGGCGGGGATCCCTGTTTACAAGCGAGCAGATCCGCAACAGCTCCCTGTCGCTGTTTCTTCCGTGCTTTGCCGTCTCCGGCGCCATTGCGTATCTTCGTGCACACAGGAAGAGCTGGCAGAAGACCATGCTCCTTACCTGCCTTGTCATCGCCTTTGTTCCGATCCTGAATGCCGCCTTTGCGCTGTTTAATTCCGAATATTATGCGCGCTGGTTCTACATGCCGATCCTCCTTCTCAGTCTTGTGACCGTCCGCGAGCTGGAGGATGCCGACTGCGGCAATCTTCTGTTCGGTGCCCGTATGGTGATTCTGGCCGACATCCTGTTTCTTCTCTGCGCCTTCCTTCCCACGCGGCCGTCGGAGGAGGCAGAGGGCGGCATCTCCTTCCTGCAGATCATGGAATACCCGGAGCTGTTTGTGACAGAGGCGGTTGTCACGGCCGTCATGCTTCCTCTCCTTCTTGTGATCGTAAACGGCATTGAGTTTACCGGAAAGCGTCCCTCCTCCCGTGAACGGGCATGCTGCGGCCTTGTCACGCGCACCGCACTCGTTCTGGTCATCCTCTGCTGCTTTCTGACGCAGGCAGGCGTTCTGCTGAATGGAAATACCATCATCGCCAGAAGCGGCGGAGAGAAATGGAGGACGCAGCTTCTGGAAAACCGTCCCGAAATTCCCGGCTACGGAAACGCCTCCTTTGAACGAATCGAAGCCGACGGAACCTCCACCAACTACGAAATGGTCTGGGGCTACCCCACCATTCACTGCTTCGAGAGCACGGTTTCCTCCGGTATCTTCGCCTTCTATCAGGGAATCGGTCCGGGGCGCACGGTGGATTCCAAGCTGAACTTCAGCCACATCGGGGCGCGTGCGATCCTCTCCTCGCATTACTACCTGGAGAACAAGCTCATCCGGGCCACGAAGAATTACACCAAGGAGGGCGGCCTCCTTGGCTATCAGAAGGTCGGCGAATCCGACGGCTATAACATCTATGAGAACCGGTATTTCATTCCTGTGGGCTTCACCTTCGACCGCTTCATGACGGAAGACACCTATGCGCTTTTACTTGACAGGGACAAAACAGCCGCAGACCGCACGCTAGTCCGCGACCTGATTCTGGACGACGAGGCGGCAGCAAAATACGGAAGCCTTTTCTCCGGTCAGGATACCGACATCGATGAAGAATGCCTTTCTTCGGATTCCTATTACTCCGAGTGCCGGAAACGGGCTGCCACCGCCTGCACCTCATTTACGACCTCAAAAAGCGGCTTTACCGCAGAAGCCACACTGGAGCGGGAAAATCTCGTCTTCTTCTCCTTCCCCTTCGAAAAGGGCTGGAGCGCGTGCGTGGATGGAAAGGAGGCTGAAATCGTGAAGGCAGACTTCGGTCTGATGGCGGTCTGTGTGCCGGAAGGAACGCATACCATCACCTTCACCTACCTTCCGTACGGACTGCATGCAGGCATTCTTGTCAGCCTTGCCGCATTGGTGATTCTTTTAACATATTTCCTGCTTCCTTCACCTTTACTTTTCAGGTTCACTGTGTTAAGGTAAATTCCGTTATGAGAATTTTCACGGTGAGGGTTTTCATAGCTGCATATTATTTATTTTCATTCAGCGGAGGTAGTTTAGAATGAACAAGGGTACTGTTAAGTGGTTCAACAACCAGAAGGGTTACGGCTTCATTTCCGATTCTGAGGGAAACGATGTATTCGTACATTATTCCGGACTGAACATGGAAGGCTTCAAGTCTCTCGACGAGGGCGAGGCTGTTGAGTACGATGTAATCCAGGGTCAGAAGGGACCGCAGGCCGTTAACGTAACCAAGCTCAACTAATTGAGAATTGAGTTATTCGGCAGATCACTAATAGATCAAGAACAGAATGCCTTTTTTATAGTGCAATATGTAAATGAGCTGATTAGTAGCAAAAGGGACATCCGATTGGATGTCCCTTTTGTTGTGCTGCTATTTTGTTCACCGCTGTTCACCGGACTTCCGCCGAGAGCTTCTCCGCCATTTGCTTCAGCTCCTGCAGCTTCAGGTTCCCTCCGAACAGATCCAGTGCGCTTCCGACCGTCACGTCCATCCGCCCGCCGGAGCTCGCTGCAAGTTTCGAAAGATCCTCCAGCGCATGCACGCCGCCTGCATAGGTCACAGGGAAATGGCTCTTCTTCTGCCAGCCGCCCAGAAGCTCTGCAAGGTTTTCCTCCACACCGGCACGTTTCCCTTCCACATCAGCAGCATGAATCAGAAACTCATCACAGAACTGCGCAAGGAAATCCAGGGTTTCTTCAGAAATGACCATCCTGGTCAACTTCTGCCAGCGATCCGTTACAACCACATAGCTCCCGTTTTCCTGCTTCCTGCAGGAGAGGTCCAGTACCAGATGCTTCTTTCCCACAGCCCGCACCATCTCATCCAGATGGCCACGGTCGAGCTCGCCGTCCCGGAACACATAGCTCGTCACAATGACATGCGAAGCTCCTGCCTCCAGAAAACGGCCTGCGGTCTCCGGAGTGATGCCGCCCCCCGCCTGCATGCCGCCCGGATACTCCTTCAGTGCGAGATGGGCCTGGCGAAGATCCGCCTCATAGGCTTCCTTTTCCTTTACGGAATTCAGAAGAATGATATGACCTCCCGGCAGCATCTCCCTGCGGTAAATTGCCGCATAGACATCCGCATCCTTTTGGGAAACGAAGTTCTCCCGAAGCAGATTTTCTCCCGAAGGCTTCTCCTCCCGAGGGCGCTCCTCAAGAGGACTCTCCTTCCGAGGGTTCTCATTAAGAACGCTCTCCTTCCCGGATTCATCCCGCAGGGAGCCTCCCACGATCTGTTTGACCTTGCCGTTATGAATATCGATACAAGGTCGTATTCTCATGCGAGGACATCCTGCATGTCATAGAAGCCGGCCTCTTTCCCCGCCAGGTATTTGGCTGCGGCAATGGCTCCCTTTGCGAAAATCGCACGGCTGTACGCAGTATGCGAGAAGGTGATGACCTCATCCTGACCGGCAAAGATCACATCGTGATCTCCCACAATGGTTCCCCCGCGGACAGAGCTGATCCCGATCTCATTCTTCGGCCGCTTTTCTCTCCTGGTGCTCCGGTCATACACATAATCACATTTCTCATCCAGAGAATCGTTGACAGCATCCGCAAGCGCAAGTGCCGTTCCGCTCGGCGCATCCAGCTTCTGATTGTGATGCTTCTCCACGATCTCACAGTCAAACCCTGCTGCCGCAAGCTTCGGAGCGCATTCCTTCAGAACATTCAGAAGAAGGTTGATTCCGATCGACATATTTGCAGACTTCAGAACCGCCACCTGTTCTGCTGTCTTCTTAAGCTTCTCCATCTGCTCCCCGGAAAGGCCGGTTGTGCAGACTGCAGCCGGCACCTTATGCTCTGCACACCAGTCAAGAAGCGCATCCACTGCCGCTGCATTGGAGAAATCGATGACGGCGTCCACATCCTCCTTCACGTCCGGAAGGCTTTGATAAACAGGGTATTCCGCGTACTGCTCTCCGCGGGCATCCACCCCGGCAACAATCTCTGCCGCCTCATCGTTTCCGGCAAGCTCCGTAATCATGCGTCCCATACGGCCGCAGCAGCCGTGCAGTAAAATTCTTACCATATACATCCTCTCTCTGCTGCAGTCTCCCGCGGCAGCTTCTGTTTCCTGCAGAATTTCAGATTTCGTGCTTCCGTTCGTCACAGAACCCCAAGCTTCTTCATCGCCTCAGCCATCTTTTCTGCCTTGGCAGGGGTCATTTCTGTCAGCGGCAGGCGAAGAGGCCCTGCTGCAAAGCCCATCAGATTCACGGCCTTCTTGACCGGAATCGGATTGACCTCCGAGAAGAGACACTCGAACAGCTCCTCTGTCTCAAGCTGAAGTGCTCTTGCCGCAGCAAGATCTCCCGCCTGGAAAGCCGCACACAGATCGTGCATCTTCTTCGGAGCCACGTTTGCAACGACGGAAATCACGCCAAGACCTCCCATTGCCATAATCGGAACGGTCTGGTCGTCATTTCCGGAATACAGATCGATTTTTCCATCTGTCAGCGTCATCAGCTTCACAATCTGGCTGAGATCACCGCAGGCTTCCTTGATTCCGACAATATCCGGAACCTCCCGAACCAGTCTCGCTACCGTTTCCGGAAGCAGATTGACACCGGTTCTGGACGGAACATTGTACATCAGCACCGGAATTCCCCTTCCGGCTTCGGCTACCGCGCGGAAATGCTGATACAAGCCTTCCTGCGTGCCCTTGTTGTAATAGGGGGTGATCACAAGCGCTGCATCCGCACCGTATCCGCGAATCGCCTCGGTCAGATTTGCTGCCGTCTTTGTGCAGTTGGAGCCGGTTCCTGCAATGACCGGAACTCTGTGCTTCACATAGTCCACGGCAAAGCGGCACACCTCCAGATGCTCCTCCTCGCTCATCGTTGCAGATTCGCCTGTGGATCCGCACACCACAATGGCATCGGTTTCGTTCTCAATCTGAAAATCAAGTAATTCCGCAAACGCATCGTAATTCACGGTCTGGTCTGCATCATTATGAAACGGCGTTACAATGGCAACGGCCGATCCGGTAAAAACTGACATATTCTCGTTCTCCTCTCACTTTCCTTCAAAACAGCAGAAGGGGCAATCTGTAATTTCCTGTATCTCATCCGCAAAGCGGCAGAGTCCGTCATCCATCCTCGTTCCCGTAAGAACCACATCGGTTTCCTCGCGATGCTCCAGAAGCTCACCCATCTCTTCAAATGTAATGATGCCGTTATCAATCAGTCCCAGCACATCATCCATCACAAGAAGATCGCTTTCTCCGGTGTCCAGAACCTTCCGGGCATAATTCAGCCCGTTCCGGATGTTGGCTGCTTCCCTGCTGCGTTCTTCCTCGCTCATCTCCGCCCACGGAATATCCGATTTCTCAAAGCGAAACAGCTTGATCTCGGGCTCGAGCTTCTTATTAAACTCGGAATCCGGCAAGCCTCTTCCCCGGAAGAACTGGATGATTACAGCATGACCGCCCTTGGATGCTCTCATCAGAGCAAGGCCAAGAGCTGCCGGCGTTTTCCCATGACCGGTTCCGACGAAAATTCTGACTCTGCCTCTTGCCATACGTCCACCTTCTCCTTTATGCGGTTCCTGAATGTCTTTCGGTTTCTGCTGTCTGTGCTTTCCGCAGTATCTCAGCTTCTTGCTGCCTCCAGGAGCTTCTGCTTCAGCTCGTTTTCAATCTGGGCAAGCTCACCCTCTGCCGCGCGGCGCTTCTCTTTGCCCTCTGTCTGAATCTGCATGATCTCATCCATGGCTGCAATCAGCGTCTGGTTGGTATTCTTCAGGGTCTCAATGTCCACAATACCGCGTTCTGCTTCCTTTGCGGTCTCCACCGTCGCTGTCTTCAGTGCAGCCGCATTCTTCTGCAGAAGCTGATTCGTCATGTCATTGACCTCGCGCTCTGCGCGGGCTGCCTGATTTGCATGCTCCAGACCGATGGCAATCACCATCTGGTTCTTCCAGAGCGGGATGGTATTGACGATCGTCGACTGGATCTTCTCCGCCATGACCGTATCGGAATTCTGTACCATCCGGATTTCCGGCGCGGTCTGCATGGCAACCGTTCTGGTCAGTTCCAGATCATAGATCTTCTTCTCAAAGCGGTCACACTGCTCTGCGAGATCCTTCGCCCGCTGCGCATCCTCCGGAAGTCCCGACTCTGCAGCTTTTTTCTGAAGCTCAACGAGCTCACCGTTTCGAACCTCCTCCAGCTTCAGCTTGCCGGCTGCAATGTACATCGTCAGCTCATGGAAGTAGCTGAGATTCAGCTCGTACATCTTATCCATCAGGTCGGCATCCTTCATCAGCTGAACCTGATGCTTCTCCAGCTCATCACTGACCGTCTGCACATTGGCTTCCACCTTGGCATAGCGGGTCTTGAGCGCTTCCACCTTATTGGCCTTTCGCTTGAAGAAGGCAGCAAATCCCTTCTCATCCTCCGCAACGTCAAAGTCCTTCAGCTCGTTGACCAGTCCCGAAAGCATGTTTCCGACTTCGCCCATATCCTTGGTGCGGACGTTGTCAATTGCCTTCTGGGAAAAGTCTGCCAGCTTCTTCTGTGTTCCGACGCCGTAATTCAGAATGCCGCTGGTATTCGTCAGATCAATCTGCTTCACAAAGGCCTTGACCTGCTCCTTCTCCGCCGGTGTCAGAATTTCATCCGGATCCGGAATCTTCTTCTCCTTCTCAGCAGCCTCGGCCTGTGCCTGGATCTCCTGGATTTTCTCCTCCTGTGCCTGTTCCACAGGAGCTCCAAACTCCAATGCCGGTGCCTGCGGTGCTGCTGCAAAACTTCCGAATTCTTCGCTCATCGTTCCCTCCTCCTGGTAAGCATCATTTCTTTTTCTTCTTATCGTTCTTGCGGGCAAGTGCAGCCAGCTGCTGCTTCATCCGCTTTTCTTCCGCTTTCTTGCTGTCCTTGTTCTTACTTCCGAATTTGCTCATTCTGCATTCCTCCGTTCGCTCTGTGACAAAAACGCCCGAAATTTCAACTTATTATACACTGCCTCCCGTTTTTTGCCTATGCAGTTCTTACGCACAGGAAATTCTGTGCTAGAATAGAGCTTAATTTTTTCGCAAATTCGTTCGTGACCCATTTCGCGATCCATATAAGAGGTACCTCTCCATGCATAAACTTTTTTCTTCCGGAGATCTTCGCAGGCTGATTATTCCGCTGATTTTCGAACAGGCACTCGCCATGACCGTCGGTATGGCGGATACCGTCATGATTTCAGCAGTCGGTGAAGCAGCTGTCTCCGGCGTTTCTTTGGTCGACATGATCAACAATCTGGTCTTTGCTGTTTTCTCCGCACTGGCAACAGGCGGTGCGGTCGTCACCTCGCAGTACATCGGTGCAAAGCGCCCTGAGCAGGCCAGAGACTCTGCCGCGCAGCTTCTGATTACCGTACTGACGCTTGGTCTTTCTGTGATGCTGCTTACCATCGCCGTCAAGGAGCCGCTCCTTCGCCTTTTCTTCGGCGGAATCGAGCAGGATGTCATGCAGAATGCTCTGATCTATTTCCTGATCTCTGCACTTTCCTTCCCGTTTCTTGCTGTCTATAACGCCTGTGCCGCGCTGTTCCGCTCCATGGGAAATGCCGCCATTACGCTGAAAACCGCGGTGGTTGTCAACATTGTCAATGTCATCGGCAACGCTGTCGGTGTCTTCGCCCTGCATCTGGGAACGGCAGGTGTTGCGATTCCTTCCCTGATCTCCCGGGCACTCGGTGCGCTGATTCTCCTGCTGCTCCTTCGAAGGCCCGGCCAGGAAATCTACCTGAAGCACTTTCTGGTAAAGCCAAAGTGGTCCGTCATCAGCAAGATTCTCTATATCGGAATCCCGAGCGGAACCGAGAACGGGATCTTCCAGCTCGGACGAATCCTCGTTGTCTCCATCATTGCCCTGTTCGGTACCTCACAGATCGCTGCAAACGGCGTAGCCAACAGCTTGGACTCCGTCGGTGTCATCATCGGGCAGGCAACCAGCCTTGCCATGATCACGGTCATCGGGCAATGCGTCGGCGCAGGCTCGGAATCGCAGATCCGGTTTTATCTGAAGAAAATTCTTCTGATCACCTATCTGCCCTCGTTTGTTCTTGACAGCGCGCTCATCCTGTTCCTGAATCCGATTCTCTCCATCTTCGGGCTCTCTGCAGAAGCAACGGCGCTGACCTGGAAGCTCGTTGTCATTCACACGGGCTGCGGCATGCTTTTGTGGCCGCTCGCCTTTGTTTTCCCGAACATGCTGCGTGCCTGCAACGATGTCCGCTACACGATGATCGTTTCCATCGCTTCCATGTTCCTCTTCCGGATTGTGCTGTCCTACATTCTCGGCGTCAATTTCGGAATGGGCGCCATCGGCGTCTGGATCGCCATGATTGTCGACTGGATCTGCCGCATTGTCTTCTTCCTTCTTCGCTATCACAGCGGAAAATGGAAAAAGCTTGCAGGACTTCCCGCATAAAGTAATTCCGGGCAGAATAAAAGCCGGCCTGCGGATCTTCAGGAGCATATCCTTTGCTCCTTTGTGATTCGCAGGCCGGCCTTTTCATGCATAAATGAGGCCCTGCGTTTTACGCTCGTTCTGGTTCCCGCCTGTTACAGGTTTTCTGCTTCCGATGCAGGGACCTTCTCTCCCTGACTGTTCATCACATAGCCTTCCGTCAGTCCGTCCTGCGCCATCATGGTCTTCATGACATTCAGATCTGACGACAGATCCCAGGCCTGTTCCTGGAACATATTGTCCAGAAGCTTTCCGAAGGCATCGTTGATCATATCCATAGAGGCTTCGATCTGACGCTTGGTCTCCCGGATATTCTCTCCCGCCTCCGGCTGTTCATTCAGATCCGCATACGCACGGAGAAGCTTTGTTGTAGTCGGGAGGTAATAATTCATAAGCTTGCGAAGATCCTTGGTCTTGGCCGGGTTCTTCTTCACCTCGGTAAAAATTCTCTGCATGATATCTTCCAGCTGGTAAAGCTTATCCGACATCACCTCCGTATCCGGAATCCGGTCATTGATCGCACGGATCTGGATAATGTAGCTCTGTCCTTCCCTCAGAAGAGAGGCCTGGTCCTCGCTGAGATTCCCCTGTGCGCCTGCAGCCGCCTTTCCGGCAGCTCCCAGATGCGCCATTGCCTCTGCTTCCGCAGTCTTCTTCTCGGCGCTCTCCCAGCTTTGGGCCTGTCCCTGCGGTGCTGCGCCATTCTGAAGATTGCGGATACGCTCCGCCTCTTCCCGCGCCTTTCTGGATTTCTCGGCATTTGCATACTGCTTGTACATGCGGTCCGTGAGGATGACCGTGGTTTTGCTGCGATCCAGCACCGCATAAGGAAGATAACCTGCCGCACGCATCTTCACAATATCGTCGCGAACCTGCTCCTCCGAAACACCGGCCTTCAGTGCAAGCTCCGCCACCGGGAAGAATTCCTGATCTGTCCCGATCAGTTCCCCGTACTGATAGTAGCGGGCAACAAGCTGCTGCTGTTTCTTACCGTTTCTTGCAAGAACCGCAAAGCCGGCAGTGATAGCAGCGGAAAGCAATGCAAAGACAATCGCCAGAGCCACCGCAGCTCCATCCCCCGTAAACCCAAGCAAAACTGCCGAAAGCAGCCAGATTGCCGCGCCGGAGCCCTGCATAACGGCAAGCACGATGCCGGCAATCTTCTTCCCGACACCCGCATTGCGGTTCGGCTTTCTCTGAAGAAAATAATTTCTTCCCTTCGGGCCTCCGGATGCCGTTCCCTGAGACATCGAGTCCGCAAATTTTCTTGCACCCTGCGCGACCTCCTGCCCGAACTGGTCCGTCACCTGCGTGACATGCTCCTTAATGGACCCGCTCAGATGAGAATAATCGCCGGATTCCACCGCCTGCGAAACATCCCGCATGATGTCGCTGCCGGCTTTGAAAAGATCATCCATTTCCATTGCAAATCTCCGTTACATCCTCTCCGGTGCAGAGAACCCGAGTACATCAATGCAGGTTTCGAGAATATCTCTTGTCAGCTTCAGAAGAGCAATCCAGCCTTCCTTCTTCGCTGCATCCTCCTCGGCCAGGATTCTGGTTCCGTGGTAGAAGCTGTTGAAGTCATTCGAGAGCTGATAGATATACGCACAGATCCGGTGCGGTGCACAGTCTTCGTAAGCGCCTTCCATCATCGCTCCGAAGCCCGCGATGTCCTGCATCAGACTCTTCTCCGCCTTGCTCTGCGGCTTTGCAATTGCAAGCCCGGCAAGGTCCCTGCCGCCTGCAGCCTGGTACTTCGCAAGAATCGACTTGATCCGGACGATTGTGTACAGAATGTACGGACCGGTGTCTCCCTCGAAGGAGGTGAATTTCTCCGTATCAAAGATATAGTCCTTGGATGCCTGGTTCGACAGATCGCCGTACTTGATGGCAGCAAGTGCGACCTTCTGTGCGGTATCCTTCGCTTCCTCTCCGGTGATTTCCGGATTGCTCTCGATCTTCTTCTGCATCTCCTCATTGATATCAGAGATGAGTGTCTCCAGCCGCATCACGCCGCCGTCTCTTGTTTTGAAGGGCTTTCCGTCTTTTCCGTTGACCGTACCGAAGCCGATGTGCCGAAGCTCCGTCTTTTCATCGCAAAGGCCGCATTTTCTTGCAGCACGGAACACCTGAACAAAGTGAAGTGCCTGCCGCTTATCGGTAATATAAATAATTTCATCCGGATGATATTCATCGCGGCGGTCCAGAATCGTTGCAAGATCCGTTGTCGTATACAGCGCCGCGCCGTCACTCTTCAAGATCATGCACGGCGGAACCTCCTTCGCGTCGGTTTCCTCTGCGACATCCACAACGAGTGCGCCCTCGCTCTCGTAGGCCTTGCCGTCCTCCTTCATCTTCGCAACCATCGGTGCAATCAGGTCATTGACCGTCGACTCGCCGTTCCACAGATCAAAGGTCACATTCAGGTTCGCATAGTTGCGCTTCATATCTGCCACGGAAACACTCATGATGTGCTTCCACAGCGCGCGGTAGCCGCGGTTTCCCTCCTGCAGCTTATGTGTATTCTCCAGCGCCTCTGCGTGATAGCTCTCATCCTCTTTGGATTTCCCGCTCGCAAAGGGATAGATTTCCTCCAGATCCCCGACGGTAAACGGAGCCTCCTCCGGATAGTCTCCCTCATAGGACTCGTCAAAATAAACCAGCTCCGGCTGTCTGTGCCTTAGCTCGGTAATCACAAGGCCCATCTGAAGTCCCCAGTCTCCGAGGTGGATATCTCCAATCGCTGTATCGCCGTGATAGCGGACCATTCTCTTGATCGCCTCACCGATCACTGCAGAACGAAGATGTCCCACATGAAGGGGCTTCGCCACATTCGGTCCGCCGTAGTCAAGAACCACGGTTTTCGGCTTCTCCGGAAGCGGCATTCCGAATTTGACCGATTCGGTCATTTCCTGCAGATACGCCTGCAGATAGGATTCCTTCACGTTCAGATTGATAAAGCCGGGCTTTACAACCGCAACATCTTCAAAAATCGCGGAATCCTGCAGCTTCGCAGCCACATCCTCTGCAATCATAAACGGAGCCTTATGATACTGCTTCGCACCGGCCATTGCGCCGTTGCACTGGTACTCCGCAAGGTCCGGGCGCGCAGAGACACCCACCTTTCCCATTGCAGCATCATAGCCTGCTGCCGCAAAGGCCTTTCCCATCTCTTCTGTCAATGCTTCCAGCAATTGTTTCATATTTTACCCTTACTCTACCTTTCCATTTCCTGTTCCTGAAGCTCCCTTTGCTGCCTGCTGAACCGGCAGCCGCAATAATTCTGCCGGTAAAGGTCAAAGCGGTGCGAAAGCTCAATCGACCTCTTATATCCGTCCTTCTTCTTGAAGTCGGAGGGAAGCCACATCACGCCGTATTTTGCCCCCATCTCTCCGCCGATCCGGTTGAGCCTTGCGGCATCCTTGAGAGGTGAAATCGTGAGCGTCGTCGAGAAATAATCATAGCCGCCCTCTGCCGCAAGCTGTGCCGTCTTCGCAAGCCTCAGGGCAAAGCAGACCGTACACCGCTCTCCGCCCTCCGGCTCATTCTCCAGCCCCTGAACAGCTCTTTCATAGACGTCACCGTCATACGGACATTCCAGAATGTCGATCTTCTGTGCGCGCTTTGTCGAGTGCATTCCGTCAAAGTCCTGTTCTTCCACCTGCCTGTTGTATTCCCGGATCAGTCGTTTCTCCTCGGCCCTGCGCTTTTCAAACTCCTCCGGCTCCGAGATGTTCGGATTGTAATACAATACCGTGATCCGGAAATCCTCGCGCAGGTATTCCAGGCAGTAGCTGGAACAGGGGGCGCAGCATACCTGCAGGAGCAGGGACGGAATCCGCCCCTGCTCCCTGTCTGCTGCAATCATATTCTCCAGCTCTTTGCTGTAATTTACAGGATTCGTTTTCATCAAAGCTTTGCAACATCAATCAGGCTGAGATCCTTCTCCTCTTCCTGATGCTCCAGCGAGGAAACCAGTGCCTTTGCAGTATCCAGAGACGTAATCGTCGTAACGCCGGTTTCAATGGCCGTGCGGCGGATCAGGAATCCGTCACGGTTCTTGTCATGGCCCTGCGTCGGCGTGTCGATCACAAGATCAATCTTATGTCCCAGAAGAAGGTCCATTACGGTCGGAGATTCCTGGCCGATCCGGTTCACCTTTCTTGCATGGACTCCGTTCTCCTGCAGCGTCTCTGCCGTGCGGCGCGTGGAATAAATAATGTATCCAAGCTTCTCATAGCGCCGTGCAATGTCGATGATTTCGCCCTTGTCGGCATCCTTCACCGTAATGATCATCTGCTTGTGCTTCGGCAGGCTGACACCGGATCCAAGGAAGGCCTTGTACAGTGCCTCATTGAAATCTGCGGAAATGCCAAGGCACTCACCGGTCGACTTCATCTCCGGTCCGACCGAAATCTCCGCACCGCGAATCTTCTCGGTAGAGAAAACAGGCATCTTGATGGCAATTGTGCCAGCCTCAGGCTGAAGTCCCGGCTGATAGCCAAGATCCGTCAGCTTATAGCCAAGCATGCACTTTGCTGCAAGATCCACAATCGGAATTCCGGTCACCTTGCTGATGTACGGCACGGTTCTGGAAGAGCGAGGGTTTGCCTCGATGATGTAAACCTCTTCGCCCACTGCGATAAACTGTACGTTGATCAGGCCAACGATGTGCAGCTCTTTGGCAAGTCTTCTTGTGTACTCCGCAATCGTCTCCTTGACATGCTCAGAGAGCGACTGGGACGGATAAACCGAAATCGAGTCTCCGGAATGCACGCCGGAGCGCTCGATGTGCTCCATGATGCCGGGGATCAGAATATTCTCTCCGTCGCAGACTGCATCCACCTCGGTTTCCGTACCCTGCAGATACTTATCGACCAGAATCGGGTGCTCCTGCGTATAGCGGTTGATGACCTCCATAAACTGCTCAATTTCTTCATCGGAAAGAGCAATCTGCATTCCCTGACCGCCGAGAACATAGCTGGGACGAACAAGCACCGGATAGCCCAGGCGATGTGCCACCTCCTTGGCCTCCTCCGCGGTGTAAACCGTGGCTCCTGCCGCACGCTTGATTTCACACTTCTGAAGAACCGCATCAAAAATCTCACGGTCCTCTGCCGCATCCACGTCCTTGGCATCGGTTCCCAGAATCGGAACGCCCATCTTCGTAAGGCTCATGGTCAGCTTGATGGCCGTCTGTCCGCCGAACTGTACCACTGCATAGTCCGGATGCTCGATGTCCACAATGTTCTTCACATCCTCCGGTGTCAGAGGCTCGAAGTACAGCTTGTCCGCGATGTCGAAGTCTGTGGAAACCGTCTCCGGGTTGTTATTGATGATGATGGTCTCATAGCCTTCTCTTGCAAAGGCCCAGGTAGCATGCACGGAGCAGTAGTCGAACTCGATTCCCTGTCCGATCCGGATCGGACCGGAGCCAAGGACAAGAATCTTCTTGCGGTCCGTCACGCGCTCCTTTGCCTCATCCGTATCCGAGGTATTGTAGACCGAATAGAAATAAGGAGTCTGCGCCTCGAACTCCGCGGCACAGGTGTCTACCATCTTGTAGCGCGCCGTGATGCCGTTGTCATAGCGCATCTTCGCAACTTCTTCCTCCGGAATGCCGGTCCAGCGGGAAATCACGCTGTCCGGGAACTCCATGCGCTTTGCCTCTTCCAGAAGCTCCTTCGTCAGAGGTCCCTTCTTAAGCTTCTCCTCCATGCGGACAAGATTGTGGATCTTATCGATGAACCACTCATCCACCATGGTGATCTCGTGAATGGTCTGACGGGAAATGCCCTTGCGAAGCGCTTCCGCAATCACCCAGATTCTCTGGTCATCCACAACGGTCAGGCGAACGAACAGCTCCTCCTTGGAAAGATGGCTGAAATCATAGCTGTCCAGTGCGTCCACATGCTGCTCCAGGGAACGGATTGCCTTCATCAGGCCGCCCTCGAAGTTCGTGCAGATGCTCATAACCTCACCGGTTGCCTTCATCTGGGTTGTCAGCGTTCTCTTCGCGTGAATAAACTTATCGAACGGAAGACGGGGGAACTTCACCACACAGTAGTCCAGCGCCGGCTCGAAGGACGCATAGGTCTTTCCGGTCACCGCGTTCTTGATCTCATCCAGCGTAAAGCCAAGTGCGATCTTCGCCGCAACCTTTGCAATCGGATAGCCGGTCGCCTTGGAGGCAAGAGCAGAGGAACGGGACACACGGGGATTTACCTCAATGACACAGTATTCAAAGCTCGTAGGATGCAGTGCAAACTGTACGTTGCAGCCGCCGGTAATCTGCAGCTCATCAATGATGTTCAGTGCCGCTGTACGCAGCATCTGATATTCCTTGTCGGAAAGTGTCTGGGAAGGAGCCACAACGATGGAGTCACCGGTGTGCACGCCGACAGGATCCAGGTTCTCCATGTTGCAGACGGTGATGCAGTTGCCTGCTCCGTCGCGCATTACTTCGTACTCGATTTCCTTCCAGCCGGAGATGCAGCGCTCCACCAGAACCTGCCCCACTCTCGAAAGACGGAGACCATTCTCAAGAATCTTGCGAAGCTCTGCCGTATTATGTGCAATACCGCCGCCGGAGCCGCCCAGCGTGTAGGCAGGACGCAGAACAACCGGGAAGCCGATCTTTTCTGCGAATTTCACACCGTCTTCCACGTTCTCAACGACATCGGAGGCTGCGACCGGCTCGCCGATCTTCTCCATGGTCTCCTTGAACATCTCGCGGTCCTCTGCCTTTTTAATGGTCAGAGCCGTTGTTCCAAGGAGCTTTACGCCGTGAGCTTCCAGAAATCCGGATTCCGCAAGCTCCATGCCAAGGTTCAGTCCGGCCTGTCCGCCCAGTGTCGGGAGGATGGAGTCCGGCTTCTCCTTTTCAATGATTTTCTCCAGGACCTTGGCAGTCAGAGGCTCGATGTAGACCTCATCTGCAATGTCCTTATCGGTCATAATGGTCGCGGGGTTGGAGTTTACAAGGCATACCTCTACGCCCTCTTCCTTCAGAGAGCGGCACGCCTGTGTTCCCGCGTAGTCGAACTCCGCCGCCTGTCCGATGACAATCGGGCCGGAGCCAATCACCATTACCTTTTTTACATCTTCTCTTTTCGGCATGATTACAAAGCCTCCTTTCCGTCTGCAGCAGTGTTCCGTTCCTCTTTGATATTCTCAAGGAAACGGTCGAAAAGGAATCCCGAATCCTGCGGACCGGGGCAGGCTTCCGGATGGAACTGCACGGTAAAGATGTTCTTGCCCTTGTAGATCAGGCCCTCGTTTGTTCCGTCATTGACATTGACGAACAGAGGCTCTGCAATGGCAGGATTGACCGAGCTCTCATCCACCGCATAGCCGTGGTTCTGGGAAGAGATGTATACCCGTCCTGTCGTAAGATCCTTCACCGGGTGGTTGCCGCCGCGATGGCCGTATTTTAACTTAAAGGTATCGCTTCCGGTTGCAAGCGCCATCAGCTGATGACCGAGGCAGATGGCAAAAATCGGCACATTGCTCTCATAGAGCTTTCTTACCTCGGCAATGATGGAGGTGCACTCCTTCGGATCTCCGGGGCCGTTGGAAATCATGATTCCGTCCGGCTGATCCGCAAGAATCTCCGCCGCAGGCGTCCATGCCGGATAAACCGTCACATCACAGCCGCGCATCGAAAGGCTGCGGACAATATTTTCCTTCAGACCGACATCCAGAAGTCCGATCTTCAGGCCCTGTCCGTTTAAGCTGCGGACCAGGCTGGGGCGCTTTTCCTTGCAGGACTTGTCGCCGTCCTGATACTTCTCATATTCATTCGAATCGAAAAATGCATGGCCGGAAATCGGACCGTTCTCAGAAAGATCCTTTGCTCCGGGTACCGTGTACTTCTCTTTGCAGGTAACCTTCTCGACCACCTTGCCGCAGGTGTACTTCTTCAGCTGCGGAAGAATGATCTGCAGATCATAATGCTCATCCGTGGTTATCATGCCGTTCATGGTGCCGATCTCGCGAAGAAGCTTTGTGAGCGCACGGGTATCAATTCCCGCAATTCCGGGAATATCATACTTCTTCATAAATGCGTCCAGGCTCTCATCGCTGCGGAAATTCGACGGCACGTGGCAGGTCTCGCGCACAATCAGCGCATCCGGCCAGGGCCGCACGGATTCCATATCCTCCAGGCACACGCCGTAATTGCCAATCAGCGGATACGTCATGCAGACTGCCTGTCCTGCATAACTGGGATCCGTCAGCACCTCCGGATATCCGGCCATCGAGGTATTGAAGACGATCTCACTGATCACCTCTTTGGCGGCTCCGAACGAGGTACCTGTAAATACCGTTCCGTCCTCCAGAATCAAAAATGCCTTCATGTCTATTATCCCTTCTATATCATCGGCCGATGGGAGTCACTCCCACCCGGGCCGAAAATATCATATTCTGTTCAGCTTTTTCTTCCGTCCTGCAAGTCCCCTTGCCGCCCGGCGATCCTCGGCGCTGAACAACTTTAGCTGAAGTATTTCACTCCGCTCTCGAAGATTCGCAGATTCTGCTCGCCGGTGATGTTCATGGCTACATGATCTCCGATTCGCTCCGAATGGCACATCTTGCCAAGCACTCGTCCGTCCGGGCTGGTGATGCCTTCCACTGCGCAGTAGGAGCCGTTGATGTTCCACTCTTCATCCATGGAAACATTGCCGGCAGGATCACAGTACTGGGTCGCAACCTGTCCGTTTGCAAACAGTCTGTCAAGCCACTCCTTCGGTGCAACAAATCTGCCCTCTCCGTGGGAAGCAGGGTTTACATATACACCGCCAAGCTCTGCCTCCTGAAGCCAGGGGGACTTGTTGCTGACGACGCGGATGTAGGCCTCCTTGGAGATGTGGCGGCCGATGGTGTTGAACGTCAGGGTCGGGGAATCCTCCTTCTGACCGGTCAGGGCTCCGTTCGGAACCAGGCCAAGCTTAATCAGTGCCTGGAAGCCGTTGCAGATACCAAGAACCAGACCATCGCGGTTGTTCAGAAGATCCGTGATCTGCTCGCCGATCTTCTCATTCCGGAAGCTGGTTGCAAAGAACTTCGCACTGCCGTCCGGCTCATCTCCTGCAGAGAAGCCGCCGGGGAACATAATCATCTGTGCCTGCGAAATTGCCTTGCCGAACTCCTCTACGGATTCGCGGATGCCCTCCGGGGTGATGTTGCGGAACACCCGGATCTCTGCTCTTGCTCCCGCCTTCTCAAACGCTGCGGCAGAGTCATACTCGCAGTTCGTTCCCGGGAAGACCGGAATGAAGACCGTCGGCTGACCGATCTTATGGCTGCAGATATGAACAGACTCTGCATGATACAGAGGAGATTCCACCGGCTCACTGCCCTTGACAGCAACGGTCGGGAACACGCTCTCAAGTGGAGCCTTCCAGGCTTTCAGGGCATCCTCGAGGCCGACGCTTACGCCGCCATACTCAAAGCCGGCCTTTCCGTCGGTTACAGTACCTGCGATCTCGTAGTCCACATCGTCCAGATCCTCAAGTGTCTCCGCATCCTCTGCACGAATCTCCAGCAGAATGTCGCCCATTCCATTGTCATAGAAGGAGCGTACCGGCAGCTCATCGTTAAACTTCACGCCAAGGTGGTTGCCGAAGGCCATTCTTGCCGCGGCTGCAGCAACACCGTAGCAGTCGAGCGCATAGCCCGCCACTGCAACGCCGGAACGGAGAAGTCCCGTGATCTTCTCGTACAGCTCAATCACGCGGTCATAAACCGGAATGTCATATTCATCCTTCTCGATCGGGAAGCGAACCAGGAGGTCTCCCGGTGTCTTCAGCTCCGGTGTCACAACTTCGTTGACATCTGCCACGTCCACTGCAAAGGAAACCAGTGTCGGAGGAACATCAATATCGTGTCCCTTATCTTCATAGGTTCCGGACATCGAGTCCTTGCCGCCGATGGAGGCAATGCCGTATCCGATCTGTGCATCGTAGGCGCCGAGAAGTGCCGCAAACGGCTGGCTCCAGCGCTTCGGATCCATGCTCATGCGCCGGAAGAATTCCTGGAAGGTAAAATGAAGCTTCTCAAACGATCCGCCGCTTGCGATGATCTTTGCAATCGACTCCGTCACCGCATAGATGGCACCGTGGTACGGGCTCCAGCTTGACAGATAGGGATCAAAGCCATAGCTCATCATGGTGACCGTATCCGTCTTACCTCCAAGCACCGGAAGCTTCGCCACCATCGACTGCGTCTGCGTTAGCTGATACTGTCCGCCGTAGGGCATTGTAACCGTGCCTGCTCCGATGGAGGAATCGAATCGCTCCACGAGACCCTTCTGAGAGCAGACATTCAGATCAGCGAGTTCGGAAACAAAAGCAGCTGCAAAAGCCTGTCCGTCCGAAGCTCCATCCTCCAGGGCATCCACGACAGCGGCTGCCTTTTCCGATGCAATCTGGTACAGATAGTTGTCTTTCTCCGAAGGAGCTTCCACCACCACATCGGTTTCCTGATGTGCTCCGTTGGTGTCAAGGAAGGCACGGGAAATGTCCACAATTGCTTTTCCTCTCCAGTTCAGCACCAGATTCGGCTTCTCCGTCACAACCGCTACCGGAGTTGCCTCCAGGTTTTCCTCGGCTGCATAACGAAGGAATTCCTCTTTGTCCTTCGGCGCAACAACAACGGCCATTCTCTCCTGAGACTCGGAAATTGCAAGCTCTGTTCCGTCGAGGCCTTCGTACTTCTTGGGTACAAGATCCAGATTCACATCCAGACCATCCGCCAGCTCTCCGATGGCAACGGAAACACCGCCCGCACCGAAATCATTGCACTTCTTGATCAGATGCGAAACCTCAGGTCTGCGGAACAGTCTCTGGAGTTTTCTTTCCGTAGGAGCATTTCCCTTCTGCACCTCTGCGCCGCAGGATTCCAGGGACTTTTCGGTGTGCTTCTTGGAGGAGCCGGTCGCTCCGCCGCAGCCGTCACGTCCGGTCCGGCCGCCCAGAAGAATGATAATATCGCCGGGATCACTGTTCTCGCGGATGACATCCGAGCGTCTTGCGGCGCCCATCACCGCGCCGATCTCCATGCGCTTTGCCACGTAGTTCGGGTGATAAATTTCCGTTACGCTTCCGGTCGCAAGACCGATCTGATTTCCGTAGCTGGAATATCCCTGTGCTGCACCGGTGCAGAGCTTCTTCTGCGGGAGCTTTCCTTCCAGCGTCTCCGAAACCGGAACCGTCGGATCTGCCGCACCGGTCACGCGCATTGCCTGATAGACATAGCCTCGTCCTGACAGCGGGTCGCGAATCGCACCGCCGAGGCAGGTTGCCGCGCCGCCGAAGGGTTCAATTTCCGTCGGGTGATTGTGTGTCTCGTTCTTGAAGAACATCAGCCATTCTTCATGAACCGGTCCCTCGCCGTAATCCACTTCAACCGGAATGACCACCGAGCAGGCATTGTTCTCATCCGACTCCTCCTGATCGGTCAGCTTCCCATCTGCCTTCAGCTTCTTCACGCCGATGATCGCAAGATCCATCAGGCAGGGATACTTGTCCGGACGATTCTCATACATCTCCGCACGGGTATCCTGATAGCTCTGGAAGGATGTCTCCAGAGGAACACGGTAGTACCCGTCCTCAAAGGTCACATTCTTCAGCTCGGTTGCAAAGGTCGTATGGCGGCAATGATCCGACCAGTAGGTGTCCAGAACACGGATCTCCGTCATCGTCGGATCTCTGTGAACCGTGCCGTCAAATCTTCCGCTGAAATAGTCCTGAATCAGCCTGAAGTCCTCAAAGGTCATGGCAAGACCAAGAGAAGCATACAGCTCCTTCAGGTCAGACTCGCTCATCTCAATAAAACCGTCAAAAACCCGAACATCCGGTGCCATCGGATAATCGGTCACCAGCGTCTCGGGTTTGTCCATTCCGGTCTCTCTCGAATCCACCGGATTGATGAGATCGGATTTGATTCTGTTAAATTCTTCATCGGAAATATTACCGGTCAGCACATAGGTCTGCGCGGTCTTGATGATGACATGCGAATCCGGATTCAGAAGCTGGATGCACTGAACCGCAGAATCCGCTCTCTGATCAAACTGTCCGGGAAGTGATTCCACAGAAAAAACACGAGCCCCTTCCGGAACCTCAAAGCTCTCCCGGTAAAGCTCATCGACCGGCGGCTCCGAGAACACGCAGCGGCACGCTGTCTCAAAAACATCGTCGCGGATATTCTCCACGTCGTAACGAATCAAAAGACGAAGTTCCTCAATTCCCTCAATTCCAAGGAAGGTACGGATCTCTTCCAGCTGCTTCCTCGCCGAAACGGCGTACGGCTTTTTCTTTTCTACATAGACTCTTCTTACATCACTCATTCCTGCTGTCTCCTCCGTGGGCAGTCACCCGACTCTGACGGGTTCTATCACAATGAAACCGGCGTATAAGCATAAAGACGGTCATACTTCATGAAATTATAACATACGCGCTCACTCTTTTTACACAAACCTTCAGTAGAAAAAAAAACGGCCCGAACTGTGCGTTTTTGGGCAGTTTCCATGACACGGCATGTCCCTCCGGAAAGAATGTGATAGAATGTGTTTCCGAAACAATTGTCTTCCTATATAGAAAAAGAACGGCTCTTCCGGCATACTTCCGATGTCGTCCTCAGTTTCCCGGAAGCATCCTCATTTGGAAGAATGTCCAGTCAGGGATTATTTCCCCAGGGCAGAAGCATCCCTGCTTGGAGAAATCCTCCGCTGGGGATTATTTTTCCGAGCTGAAAGCATCCCTGCCAGAAGAAATCTCCCACTGGGGATTATTTTTCCGAGCTGAAAGCATCCCTGCCAGAAGAAATCCACCGCTGGGGATTATTTTCCCGAGCTGAAAGCATCCCTGCCAGGAGAAATCCACCGCTGGGGATTATTTTCCCGAGGCAGATGCATCCCCGCCAGGAGAAATCCCCCGCCAGGGATTATTTTTCCGAGCTGAAAGCATCCCTGCTCGAAGAATTGCTCCCCCAGGGCGGAAGCATCCCCACGTGGCCGACAGGCAATAACAGGATGATTTGGTGGCAGAAGATGCATCCCCGCACCATAACTTTTCCATATGGAGTTGCAATCATAGGTGAGTTCTTTGCCCGCAATCATGTACAGATCCCAGCAGAACCAGGAGAATGCCAGCTAATGTCTACCAATCATACCTTATCAGCCGGAGGACGGCCTCATCCGCGTCTTCCGCAGCGCCTGAAGCAGGTGCTGTCATTCCTTCCTGCGCTCCTCATTATGGTCGCAATCTTCCGGTTTTCTTCGCAAGACGCGGATGACTCTTCGACGGAAAGCATTCGGATCACGCAGGAGCTCCTCTGCGCTATCAGAGATCAGCTTCGGCTTTCATGGACGCCCGCTCAGCTCTCCTTGTATATAGAAAGAAGTGAATTCTTCATCCGAAAACTTGCTCACTTCAGCGAATATGCGGCTCTTGGCCTCAGCCTCATTCTGCCAATGCACGCTTTTTATTCCGGTTCTTTCAAAAAGAAAACTCTCTTTCTGATTTCCTGGATGGTCTGCATCGCCTATGCTGCCTCTGATGAACTCCACCAGTTCTTCTCCCCCGGCAGATCTCCGCAGATTCGCGATGTTGTAATCGACAGCTTCGGTGCACTTGCAGGTATCCTCTTTGGGCTTCTCCTGATTCGCATCCGAAAGTGCTTCCAGAACAGCAAATAATGTTTCAAGGTTGCTTTCTGTCCACCTCATTTGAGATCCCCCGAATTTTCTTCCATAGGAATGCCAGTATTTTCTTCTGCGAAAGTATACGGTCATTTACGGCTTATACCCGTATTTTCTTCTTTGAAAATACTCTTGTGCTTTCAAATCCCTCATGCTATACTAGGCAAGTCGGTTGCAAACCGGCAGTCACTGATCGATGGAAGCTGTTCCGCTCTGCATCCATCTCGCACAATTTCATAGAGGCATCGTCGAATGGCTAAGACTGTGGTCTCCAAAACCGCCAATGGGGGTTCGAATCCCTCTGCCTCTGCGTGTTTAAGTAACGGGAAGTAGCTATTTTAGCCGCTCCCCGTTGTTTTAATTTTAATAATTAATGTGTCATTACTGTGTCACTGCTTAATTTTTCTCCCTTTTTACAAATGTGTGTCTAATGCATAATCCCTTATAATTATTCGCTTTTGCTACTTTTATACATTTTTCTATTCATTTTTTGCTAATGGGGAGCTTATTTTTGATAAGTTGTCGTGCAATCGTAAACTACTTGAAACTCCTCACAAAGAATTCTTGTTTGTCCATTGAATTCAGTTTTAGTTTCTTCAAATTCTTTTGTAAAGAATTCTTCATGAACCGCTCTCCAATATGCAAGACTTCTGTCTCCTTCCCCTTCCTTGTAAGCGTGTTCCTCTGATACTTCATTAAATGGAACGACTGTAGTCTTAGTGGTTTGAATAATACAAATTGCCTCATCCTTTGAGTCTAAAATAACACTATAATCACCTGGCTGTGGTAATGGCTCTTCTTCTCCTTCCATAAAATATAGATCATATGCGGATGCAGTTGCAGTCTTGATTCCCTTTAATACAAGGTCTGCCAGCTGATCAGCTGCATCTCCAAATCCCCACGCACTATAAGGAGTATCAATATCTATATTCTCTTTCTCGCAATATGCTTTCCATAATTCTTCTGCTCTCATAATTCTCCAATCTGCAAATCCTGATTGAGATTTCACCCGTTTTAAGAAATTTAATAACTGTTATATCTTGTTGTTAAATTCTCCGCAAACCCTTGAAAACACTGAATTTATCACAGGCGAGCTTTCCCTTATTGTTTCCCTTGTATTATATCGTCCCACCAGTGTTTACGAACTCTGATAAGGGAAAATACAAGGACAAAAAAATTATATAAAATAGCATAACACAAAATAAAACTGACATGGTGAACTGATTGGAATGCTTCTTAATTTTTACAATTAATGATCGATTGAATCATAAGGAGATGGGATACGATGAGAACAATATTTATAGAATGCAATCCACAGTGCAACAGATTTCATCTTTTGAACAGCCAGCAAGCATAAAACTTCCCACAAGGACGAATGTTA
>ERZ1026772.348-NODE-348-length-35060-cov-4.549207_pt1 | contig 35060 bp, 31 predicted proteins | sample MGYA00380124_ERZ1026772 | MGnify/ENA primary metagenome ERZ1026772 (study PRJEB33269, sample SAMEA4719760) | human gut metagenome | biome: human-associated habitat; feature: organic feature; material: feces | place: Cameroon | collected 2013-10 ...
GCGCCTGCTGCGGCTGCTTCATCAGCCTTTGCGCCCTTTGCAAATACGAGAACGCGAACGTCCTTGCCGGTACCTGCAGGAAGAACGACCGCACCGCGGATCTGCTGATCAGCGTGACGGGAATCGCAGCCTGTGCGAATGTGCAGCTCTACTGTCTCATCAAACTTGGCGGTTGCGCTCTTCTTTACCAGAGCAACTGCCTCTTCTGCCTCATAAACCTTGGACCTGTCGATCAGTTTAGCGGCTTCAACATATTTCTTTCCGTGCTTCATGATTTAACCTCCAATTCTGATCTGTCAGTCTGTAACGGTGATGCCCATGCTGCGGGCAGTTCCTGCGATCATGCTTGCTGCTGCCTCAAGGGAAGCTGCGTTCAGATCGGGCATCTTGGTCTTGGCAATTTCCTCAACCTGTGCCTTGGTAACAGATGCAACCTTGGTCTTATTCGGCACACCGGAAGCCTTCTGAATGCCTGCTGCCTTCTTCAAAAGAACTGCTGCCGGAGGGGTCTTCGTGATGAAGCTGAAAGATCTGTCTGCATAAACAGTAATGATAACAGGGATGACCGTGTCACCCATATCTGCTGTCCGAGCGTTGAACTGCTTGGTGAACTCAACGATGTTGACACCATGCTGTCCGAGTGCAGGTCCTACAGGCGGTGCAGGGGTTGCTTTGCCGGCCTGGATCTGTAATTTGATGTAACCTTCTACTTTCTTAGCCATGTTTTTCCTCCTTTGCGGTCATCGCAGGTGGCTCCTGCTCCCGCACATTACGGTGCCGGGTCATTCCGGCTATTCGCCGCATATAACTGCCACGCGGCAACAATCAGGCAATATAATACCTGTCTTGTCCAAATGATTCAAGCGAAGACAATTGCCTTCTCCGAACTTGCCTGCCGTTTCCGGCCTCTGCTCAGTTCGTCTTGCGAAGCTCTGCAAAGCTGATTTCGACCGGTGTCTCTCTTCCGAAGAGCTCCACGCTGATGGTTGCGATCTGCTTGGTGTAATCGAGCTTGGAAACGATGCCCAGGGTATCCTTCCATACGCCCGCGATGACAGCCACGCTGTCGCCCTCTGCGAAATCAATCTTCGTATCCGCCGAATGGATGCCCAGATTCTTCATCTCTGCTTCCGAAAGCGGAACCGGCTTGGATCCCGGTCCGACAAAGCCCGTCACACCTCTGGTGTTGCGGACGACGTACCAGGTCTCGTCGTTCATGATCATTCTAACCAGAACATAGCCCGGGAAAAGCTTCTTCTGTGTCAGCTTCTTCGCGCCGTTCTTAAGCTCATACACGTCCTGCATGGGAACCGTGACCTCAAAGATCTGATTCTCCAGATGGCGGTTCTCCACCGTCTTGATCAGGCCTTCTCTCACCTTGTTCTCATATCCGGAATATGTATGTGCCACATACCATCTTGCGACATCGCTGATCGCACTCTCATCCAGCTGCTCGCCGTCTGCGCCTGCCTCCTCCTGTGCTTCCAGAGACTGCGCAACCGCTGCTGCCTGTGCCTCGTCCGAAGCAGCATCGCCCTGATTCAGGACACGCTCTGCCTCAGCCTTTTCGATGTCAGCTGCCTTCTTCGTGAAGTCCGGTCTTCTGATTTCGCGAACCTCCGGAAGAACGCCGGCTCTGACACGGACTTTTGCTTCTTTCTTATCTGCCATTGATTTACCTCTTCTGATCTGAAACAGCTTCCACAAGAATCATCGAGGAGTAATCAGCCGCCGATGGTAATTCCTGTCAGAAGATCGATCAGATTCTGGAATCCAAAGTCAATCAGTGCAATGACAACGCCGAGCAGAACAGTGACAACCAGAACTGCTGCCAGCTGCTTCAGCAGGGTATCGCGGTCAGGCCAGATGATCTTGCGGAACTCTGCCTTTACGCCCTTGAAAAATACTGCAGCCTTGGACTCTTTGGCTTTTGTTTTGTCTTTGCTCATACGATCCTCCAAAGAACAGCCAGATTACTTCGTCTCTTTGTGCAGGGTATGCTTTCTGCAGAATCTGCAGTACTTCTTGATTTCCATACGATCCGGATGAGTCTTCTTATCCTTGGTCGTGTTATAGTTGCGGCGCTTGCATTCCGTGCAAGCCAGGGTGATTCTTGTACGCATAGTCTTTACCTCCAAATGATGAACTATACTCCGGTAATCGGCAGCTCTTCTGATTTCACTGCCTCCCGGTGACTGCGCTCGGCTTCCTGGGGCTTTCGCGCATAAAAAAAAGACCTTTTTGCGATCTCTGCAGGTTAGAATAGCATTCTGCAAATATCGTGTCAAGGCCTTTTTCCGATCAGATCCTTTTCATTTTCTTCCAGTTTCTTCCTGTCAGAGCCCGGATCAGATTCCTCTCATCGACACCTCGAAATGAAGATGCTCCCGGTTGCTCAGAAGGAACTCCTCCTGCGTTCTTGCGCCCCAGCTGTCATCGCCGGCAACTCCCATCTGCTTCAGAGAGCAGCGGACAATCGTGTGATGCACCGGCGGAAGCTCCGTGTGATGCGCTGCATTCTCAACCTCATCCGGAGTCCAGGGAAGTGCGGAGAAATTCATGCTCTGACCTTCCGGAGCGGAGAAAAGAAGCCCTCTGCCGCGGCGGTCCGTCACCTTTGCCCAGCGCACTCCTGTCTTGTTGCCGCACTCCTGCGGAACAAGATACCGTGTCATCTGGTCCCGGACGCTTCCGGAATATACGCAAAGCTTCGCCCCCTGATCGCGGTCGCAGTACGTTTCCTCCGGTCCGTTTCCGTACCAGGTGAGCTGATCGTAATCCGCATTCATGGTAAAGAGAAGACCAAACTCCGGCATCGGAGGCACCTTTCCGTCCGGCTCGTAATCCATAACGAAGTCAACCGTTCCATCCATATGGAAGCGAAGGGTCAGGAGCATTTCGCTCTCCGGCACGGTCGGAAGAAAGAGCCGGTATGTAATCGCGATCGCATCTCCCGTCTTTTCCACCTTCGGGTACTTCCTGAGCTCTTCCGGTGGAAGAGTTCCTGCGCCCTCTGCGGGGAACTCGGAGGCATACAGACTCGCAAGCTTCCACATGCCGTATCTTCCCGGCATATTGTTTCCCTTGTCATTGTCGGTCGGAGCTCTCCAGAAATTCGGCCGCGGCGGAAGCTCAATCATTTCCTTTCCGCCATAGCGATACGACTTCAGTCCCATTTTGTTCAGCATGGAGAACAGTGCGTCATAATCCGTTCCCTTTACGCCGAAGTTAAAGGTTCCGTCAATCAGCTCCGGGGCCTCTGCCTTCTGCGGCAGGGAAGCCCCCTGCTCCGAAGGTCCGCACTGCTCCGCAGAATCCTCTCCCGAAACCTTGACCACATTCTGTCCGAACGCAAGCTCATAGCCGGCTTCTGCCCACAGCGTCCTCTCCTTCAGCCGGAAGGACACCGTCACCGCATATTCGCCCTTTTCCTCCGGAATTGCAAACGGAAGCTCATAGGTTTCTTCCTGCAGAGGCGCTGCCGCTGTCAGGACCTCCTGCTCGCAGAGAAGCTTTCCTTCCTTTTCGAGAGAAACCACGCAGGCATAGCGGTCCGTCGACACGAACAGGTTCCGGTTCACAACCGTAAACTGTCTGTCCGCAAAGCGCACGGAAATATTCTGATAGAGGAATTTTACCTCCTGGAGCTTCGGATATTCGAGACGGTCCGCCGCAACAATTCCGTTTCCGGAGAAGCTGTAATCCGTCGGCCGCTCCATGCAGTCTCCGCCATAGGCCTGGTACTCGTTTCCGTAGCGGTCCTTTTTCCGCAGCGACTGATCTGCAAAATCCCAGATAAAGCCGCCCTGATACCTCGGCTCTGTCTCCGCAAGCTGTGTGTACTTGAACATGCCTCCGTTGGAGTTTCCCATGGAGTGTGTGTACTCGCAGCAGATAAAGGGCTTGTCCGGATGCTCGGCGAGGAACTTCTTAATGCTCTCCACCGGCGGATACATCTGGCTCTCCATATCCGAGGTCACATTGTATCTGCGGTCGTTGAAAACTCCCTCGTAGTGCACCAGGCGGTCCGGATCGAGCTGATGGAAGCGCCTTGACATCTCATAGATCACGCTTCCTCCGTAGGACTCGTTTCCGCAGGACCAGATGAGAATCGCCGGATGATTCTTGTCTCTTTGATAGCAGGAATTCACGCGGTCAAGAAGGACGGTCTCCCATTCCTTATGATCTCCCGGAACGATATTCTCTGCGCCGGAGCGCTCCTTATACGCCCAGGAGCCGTGGGTTTCCATATTATTCTCCGCGATCAGATACAGTCCGTATTCATCGCAGAGACGGTACAGCTTCGTGTCATCCGGATAGTGGCTGGTGCGGATGGCATTGATGTTACTGCGCTTCATGATCGTAAGATCGCGGCGCATCTGTTCCTCACTCATTCCTGCACGGCCATTGTCGCAGGTAAATTCATGCCGGTTGACGCCGTTGAAGACAATCCGCTTCCCGTTCAGGCACATCAGACCATTCTTCATTTCAAAACGGCGGAATCCGACCCTTTCATGGATGAATTCCACTGCCTGTCCGGACTTTGCATGCAGAATCAGATACAGATCATACAGCTGCGGATCCTCCGCCGACCAGAGCGCCGGCTCCGCCACCCGTTCCGTGATCTCATTGTCCTGTTCGTTGTCCGATTCTCCGGAAAGAACGATTCTTCCATCCTTTTCCAGGCGGTACTCCGTGTATCCGTAGATGTGCTTTTCTCCCTGCAATTCCTCCGCAGGCTCTGCAAGCTTCAGATTCAGAACAAGGCTTGCCTGTGTGCAGGACTCATCCAGAAGCGTCCGGATTTTCAGATCCTGCACATGTACCTCCGGAACCGTGTACAGATAGACATCACGGAAAATTCCGCTGAAGCGGTAGAAGTCCTGATCCTCCAGCCAGCTTGAGCTCGTCCATTTGAACACGCGGACCGCCAGCTTGTTCTCCCCATCCTGCACATAGGGCGTCAGGTCAAAATCCGAGGGTGTAAAGGTATCCTCGCTGTAGCCGACAAAGCTTCCGTTCAGCCAGAGCGCATATCCGCTCTCCACGCCCTGGAAGGAAATATACAGCGGCTTTCCCTGCATCCCATCCGGAACCCGGAAATACTTCACATAGCTGCCGACCGGATTAAACTGCGCGGGAATTTCGCCGGGCCTTAGCTTTTCTCTGCCATCCCACGGATACTGCAGATTGACGTAGGCCGGTGCATCATATCCTTCCATCTGCATATGCGCGGGAACATGAATCTCGTCCCAGCTTTTGCAGTCGAAGGTCATTTTCTCAAAGCCGCGAATCGCGGACTTCGGATTTTTCGCATAGGAAAAGTGCCACAGGCCGTTCAGGGAAAACCGAAGCGACGTCTTCTCTTCCGCCATCTCCTTTGCCGACGCATAGCAGACATGGTCGGAATGCGCAGGAAGAACGCCGATTTTAAACTGCTCCGGATCACTCAGAACGGACTCGTCAAAGGAAGCTGTGCCTTTGCCGCGGATGATTCCCTTCTCGATCGCTGCGCTGTCCTTTTCGCAGTCCGGAAGCACCTCCCCGATCAGCTGATCCAGCTCCTTGCTGAAATTCTCCATACAGATATGAAGAAGATCGGTCCCCTGCTCTTTCTCATAATCCGTCAGTTTTTTCCGGAAACGCTGCAGCGTTCTCTCGGAAACCGGCTGCACCAGCTCACTGGTCGTGCGAAGTGCCGTCTGATAGCGGATATCACAGATGCAATTGTCCACCACCTCTGCATCGGAAAGTCCGAAGATTTCCTCCAGAATCAGTGCTCCGACAATCACATTGACCGGGCCGCTCGGCTTCGTGGAGATGCTGGAATACAGCGGCAGGAAAATCTTCTCGTCGATCTGCGGAAAGATCTCTTCCGCAAACCGTCCGGCCCATGATTTCTCAAGGCGCTTCTGTTCCCTTTCGTTCAGCGCGAACGTCCGGTCGCCAAAGCCCAGCTGCTGGTAACTGTTTGATGAAAATGCCATAATGTTTCCCCCTTTATGATTCACATCGGTTTGATCCCCGGCTTCTACATCAGCGGTGCGGCCAGGCGCAGCACGCAGCGGAAGATTCGAATCGGCAGGCTCTGCTGTCCGTCGCGGTAGAGACCTGTGACCTCGCGGCTTCTTTCCAGAAGTCCGTCCAGATCCTTTTTCACATCCTGCACGGCCTGCGTCCCATACATGACGCAGCCATCCTCGAAATGATGATACAAACTCCGGTAATCCAGGTTGATGGTGCCGCAGGTCGCGATAAAATCATCGCTGATACAGCATTTTGCATGGCAGAAGCCCGGCGTAAATTCAAAAATCCGGACTCCTTTGCGCACAAGCTGCGCATAATATGATCTTGTCAGCTGGTAGGTAATCTTCTTGTCCGGGATTCCCGGCGTCACAATCCGCACATCCACGCCGCGCTCTGCCGCCAGCGTGATTGCCCGGCTCATTTCATCCGTCAGAATCAGATAGGGCGTGACAAAATACAGATAATCCAAAGCGCCGTTTGCAATCGACATATAAACGCTTTCGCCGACCTGCTCCTCGTCCAGCGGGGAATCTGCATACGGCTGCACAAAGCCATCCACTGAGCCTTCGGCATGCTCCCGGAAGTACCCTTCAAATTCCCTGTCATCCTTATCGGTCGCACGAATGGCATTCCACATCTCCAGGAAAATCGTCGTGTATGTTCTCACCGCGGGTCCGGTCAGACGGATTCCGGCATCCTTCCACTCCCCGTAGGGATGCGTCACGTTAAAATACTCGTTTGCAAGGTTATATCCGCCGGTATAGGCAATCTTCCCGTCAATCACCGTGATCTTCCGGTGATCCCGGTTGTTCATGAACACACGAAGGCTCGGAAGGACCGGATTGAAGACTCTTGTCCGGATCCCGTCTGCCTCCATCTTCGCACGAAAGCCTCCGTTGATAAAGCTGATGCTTCCAACATCATCATAGAACAGACGGACCTCCACGCCCTCCTTCACCTTCTGCGCAAGGACCGCATGGATTCGTGCAAAGGACTCCTTGTCCTCAATGGCAAAGTACTCCATGAAAATAAACTTCTCCGCGCGGGAGAGATCCGCAAGCTGCGACTCCAGCGCCTCTGCCGCATCGGCATAATACCGGCAGCTGTCATTTCGGTACAGCGGAAAACTCCCCTTTCTCCAGAGATAGTTTGCAATTCCTGCCGCCTGAGAATTCTGCTCCTTCAGAGAAGACTGCACACCGTTTTCCTGCTGCAGAAAAGCAGTTAAGTCCCGGTCAATGTCCTCAAAGCGCTTCTTCATCGGATGCGTTGCCAGTCTGCTCTCCATCAGGAACCACAGGATGACGCCAAGGATCGGGACGGCTGTAATCAGCATGATCCACGGCAGCTTCATCGAGGTTGTGGTGTGCTTCCCGTAAATCAGAAGCACCAGCAGAACCGCAATGGTCTCCGTGACGATATGGATCCAGGTGGAATATCCATTCAGCCAGGCTATTAAAATATAGAGAAAATAGACCTGAGCCGCGATGGCAAGAACCACAAAGAACAAGCGGATTACACTGTTCCCTGTGTCGGTTTTTCGTTCTACACGCATATTTTACGATTCCTCTGTTTTCTTTCTTTTCCGCCAGATGGTATGATGAGTCATATTTTACCACGAAAGGAATACGGATTGGATATGGCAGATTACGAAATGATTCCCCGCACAGCCCTTGTAACCGGGGCGTCCCGCGGAATCGGGAGAGCAATTGCAGAAGCACTGGCACAAAACGGCTGGAATCTGTTCCTCACCTGCTCTCATTCTATGTCAGAGCTGACCGCGCTTGCAAAGGAGCTGGAGACCGGGTATGGCATCTGCGCAGAGAGCTTTCTCTGCGACATGGGAGATTCTGCCTCTGTTTCCCGTCTTTTTGAGAAAATACCGTCATTGACTCTACTGGTCAACAACGCAGGAATCGCGCATATCGGCCTTCTTCAGGACATGACCGACGAAGAATGGGACCGGATTCTCTCCGTCAATCTCTCCTCCGTCTTCTATACATCAAGGGCCGCCATCCCGCTCTTTCTGAAGAACCGGAGGGCAGGGGAAGGTGTTCCTGGCCGTATCCTGAACATCTCCTCCGTCTGGGGGAATGTCGGTGCCTCCTGCGAGGCAGCCTACTCCGCCACAAAGGGCGGTGTCAATTCCCTCACCCGTGCTCTTGCAAAGGAGCTTGCTCCTTCCGGGATCCCGGTCAACGCCATTGCCTGCGGCTGCGTGGACACCCGGATGAACGCACAGCTCAGTGCAGAAGAAAAGGCAGAGCTTTCCGAAGAAATCCCCGCCGGTCGTTTTGCGCAGCCTTCTGAAATTGCCAGGGCCGTTCTCTCTCTGATTCATGCTCCCGCCTACCTCACCGGCCAGATTGTGACCGTGGACGGCGGATGGATCTGATGCTGCCCATCCCATTGCCGGACGGATTGCAGCCGTAAACGTCGAATCCGTTCGCTCAGGCCAGCTCCTTCACAAGCCGGATCACGCGGCTGGTTCCAAGTCTCGTGGCTCCAAGCTCCAGAAATTTCTCCGCATCCTCCAGTGTGGAAATGCCTCCGGCCGCCTTGACCTGAACTCCGGGGCCGACATGCTCCTTCATCAGCTTCACATCCTCGAAGGTTGCTCCCGCTGTCGAAAAGCCGGTAGAGGTCTTGATGAAGTCTGCTCCGCTCTCCGTCACCACCTCGCACATCCGGATCTTCTCTTCCTCCGTAAGAAGACAGGTCTCAATGATTACCTTCAGAACATGATCTCCCACGACCTTCTTAATCTGCCGGATTTCATCCAGAACCTTGTCATAAAGTCCATCCTTAACCCAGCCGACATTGATGACCATATCCACCTCGGACGCTCCGTTTTCAATGGCATCTCTTGCCTCGAACACCTTGGAGGCCGTTGTGGAATACCCGTTCGGGAACCCGATCACCACGCAGACCGGAATCTGCCCATTCATGTATTCCACCGCCTGTTTCGCGTAAGACGGCGGAATGCAGACGCTGGCCGTTCCGTAGCTGACCGCATCGTCGCAGATCGCCCTAACCTGCTCCCAGGTCGCATCCACCTTCAGCAGGGTGTGATCACAGCTTGCAATGATTTCCTGTATTTTCTGATTATCCATTTTGCTTCCCCTTTTCGTTGATCCAGTTCCTTCTGGAGAGATGAAGACCTTCGGTCACTGCACACCATTTGTCCGCTATGGTAATGACCCATGTTTCACGATAGGATGGAATGCCCGTTTTGCACAGCGGAAACATATGCTTCGTAATCACATCCGCCTCAATCGGCGTCAGATGACTGCAAATCTTTTCCGCCTCCTTTTCGGATTCCAGCGGATGGCGGAACGCACAGTCACGCCCGGAATGAAATCTCCCATCGTATCTGCCGACCAATCCCAGATCATGACACATAATTCCCCGCACCAGCTCCCTCACATGAAAATGAATGCCAAGGAAGGTCAAAACAGCAACAATCAAAAGTGCGATAATGCAGACATGGATCTCATGGTTTGCAATGGTATAGCCATAATGATGATCCGTATTTGCCGCCTCCTGAAACAGGTCGGTCCCAAGGATTTCTCCTGCATCTGTCTGAATTTCATGCAGACTTTTTCTGGTCAGATTCAGCACCGGTTCCATACTCCTCCTTCTGTTTGGTTATTTCTCAAATATTATACTGCAAAACCGTCTCCCGCAAGTTTCCGGAAGCAGAAAATTCCCCGGAGCCTTGTTGTCCATCACAGAATATGATTACAACAAAATATGCTAAAATCCTGTCTGATTTTCAGGTTCTGCTGTTCCTGCTGTCAGGAAGAGTCTATGATAGGAAATGTAAAACACCGAAAAAAAAGGAGGTTTCGACGATGTTGGATAAAAAAGTAAAAGACCTGATCAATACCCAGATCAACAAAGAGTTTTACTCCGCATATCTGTATCTGGATTTTGCGGATTACTACTACGACAAGGGACTGGATGGCTTCGGCAACTGGTATGACGTGCAGGCGCAGGAAGAGCGTGACCATGCCATGCTGATGCGCAAGTACCTGCAGAACAACGGAGAGGCCGTTACACTGGATGCCGTTGCCGGGCCGGATAAAACCTATGCAAAGCTGGACGATCCGCTGCGGTTCGGTCTGGAGCATGAGCGCTATGTCACAAGTCTCATCAATACCATCTACCAGGCCGCAGATGCCGTACACGACTATCGCACCATGCAGTGCTTTGACTGGTTCGTGAAGGAGCAGGGCGAAGAAGAGAAAAATGCCGAGGATCTCATCAAAAAGTTCGAGCTGTTTGGTTCTGATCCCAAGGGCCTGTACGCTCTGAACCAGGAACTTCTGACAAGAGTCTATATGGCTCCGAGCCTCGTTCTTTAAAATTCCTTAAAAATTCATGTGCGGGAATTCATGCGCGGAAATTCATGCGTGGAAATTCATGCACGGGAATTCATGCGTGGGAATTCATGCGTGGAAATTCATGCACGGAAATTCATGCACGGGATCGGGCAGACCGCTTTGCCCGATCCTTTTTTACCTCTTTCTACCTCGCTGCTTCCATTTCGAGCGCAGTGCTTGAAAGCGTCCCTTCCAGTCCTTCGAAATCCGGTAAGAATCACAGATTTTCTGAATTGCCTTGCCGCAGATCGAATACGAAAGTTCGCAATCCTTCATCCACTGATACACCGCTTCCGGCTCGTTGACGGCAAGCTCTGCAATCAGCCACGCCTCTGCCATCTGCACGTAATACTGGTCATCCTCCTTCATCAACGGCAGCAGCCGGTCCGCATGCTTCCGGCCCAAATCGGAAATGAACATGACATATTCCCAGCGGCGGACAAAAGGATCCTCAGAATCCACATATTCCTCTGCATAGCTCATAGCCATTTCAAAATCCAGCTTTGCTGCATAGCGAATGAGCTGATCCGTGTGCCACCAGTCTGTAAACAGCAAATTCTCATGAATGAATTGCATCCGCTCGTTTGCATCCTTAATCTGCTCCAGACTGACATAGAAATAAATCCGGTGAAACTGCTGCTGCATCAGAATGTGTTCCCGTAAAAGCGACACATCCGCCTTCTGTTTTACATATCGGCGGATCAGCCGGTCCACATCTGCTGTTTTGTATTGTCCAGGCGCGGCATTGTATTCTCCAAGCGCGGCATTGTATTCTCCAGGCGCGACATTGTATTCTCCAAGCGCATCCAGATCCCGCTGCACCTGCTGCGGTGTCAGCTGTATCCCCTCATCCATTTCATTTTCTCCTCGCATTGTAAATGTACCCATTGTAAATGTACCTGACGTGACATCGCGCTGTCTGCCGGACGTGACACAGCAAATGTGCTCCTTGTCAATGTTTTCTCTGGTGATATGAATATCGTTCATAGAGGAATGTCCTCGTATTCTTTTGGGTTGTCCTCGTATTCTTTGGGGGTGTCCCGTCTTTTGAGGTTCATCTCTATCTTGCTCTTTTGTTCCACAGGGATTATTTCTTCCTCCCGGATTCATCCCTGGCTTCCTCTTTTCTTCCGCAGGGATGATTTCTTCCACCCGGTTTCATCTCTAGCTTGCTCTTTTCTTCCACAGGGATGATTTCTTCCTTCCGGATTCATCTCTGGCTTGCTCTTTTCTTCCACAGGGATGATTTCTTCCTTCCGGATTCATCCCCAGCGTGCTCTTTTCTTACACAGAGATTATCTTTTTCGCCCGGATTCATCTCTGGCTTGCTCTTTTCTTCCGCAGGGATAATTTCTTCCCCCCGAATTCATCCCTGAACGATCGTTTTTGCGTGCATGGATGCATCCTTCCCACAAAATGCATCCCTGACGAACTGTTTTTCCGTACAGAGATTATTGCGTGCCTCATCATGGGAAAAAGAATCAAAAAAACCCTGTATTTTCAACGTTTACAACCACTTTCGTTGAAAGTACAAGGTTCTTGAAAAGATGCCGCCAGCGGGAATCGAACCCGCACTCTGTTGCCAGAACGGGATTTTAAGTCCCGCGCGTCTACCAGTTCCGCCATGGCGGCATAGCATCTGATTTATAATACGCCCCCCGGTTACAATTAGCAAGAATTTCTTTTCTTCACAACTCTCCGGCATCCTCTCAACCGAGCAGCGTCTCCATTTCTTTTCTTCACAGCTCTTCGGCAGCCCCTTCAGCCGAGCAGCATCTCCACAAGCTGCTGGTAAAGCTCGCTGCTTTTCTCCTTCCAACCGGATACCGCCTTCTTCGCCGTTTCTTCGTCCGGAACAGACAGATCCAGTGAGATAACCGGATGTCCACTCTCTTTCACCACGAGATGCGTGGTATAATCGCCAAACGTCGAGCGATAGTACTCTCCGAAAATGGACTCTTCATTCGCGATCTCGCGTCCCATGTCCTTCAGATAGGTGCGAACCTGCTGCTTGATGCCGTCGGGAAGCTGGTCCGCAAAAAAGCCCAACGTCTCCTCACCTTCCTCCGTGATCTGAAGAAAGGTCTTGCCGCCCATACTCCTCTCCGTCACAAAACCGTTCTGCTCGATTTCATCATAGGTCTGGAGTAACGTCTCGAAATTCGCATACCCGTTCTCAATCAGAAAAGAGCTGGTGCGCGGCATGGTCAGCTCACCACCCGCGCGATCCAGCATATAGAGAATGATCAACTTGTAAATTGCAACTGCTTCCATCAGAAAAGCCTGTTCTCTTCCGTAATATTCTCACGCACTGCTGTCGAAACCACCTCCGCGACCTTCGGATTGAAGGCCTCCGGCAGGATAAACTCTTCATTCAGCTCCTCATCGGATACAATTCCGGCAAGTGCCTCCGCGGCAGCAAGCTTCATGTCCTCGGTGATCTGACGTGCCTTTCCTTCCAGTGCCCCCTTGAAAATTCCGGGGAAGACCAGAACATTATTGACCTGATTCGGGAAATCACTTCGTCCGGTTCCGACAATGCGGGCTCCGGCTGCCTTTGCAAGATCCGGCATAATTTCCGGAACGGGATTTGCCATGGCGAACAGAATCGCATCCCTGTTCATGGAACGGACCATTTCCTCCGTGACGCTGTTCGGTGCGCTGACGCCAATAAAAATATCGGCTCCGACCAGTGCATCGGCGAGGGTTCCGTTCTGATTGTCCAGATTGGTAACCTCCAGCATCTCCTTCTTGATCCAGTTCAGGTTCTCGCGGTCTCTGCTGATGATGCCCTTGGAATCGCAGATCACAAGGTGGCGGAAGCCATAGCGCAGAAGAAGCTTGCTGATCGCAATTCCGGCCGCACCGGAGCCGTTGACAACGATGCGGCAGTCTTCCTTTTTCTTCCCGGTGAGCTTCAGGGAATTGATGACACCGGCAAGAACAATAATGGCCGTTCCGTGCTGATCGTCATGGAAGACCGGTATGTTCATGGTCTCCTTCAGACGGCGTTCGATTTCAAAACAGCGCGGCGCGCTGATATCCTCCAGATTGATTCCGCCGAAGGTGGGCTCCAGGCGCTGAACGGTCTCTACGATCTCGTCCACATCCTGCGTTTTCAGGCAGATCGGGAAGGCATTCACCCCGCCGAATTCCTTGAACAGAACGGCCTTGCCCTCCATAACCGGCATCGCAGCCTCGGGGCCGATGTTGCCAAGTCCCAGAACCGCGGATCCATCGCTGACAACCGCAATGGTATTCTGCTTCAGGGTATAGGTATAGGCTTCCTTCGGATCCTCATGGATGACCTTGCAGGGCTCTGCAACGCCCGGTGTATAGGCAAGCGCCAGATCCTCTCTGGTCTTCACCTCACACTTCGCCTCGGTTGAAATCTTCCCCTTCCACTCCTTATGGAGCTCCAGTGCCTTCTCTGCGTTTGTTGCCATATTCTCCTCCCATGTTAAAGCCTGCTGTTATCTGTCATCCTGATGGTGATCCCTGGGAAGGCTCTTCTCCTTCTCGGTATAGCGGGGATCTCCCGTCAGATGTGCCATCCGTTCCCGGATCTTCTGCTCGTAGCCGTTCTCCGACGGCTGATAAAGCCGGATTCCGCGGAGCTTCTCCGGAAGACAGGGCTGCCCGGCATAATGCTCCTCATATACATGTGCATACTGATACCCGATCCCTCTTCCGATCTTCGATGCCGCCTGATAATGCGCGTCCTGCAGATAGGGCGGAATCGCAAGATCTCCGGTTTCCTGCACGAGCTTTCTTGCCGCTTCGATCGATTCCACTGCCGTGTTCGACTTCGGCGCCGTTGCCACATATTCCGCGGCCTGCGCAAGGATGATCTGAGACTCCGGCCAGCCGATCCGCTCCGCCGCAAGGCTTGCCGTAGTCGCCACCCGAAGCGCATTCGGGTCCGCATTTCCGACGTCCTCTGCCGCACAGATCATAATACGGCGTGCAATAAATTCAGGCTCTTCTCCAGCCTCCATCATCCGGGCAAGATAATACACCGCAGCGTCCGGATCGGACCCGCGCATACTCTTGATAAAAGCCGAGATCGTATCATAGTGATTATCGCCTTTTTTATCATAGCGCGCAACACGTTTCTGAATGCACTCCTTTGCAACCTCCAGCGTGATGTGGATCTTCCCATCTTCCTTCGAGCGATCCGTCGTCAGAACGCCAAGCTCAATGGCATTCAGCGCATGCCGTGCATCTCCGCCCGAAATCTCCGCAAGAAAATTCCTTGCATCGTCGTCCAGAACCGCATGATAGCTTCCCATCCCCCGCTCTGGATCGTTGACTGCTCTGGTCAATAACTCGCGGATGTCATCGGAGGACAGGGGCTTGAGCTCGAAAATCATGGATCTTGAAATCAGAGCGCTGTTCACCTCGAAGTAAGGATTTTCTGTAGTGGCTCCGATCAGCGTAATGGTTCCGTCCTCCACGTAGGGAAGCAGGTAATCCTGCTGTCCCTTGTTGAACCGATGTATCTCATCGATAAACAGGATGGTCTTCTTCCCATACCCGCCAAGATTTGTCTTCGCCTTCGAAATGACCTCCTCCATGTCCTTCTTTCCGGCAGACGTTGCGTTGATCTGACAGAACTGCGCTGAGGTCGTATTGGCAATCACGCGGGCGAGTGTTGTTTTTCCTGTTCCGGGCGGGCCGTAGAAAATAACACTTCCCAGCTTGTCCGCCTTGATCGCGCGGTAAAGCAGCTTGTCCTTCCCGATGATGTGCTGCTGGCCCACCACCTCGTCCAGCGTCCGCGGACGGAGCCTTGCCGCCAGGGGAGATTCCTTCTCTGTATTCTTCTCCCTCATATAGTCGAAAAGATCCATTTCCATATCTCAATTCCTTTTCCCGATGCAGATTCTTCAGAGATGATTCTGAGGTCCATCTTATCACATTTTGCATCCCGAGCTTTACATCTGCGAAAAACAATCGCCCCGGAGCACGCTTCTGACAAAACTCTCAGACGTGCTCCGGGGCGGACCTTTTCTGTCTCTGTTTGATTTATTTCAGTCTCCAGATATCGCGGTTGTACTCTGCAATGGTGCGGTCGCTGGAGAAGAAGCCGGCCTTTGCAATGTTGACAAGGCTCATCTGATTCCAGTGCTTCCGATCCTCATAATCTGCAAACATCTGGTCCTTGACCTTAATGTAATCTTCCAGATCGATGAGTGCCATGAACCAGTCCTTGTTCAGGATGTCATTGTACAGCCTCTCCAGATTCTCCTTGTGTCCGATCTTCATGCACTGCGGTCCGACGATAAAGTCAACGGCTTCCTTGATCACAGGACTCTTTTCATAATAGTCTCTGGATACATAATCCGCATTTTTGTAGTGATTGATGACGGTCTCCGAATCAATGCCGAACATGTAAATGTTGTCATCACCAACCAGATCATGAATCTCCACGTTCGCGCCGTCAGCGGTTCCCAGCGTCACGGCTCCGTTCAGCATGAACTTCATGTTGGACGTACCGGAGGCCTCCTTGGAGGCCAGTGAAATCTGCTCGGAAATCTCGCAGGCCGGGATCAGCTTCTCTGCATAGGTAACATTGTAGTTGGTCACGAACACCAGATGCATGTAAGGATTCACATCCGGATCATTGTTGATGATATCCTGCAGCACAAGAAGCAGATGAATGATGTCCTGCGCAATGATGTAGGCAGGAGCCGCCTTTGCACCGAAAATAAAGTTCAGCGGGCGGACCGGTTTCTTACCATTCTTGATCTCCAGATACTTATGAATGATGTACAGTGCGTTCATCTGCTGGCGCTTGTACTCATGAAGGCGCTTGATCTGAATGTCAAAAATACCGTTCGGATCCAGCTCCACGCCCTCATGTTCGCGGATGTACTCCGTAAGAGCCAGCTTGTTGTTCTGCTTGATCTCGCCGATGCGGTCAAGAACTGCGCTGTCATTCTGATACTGCAGCAGATCCTCCAGCCGGTTCGCATCCTTCTTGTACGCATCGGAGATGGTCTCCGAAAGATAGTTGGCAAGCTCATGGTTGCAGGAAAGCAGCCATCTGCGGAAGGTGATGCCGTTTGTCTTGTTGTTGAACTTTTGCGGATAGATCTCGTAGAACTTGTGGAGCTCCGTATCCTCAAGGATCTCCGTATGAATGGCTGCAACGCCGTTTACGGAGAAGCCGTAGTGAATGTCGATATAGGCCATATGAACACGGCCATCTGCATCAATGATCTGTACATCCGGATCCTTGTATTTCGCACGGACGCGGCGATCCAGCTCCTTGATGATCGGAACCAGCTGCGGAACCACCTTTTCCAGATATTCCATCGGCCAGGTTTCCAGAGCCTCTGCAAGGATGGTGTGGTTCGTGTATGCGCAGGTCTGCGATACCACCTCAATCGCCTCATCCATGGAGAGTGCCTTGTCCTCGGTCAGGATCCGGATCAGCTCCGGAATCACCAGCGTCGGGTGTGTGTCATTGATCTGGATCACGGCATGATCATAAAGGTGACGCAGATCATACTGCTTCGCCTTCATCTCGCGAAGAATCCACTGAGCTGCATTGCTGACCATGAAATACTGCTGGTAAATGCGAAGAAGGCGTCCCTTCTCATCGGAATCGTCCGGATACAGGAACAGCGTCAGATTCTTCTCGATCTCATCCTTATCAAAGGTAATTCCCTCCTCAACCAGGGAATCGTCCACGGTGTCCACATCGAACAGACGAAGCTTGTTGACACCAGCATCGTAGCCGATGACATCAATGTCATACATGTGTGAGGTCACCTTGCGCTTGCCGAAATATACGTCGAAGGAAACATCGCTTCTGACCTCCCAGGAATCCGCTTCAATCCAGGGATCCTTTTCTGCCTTCTGAAGATGATCGTCCAGTACCTGATGAAACAGGCCATAGTGATAGTTCAGTCCGATTCCCTCGCCCGGCAGTCCGAGCGTTGCAATGGAATCCAGGAAGCACGCTGCCAGTCGGCCAAGTCCGCCGTTTCCAAGAGACGGCTCCGGCTCCGCCTCCTCAATCTCCGCAAGATTTCGTCCGTACTTTGCCAGAATCTCATTCATTCTGTCATAGATCTTCAGATTGATCAGATTGTTGGAAAGAAGCTTTCCGATCAGGAATTCTGCGGAAATATAATAGATCTTCTTCTCACCGGTGTTTCTCTCGGTGACGGCCAGAAGACGCTTGCAATAATCAAGAATGATGTAATAAAGCTCTTTGTTCGAGCAGTCGGAAAGGGATTTGCCGTATTTATCCGAGGCGAGATCCGAAAGCTGCTGCTCCATGTTCAGTGCAAGAATATCTCTTTGCATGTTGGTGGGCTGTGTTTTCATGGGTTATTCTCCTTCCTTTGCATCAGCAAAACCATTTGGATTGTATCGCGTTTCCTGTCTGATGAGAACGATGGTTTCGTTAATTTTTCAACAACAGAAGGTTCCGTCCCGGCAGATCTTCCGGTAACTTTACCGGTAACGTTTCCAACGATGGTTGAAAAGAAACCGGAGGGAAGGAATTTCCCTCCGGCATTCGTCATCAGAATCCGCAGGATCAGAACTCTTTCAGTTCCTCCATGACAAGGTGACGCGGTGTTCCGTCTACCCAGAACGGAAGCAGCTCGCCCTGAATCAGCGGACGTGCATACTTCACATAATCCTCTGTCAGATCATCGCCGTCCTCATTGATCCACTCCTGAGGAACGTTCTTCACGCCGTTTGCGATCTGGTGAATGTCAAACTTGGAGAACTCGATGCGGTACGGCTCAGCCTCCGTATTCACTCTCTTGAAGATTACCATCTCACCGGTCTCGCCCTGTGCTGCAGCCTCAGCAGCCATCTTTCCTGCTGTGAAGGCTTCGTCGATATCGGTCAGGGAAGCAACGTGAGTCGCTGCTCTCTGCATGGTGGAGAACTCAATTGCACGGGTCTTGCAGCCAGTGCGGTCAGCAACCAGCTTGCAAAGTGCAGAAGCGGTTCCGGAAAGCTGCTTGTGGCCAAATGCGTCTACCTTATCGGAAGCGTCGCCAAGCTCGCATGCATAGCGGCCGTCAGCAAGCTTCAGGCCTTCGGAAACAGCGATGACAACCGATCTCTTGGTCTTGGAGAGGTGCTCTACCTTATCCAGGAACTTGTCTACGTCGAAAACTCTCTCCGGAAGATAAATTCCATCCACACCGCTGCAGTCATCACCCTTTGCCAGAGCTGCTGCTGCGGTCAGCCATCCTGCATCGCGGCCCATGATCTCTGCGATCACGATGGTGGGCTTTGCTGCGCCGAAGGACTCGTTGTCACGGATGACTTCCTTCATGGTTGTTGCAATATACTTCGCTGCGGAGCCGTAGCCGGGGCAGTGATCGGTAACAGGAAGATCATTGTCGATGGTCTTCGGAACGCCCATGAACAGCTCCTTCTTGCCGTGCTCCTTCGCATAGTCGCTCAGCATCTTAACGGTATCCATGGAGTCATTGCCGCCTGCATAGAACAGGGTATCAATGTCATGCTCCTCCATGATCTTGAAGACGTTCTCGTAAACATCCTCGTGTCCTTCAATCTTGGGCATCTTGAAGCGGCAGGAGCCCAGGAATGCGGAAGGAGTTCTCTTGAGAAGCTCAATTCCCATGGGATCTGCAAGATACTTGTCCAGATCAACAAGCTTATCCTGAAGGAAGCCCTCGATTCCGTGAATCATGCCATATACATGCTCCGCGCCTGCTGCCTTGGCACCGGCATATACGCCAGCGATGGAGGAGTTGATGACGGCTGTAGGACCGCCGGACTGACCTACTACTACGTTCTTCATAATGTACCTTTCCTCTCTTCTTCTGCCCTTGTTCCCCGGGCCTTCCGATCTCATATGCTGACAGGAATCGAAGCCTGCAGGGACATGGACGAAAAATATATTATCGGTTTCGGATGCTGCAGAATCAAACCCCTCTCTGCATATCCAAGATCGGATTATAGCAGACAAGCTCAGGAGCGTCAACGGAAAGACAGCCCGTACTTTCGGCGTTGGTAACGGTTCCGGTACCGTTTTCCGCTACTGCGCCTGTTTTCGTATTTTCTCTCGATTTCCCTCTTGTTTTCCGGATAAATGAATTTCAGAATGTGCTAGAATAATCAGCGGAGGAGCTGCAGATGTCACCATTTCCCACAAATTCATTCCGGTTATTTTCCAGGACTTTTCTTTCCGGCCTGCTGCTCTGCGTTCTGCTTGCAGGCTGCGCAGGAACCTCTTCTGAAAAGCCAGACACGTCCTCCATGCACGGAACAAGGGACCACACGCCAAAGGTTCTGACGCCTTCTGCAGATGCTGTCTCGGTTCTCGGAACGGAGGATGTCAGCCTCGACGTCTCTCACACAGAGGACGGATATTTCTGTGCCTCCTACCGCGGAGCTTCCGAAAAGGTGAAGCTTCAGGTCGTCACAAAGGACCAGATTACCTATACCTATGACCTTCCCTCCGACGGCAGTCTTCAGGTTTTTCCGTTTTCCGACGGAAGCGGAGACTACAGCATCGGCGTATATACCAATGTGAAGGACACCCTGTATGCAACCGAATATCAGACCACCTGTCAGGTTGCTCTTGAGAATGAGTACCTGCCGTTTCTGTATCCCAATCAGTATGTCTGGTTCACGAAGGACACGGAAGCGATCGCCCTTGCGGAAGAGGTTGTAACGCCTGCCGATACCGATCTTGATGCCGTGGCGCTGGTATATGACTATGTAACAAGCCACGTCACCTATGACTGGGACAAGGCGAAAACCGTGGAAAGCGATTACCTCCCCGACGTTGATGAGGTGCTGAGGAGCGGGAAGGGCATCTGCTTCGACTACGCCGCATTGATGGCAGCCATGCTTCGCAGTCAGAAAATCCCGACAAGACTGGAGATCGGCTATGCCGGAACAACCTACCATGCATGGATCAGCACCTATATTACGGATGTCGGCTGGGTAAACGGCATCATCCGCTTCGATGGAACGGACTGGTCGTTAATGGATCCCACTCTGGCTTCTTCAGAGAGCTCGAAAAAGCTTCGGAAATTCATTTCCGACGGGCAGCAGTATCGCACCTGCTATCTGTACTAGCCCGTCCTTACCGGAACCATTGCCCGAAGTATTCCCTCAGAACATCATCTCATCACAGGAGACAGGAAATCTATGGCAGCAACACATTCTGAAAAGAAAAAGCTTCGCCCGATGAACGAGGAGCAGCTCTCCCATACCTTTGAGCAGCTTTCGATGCTCCTTGGTGCCGGCATTCCTCCGGCAGAGGCATTGGACGTCATGCTCCGCGATAAGGACAATCAGGAGCTTTCGGGAGCATACCAAATCCTCCTGGACCAGGTCATGAAGGGGGCTTCCCTGAATGAGGCGGCGAGAGAGAGCGGTCTTGTTCCCTCTTACGCCATACAGCTTCTGAAGATCGGGGAGCTCACCGGCAGCCTCGACGACGTCTGCTCCCGGCTCTCCTCCTTCTATGAAGCAGAGAGCGAGCTCCGAGGTGCCCTCCGGGATGCCTTTTACTACCCGATGATCATGGCTGCGATGATGTTCGTTCTTGTCATCGTGCTTCTTTCCCGGGTTCTTCCGATTTTCTCACAGATTTTCCGGCAGCTTGGCACCTCCGTCAGCGGGCTCGCTGCGGTTCTGATGAACATCAGCTCTGCACTGAGCCGTTATTATGCGGTCTTTATCACGCTGCTCCTTTTTCTTGCCCTTTTGTATTTCTATTTCAGCGGCACTGCAAAAGGAAGGGAGCAGTTTCACCGGCTTTTTCAGAAATTTCCGCCGACCAGGAGTCTTGCCGAAGCAATTGCCGTCAGCCGTTTTGCTGCAGGCATGCAGCTGACCCAGTCCAGTGGTCTGGACGCCTGCGAGTCTCTTTCCCTTTGCCGGGATATCGTAGAAAACGATGCCGTTGCCGCGCGGATTGATCTCTGCATGCAATCGCTGCAGGCAGGAAATCCGTTTCCGGAGGCCCTCGGCAGCGCCGGTATTTTCTCCGGCTTCTATTCCGCAATGATCCGCGTTGCATCGATGACCGGACATCTGGACACGGTGATGGGATACATCGCCCGTCATTACCGGGAGGAAACGGATCGGCGCATCGACGCCGCGCTTTCACGCATAGAGCCCGCCATGGTAGCCATTCTCGCCGTCCTGATCGGCGGAATCCTTCTGTCCGTCATTCTTCCTTTGATGGGAATTATGTCCAGCATCGGATAAAACTATGAAAACAAAGCATTCTCACCTCAATTTCATTCATCTCGCAGCCGCTGCCATCCCCCTCCTTCTCATCGGGATCATCTGTGCCCTCGCCGGAAAACTGGATGCCGATACGCAGAAGGAGCAGGAGCTTGCACTGAGCAATGCGCTGGAGCACGCGGTCACTACATGTTATGCACTGGAGGGCATTTATCCGCCGGATCTGCAGTATATGAAGGAGCATTACGGGCTGATCTACAACGAGGATCGGTTCTATGTCTCCTATCGCCCCATCGCCTCCAACATCCGGCCGGAATACGATATTCTGGAGCTGGACGGCAAAGCCTCGGATTTGCAGAGCCTGAGCGTCGCCGCGAAGCAGAATAAGGAGCAGCCATGAAAATCAAGTCCGGACAGCATTCCTCTGATCTTCTTTTTATTCTGCTTCTGTTTGCCTCGCTCGTTCTGGTCTGTATTCTTCTGATCGCAATGGGCTGCGGGGTCTATGAGAACGTTCTGGACTCCATGAACCGGAATGACGACAGCCGCACGGTCAGTGCCTATCTTCTGCAGAAGGTCCGGCAGAACCAGGATCTCGAAGCCGTCTCCTCCGGGACTCTGGACGGCACGGATGCCATTATTCTGAACCAGAATCTCGATGGGGAGGCGTACTGCACCTATTTGTACTGCCATGACGGAAAGCTGTGCGAGCTTTTTGCCCGAAAGGACAATACCTCCCTTTCGGTCAGCTCCGGAACGCCGGTCGTTTCACTGGACTCCATGACCGTGGAGGACTCCTCCGGTGATTCTCTTCTTGTCACCTTTTCCGTAGACGGGCGGAGGCAGAAGCTCCGTCTCCGCAGGCTCACCGCAGGAGGACAGCCATGATGCACAAACACCCTGTCAGGCATTTCTCACGATCTGCACTGTTTCTGATGGAGCTGATCCTTGCGGCTGCCTTCCTTTCGCTTTCTTCCGTAGTCTGCATCCGGCTTTATCTCTATGCACACAATCTGAGTGCAGCCTCTCTGGCAAAGACCCAGGCTGTCCGCGAGTCGCAGAACATCGGCTCCTCGTGGCTGTCCTCTGACGGAAGCCTTGCAGACACACTTTCCCTCTATCTGGAAACAACGAATCCCGCGGAGGGCTGGAAGGCGCCGGAGGAAGCAGATGCCATCGTACTGTATTACAACAGCGACTGGGAGCTTCTTCCTTCTTCGCAGGGTGCCGCCTTCTGTATGGCAATCACTTTGCAGAAGGACTCCGGGACCGGAATTTCCACCCTGTACCTTACCGCTTCGGAATGGAAGGACAATGCCCCGCAGACCTCCTGCTATTCCATTGAATTCAAACGCTACGATGCTGTCTCTTTGAAGACCGCGTCAAAGGGGTCCGATCATGTATAATAACTTTTCGCCAAAAAGCAATGCTCCGGACAATCTCCTTGCAGGAAAACAGGCAAGCCCACGTCAGGACAAAAGAAAACACCGCTTCCATCTCGGAAACGGTGCTGCTCTCATTCTGGTTGCACTGATGATCATCAGCCTGTTATGTTTTGCCGCGCTTTCCATCGTCAGCGCGAAGGCGGACAGCCGCCTTACGGATCGCTATGCCGCGCAGATCACGGCTTATCACACGGCAAGAAATCTCGGCGTAGAATTCCTTGCGGAAACGGACGCGCAGCTGAAGCAATATCTGGAGGACTCCGCAGATCGGGAAGCTTATCTGGAGAAGGCACGCTCGCTTCCGTCCTGCACGGATCCTTCCGAAGAAAATCCGGTTCTGGTATTCTCCTCTCCCATGACGGAGCACCAGACGTATCTTCTGGTTGTCCGGGTGTTGTTTCCCTCTTCCGCGGATGCTCCCCGTTATGAAGTACTCTCCTCCCGGACCGTAACGTCAACCGACGTTAATTATGACACTTCGCTCGATGTTCTCGGTCATGACTGATTCGGTCAACCGTCTTTCTCAGGACCCGCACCGTTTCCAGGATTTCTTCCTCCGTGTTCTCCGCGCCAAGAGTAAAGCGAAGTGTCCCCTCCGCGCGTTTCCGGTCCTGCGTCATCGCCATCAGAACATGTGAGGGCTCCAGCGCCCCGCTTGTGCAGGCACTTCCGCCGGATGCACAGATTCCCGCAAGATCCAGATTGATCAGAAGTGTTCTCTGGTCAAAATCCGGAAAAGAGACGCTCACATTCCCGGAAAGCCGCCGTTCCCCGGGCCGCGGTCCGTTCCACAGAATCCGGATGCCTCCCTTTTCCTGCAGTTCACTCCGAAGAGCCTCCCGGAAGAACCGCTGCAGATGCATTGTTTTCTCCTCGTCGCTTTGTCTTTCTCTTACGGCTTCTTCTGCTGCCGCAGCAAAGCCGATGATCGTGGGCACATTCTCGGTGCCGGCCCTTCTTCCGCTCTCCTGTGCGCCGCCATGGATCAGGGCTCCGATCCGCGTTCCCTTCCGAAGATACAGAAAACCGACTCCCTTGGGGCCGCCGATCTTATGTGCGCTGACGGACAGAAGATCCACATCAAGCGCCTTCACGTCAATCGGGATTTTCCCATAGGCCTGTACCGCATCCGTGTGAAATAAAATCCGTCGGCCGCTCTTTACTTTCCGCATTCCAGCCGGAACGCCCTCTTTCCCGTCAAGCTCCTGTTCCCGCTTCCGCACCACACGGACAAGCTCTTCGACAGGCTCAATCGTACCGACTTCATTGTTCGCCAACATCGCAGACACCAGCACGGTATCCGGATGCGCTGCCAGCTCTTTCTCCAGACTGTCCGGACTCACAAAGCCTTCTTCATCCACAGGAAGATACGAAACGGTATAGCCCCTGCTCTCCAGGTATGCACAGGTATGAAGAACCGCGTGGTGCTCTACTCTGGTTGTAATGATATGACCGCCCGTCCGCTCCGGAAGTCCCGCTTCCGCTGCACCGGTCAGCGCCCAGTTGTCGCCCTCCGTTCCTCCGGAGGTGAAAAAGATTTCTCTCCAGTCCGCACCGATCGTTTCCGCAAGGACGCTCCTTGCCTGGTCCAGCTTCGCCTTTGCTTCCTGCGCGGGAGGATAAGAGGGGCTGGCATTTCCATACACGTTCTTCAGAGCTTCCGTCATCTGATCCAGTGCGCATTTCCGCATCGGACAGGTTGCCGCATGATCCAGATAAATCATAATGACCTCCGAAGGCCCTTTGGATAGTGATTCTTCAGAATCCCGCCGGAGGCCTTGCCCCAGCCTGCAGAAATGCCGTCTATGGTTACCAGCGTCCAGCCCTTCCACGATGCGTCGCAGGGAAGCGTTTCTCCGCGAAGATATGCCGCCGCCTCTCTGCTTTCCGAGGAGACATTCAGCGCTCTTATCGCATCCCCGGGCTGCATCGCCATTGCAAGTGCATGCGCAGGCTCAAATCTTCCCTTTTTCACCGTTCCGATTCCAAGGCCCGGACGAAGAATCCGAAGGCCCTCGGTCCGAACGGACGCTTCAAACGGCATCAGATACAAATCATCGCCAAACCACTTGGCTCTGCTTCCGGAGTGCCGCGCAAGGCGGTCCATAAAATCTCCCTGCAGCGTATCCCGGATAAAATCTCCTGCTGCCGCAGGGTGACCGTCTCCCAAAGGAATCTCTTCCCGAAGCCGCTCTCCCGTCTTCTGCAGCACCGCCGCAAAGTGTCCTTCCCCTTCAAGCCGGTGAGGCCACAGTCGAACCGCTTTCCGGAGCTCTTCTGCCCCTTCCGGTTTCCCGCACCATTCCGGATGACCGGTGTCAAAACCAAAGGCCTCTCTCTTTGCTCCAAGCTTCTCCGGAAGATCCGTCATGGAAAACTCCGGGTGCCGTTCCAGAAAGGAGAGAATGCTGTTCTCATCCTCTGCGGGTGCAAAGGTGCAGGTGGAATAAACCAGCTCACCTCCGCTTTTTACCATTACGGCAGCCTGCTCCAGAATCTCCGCCTGCCGCTTCGCACAGGCTGCTACATTCTCCGGACTCCACATGGCAAGGGCCTGCTCCTCCTTGCGGAACATTCCTTCTCCGGAGCAGGGCGCATCCACAATCACCTTGTCAAAAGAAGAAGGAAACCGCTGTGCAAGCTTCTCCGGCGTCTCATTGGTGACAATCGCGTTGGGAATGCCCATGCGCTCAATGTTCTGCGACAGAATTTTCGCGCGTCCCGGATGGATCTCATTGGAAACCAAAAGCCCCTCGCCCATCAGTGCCCCGGCGAGCATCGTGCTCTTTCCCCCCGGCGCTGCACACAGATCCAGAACCTTGTCTCCCGGATGAACCTCCGCAAGCGCCGCGACAGACATGGCGCTCGGCTCCTGAAGATAATAAAGTCCCGCCTCATGAAGCGGCGATTTCCCAGGTCTTGCCGCCTCTTCGTAGAAAAAGCCAAAGGGCGCAGCCCACGGTACCGGACGAAGACCGAATTCTGAAAACGCCGCCTTCATCCCGTCCGGCATTTCCGCAGTCTCCTGGAATCCTTCCGGATTCCTCTCACATTCCGTGCGAAGGGCAGGACCCAGCTTCAGCGGATTCAGACGAAGGCCGCGGGAGCGCTCCCGTTCGAAGGCCGAAAGAAACTCCGCATACTCTTCTTCCCCCAGCATGGCCTTCATTCTCGATTCAAACTCTTCCGGTAAAGACAGTATGCCCATTCAGTCCTCCAGCAGCATAGCCCGTACAACGCCGGCTCTTCTGTACTCTCTCTTCCCTGCGCCGAGTCCGGTTTTCCGGATGACAAACTCTGCAGGGAGCTGATCTGAGGTCCGAAGTGCCGCCACGCAGGCAGCGCCTGTCGGCGTCACAAACTCGCCGAGATCCGGAATCAGGTGCATCCGGATGCCATGCTTTCGCACAATCGCCGCAACAGCGGGAACCGGAATCGGCAGAACGCCGTGCTGGCAGCGTACGGTGCCCGTTCCTTCATATAAAACAGGAACCACAACATCTGAGATCTGCTCCTTCTCCCGAAGGTCATCGAAGCATACCGCAATGGAAATAATATCCACGATGGAGTCGATTGCCCCCACCTCGTGGAAATGAACCTCATTCAAGGGCCTTGCATGCACCTCCGACTCCGCCTCTGCAACAATCCGGAAGATTCTGCCGGCCAGCTCCTTTGCCCCCTGCGTCATCTGCGTGCCATCGATAACCGCAAGCACGTCCTGCAGAGAACGGTGCTCGTGATGATGCCCGTCATGGCCGTGGTGGTGATCGTCGTGGTCATGATGATGATCATCGTGGTCGTGAGAATGCCCGTCGTGATCATGATCATGATGGTGGTGATGGTGTTCCTCCGCTTCCGGCGCAGTCTCTCCGAACAGATAAGCCATATCATGATCATGATTCTCGTGCTCATGATCCAGCAGTACATCGAAATCAACCGCCGAAATCCCGCTCTTTTGCACCTTCGAAATCTGAATGTCAAAGCCCTGTGCAGGGATCGTTTTCAGCACCTGCTCCAGCTTCTCCTGGTCTGCGCCAAGATCCAGCAGTGCACCTGTCAGCATGTCGCCGCTGATTCCGGAATAACATTCCAAATATAATCTGCTCATCATTTTCCTTTCTTTCGGACCGAAAATCCGAATTTCCCAAGCTTATCCCCAAGTGCAAAATACTCGCCGTGAGAATAGGCAAGCAGATCCGCCTTCCGCAGATCGAGTTTTCCGTTCTCATCCAGAAGGGAGGAGTCGACATCTGTGGACAGAACCTCTGCCACATACATATCGTGCGATCCCAGCTCCAGCTTCTGCCGCACCACGCATTCCAGGCACACAGGGCTCTCCTCGATTCCCGGCGTCTCAATGCATCTGGACGGAAGCCTGGTAAGCTTCATTTCTGCCCACTTGTCACAGTCACGTCCGCTCTTCACACCTACCCAGTCGGTTGCAAAGGCAAGCTCTCTTGTCGTCAGATTGATCACAAACTCGCCGGTCTTTTCCAGATAATCGTGTGTAAGGCGGGACGGTCGCACCGAAACCGACACCATCACCGGGTCGGAACACACCGTTCCTACCCAGGCTGCCGTCATCATATCCGTATGTCCTTCCCCGTCCGATGTCGTAATAATGGCTGCCGGAACAGGCGCCAGCATATTCGACGGTTTCCAGTATTCTCTTGCCATATCTTCCTCCCAGTCTGTTTTCTGATTTTCATAAAAAAGAAAAGATCCGCCCGGAAATCTGCCCCAAAGGCAGATTTTGACCGATCCGGTCATCCATTCTGTGTTATAATATGACCGGATTTGCACCGCCGGTTCTTTTCAAATCTTCGATTAGTATAGCATGGGAACCGGCCTTTCATACGATGATTTTGCAGTACGATGTGACCTAAGGATAGGATGATGAATAAAGCTTTTTTCTGTCTCGCCTCGCTTCTTGCGGCGGGAATTTTTCTCTATGGACCTTCCGGCGCAGCCGCTTCAGAGAGTGTGTCTTCTTCCATTTCTCTGACGGTCCATGCGGTTTCCAATACCGTGACCTTCAATCCCAACGGAGGGACCGGCTCCATGGACCCGGTCCTTCTTGAGGTGGGAAAGGACAAGCTTCCTGCCTGCACCTTCACGCGCTACGGCTATGTCTTTCGCGGCTGGATGACGAGTCCCTTCGGAACCTCCTGCGAGTATGAGGATCAGTCCGTGCTCCCCGAGGATTCCGAGAGTATGACACTGTATGCTCTCTGGGAGCCCCAGATGTATATCATCCACTATGCCCCGAACGGTGCGTCTCTCGGTGAGATGGCAGATTCCTACGGCATTTATGACCAGCCGACCCGCCTTCTCGGCAACCTCTATACCAACCCCGGACATCTGTTCAGCCGCTGGATTGACACCAATACCGGACGGTTCTACAGCAATCTGGATCTGGTCCGGAACCTGCACTCCGGCAACACCTACTCTCAGGCAGTGATCACCGTAGATGCCGGCCTTCCGGAGAACACCGACTACAAATTCAAGAGCACACAGGGCTCCTGCGTCTATGAAGAAAACGGAACCACTTATCTGGTTACCGCCGCCTCCATTAATGACAAGGCCTACAACAACGGCGATCTGTCCCATTATGAAACCGTCCTGAACAAATATGACCTTTCCACCGGGAAGCTGGTGAAAAAGGTCCGTAATCTCGCCTTTGATCATGGAAACGGCATTTGCTACAACGACAGCAACGGCCATCTGTACATTGCGGAGGGCGGCACCTGTGCCGGTTATCCCAGCGGCGTCATGGAGCTGGATCAGGATCTGAACGTGGTACGCGAATACAATTTCCCGCTGCTTACGCATATCTGGGCCATTGCCTATGCCGATCACCATTTCTATCTGATCGGCCGCAACAAGGACAGCCGCAACTCCTTCTGTGACCTCAACGATGACATGCAGACACTCTCCATCACGCCCGTGGATGAGTATTACGCGCAGAACTTCAGCTCGCAGGGAATTGCCACCGATGGCTCCTTTATTTATGCGGTCAGCGCCGGCTTCAAGGCCTACGACTGGAAGAGCAAGCAGCGCATCAATGTCTTCACAACAGCCGGAAAATATCTCGGCGTGTGGACCATAGACATTCCCTATGAGGCCGAGGATCTCACCGTCATTGGTCCCTACGCCTACATCTCCACCAACGAGGGGGCAAAATCAACCCTCTACCGCACCCGAATTCCCGCCGTCACGCTGACGGCCACCTGGAAATAGACCCATTCCATAGCCTTATTCCACATCCTTATTCCACAGGCTGGCGGAGCCTCATGCCACAGACTGGCGGAGCCTCATGCCACAGGCTGACGGTCCGCCAGATATTTTCCCTCAAACTCGTCCAGAGAAATCGGCCTGCTGAAGTAATAGCCCTGGAACATGTTGCAGCCCATGCTGTGCAGCATCTCCGCCTGTTCTCTGGTCTCAACGCCCTCGGTGATGGAGCCGATTCCAAGCTGCTCCGTCATCGCGATCACCGTCTTCAGAATCTTCTTCGCCTTCTCCGGGTTCTTCGTCTTATACAGGAACATCATATCGATCTTCAGAACATCCACCGGGATGTCCTTCAGCATATTCAGCGAAGAGTAGCCGCTGCCGAAATCATCCATTTCCACCAGGAACCCGTATTTCTGCAGCTTCTCAATCAGAAGAAGGCGGCGATCCATATCATCCATCATAACGGTCTCGGTGATTTCAAGGCGCAGATTCTGCGGAGAAATGTCATATCGCTCCACCAGAGAAGTGAGCTTCTCATAGACATCCATGAAATAGAAATCCTTCGGCGAGATGTTGATCGAAAGATACAGCCTGTCCCGCCCTTCCTTTTTCCATCGCGCAAGAATCTGGCAAGCCTTCTCCCAGATACAGCAGTCTGCCTGCGCAATCTGTCCGTTCCGCTCCAGAATCGGAAGAAAGCTTCCGGGAGATAAAAGTCCCTCTGTCGGATGCTGCCAGCGAATCAGTACCTCTGCGCCTTCCATCTCACCCTTCTGATTGACCTGTGCCTGCAGATAGGGCACGATCTGTCCGCTCTCAATCGCAGCATCCAGTTCGCCGACTACCTTCTGTTCCCACAAAAGCGAGCTGCGAAGATTGCTGTCGTAGTATGCGATGCGCCGGTTGTACTCTCCGCGAATACTGCTGCAGGCCATCGTTGCCCGGTCAATCATCAGCGTAACGGCAAGCTCCGGCTCCGTGATTTCATAAATTCCGACATGGGTAATGATCGGAAACGCCTCTTTCCCGAGAATGTGGGTGATGGTATAGAGGCTTTTCTCCAGATGTGCCTCATCGCAGCCATCCGACCGGCAGAAAATTCCGAAGCGGTCTCCGCCGAGTCTTGCAAGAACGCTGCCGTCCCTTGCATTCTCCTTCAGCATCCTCACGAATTCCTGCAGAACATAATCTCCTTTGCTCTTCCCGAACAATTCGTTGATCATCTTGAAATTACAGATATTCGTTACGACAATCCGGTAATCGGCATCGTCTTCCGTGCTGCGCCCCTCTTTTGCCGCCCGGTCCAGAAGCTCCCGCACCTTCTCGCAAAAGCCGTCGCGATTGTACAGTCCGGTCATCAGATCATGGCTTGCCCGGTAAAGCTCCCGCCGGGTCCTTTTCTCCTCCTCCGAACGATCCTGGACACTGAAGAATACACCGGTATTCTTCCCCCGGCGATCCTTCAGCACATAATATTCCACATGATAGAACCTGCCTTTTTCTGTCTCAACCTCTCTCTCAAAGTCATGAAGAAGATCCTCTCTGGTAAAACCAAGCAGCCCACGCAGTGCAGGAACCTTCTCCTCAACCTGAAGCTCATCGGCCGCACCGGAAATCTCCAATGCACTCTGATTGGCATAAACACAATGCCCATCCAGATCAAAGAAGAAAATCGCATTGCTCAGGCTGGAAACAATATAATGCATCATGCGCTGCAGCAGAAATGCAGGTTTGTAGTACAGGGAAAAGTAAAAGATGATAAGACCGCAGACGGTATATCCGATCATGGACGTGTCCATCTGCCAATGACTGAAAATACTGACAAACTGCCAGATCGTTGTAAGAAGAATGGCTCCGAAAACGATAAGATATTTCTCCGCATAAAGCATGGGTGTGCGGAAAATTTTAACCACCAGTGCGATAAAAATAACAGCAAGATACACACTGGTCAGCAGCATATGAAGAACGTGTCCCGTTCCGGAAAGAAGCTCGAAATAGATTCCTCCGTCCGGAAGGACAATTCTTTCCGCCCGGTACGCATGTCCGAAGACAGGGTTCAGCGCGATCTGCACCACATCCACCGCTGTAATGCAAACCAGCATACGGTGCACGACCTCATGTTGCCCATGGAACTGACAGCCGTTCACGACAAAACGAATCAGATACAGGAACATCAGATCCGTTCCCGCCAGAAACAGAAAATAAGCGGTCTGCGCTTCTCCGATCGATTTGGCAAACAAAAGGAGCAGATTTCCCAGAATCGGAAATATCGTAACAACCAGGAGCCTTGCAACATCACGGCCAAGCGGCTTCCGGTTCCTGTGTGCCATTTTCGCTGCTGCAAGCAGAGCTGCGGCAGATAGAATCAATGTCAAAGCATACATGTCTCTCACGGGTGACTTCTCCACAGGTGCAGTGGCATGCCATTTTTTGCATGCCACTGTGTTCACATCAACATTATCTTAACACGATTCTTGTTAAAAATAATCAAAAGCAGTCGTCTTTTTCTCGAAAGTGCGAAATCGTTTATGACTGATCTTAAATCCGGATCATGCGGATATGCGTCTCTTTTTCATAATCCGTCGTTTCCCCGTCATCGCCATAGTACTCATACGGCCGGATCTCATCTCCGAAGGAATACAGCGCCGGATCGGCGAAATCGACCTCTTCCACACATTTTCCGCCCTTTGATACCGGAAGCAGATACCCTTCCCGCAGGAAAACGTGCACGGTCCCGATCGGCATTTCGACATAAGAAAAGCCCTTCTCAAAGATCTTTCCTTCTGTCAGCTTCCCTTCCTCAAAAACAAGCTCCTTCATCCGCTCCGGGAAATACACAACCCGTCCCGTTACATTCTGTGTGTAAACCGGTGCGACCATGATGTTCTCACCGACCAGAAGCTGGTCCTCCACCTGCCTTGCCAGAGCATCCTTTCCATATACAAAGGACAGCGGACTGAACATCATTGTGCCGGAAAGAGCAGCTTTCATATACTCGCTGTAGAGATAGGGAAGCAGCTGATATCTGGCTCCGATTACATTCACAAACCTGTCCTCGTGCGAGAAGCGATATGCCTCCTGCTGCCTGGTTCCTCTGGCAGAATGATTCCGGAAGAGCGGCGTAAATACGGCAAATTCCATCCAGCGAAGGAGCAGATCCTCCGTGACATCCGCACCGAAGCCGCCGGTATCTGCGCCGGTATACAGATATCCGCACATGTTCAGGGAAGGCATCATCTGCACATTCATCTTCAGATGAGACCACCAGGACAGATTGTCACCCTGCCAGATTCCTCCGTAGCGGTGCATTCCGATATAAGAAGCCCGGGAGAACAGAAGAATACGTTTCTCCGGAAGATATCGCTGAAACGCCTCTGACGCCGATCTCGTCATATAATACCCGAACAGGTTATGGACCCGATCATGACGATAACGTTTTCCCTTGTAATTATGATAGAAGGACGCATAGTCCTCCGGATTGTTGGCAATGGTGGAAACCAGCTCCGTCATCTCGAAAAAGCTGTTTACGTCGAGATTCATGGCCTTGCACTCGTCCAGCTTCTCAAACACCTTCTTCAGCCGCTTTTCGGAATAGAAAATAGCCGGCTCATTCATATCGTTCCAGAATCCGTCAATTCCCTTATCGATCAGAATCCGGTATTTGTTGCCAAACCATTCTCTTGCCTTATCATTCAGCATATCCGGGAAACAGCATCTTCCGGGCCACACGCCGACGATGAAATCCTCCCCGTTTTCATCCTTGCAGAAATAACCGTTCTCCTTGCCTTCCTCATAGATGTCATAGCCGTCTTCCTTCTTCACGCCGGCATCAATGATCGGGACCAGATGGATATTCTGCTCCTTCATCTCCTGTACAAGGCTCTCAAAATCCGCAAAGGTCTCCCGGTTGATCGTAAAATCCTTGTACCTCTCCATGTAATCAATATCAAGGTAAACGCTGTCCAACGGAATTCCTCTTGATCTGTGCTCTCTCACCACTTCGCGTACTTCATCCGCCGTAAAATAGCTCCAGCGGCTCTGCCCGTATCCAAGTGCCCATCTGGGCGCAATGTAGCTTCGTCCGATCAGCTCGCGAAACTCGCGGACAACCTCCTGATACGAGCTTCCCTCAATCAGGTAAATTTTATAGTTCTCATCCTCCGGAAGGATCACCAGCTGATCGGTATTCGTGTAGCCCACATCAAAGGTAATCTTTCCCGGAATGTCCACAAACACGCCGAAGGTATTGTCTGTGCCATCTCCCGCCATGATAAAGTTGTGCGCGCCGTAAAGTGAGTTTGTGTGCTCGCAGTGATTGGGATTGTCCGAGCAGTTGCTGACATAACGCCACCCTCTCTTGTTCATGCCGCGGACGTTTTCGCCGAGGCCATAGACAATCTCATCCGGCTGCAGCTCGTAATAAAAGGCATTTCCCTCCTTGCGAAGGAGCCCGTCACTCCAGCAGCTTTCCCCGATTTCTCTGACCACCGCATCGGTTTCAATCGGATCCCCAAATACATATTTACGAATCATGCTTCCCCTTTCTGACCGGTCCTTTATCCTGCCGATCAACAACCCCCGTTAAATATTCTGTGCCGGGGCACAAATCACAGTTCTATTCTAATGCATCAGCGCGAGGACGGACAAGAGCAGCATATGTACCGGATAAAAGGCATAGCAGGTGTACTGGAAGGCTTTGGAATGGCAACCCTGCCGGCCGTGATACAGCCAGATGGGAAGAAGGGCAAAAAGCGCCAGTCCCTGCTCCGGAAATTCCACCGCATGCCCGTTGACTGATATAGTCAGCAGTTCTCCTGCAAGCCCCTCGCAGTTAATCCAGTACAGACCGGCCAGCTGTCCAAGCTTCTGCCACCACACATCTCCGGGGAGCAGAACAAACAGAAATACCGTGAGTACACCGAAGCCGTAGTAATCCGTCATCCCAAGGATTCCCAGTACGTAGCAGACTGCTATGCAGAGAACCCAGACAGGGATTGCGGCAAGCTTATGACGAAGCTTTTTCTCCACCTTACGGGCCAGAAATACTCCGGAAAGTGCGATCAGAAAGGTCCACAGTACATTCTGATGGAAGGGATAAAAAGCAATTCCTCCGTACATGAGGTCAAACGGAACCTCTGAGATCAATGCAAAAACAAGCAGCCGCAGCAGATATCGCTTCGGGCTGTGCGTGCGCCTTGCTCCCTCCGCCAGAAGAAAAGCAAAAATCGGAAAGGCAATGCGCCCGATATGCGTCAGCATGGCACACTGCGGCAGAAGCGTCGCCCACAGGTGATCACACAGCATCAGAAGCATTGCAAGCACATGAAGCGACGCAGACGAAATATCCGGCAGACTCCGCCGGACAGAAGAATCTCTCATCTTGAATTTATCCTCCAACTTAATCTGTTATCCTGTCGACATTCACTATATCATGAATTCACAAATTTTCTGCAGTGATGAATTTAAGGAGATTTGAAGCAACAGCCTGGCAGGGGGGGTACCTTTGGATGCCTTTCGGCGTGGGGAATGTATCCTGATTTCAAGAAATTCCTCTCCAGGGATTATTTCGGCCGATTGGATTCATCCCCATCTTGCTCTTTTTCACCACAGGGATTATTTCCACCGGTCAAATGCATCCCTGCCTGGCTCTTTTGCTCCGCAGGGATTATTTTTAGCCAACCGGATGCATCTCTAGCTTGCTCTTTTGTGCCACAGGGATTATTTCGGTCGGCCGGATGCATCTCTAGCTTGCTCTTTT
>ERZ1026772.350-NODE-350-length-34955-cov-7.157364_pt1 | contig 34955 bp, 25 predicted proteins | sample MGYA00380124_ERZ1026772 | MGnify/ENA primary metagenome ERZ1026772 (study PRJEB33269, sample SAMEA4719760) | human gut metagenome | biome: human-associated habitat; feature: organic feature; material: feces | place: Cameroon | collected 2013-10 ...
ACTGGGAAAGGCGGACGATCTGGTCAATGTGGTTTTCGATGGCTTTCAGGGTTTCTTCCCGGAGCAGCTCCACATTTTTGGGAGCCACGAAGCAGCCCTTGGCGGCGATGGTGTAGATGAAGCCCTCTTTTTCCAGCTCGTCGTAGGCGCGCTTGGTGGTGATCACACTGATGCGTAAATCCTTGGCAAGATTCCGGATGGAGGGCAGGGCTTCATGCTCCTGAAGCTCGCCGCTGATGATCTGGGCTTTGATCTGGGAGTAGATCTGGTCGTAAATGGGAAGGCTACACTTGTTGTCGATCAATACGGTCACGTTGGCACCTCACTTCTGTTACAACTGTATATGTGCAGTATACACAGATATAACAGATTTGTCAAGTACTTGGGCAAAAAATATCCCAGCCTGAAAGGCTGGGATATCAGAATATTTACAGAACTTTCGAGAGGAAATCCTGCAAGCGGGGATTCTGGGGATTGCCGAAGAGCTGGGCAGGGGAGCCTTGCTCCAGGACTTTTCCGTCGTCCATGAACAGCACCCGGTTGCCCACCTCCCGGGCAAAGCCCATTTCGTGGGTGACGACCACCATGGTCATGCCGCTTTCCGCCAGCTCCTTCATGACGGCGAGAACCTCGCCCACCATTTCCGGGTCAAGGGCGGAGGTGGGCTCGTCGAAAAGCATGACCTTGGGGTTCATGGCCAGCGCCCGGACGATGGCAATTCTTTGCTTCTGGCCGCCGGAGAGCTGGTTGGGATAGGCGTCCGCCTTCTCCTCCAGACTGACCCGGCGCAGCAGCTGGGTGGCCTTGTCGTCTGCCTCCGCCTGGGTCATCAGGCCGGTGCGCACGGGGCCAAGGGTGATATTTTTCCGGATGGTCATGTTGGGGAAAAGGTTGAAGTGCTGGAACACCATGCCCATTTTCCGGCGAACCAGGTCGATATTGGTCTTGGGGTCGGTGATGACCTCGCCGTCAAAGGTGATGGTGCCGGATGTGGGTTCCTCCAGCAGGTTCAGACTGCGCAGGAACGTGGATTTTCCGGAGCCGGAGGGGCCAATGATGACCATTTTGTCCCCGGGGTAGATGTGTTCGGAGATGTCCTTGAGAACCAGATGGTCACCGAAGGATTTGCTCAGATGCTTAACGTCGATCACTTTGACGCAGCCTCCTTTCCAGTAAACTTTGCAGCCAGCTGAATACCATGACCAGCACCAGATAGATGCAGGCGATGCCGATGAGGGGGAACATCTGCTCGTAGGTGCGGCCGTAAATGGCCTGGGCGGCGTAGACCATTTCCTTGCCGCCGATGACGGTGATCAGGGAGGTGTCCTTCAGCAGCATGATGAACTCGTTGCCGAGGGCGGGGAGGATTGCCTTGAAGGCCTGGGGAATGACGATCAGACGCATGGTGTCAATGTAGCCGAGGCCAAGGCTCCGCCCCGCTTCGGCCTGACCGGGGTCAAGGGACATCAGGCCGCCCCGGATGATCTCGGAGACGTAAGCGCCGGAGTTGATGCCCAGGGTCAGGGCGCCCACCATGGTGTAATTCCGGGAGAAGGAGAAGATCACGAAGCCCATAATCAGCAGCTGCACCATCATGGGCGTGCCGCGGATGACGGTGACGTATACCTTGCAGATGCCGTTGAACAGACCGAGAATGGGATTTCTGTGTCCCGTCCGCTGCTGGTCGTGGGCGGTTCGGATCACGGCCACCAGAATGCCGAGAAGAATGCCCAGGGTCAGCGCCAGGGCCGTGACCAGCAGGGTGGTGCCGACGCCGTTTAAGTACTGCTTCCATCGGTTGCCGTCAATAAACGCCTGGTAGAATTTGACGTAGAATTCCTGCCAGAAGGATGCGGTGCCGTCCCGCATCAGGGGTTTCCAAAGTTCGTAAAGTTCCACAGCTTCACCTTCTCATTAAAATGTGTGCTATACGCAGAAAATCGGCCTCCCCCCGGGAAGGGCGGTTTTCCGAATACAACGAAACGTCGCCAAGGGCGGCCTGAGCCGCCCTTGGCTAAGCAGGTTACATTATTCGGCGGTGATGTACTTGTCGACGATGGCCTGAACGGTGCCGTCGGCAGTCAGCTCGGCCAGCGCCTGGTTGATGGCGTCAAGCAGGGCGGTGTTGTCCTTGTTCACGCCGATGGCGTAGTTCTCGGTGACGTACTCGGTGTCCAGAATGGTCAGACCGGCGTTGGCGGCCACAAAGGCTTCGGCGGGAGCGGAGTCGATGACCACGCAGTCAACCTGACCGTTCAGCAGAGCCTGTACGGCGGAAGCGCCGTTGTCATAGGCGGTGACATGATCGTCGCCGTAATCACCGGAGGTGTAAATGTAGCCGGTGGTGCCGCGCTGGGTGCCGATCATCTTCTCGCCCAGGTTGTCCAGGGTCACGTCGGAGCCTTCCTTGACGATGACCACCTGCACGCCGGTGGCGTAGCTGTCGGAGAAGTTCATGATCAGCTGCCGATCCTCGGTGACGGTGACACCGGCCATAACGATGTCGGACTTGTTCTGCTGCACAGCCAGCAGAGCGGCGTCGAAGTCCATATCGTCCACGACCAGCTCCAGACCCAGCTTCCCGGCGATGGCGCCGGCGACCTCAACGTCAATGCCCTCGAAGCTGCCGTCGTCGGCAACCATCTCATAGGGAGGGAAGGCGGCGTTGGTGGACATGATCAGCTTGCCGGCCTCGACGGTCTTCAGCTCGGAAGCGGCGGTCGCGGCGGCTGTGGTCTCAGCGGCCGTGGCCTCGGTGGTGGCAGGTGCCTCGGTGGCGGCGGTGGTGGTCTTGGCGGTGTTGCTGCTGCCGCAGCCGGCGAACATGGACATGACCATCAGAACGGTCAGCGCAAGTGCGAATACCTTTTTCATAGTTTTTACTCTCCTTTTCATTTTTGGCCTCCCGAAGGGGGGAGGGAATTTATGCCTGCATTATAGCGCGTATGTTATTCATCGTCAATTGGGTGAATATACAACAATGAAAGAAAAATCAGGCTGTATATAATGAAAATACTACAAAAATGCGCAAATTTGACCTGTATATGTGAATATTCAGGGGATTCATCCTAAATTATTCCAACGGAATATTGCATATTATTCATTGCGAGTGAATATACAGCCGAGAACCGCCGGTTGACGGGACTGCCGGTATCTGGTATAATTCACGCAAATACCGCGACCGGGAGGATGCCTTATGAAAACCACCGTCAGAGAACTGGACTACGATAAAGTCATGGCGCTGCCCCAGTATCCCCATCTGCATCCCGTTAAGCCCGGCATCTTCTGGCGCACCCTCATCCGGGGACTCTCCGCCCTAGGACTGGCCGGAACCCGGTTCCGTTACACCAGCGAGGGCATGGAGAAGGTAGGCAGGAACGAGCCCTGCCTGATCCTCATGAACCACTCTTGCTTCCTGGATTTGCAGATCGCAAGCACCATCCTGTACCCCAGACCCTACAATATTATTTGCACCTCCGACGGCTTCGTGGGTCTGGGCGGTCTGATGGCCTGGGCGATGCGCACCATCGGCTGCGTACCCACCCGGAAATTCGTCACCGACCTGACCCTGGTGCAGGATATGGTCTACTGCCTGAAGGATTTGAAAACCAGCGTTCTCATGTACCCGGAGGCCAGCTATTCCTTCGACGGCACCTGCACGGCGCTGCCCCGGAAAATGGGCGTGCTGCTGAAAAAGCTGGACGTCCCGGTGGTGATGATCGAGACCTTCGGCGCCTTCAGCCGCAACCCGCTGTACAACGAATTGCAGGTGCGCAAAAGCGTCCCCGTTTCGGCGAAGGTGCGGCTGCTCTACAGCCGGGAGGACTTGAAGGAGAAATCCGTCAGGGAGCTGTCCGACGGGCTGGACGCGGCCTTTTCCTTTGACCAGTTCCGCTGGCAGAAGGAAAACGGCATAAAGATCACCGACGGCTTCCGGGCGGACGGGCTGGAGCGCATCCTATATAAATGTCCCCATTGCGGCGTGGAGGGGGAGCTGACGGGCAAGGGCACCGGCCTGACCTGCCGCCATTGCGGCAGGCACTGGGAGCTGACCCCCATCGGCGACCTGGCGGCGTCGGAGGGGGAGACGGAGTTTGCCCACATCCCCGACTGGTATCGCTGGGAGCGGGAGCAGGTGCGCCGGGAGCTTGAGGACGGAACCTACAGGCTGGACATCGACGTGGACATCGCCATGATGGTGGATTTCAAGGCCATTTACAAAGTAGGGCAGGGGCGCCTGACCCACGACCGTGAGGGCTTCACCCTCACAGGCTGCGACGGCCGTCTCCGCTACACCCAGAAGCCCACGGCCTCCTACGGCCTGTACGCCGACTACTACTGGTACGAGACCGCGGACACCATCTGCATCGGCGACAACCGGTGCCTGTATTACTGCTTCCCAAAGAAGGGCTGCCCGGTGGCGAAGACCCGCCTGGCGGCGGAGGAACTGTACAAGCTGTGCAAAGCCGGAGTATTGGCAAAATGACGGCGGGATAGGCGGATTTCTTCGGTAAAAACTGGTGGTTTTGGCTGAAAAGGTCATGGCATTGACCGGCTGAATTTGTTCGATTATGCCAAATGCACAAAACCGACCAAACCGGTGGCAAATTGTTGTGAATTTTAATGAAATGTTAAAAAACATTTGACATTCACACGCGGACAGTGCATAATAAAAGGGTGCAATCAGTCGGAATTCTATAGTAAGACCGACGCATTGGCGGTACCGCCAATTTTCTTTTCCCATCCGGGAAAAGAATGTGTGCTGTAAGGCCATTGCCCTGCCGGACGGTGGGGCAGTTGTCATAAAAAATAAGAAAAGGAGGATTTTTTCAAAATGAAAAAGTTCAACAAGATCGTGAGTCTGCTGCTGGCTCTGGTCATGGTTCTGAGTCTGGCTGCCTGCGGCGGCAAGACCACCACCCCCAGCACCACTGCGCCTGTTGCCGCGACCGAGGCAACTGCGGCTGCTGAGTACGTAGACCCCTATGCCGACATCCGCGATGACTACGACGCTCTGTCCGAAGCCATCTACAATGATGTGCTGGGCGACTTCATCGCGGCCTACGACGCCGGCAAGGCGGTCACCGACAATGTCTCCGAGCGTTATGCTCTGATGGCCATTGCCGAGGCCAAGCTGCTGGAGTCCGCCACTCTGATGCCCCTGACCGCAAAAGGCGGCAACTACGCCATCTCCCGTGTGGCTCCCTACAGCTACTCCAGTGTTCTGTGGGGCAATGACGCCCAGCGTTATCACAACGCCATCGTCACCACCGAGCCCATCAAGACCGCTGACCGTGACGAGCTGAAGGCTCTGTGGGCCGAGCTGAAGGGCACCGGCACCTACGCTGCCGAGGCTACCAAGCTGCTGGAGAGCAAGGGCTACACCATTAAGGACACCTACGCTCCCGGCGGCAAGTTTTCCTCCGATCCCAAGACCTGGGACATTCTGGCTACCTCCCGTGCCGCTGACGCCGAGGCCATTGTCAACACCTACGACGGCCTGGTCGAGTACGACTGTGAGAACGTCATGCAGCCCGCTCTGGCTGAGAGCTGGGAAGTTTCCGACGACGGCCTGACCTACACCTTCCACCTGCGTCAGGGCGCGAAGTGGGTCGACTCTCAGGGCCGTGAGGTCGGCGAAGTGAAGGCTGACGACTTTGTTGCCGGTATGCAGCACATGATGGACGTCATGGGCGGCCTGGAGTACCTGATCGAGGGCATCATTGTCAATGCCAGCGAATACATCTCCGGCGACGTCACCGACTTCTCTGAGGTCGGCGTCAAGGCCGTTGACGACTACACCGTCGAGTACACCCTCTGCCAGCCCACCTCCTTCTTCATGACCATGCTGGGCTACAATGTGTTTGCTCCTATGAGCCGCAGCTACTACGAGTCCAAGGGCGGCAAGTTCGGTGCCGACTTCGACAACTCCGCTGCTTCCTACACCTACGGCAAGACCCCCAGTGACATCGCTTACTGCGGTCCTTACCTGGTGTCCAACTTCACCTCCGAGAACACCATCGTGTTCACCGCGAACCCCGCTTACTGGAACAAGGACAACATCACCATCAAGACCCTGACTTGGCTGTACAACGACGGCCAGGACGCTCTGAAGGCCTACAACGACACCATGTCCGGTGTTCTGGACGGCGCCGGCCTGAACGCCTCCGCTGCCGAGCAGGCCAAGACCGACGGCGTGTTTGACACCCTGGCTTACGTTTCCGCCACCGACGCGACTTCCTTCAGCGCGTTCCTGAACGTCAACCGTGCCGCTACCTCCAACGTCAATGACGGCTCCGTCGTCTCTCCCAAAGATGGCGACGAGGAGGCTATGACCCGTACCAACGCTGCCTTCCTGAACGTGCACTTCCGCCGCGCCATCATGTTCGCGCTGGATCGTGCTACCTACAACGCTCAGACCGTTGGTGAAGATCTGAAGTACGCTTCCATGATCAACACCTACACCCCCGGCAACTTCGTCTCTCTGGAAGAGGACACCACCGTTGACATCAACGGCACTGCCACCACCTTCCCCGCCGGCACCTACTACGGCGCCATCGTGCAGGCTCAGATCGACGCTGACGGCCTGACCATCAAGGTGTGGGATCCCGAGGCCGAAGGCGGCGCTGGTTCCTCCACTCAGTTCGACGGCTGGTACAACCCCGATGAGGCCGCTGCCGAGCTGGCCACCGCTGTGGAAGAGCTGGCTGCTGAGGGCGTCGAGGTTTCCGCTGAGAACCCCATCTACATGGATATCCCCTACTTCTCCGGTTCCGAAGCTTACGGCAACCGCGCCAATGCCCTGAAGAAGTCCATTGAGACTGTCCTGGGCGGCGCCGTGATCGTCAACCTGGTTGAGTGCGTTGATTCCAACGCCTGGTACTACGCCGGCTACTACACCGACTTCGGTTATGAAGCCAACTACGACTTCTACGATGTCTCCGGCTGGGGCCCCGACTACGGCGATCCTCAGACCTATCTGGATACTTTCCTGCCCGATTACTCCGGCTACATGGTCAAGTGCATCGGTCTGTTCTAAGAGCCTGATTGGCCGATTTCGGTAATTCAAAACACGGTGGAGGATGGACTTCGCGTCCATCCTCCATCGGTGTATCCAATGACACCGAAGAAAAGCATGCATAGAGCGCTGCCCTCAGCGTTCCGCACTGCAATTTGGGAGGCTTTCGACTGCTTTCGAGGCTTTCCGGGCGCGAATCCGCTGAGGGCAGCGCTTTACCGTGAGCGCTGATACTCGTTTTATCCGGCTGCTGAAATAGCAGCCGGCGGCGCAGCCGCAAAAAACGCAAGTCCATACATTTCTCGCCGCTGCCGGCGGCCTGCGAAGGATTCGCAGGATAAAATGGTGTTCACCATTTTATCGGGAAATGGTACGAACGGCAGGCAACTGCCCTTCTATCACCGAATGAGATGAGAGATGTTCTATGACGAGATATTTGATTAACCGAATCCTTCGGGGTATTTTCTCGATGGTAATCGTGGTCGGCATCGTCATGGTGATGGTCTACTCCGCACTGGACCGGAACCTGATTTTTGCCGCCGACTCCATGTATACCCGCGTGAAGTCCAACGCCAAGGAAGCATACATGATGCAGCAGTGGGAACGCTATGGCTATGTGGATTACGTTCCCTACTCGGACTATATGCGCCAGCTTGTCCGTGATGACGAGATCACCCAGGAGCAGTACAGCGCTGCCATCACCTTTGGCAACAAGGCGAGCCAGGACAGCGACGAGGCCGCGGAGTTTATCCGGCGCTTCACCGAGGAATACGAATCCAAGGGCTACAAGGTCGTCCGTCTGGACGGCAAAATGAAAGGCAAGACCAAGAAATATCAGGACGGCGGCGAGCCGCGCCTGTACGCCTACAGGAACATTCCCGTTCTCATGCGTCTTGTCAACTACTTCAAAGACCTGATCACCGTCGATAACATCCACTATGTGGAGGATGAGATCGAGGATCGGGGCATTACCTTCACCCTCCATGACCCGGTTTACGGCGGCGAAAAGTTCTCGCCGGCGGTGATGGGTACGGGTACGCAGTATAAGTACCTGTTCTATTTTGATGATTCCTTCCCCTTCATTCACCAGAACCTGGTGAAGATCAACCTGGGTCTTTCCTACTCCATCCGCCAGGGTATTGACGTGTTCCAGACCATGACGGAATCCCAGGGCTCCTATGCCTATTCCACCGTGACCTATCCCACCGGGTCGGTTTCCGAGTCGGCCGACGACCTGCACTCGGCTTCCTATATCTCCGGCTCGCTTGCCGGCGGCGGCCCCGTGGTCAAGGCCAGCTTTGTGGATGATTACACCAACATTTCCACAAATAAGAACGGCATGTCCAAAATCGGCTACTCCTTCACCATCGGCATCATCGCCGTGTTCCTGTCCTATTTGATCGGTGTGCCGGTTGGCATTATCATGGCGCTGCGGAAGGATAAGCTGCTGGATCACATCGGCACGTTCTATATTGTGTTTATTACCGCGGTTCCTTCCCTTGCCTATATTTTCCTGTTCAAGTCTCTGGGCGGCAGATTCGGATTGCCCACGACCTTTGATATGGAGAATCCCACCTGGCTTATGTATGTGCTGCCCATCATCTCCCTGTCCCTGCCCTCCATCGCCAACCTGATGAAGTGGCTGCGGCGGTATATGATCGATCAGATGAACTCCGATTACGTCAAGTTCGCCCGGAGCGGCGGCCTGTCCGAAGGGGAAATTTTCCGGAAGCACATTCTGAAAAACGCCATCATTCCCATTGTCCATGACATCCCCGCCAGCATCCTGTTCGCCCTCACCGGTGCGATCATCACCGAGCGGGTGTACGTGGTTCCCGGCGTCGGCAACATGCTGACCCGCGCCATCAACGCCTACGATAACGGCGTGATCGTCGGTATGGTTCTTTTCTATGCCGTGCTGACCGTGACCTCCGTCATCCTGGGCGACGTGCTGATGTCCGTTCTGGACCCCAGAATTTCCTTTACGGCAAAAGCGAGGTAACCGACTATGAACGAGAAAAAAATCGATTTAAGCGATCTGAATATGACGGACGAGGAGCTGTTTGCCCCTGTCAACCACGACGAGCTGGAATCCGAACGAATCACCGCCCCCCGGTATTCCTATTGGCATTCCGTGTTCCGCGTGTTTTTTAAGAAGAAGATCAACATTGTGCTGCTGCTGATTCTGGCAGTGCTGCTGCTGTTCACCTATGTGTACCCCGTGATCATCCACTATGACGCGGCGGTGGATCCCTATATCAACCTGATGGACTCCACGGCCAAGCACTTAGGCCCCAAGGCCGCCATGGCGAAGTTCGGCAACAACATCCACTGGATCTTCGGCAGCGGCTCCGCCGGTCAGTCCACCTTTGACGCCGTGTGGTACGGCTCCAGCATTTCCGTTTCTCTGGCACTGGTTTGCGCCCTCATCAACATGACCGTGGGCGTTGTGATCGGCGCCGTCTGGGGCTTCAGCAAGAAAGTGGACCTATTCATGACGGAGGTTTACAACGTCATTGCCAACATCCCCAGCATTCTGCTGATTTCCGTCATCGTGCTGATCATGTCCGCCTCCTTCTGGACGATGGTCTTCGCCTTGACCATCACCGGCTGGATCGGAATCGCCTACTTTATCCGCACCCAGGTCATCATCATCCGCGACCGGGAGTACAACCTGGCTTCCCGGTGCCTGGGTACACCCATCACCCGCATCGCGTCGAAGAATATTCTGCCCTTCATGACCTCCGTCATTGTGACCCTGGCCGCGGCGGAAATCCCCTCCTATACTTCCTACGAGGTGTTCCTGAGCTACATCGGCATGGGTCTTAAGGACATGTCCCTGGGCAAGCTGATCGAGGCTTCCCAGAATGCCATGCAGACCCCCGGCTGGGAGATCGAATTCTGGACGCCTGTGGCCGTCGCCTCCATCATCACCGTTGTGCTGTATGTGGTTGGTCAGAATCTGGGCGACGCTTCCGACCCCAGAACCCATATGTAAGAGGTGGCGCGAATGGATAATCAAAAAGTATTGCTGTCCGTTGAGAACCTGCACGTGAATTTCCGGGTTCGCGGAAGAACCCTGTCTGCCATTCGGGGCATCTCTCTGGACTTCTATGAGAATGAATCCATCGCCATCGTGGGCGAGTCCGGCTCCGGCAAGTCCGTGTTTACCAAGACCTTTGCCGGTATGCTGGATACCAACGGCTATATCAGCGAGGGCTCCATCATCTTCAACGACGACGAGCTTTCGGACACGAAGGTTTCCCTGGACGCCCAGGCCAAGCGGCTGATTGCCAGCACCTGGGAGAAGCTGAACAAATACGCCCAGCTGGAGTCCGGCGCGCAGACTTACCGCGCCATGCGGGAGCTTGAGCAGGAGAAAAAGTCCAGAGAAGGCCTGAGCGAGGAGGAAAATCAGAACATTTCCGCCAAAATCGACGACCTGACCTTCCGCCGCACCGAGCTGTACAACCACAAGCTGACCATCGACCCCAAGAAGGAGCGGGAGCGCCATAAGGAGGTTTCCGCCGAAATCGACGCGCTGGATGCCGAGATCAAGGCGCTGCAAAAGGAACACGCCGCCGTGGCCGCTGCCCACAAGCAGGCGGCGAGGAACGACACCGCGTACCGCAGGCACTTCGACGAGCGGATGGGAGAACTGAAGGCGGAGTATGCCAAGCAGATTTCCACCCCCATTTCCGAGGATACCAAGGCGCGCAACGAGATCATCGCCAAGGAAATTTACCTGTCCGTCGGCCGCTATCCCACGTTCAAGCGCCTGAGGCTCATCGGTAAGCTGCTCAGCAGCTTCAAGGACGCCATGTCCGTGGGCAAGGATCTGAGCAGCGACGAGGTGCGCAATTCCGTGTTCGACGAGGTGGTCTTCCGGGTCAAATACCTGGACGAGACCGAGGATATGCTCCACGGCACCTGCGTCATCAACCTGGCCAAGATCCGGTATTCCAAGGACTGGACGAAGATTCGCGGCGGCAAGATCGCAACCGTGTTCCAGGATCCCATGACCTCTCTGAACCCCATCATCACCATCGGCAAGCAGATCACCTCCGTTATCCTCAAGCACCAGAACTGTTCTGAGCTGGAGGCAAGAGAGCGCGCCTTGGTGCTGATGAAGAAGGTGGGCATTCCCAATGCGGAGGCCCGGTTCGACGATTACCCCTTCCAGTATTCCGGCGGCATGCGCCAGCGTATCGTTATCGCCATCGCCCTGTCCTGCCAGCCGAAAATTCTGATCTGTGACGAGCCGACCACCGCTCTGGACGTGACCATTCAGGCGCAGATTTTGAAGCTGATCAAGGATTTGCAGAAGGAATTCGGCTACACCATCGTCTTCATCACCCATGACCTGGGCGTTGTGGCCAATGTGGCCGACCGGGTCGCGGTGCTTTACGGCGGTCAGGTGGTGGAGCTGGGTACCTGTGAGGAAGTGTTCTACGATCCCAGACACCCCTATACCTGGGCGCTTCTGTCCTCCTTGCCTCAGCTGGCACAGCGGAACACCAAGCTGTATTCCATCACCGGCACGCCCCCGTCTCTGTACAATAAGATCGTGGGCGACGCCTTTGCCCCCCGGAATCCCTACTGCCTGGAGATCGACACGCTGCGTGAGCCGCCCATGTTCCAGGTCTCCGAGACCCACTTTGCCAAAACCTGGCTGCTGGATCCCAGAGCACCGAAGGTGGAAAAGCCCGAAACCATCCAAAATATCCACGAGAAGCTTGTGGAAGCATTCAACATTTAAGGAGGATTCGCTGTGTCTAAAGAAAAAGAAACCGTGCGTGTTTCTCATCTGCCGGAACACGGTCCTCTGGATGAGAATGGCAGAGAGATTCTGCTGAGTCTGAAAAATGTAGACATCACATTCGGCAAGGGCGACGATGCCGTGAGGGCTGTCAAGAATGCCAGCTTCGATATTTACAAGGGCGAGACCTTCTCCCTGGTCGGCGAGTCCGGCTCCGGCAAGACCACCATCGGCCGGGCGATCATTCGGGTCAATCCCTGCGCCGCAGGCGAAATCCAGTATAAGGGCGTCCGCATTTCCGGCAAGACGCCCAAGAGCCTTGACCGGGAGGTCATCCGGAACATCCAGATGGTTTTCCAGGATCCCGCGGCGTCCCTGAACGAGCGCGCCACCGTGGACTACATCGTGTCCGAGGGCCTGTATAACTTCCATCTGTTTGAGAACGAGGAAGACCGGGTTCGCAAGGTGGAAAACATCATCAGCGAAGTGGGACTGCTGCCGGAGCATCTGACCCGGTATCCCCACGAGTTCTCCGGCGGCCAGCGGCAGCGTATCGGCCTTGCCAGAGCCATGGTCATGGAGCCGGAGCTGGTCGTCGCCGACGAGCCCATTTCCGCGCTGGACGTTTCCATCCGCGCCCAGGTGCTGAACCTGCTGAAAAAGTTCCAGAAGGAGCGGGACATCACCTATCTGTTCATCGCTCACGACCTGTCCATCGTGCGGTTCATTTCCGACCGGATCGGCGTTATTTACAAGGGCGACATCGTGGAGATCGCGGAGGCGGAGGAGCTGTTTGATTTCCCCCTCCATCCCTATACCCGCAGCCTGATTTCTGCCATCCCCATTCCCGACCCCATTCTGGAAAAGAATAAGGTTCTCTTTACCTACGATCCTTCCGTCCACGACTACAGCGAGGACAAGCCCGAGCTGGTGGATATCGGCAATAACCACTTTGTCTACGGCAACAAAAAGGAGATCGAGGAGTATAAGGCCATCCGCGCCAAGGGCGAGAAGGTCAAGTCCATCACCATTCTGGATCCCGACGCCCCCAGACCGGAGCAGACCGAACAGAAGGTGGACGAGAAGGGCAGCGATGCCTTCCTGGAGACCCCGCTGCACGACACCGGCAGCAAGTGGTATTCCATTCTGTCCTTCTTCCTGCCCATTCTCGGCCTGATTGCCGCAGGCGTATTCCGGCATTTCCATCACATCCGCAACTACAAGGCATGTAAAAAAGGCGCGATTGCCGGCCTGATCACGCTGGCCGTGATCATCCTGTTCTTTGCTTTGATGCTGGTGTTTGCATTGCTATAGTCAAGTCTTGACGCGGAGCGGCGTTGTGCCGCTCCGCGCATTCTTTCCAAGGAGTGGGAATCACCATGAAGAAAAACGGTAAGGACAGCCGCCCCGGCTTGCCGCCCATCCGGAAAATCGAAGTATCCGAGGAACAAAAGGGGCTGCGAATCGCCTTGGCGGCGGTCTTTCTTGCCATCGGCGCGGTGGCAATCATCATAGGGCTGGTTTCTCTGCTGAACACGGAGCCGGGCTGGCAGGAGGTGGAGATCAGCGCCAACAGTGCCAACTGCGCCGGGGAGTTCGTGCTGGTGTACGATTTTTCCGACGCGGGGTCTTCGGCGTCGGCGGTGAACAAGCGGCTGACGAGCCTGTACTCCCAGGCGGCGGAGAACGCCTACCGGATGTTCAGCCCCGATGTCCGGGAGGACGGACTGGCAAATGTGGGGTATCTCAACGGGCATGTGAATGAGATCGTAACCGTTGACCCGGCACTTTATAAGGCGCTGACACTTCTGACCCAATATGATTGCCGCTATGCCTATCTCGCCCCGGCCTATGCCGAATACGACCGGGTGTTTTCGGCGGAGAGTGATGCGGAAGCCGCGCGGTATGACCCTGCGGGGGACCCGGAGCTGGCGGAATATCTTGCCGAAATTGCCGCCTTCGCCGGAAATCCGGAGATGGTGAATCTGGAAACCCTGGGGGATAACCGGGTGCGGCTGACGGTTTCGCCGGAATATCTGAAATTCGTGGAGGAAAACGAAATCGAGACGCTGCTGGATTTTGGCTGGATGAAAAACGCCTTTATCGCGGACTATCTGGCGGATACGCTGGAAGCGGAGGGCTTTACCAGCGGCTACCTCAGTAGCTACGACGGCTTCACCCGAAACCTTGACCGGCGGGGAAACGAGTATGCGTTTAACCTGTTTGACCGGCAGGGGAGCGACGTGAATTTACCTGCAAAAATGCGGTACACTGCCCCCTTAAGCATCGTGTTCCTGCGGGATTACCCCATGGGCGAGCAGGACAAATGGCATTATTACGCCTTTGCCTCCGGGAAAATTGTCACGACGTTCCTGGACACCGCCGACGGCCTGAGCAAGAGTGCCTGTCCCAACCTGGTTTCCTACTCCGGAAGCCTTGGCTGCGGGGAGATTCTGATGCAGACAGCGCCGGTGTTCATCGCCGACGAGCTTGACACCCGGACGCTGGACGCGCTGAAGGGAAAGCAGCTGTATTCCGTTTGGAGTGAGGACGGAGAGCTGCAATGGAACGACCCGGAATTGATACTAGATTTTAATAAAACGGTTTAAAAACCGTTTTATTAGACCGCTGTTTCAGCGGTCTGCGGCGTAGCCGCTAAAATCGTAGTCCATACATTTCTCGCCGCCACCGGCGGCCTGCGAAGGATTCGCAGGATAAAATGGTGTTAACCATTTTATCGAGAAATAGTATGAAAATCGATTTTACGGATAAAGCAGGTTCATAGACCCCCAAACTAGACATGAAAAATCCCCGACTTTGGTTGACCAGACCAAGTCGGGGTTTTTCAGAGAAAAAGAGAGGTAAGAAAATGAAAAAGAAAATTATCATTGAGTACGCTTTCATTATATCCGGGGGCTATTAAAAAAATAAGTGGGCAAATATTAAATAAGTATTAAGCACGTAAAAATAAGGGCGGCGGTTTTGTGCAAAATGCTAAATGTGAATTTTTTGTAGCTTGTGGGCTGCAACCCTTGACATTTTTTCAATTTGGGGTATAGTAAAGACAAATGAATTAGCACTCACATCGATAGAGTGCTAAAGCGAAAGGAAGGTAAAGTAGATGAACTTCAACAACTATACCCAGAAATCGATTGAAGCCGTCCAGAGCGCGCAGCAGCTGGCGGTGCAGAATTCTCATCAGCAGATGGAGCAGGTGCATCTGCTTCTGGCACTGTTGCAGCAGGAGGGCGGTCTGATCCCCCAGCTGCTGAAAAAGATGGACGTTACGGTGGAAAGTCTGGAAGCGGCGGCGGAAGCCGAGCTGCGGAAGATTCCCGGCGTGCGGACAAGTCAGGCAATGGACAGCTTTTATGTCAGCGCCGACGTGCAGGCCGCATTCAATGCGGCGGAGCAGCAGGCGCAGACCATGAAGGATGAATATGTGTCCGTGGAGCATCTGTTCCTGGGGTTGCTGGAAGCCGCCCGAGGCGGTGTGAAGGAGCTGTTCAAGACCTATCAGATTACAAAGGAACGTGTTCTGAAGGCATTGCAGGAAGTCCGGGGCAATCAGCGTGTCACCACCGACAACCCGGAGGGAACCTACGACGCGCTGGAAAAGTACGGCACCGATCTGGTCAAGCGGGCAAGAGAGCAGAAAATGGACCCGGTGATCGGCCGGGATGAGGAAATCCGGAACGTTATCCGCATTCTGTCCCGGAAGACGAAGAATAACCCTGTTCTCATCGGTGAACCCGGCGTGGGCAAAACCGCCATTGCCGAGGGACTTGCCCAGCGAATCGTGAAGAAGGATGTCCCCAAACAGCTGCAGGACAAGACCATTTTCTCTCTGGACATGGGCGCGTTGATCGCGGGCGCCAAGTACCGGGGCGAATTTGAGGAACGGCTGAAAGCCGTGCTGAACGAGGTGAAGAAGTCCGAGGGCAAGATCATCCTGTTCATCGATGAGCTGCACACCATTGTGGGCGCGGGTAAAACCGAGGGCAGCATGGATGCGGGCAACCTGCTGAAGCCCATGCTGGCGCGGGGCGAGCTGCACTGTATCGGCGCAACGACGCTGGACGAGTATCGCCAATATATTGAAAAGGACGCCGCGCTGGAACGCCGGTTCCAGCCGGTGCAGGTGGATGAGCCCACGGTGGAGGACACCATTGCCATTCTCCGTGGCCTGAAGGAACGCTATGAGGTGTTCCACGGCGTGAAGATCGCGGACTCCGCCATCATCGCCGCCGCGACCCTGTCCCACCGGTATATCACCGACCGGTTCCTGCCCGACAAGGCCATCGATCTGATCGATGAAGCCTGCGCCCAGATCCGGACGGAGATGGACTCCATGCCCACGGAGCTGGACGCGGTGTCCCGGAAGATCATCCAGATGGAGATCGAAGAGGCTGCTCTGAAAAAGGAGGAGGACGAGCTGTCCAAGGCGCGTCTTGCCGAGCTGCAAAAGGAGCTGGCGGAGGAACGGGATTCCTTCAACGCCGTGAAGGCGCAGTGGGAGAACGAGAAGAACGCCATCGGCCGGGTGCAGCAGCTGCGGGAGAAGATCGAGGACTTGAATCGTCAGATCGAGGCCGCCGAGCAGAGCTATGACCTGGAAAAGGCGGCAGAGCTGAAATATGGCCGTCTGCCGGAAGCCAAGAAGCAGCTGGAAGAGGAAGAGCGCCGCGCCCAGTCCGCAAAGGACAGTAATATCCTCCGGGACAGAGTCACCGACGAGGAAATCGCCAAGATCGTGGAGCGCTGGACAGGAATCCCCGTTTCCCGGCTGGTGCAGGGAGAGCGGGAGAAGCTGCTGACCCTGGACGAGACCCTCCACAAGCGGGTGGTCGGCCAGGACGAAGCGGTTCAGGCCGTCACGGAAGCCATTCAGCGCAGCCGCGCGGGCATTCAGGACCCCAACCGTCCCATCGGCTCGTTTCTGTTCCTGGGCCCCACGGGCGTGGGCAAGACCGAGCTTGCCAAGGCACTGGCACAGGCGCTGTTTGACGACGAGAACAACATGGTGCGTATCGACATGTCCGAATACATGGAGAAATACTCCGTGTCCCGTCTCATCGGCGCGCCTCCCGGATACGTGGGCTATGAAGAAGGCGGCCAGCTGACCGAAGCGGTGCGCCGGAAACCCTATTCCGTCGTCCTGTTCGACGAGGTGGAAAAGGCGCACCCCGACGTGTTCAACGTGCTTTTGCAGGTGCTGGACGACGGCCGGATCACCGATTCTCAGGGCAGAACAGTGGACTTCAAGAATACCATTCTGATTCTGACCTCCAACCTCGGCTCTGAGTATATCCTGAACGGCATCAACGCCGACGGTACCATTGAGGAAAGCGCCAAGGAACAGGTTCGCGCACTGCTGCGCCGCACCTTCCGGCCGGAGTTCCTCAACCGTCTGGACGAGATCGTGTTCTACAAACCCCTGACCAAGGAGAACGTGACCAAGATCATCGACCTGCAGATCGCCAAGCTCAACGACCGTCTGGCAGACCAGCAGATTCGCTGCGAGCTGACGCCGGAAGCCAAGGCTGCCATTGTGGACGCGGCCTATGACCCGCAATACGGCGCCCGTCCCCTGCGCCGGTATGTCCAGCATACGGTGGAGACCATGCTCAGCAAGCGCCTGCTTCGGGGCGACGTTACCCCGGGTCAGACCGTCACCGTGGACGCCGAAAACGGCGAACTGGTGATGAAGTAATCGCCCAAAATGAAGAGCGCCCTGTCCGCTGAAAAGCGGACAGGGCGTTTTGCGTCTATTCCAGTTCCGTTCGGAGTGTAAAGGTTTCCGGCAGGTGGAAAATTTCCTTTTTCAGGAACAGGGGATAGAAATATTCCTGTTCCAGCCGGTCAAAGGGCAGCCACTCAAATTCATGGGTGTGGTGCCGCTCCAACAGGGTGAACTTCTCGCCTTTGGACAGCAAATCTGTATGGGAAACGTCCATCAGGAAGTACAGGCACAGCTCGTGGTAGTGAAGGCCGTCTATGTCCTCCGTGAAAAATGCCTGATTCAGCCATAGTGGACGGATGATTTCCGGGGTGATCTCCAGTTCCTCCTGAACCTCCCGCACCACGGCGGCTTCTGCCGTTTCCCCCATCTGCACCCTCCCGCCGGGGAGGTAATAATAGGGGGAGCGCTCGTCGTGCATGGCAAGAAGTTTGCCCTCCGAAAGGATGACGGCGCAGACACGGTAATTGAACTTTTCCTTGCCGGAGACAAAAGAAAGGTCTATGCCGCTCATACGTACTGCTGAGTGTTCACATCCACCACGCCCCGGGTCGTCAGGCGCAGAGTGGGGATGACGGGCAGGCTCATGAAGGACAGCGTCATGAAGGGGTCAATGTCCGTGCCGACGCCCAGATTGTGGGCGGCTTTCTTGGCGTCCTCCAGAAGGGTGTTGACCTCCCGCAGGGGCTTGCCGCTGATGATGCCGGCGATTTCCAGAGGAAGCTCGGCCAGCACCTGACCGTTCTTCACGACCACGATGCCGCCTCGGTTCCGGGCAATCCGGTTGACGGCGAAGGCCATGTCCTCGTCGCTGGTGCCGACGCAGATGATGTTGTGGCTGTCATGGGCGACGGAGGTGGCCACCGCGCCGGATTTCAGACCGTAGCCCTTGAGGTAGCCGATGCCGATGTGGCGGGTATTTTTATGCCGCTCTACAACGGCCATTTTCAGAATGTCCTTGGATACGTCCACACCGGCGGCGTAGCCCGCGTCCTGGGTGATGATCTGCCCCGGCACCATGCCGATGACGCCCCGCAGACGGGTGTTGGCAAAGTCCGCAGGAGAAAGCACCGGCAGATGGAAGGTGTCGTGGGCGCGTTTGTTCAGATGCTCCGGAATCTCGGGCAGGGGGAAGTCCTCTACGATGCCGTCGTGGTAGACCCGCTTGCCCCGCTTGTACACCGTCACCACGTGGAAGTCCTTCAAATCCTCCACAATGGCGAAGTCCGCCAGATATCCGGGGGCAATGGCGCCCCGGTTATTCAGCAGGAAGTACCGGGCGGCGTGAAGACAGGCCACCTGCACGGTCATGATGGGGTCAGCGCCCATGGCCACGGCTTTCCGGCAAATATAGTCGATGTGACCCTTTTCCAGAAGATCGCTGGGGTGCTTGTCGTCGGTGCAGAACATGCAGCGGCTGAAATATTTCTGGGATTTGATCAGGGGCATCAGAGCCTCCAGATTCCGGGCGGCGGTGCCCTCCCGGATCATGATGAACTGACCCAGTTTCAATTTTTTCATGGCGTCGTCAATGTCCGCGCACTCATGGTCGGAGTAGACGCCGGCGGCGATGTAGGCGTTCAGGTCTGTGCCGGAAAGGCCGGGGGCGTGACCGTCAATCTTCTTGTGATGCGCCTGAGACGCGATGATCTTGGCGACGGTGGAGGAATCGGCGGAGATAATGCCGGGGAAATTCATCATTTCCGCGAGACCCAGAACCCGGGGGTGGTCAAAGAAGCTGTCGATGTCCCGGTAGTCCAGATTCGCGCCGCTTTCATCCAGCGCCGACGCCGGGACGCAGGAGGGAATCATGAAGTGCGTGTCCAGGGGCAGCCCTTCCGTGGCGCAGAGCATGTAGTCGATGCCGTCGGTTCCCATGACATTGGTGATTTCGTGGGGATCGGTGATGACGGCGGTGGTGCCGTGGGGGATGACGGCCCGGGCAAATTCCGCAGGGGACACCAGACTGGATTCCAGGTGGATGTGGGCGTCAATGAAGCCGGGGCAGACGATTTTTCCGGTCATGTCCGCTTCCTCGCGGCCCTCGTAGCTGCCAAGACCCACGATCAGGCCCTCCGCTACGGCAATGTCGCAGGTGTCCAGCTCCCCGGAAAACACGTTGACGTAGGTGGCGTTCTTCAGAACCAGATCGGCCTTCTCCCGCCCGGCGGCGACATCGATGATGTGCAGCTTTTTTAGAAGCTTGCGGTTGATCTTTCCCGACCAGCTTTCTGTATAACTCATAAAATCTGCCCCTTTCCAAGTTTTTGACCAGTATAGCACACCCGGGAGAAAATGTAAATTGCCTATTTTGCGGCGGCTGGGATGAATTGAGACTTGCAAAAGAATGTAAAGTTGCTATAATAGAGAAAACGTATGATGGCGGGGTGTGCCTGCCGGAAAGGAGCGCAAATATGTCTCTGCGGGGAAAGCTGGTGGTCTTCTGGATGAAGCACCGACCCAGGCACATTGCTACCACGCAGATGGTTGCATTGATGTTTGCCGCAATCATTCTCCTGGGGGCGCTGCTGCTGACGCTGCCCGCCGCGTCCCGGGACGGGGTATCCTGCGGGCTGCGCCCGGCGCTGTTTACGGCCACCTCCGCCACCTGCGTGACGGGACTGGTGCTGTACGATACCTGGAGCCAGTGGAGCGGCTTCGGGCAGGTCGTGATTCTGTGCCTGATTCAAATTGGCGGATTGGGCTTCATGTCCGTGGCGACACTGCTGATTTTTCTGCTGCGCAGGAAGATCGGCCTCCAGCAGCGGCTGATGATTGCCCAGTCCCTGAGCGTAAGCGACATCATGGGCGTGGTGCGGCTGCAAAAGCTGGTGCTCACCGGAAGCTTTTCTGTGGAGGCCGTGGGGGCGATCATTCTGACCCTTCGGTTCTGGCCGGAGTATGGGTTTATAAGAGCGCTGCGCTGGGGCGTTTTTCACTCTGTTTCCGCGTTCTGCAATGCGGGCTTTGACATTTTCGGCGCCATCGCTCCCGGGAAGAGCCTGATAGAATTTAACGCAGACCCCGTTGTGCTTCTGACGCTGTCGGCGCTGATCATCATCGGCGGCCTGGGCTTTCTGGTTTGGGAAAACATCGTTCAGAAGCGCTCTTTTGGCAAGTTCAGCGTCTATGCCAGAATGGTTTTGCTGATGACCGCGGCGCTGCTTGCCGTCGGCTGGGCGGGAACCTGTCTGCTGGAATGGAACAACCCGGAGACGCTGGGCGGCATGACTGTGGGCGAAAAGCTGCTCAACGGCTTTTTCCAGTCCGCGACGCTGCGCACCGCGGGGTTTGCGGCGATTGATCAGGCAAAGCTTACGGAAAGCGGCAAGGCCTTTTCCTGCGTGCTGATGTCCATCGGCGGCTCCTCCGGCTCCACCGCTGGCGGCATCAAGACCGTGACGTTTCTGGTGCTGGCGCTGACCATCTGGGCGAGAGCCAGAGGGAAAAGCACGGTCTGCGCCTTCAAGCGGACGATCCCCGACGAGCAGACCCAGAACGCCATGATCATTGCCTTTATCGTGCTGGCACTGGCCGTTTTCGGCGGCATTTTCATCAGCGCCACGTCGCCCATGAGCTTTACGGACGCCGTGTATGAGGCGGTTTCGGCGTTGGCAACCGTGGGATTAAGCGCGGGCGGTACGGCTTCCTTAAGTATCCCGGCGCAGATTCTGATCATTATTTATATGTATTTCGGACGGGTCGGCGTGCTGACCATCAGCCTGGGCTTCCTGGCGGGAGACCGGGCGGAGGAGCGGTTCCGCTATGCGGAAACCAATTTGCTGATCGGATAAGGAGAAGAATATGAAGTCTTACATTGTCATCGGTCTCGGCCGTTTCGGCGGCTCTCTGGCGCGGCAGCTGTGCACGCTGGGGGCGGAGGTGCTGGCCATGGACGTGCACAACGACCTTGTGCAGCAGCTTGCCAACGACGTCACCCACGCGGTGGTGGGCGACGCCCGGGACAAGGAAGTCCTGCGGGCGCTGGGCGTGCGGAATTTTGACTGCGCGGTCATTGCCATCGGCGACGATCTTGCGGCCTCCGTGCTGATCACCATGAACTTAAAGGAGCTGGGCGCACCCTACATCGTGTGCAAAGCCCACGACGAGACCCACCGCCTGGTGCTGGAAAAGCTGGGGGCTGACCGGGTGGTCATTCCGGAGCAGGAGCACGCCCAGCGGCTGGCAAGAAGCATGTATTCCCACAATGTGCTGGATTACATCGAGCTTTCCCAGGACTACGGAATTCTGGAGGTTCCCGCCCCCAAGAGCTGGATCGGCAAGTGCATCAATGAACTGAACGTCCGGGCGAAGCTGGGTGTGAACATCATCGCCGTGGAGAACGGGGACAAAACCAACGTTTCCCCCGCTGCGGATTACCGGATTCAGGAGGGGGACGTGATGGTGGTTCTGGGGGACAGTTACGCCCTCAGCAGGGTGCAGAAGCTGTGACGGAGCAGAGAATCACCTCCCGGAAAAATCCCCTTTTGCAGCAGGTGAAAAAGCTGCTTTCCTCCCGGAAAGCCAGGGAGGAAGCGGGACTGTTCGCCGCCGACGGGGTCAAGCTTCTGGGAGAGGCCGTCCGCTGGTATCCGGGACTGGACACGGTGATCTTATCCGACGGCGTTCACGCAGACGTGCCGGAATCGGTGCGGCTTTTTCGGGTGCCGGAGGACGTGATGGCCTCCATCTCCCCCATGGAAAGCCCCCAGGGCGCCTTGTTTTTGTGCCGCCTGCCGGAAAAGAAGGCCTATGAGCCCCATCCCGGCTGTCTGCTGCTGGACGGCATTCAGGATCCGGGAAATTTGGGAACCATTCTGCGCACGGCGGACGCGCTGGACATTCCCGTGACGCTGCTGGAAGGCTGCGCCGACCCCTACAGTCCCAAGACGGTACGCGCCAGCATGGGCGCGGTGTTCCGTACCCAGCCGGTGAAAGCGGACTGGGCGGAGGTAAAGGCCGCCTGTGCAGAAGCCCAAATTCCCGTTGCTGTGACGGCGCTGAGCCGGCGGGCGAAGGATTTGCGGAATGCCGACCTTCGCGGTATGGCGGTGGTCATTGGCAGCGAGGGACAGGGCGTGCGCCGGGAAATTCTGGAAAGCGCCGACGGAGAACTGATTATCCCCATGAACCCCCGGTGTGAGTCCCTGAACGCGGCGGTGGCGGCGGCCATCGTCATGTGGCAGATGAAGCAATAGAGAAGCAGCATAGGATATAGAGAGAAACAGGTGAGAAAATGCTGGTACACTGGATATGGTTCGCCCATCGACCCGGGCTGAACGACCGGGACAAAATGGCACTGTTGCAGCATTTTCGGGATCCTGAGGACATTTACTTCGCCGACGACGGGGCGTTTGACGCCATCGGTCTCAGCGAGGAGGCAAAGACTGCCCTTCGGGAGAAAAATCTGACCTCCGGGGAGGAAATTCTGGAAGCCTGTGACCGGGAAAAACTCCACATTCTGACCTGTCAGGATGCGGCTTATCCCGCACGGCTCAAAAACATTGCCGACCCGCCAACCGTTCTTTACTACAAGGGACGGCTGCCGGATTTTGACGGAAGCCCGGTGATCGGCGTGGTTGGCACCCGGAAGGCGTCGGCCTACGGCCTGACCACCGCCAAGCGCATGGGCTATCAGATCGCCCGCTGCGGCGGCATTGTGGTATCCGGGATGGCCTACGGCATCGACGGCATGGCCATGTCCGGAGCGCTGACCGCAGGCGCGCCTGCGGTGGGTGTGCTGGGGTGCGGCGCGGATATCGTCTATCCGGTTTCCAACCGGGCGCTGTTCCGGGATACGGAGGAATACGGCTGCATCCTCAGCGAGTTCGCACCGGGGACGCCGCCTGCCAAATGGACGTTTCCCAAGCGAAACCGCATCATCAGCGGCCTGAGCTGCGGCGTTCTGGTGGTGGAAGCGCCGGAGAAAAGCGGCGCGCTGATTACCGCCCGTTTGGCCGCCGAGCAGGGGCGGGACGTGTTTGCCGTGCCGGGAAACATCGACCAGCCGTCCTTTGTGGGGAGCAACCGGCTTCTGCGGGACGGGGCGATCATGGTTTCCTCCGGCTGGGACGTTCTGAGCGAATATGAAGCCCTGTTTCCGGATAAGATTCGGAAGGAAGACGCGCCCGCCCACCAGACGGCCTATCCGGACGAGGTGCGAAAGGCCGCTGAGGAGGAAAAACCGCTGCTGAAAGTGGCGCAGAAACTGTGTCTTCCCCGGAAAAATGAGAATCTTAAAAAAGATTTAGCCCGTCAGGGCATTGACAAGACGCCTTCCGCGCCTTATAGTGACGTAGGCTCGGTCAGGCCGAAGCTGTCGCCGGAGGAGCAGACCATTGTGGACGCCCTGAGCGGCGGGCAGCGGCTGGTGGACGATGTGATCGCCGAAACCGGCCTGTCCACCGGAAAGCTGCTGTCCAGCCTGACCATGCTGGAACTGAAGGGCATAATCAAGCGCCTGCCGGGCAAGCGCATTGTTCTGAGCGGGAAATAAATTCTGCCCGCCCGAATTTGAAGTAACGAAACGGAGAATTTTCATTCATGGGTAAACCTGAAAATCTGGTAATCGTGGAGTCCCCCTCCAAGGCAAAGACCATTGGCAAGTACCTGGGAGACGACTATGTCGTCAAGGCCAGCATGGGGCATCTCCGGGATCTGCCGAAAAGCACGATGGGTGTGGATTTGGAGCATGATTTCACCCCTCACTATATCCCTGTCCGGGGCAAGGAAGCCCTGATCAAGGAACTGAAAACCGACGCGGAAAAGGCGAAAACCGTTTACCTCGCAACCGACCCTGACCGGGAGGGCGAGGCCATTTCCTGGCACTTGAAAGAGCTGCTGAACCTCCCCGACGGGAAGGCGCAGCGGGTGACCTTTAACGAAATCACCCAGAAGGTGGTCAAGGAGTCCATCCGCCACCCCCGGGATATCGACTATGATCTGGTGGACGCCCAGCAGGCGCGGCGGATTCTGGACAGAATCGTGGGCTACGAGCTTTCCCCGCTGCTGTGGAAAAAGATTCGGCGGGGTCTGTCCGCAGGCCGTGTCCAGTCCGTCGCCACCCGGCTGGTGGTTGACCGGGAAAACGAAATCCGCGCATTCCAGCCCAAGGAATACTGGACGCTGGATGTGACCCTGAACCGCATGGGCAAGCCCGGCTCCTTCGTCGCCCGCTACTGGGGCGAGGAAAAGAAGCGGGAGCTGGAAAATGAGGCCGAGACCCTTGCGGTGATCGGCGACATCGACGGGAAGGAATTCGACGTTACCAACGTCAAAAAGGCGGAGAAGAAGCGCTATTCTGCCCCGCCCTTTACTACCTCCACCTTGCAGCAGGAGGCGTCCCGGAAGCTGGGCTTCACGCCGAAAAAGACCATGATGATCGCCCAGCAGCTGTATGAAGGCGTGGATGTGGCAGGAGAAGGCACCACCGGTCTGATTACCTATATGCGTACCGACTCCCTGCGGCTTTCCGACGAGGCCATGGATGCCGCCGCCGGATTTATCCGCAGCCGCTACGGAAGCGAGTATTATTACGGCCAGCACCACGTATTCAAGACCAAGGCGGGCGCCCAGGACGCCCACGAGGCCATCCGGCCGTCCCATGTGGAGCTGGAGCCGGAGCGGGTGCGTACCAGCCTGACCCCCGATCAGTATAAGCTCTACAAGCTCATCTGGAGCCGCTTTCTTGCGACGCAGATGGCCTGCGCCGTTTATGACACCGTGTCCATTGACGCCATGTGCGCCGGACATGTGTTCCGTGCCAGCCACCAGAGTCTGCGCTTTGCCGGCTTTATCGCCGTTTACGAAGAGGGACGGGACGATGAGCAGGAGGCCGTCGGCTCTCCGCTGCCGGATCTCGCAGTGGGGGAGAAGACGCTTCCCTCCAATATCCAGAAGGAGCAGCATTTCACCCAGCCCCCCGCCCGGTATACCGAGGCGACCCTGGTCAAGGCCATGGAGGAAAAGGGCGTTGGCCGTCCTTCCACCTACGCCGCCACCGTGTCCACCATTGAAGACCGGGAGTATGTGGTCAAGCAGGACAAGCGTCTTGCCCCCACGCCCTTGGGGGAGATCGTCACCGGGCTGATGGTGGAGCGGTTCAACGATATCATCGACGTGGAATTTACCGCCAACATGGAGTCGCGGCTGGACGATGTGGAAGCGGGCAAGCAGAACTGGAAGGATTTGCTGGCGGATTTTTACAGGGATTTCAGCAAGGAGCTGTCCGACGCGGAGACGGCGCTGGAGGGGGTTCGCCTGAAGGTGCCGGAGGAGGAGACCGACGAGGTCTGCGAGCTGTGCGGACGGAAAATGGTGGTAAAAACCGGCCGGTTCGGCAAATTCCTGGCCTGCCCGGGCTATCCGGAGTGCAAAAACACCAAGCCTCTGGTGGAGCGGATGCCCGGACGCTGCCCCAAGTGCGGCAGCGGCTTGCTCAAGCGCAAGTCCAAGAAGGGCTACGCCTACTATGCCTGCGAGCGGGGGGCGGAATGCGGCTTTATGACCTGGGACGTTCCCACCGCAGAGGACTGCCCGGAGTGCGGACAGACCCTGTTCAAGAAATCCGGCAAGGGGCGCATGAAGCCCTTCTGCATCAACGAAAAATGCCCTCGTTTCCTCCCGGAGGATCAGCGGGGCTACTATAAAAAGAAGACCTCCGAGGACGGAGAACCCGCCCCGGAGGAAAAGCCCGCTGCCAAGAAAGCGGCAACAAAGGCTCCGGCAAAAAAGACGGCAGCAAAGAAAACGGCGGCGAAAAAGACCGCGGTGAAGAAGACCGCCGCCAGGACCACGGCGAAAAGGACGGCGAAAACATCCCCTAAGAAGGAGAGCAAGGCATGAAGGTAAAAGTCATCGGCGCGGGGCTGGCCGGAAGCGAAGCGGCCTGGCAGCTGGCAAACCGGGGCATCGAGGTAGAGCTTTCCGAAATGAAGCCCCAAAAGATGACCCCCGCCCACCACAGCGCGGATTTTGCCGAGCTTGTCTGCTCCAATTCCCTGCGGGGCGACCGGCTGGAAAACGCCGTGGGGCTTCTGAAAGAGGAGCTGCGCCGCTGCGGCAGCCTGATTCTTGCCTGCGCCGATGCCACGAGAGTGGAGGCAGGCGGCTGCCTGGCAGTTGACCGGGGCGGCTTTTCCCGGATGGTTACGGAGAAAATCCGGAATCACCCCAATATCACGGTGATTTCCGAAGAAATCACCCAAGTTCCCGAAGGGCCGGTGATCGTGGCCACGGGGCCGCTGACCTCCGACGCGCTCAGCGAGGCCATCGGGCATTACTTCGGGGAGACCGGGTATCTGCACTTTTTTGACGCGGCCGCTCCGCTGGTTTCGGCGGAGTCCATCGACATGAATCTTGCCTGGTGGCAGTCCCGGTACGACCGGGGAACGCCCGATTACATCAACTGCGCCATGAATCGAGAGCAGTACGAAGCCTTCATCCGGGAGTTAACAAATGCCGAGGAAGCCCCGGTGCATGGCTTTGAGGACAAAAACGTCTTTGAAGGTTGTATGCCCGTGGAGGTCATGGCACGGCGGGGGGGGGATACCCTGCGCTACGGCCCCATGAAGCCCGTTGGGCTGAGAAATCCCGCCACCGGTCATGAGCCTTACGCCGTGGTGCAGCTGCGGCAGGACAACGCCGCCAAGAGCGTGTACAATCTGGTGGGCTTCCAGACCCATCTGAAATTCGGCGAGCAGAAGCGGGTATTTTCCATGATTCCCGGTCTGGAAAACGCGGAATTTGTCCGTTACGGCGTGATGCACCAGAACACCTTCCTGCAAAGTCCCAGGCTGCTGGACAAATATTATGCAGACCGCCGCAACCCGCTGGTGGCCTTCGCCGGACAGATGACCGGCGTGGAGGGGTACGTGGAATCCACGGCCTCCGGGTACCTGGCGGCGGTGGCCATGGCGGCGAAGGTGCAGGGACGGGAAGTCCCCGACTTCCCCAAGGAGACCGCCATCGGCGCGCTGGGGCAGTACGTCAGCGACGAAAGCATTGAAAATTTCCAGCCCATGAATATCAATTTCAGCATCATCGCACCGCTGGAAAAACGCATCCGTAAGAAAGCAGAAAAAAATCTCGCCATTGCCGCGCGGTCGCTGGACGTGATCGACGCGCTGGTGGCGAAGGGCATCTAAGAGAAAGAGGTGGAACGGTTGAAGATCATTCTTGACGCGATGGGCGGCGACAACGCCCCGGAAGCTCCCGTTTTAGGCGCTGTGGAAGCGGCCAAGGCCTACGGCATCGAGATCGTGCTGGTAGGCCGGGGAGAGGACATCCTTGCGGTTCTCAAGAAGCACGGCATTGACAATCTGCCCGAGGGCATGGAGATTTCCAATGCCGACGATGTGGTGGACATGCACGACGATCCCGCATCCGTCATCCACAAACGGAAAAATTCTTCCATGGTGATCGGCCTGAAAATGCTGGCGGACGGGCAGGGCGACGCCTTCGTCTCCGCCGGTTCTACCGGCGCGCTGCTCACCGGTGCGACGCTGCTGGTCAAGCGGGTCAGGGGCATCCGCCGCGCCGCCATGGGGCCTGCCATGCCCAACAAGGCGGGGGGAAAGACCGTGATCGTGGACTGCGGCGCCAACGCCGAGTGTACGCCGGAATTTTTGCTGCAATTCGGCCTGGTCGGCTCCGTTTACGCGAAAAAGCAGCTGGGCATTGAGAACCCAAAGGTCGGTCTTCTGAACATCGGCACCGAGGACAGCAAGGGTACCGCCCTGCAAAAGGAAGCCTATGCGCTGCTGAAAGACGCGGGGGAGAAGGGGCTTGTCAACTTTGTCGGCAACGTAGAAGCCCGGGATGTGCCGCTGGGGGCGGTGGATGTTGTGGTCTGCGACGGCTTCAACGGCAATGTCCTTCTGAAGACCATCGAGGGGACTGCCATGTTCATGGGCAGCCTGATGAAGAAAATGTTCAAGAAAAATCTGCTCAGCAAGCTGGGCTATCTTCTGTGCGCCTCCGGGGTCAAGGATCTGATGAAGATGCTGGACTACCGGGAGATCGGCGGCACGCCGTTCCTTGGCATCCGCAAGCCGGTCATCAAGGCTCACGGCGCTTCCGATGTGCTTGCCTTCCGCAACGCGGTGAAGCAGGCGGCGGACGTGGCCGCGTCGGACATCACCGGAGAGCTGGAAGAAAATTTACAGCGGCTGGCAGCCCAAAAAGAGAAGGTGACGGAGCATGATTAAGGATCTGGAGGCCGTCATCGGCTACCGATTCCGGAATATTTCCCTTTTACAGAACGCGCTGACCCATTCCTCTTACGCAAACGAGCGCTGGCACAACAGTCTGCTCAGCAACGAGCGGCTGGAATTTCTGGGGGACAGCGTGCTGGGAATGCTGGTGGCAGAGTATCTCTACCGCAATTTTCCAAACCGCCCGGAGGGCGAGCTGACCCGGATGCGGGCGGACATGGTCTGCGAGACCACGCTGGCGAGCGCTGCCAACCGCATCGGCCTCGGGAATCATCTGCTCCTTGGCCACGGCGAGGAGCAGGGGGGCGGACGGAGCCGGGACTCCATTCTGGCGGACGCCATGGAGTCGGTGATCGCCGCGTGCTTCCTGGACGGCGGCCTGGAGGCGGCGCTGCAGGTGGTCAGGACGTTCATTCTGGTGGAGGTGCCGGTGACCAAGCTGCACAACGCGGACTACAAAACCGAGCTGCAGGAGCTGGTGCAGCAGAAGAAAAACCAGGTGCTGGCCTACGAGCTGGTGGGGCAGTCCGGCCCCGACCACGACAAACAGTTTTCCGTGGAGGTCTCCCTCAACGGCACGATCGTGGGCAAGGGCATCGGCAGCAGCAAAAAAAGGGCAGAGCAGGACGCCGCCCGCTGTGCCATCGAAAATCTTTTTCCGGAGAAAGCGTAAAATGTCGAACCGACGCGGCCTTTCATGGGCGGTCGTAAAACAGTGAATGGAGCGTATCGGTGCAGATACGCTCCATTTCTTGTGCAAACATGCTATTAACGAGGTACGGCCCCTTGGCTCTCCCTCTGGGAGAGCTGTCACCGCAGGTGACTGAGAGGGTCTTGCAGACTTGCTTACCCTCTCCGTCTTCGCTCAGCCACCTCTCCCAAAGGGAGAGGCAAGGGGTGCCATTCATTATCCCATTACGGCCGCGCCGTTTTTCCTATGCAGGCAAAACCGGCTTTTAAGAGACGATGTAACGGTAAAACTTTCCCTTGCTGTATTCGACATATTGTGTTATAATAAAATGAACTATGCAGACAAAACAAAGTACCCGCAGACGGCCGCCTGCGGTAAAATACAGGATGTGAACAAAATGGGTTCCCGAAAGCCGATGAAACTGAATCTGGGCATGGCGCCGAAGGTCATTTTGATTATGCTGCTGGACGTGCTTGCCACTGCCGTCTCCTTCTTTTTGGGACTGTGGTTCCGGTATGATTTTTCCTTCGCCGAAATTCGCCCCGTCCATCTGGACGGTTTTCTGTCCGCCATCGGCCCCTGGTGCGTGATCACGCTTCTGGTATTCTGGCTTTTCCGGCTGTATAACTCCATCTGGGCCTTCGTCAGTACGCCGGAGGTGTTCCGTATTACCGGCGCGTATGCGGTGCTGGGCGTGATCGGCGTGCTGGTGTTCCACTTTGACGGCAATCTGATGCCCCGCTCCAGCATGGTGGTGGGCTTCCTGTTCAGCTTCGTCAGCACCGTTACCATTCGGTTTTCCTATCGGCTGCTCCGGACGGCGCAGCGGCGCATCAGCCACTTTACCCACGCCAACGGCGTGAAAAACGTCATGCTGATCGGCGCGGGGGATGCCGGACGGGCGCTGGCCGTGGAGTTTACCAACAGCGACCATATCAAGGATCACCTGTCCTGCGTCATTGACGACAACCCGGTGAAATGGAACAAGCAGCTGTGCGGCGTTCCCATTGTGGGCGGCCGTCAGGACATTGCCACGGCTGTGAAAAAGTACAAGATCAGCAAGATCATCTTCGCCATCCCCAACTGTACCGCAAGGTCCCGGAAGGAGATCCTGGACATCTGCGCCACCACCGGCTGTGAGGTGCAGATGCTTCCCGGCATTTTCCAGATGGTCAACGGGGAGGTCAGCGTCAGCAAGCTGCGTAAGGTTGATCCCCAGGATCTGCTGGGGCGGGAGCCGATCAAGGTCAACTTAGACGAAATCGTGGGCTATATTTCCGGCAAGGTGGTGCTGGTCACCGGCGGCGGCGGCAGCATCGGCAGCGAGCTGTGCCGTCAGATCGCCCACGCGAACCCGAAGCAGCTCATTATTCTGGATATTTACGAAAATAATGCCTATGATATTCAAATGGAGCTGCACCGCACCCATCCGGAACTGAACCTGGAGGTCATCATCGGCTCCGTCCGTGACGCGACCCGGCTTAACCATGTGATGTCAGTCTACCGGCCGGAGCTTGTGTTCCACGCGGCGGCGCATAAACACGTCCCGCTGATGGAGGAAAGCCCCAACGAGGCCATCAAAAATAACGTCATCGGCACCTACAAGCTGGCGAAGGCCGCCGCGAAGTACGGTGTCAAGCGGTTCGTGCAGATTTCCACAGACAAGGCCGTGAACCCCACCAACATCATGGGTGCGTCCAAGCGTCTGTGCGAGATGGTGGTGCAGATGATGAACCGGGAGTCCAGGACGGAATTCGTGGCGGTGCGCTTCGGCAATGTCCTGGGCAGCAACGGCAGCGTCATCCCGCTTTTTAAGAAGCAGATCGAGGCCGGCGGCCCCGTGACCGTCACCCATCCCGACATCATCCGGTATTTCATGACCATCCCCGAGGCGGTAAGTCTGGTGCTTCAGGCGGGATACTATGCCAAGGGCGGCGAAATTTTCATCCTGGATATGGGCGAGCCGGTGAAGATCGACACCATGGCGCGGAATATGATCCGCCTGTCCGGCTACGAGCCGGATGTGGACATCAGAATCGAGTATACCGGTCTCAGACCGGGGGAGAAGCTCTATGAGGAGCTGCTGATGAAGGAAGAGGGAATGCAGGAGACTGCCAACAAGCTCATCCACATCGGCAAGCCCATCGAAATGGACGACGCGCTGCTGGAGCAGCAGTTACGGCGGCTGGACGAAGCCAGCCGGGAAGAAAGGGAAGACATCAAGGACATCGTCGCGGAGATTGTGCCTACTTACAAACGCGAGTGTAAGGTCTGACCAAACGAAATAAGAGAAAATGAGGAAAGCGGAATGTACCGAACGTTTTTCAAACGCCTGCTGGATATTAGTTTGTCCGGCTGCGCCATCGTGATATTGTCGCCGCTGCTGCTGATCATTGCCGTCGCCATCAAGATCGACGATCCCGGCCCGGTGCTGTTCCGCCAGAAGCGGGTGGGCATTCACAAGACCCATTTTTCCATCATGAAGTTCCGCACCATGAAAATGGACACGCCCAAGGATACGCCCACCCATCTGCTGGAAAACCCGGAGCAGTATATCACGAAGGTGGGAAAATTCCTGCGGAAGTCCTCCCTGGACGAGCTGCCCCAGATTTTTCAGATTTTCACGGGGAAAATGTCCATTATCGGCCCCCGGCCTGCCCTGTGGAACCAGTTTGACCTGATTGCCGAGCGGGATAAATACGGCGCCAACGACGTGCGCCCCGGCCTGACGGGCTGGGCGCAGATCAACGGGCGGGACGAGCTGCCCATTGACGTAAAAGCCCGGCTCGACGGGGAATATGTGGAAAAGCTGAGCTTTTTCTTTGACTGCAAATGCTTCTTCGGCACCATCGTTTCCGTGCTGAAGCACGACGGCGTGGTGGAAGGCGGCACCGGCCGGCTGGAAAAGGAGAAAAAGGGATGAAGAGCATTCTCATCACCGGCGCCGGAAGCTATATCGGGGTTTCCCTGGAAAACTATTTGAAGCAGTGGCAGGAAAGCTACCGGGTGGATTCCCTGGATATGCGGGGAAGCGACTGGGAGAGTCATTCCTTCCGCGGCTACGACGCGGTGTTCCACGTAGCGGGGCTGGTGCATCAGCCGGACAGCAAAAATGACCCGGCACGCTCTGACCTGTACGATCAGGTCAACCACATCCTCGCGGTGCGGACGGCGGAAAAAGCCAAGGTCGACGGCGTGGGGCAGTTCCTGTTTATGAGCTCGGAGAGCGTTTACGGCCTGACTGCGCCCATTGGCAAAACGGTGGTCATCACGAAAGACACGCCGCTGCACCCAGTGGACAACTACGGCGTCAGCAAAGCCAAGGCGGAAGCGGGCTTGCAGGCACTGGCGGACGATGCTTTTAAGGTTGCAATCCTCCGCCCGCCCATGATCTACGGCAAGGGCTGCAAGGGCAATTACGTGACCCTGGCGAAGCTGGCGAAAAAGCTGCCGGTTTTTCCCTATGTCGCAAACCAGCGCTCCATGCTGTATATCGAGAATCTGACGGAGTTCGTCCGGCTGCTCATTGACGACGAGGCGGCAGGCATTTTCTGCCCTCAGAATAACGAATACACCAACACCAGCGACATGGTCAACTGGATTGCCCACGCAAACGGAAAGGGCATCCTGATGGTGAAGGGCTTTACCTGGGCGCTGAAGCTGCTGCGGTTTTGTTCGCCCGCGGTGGACAAGGCTTTTGGCAGCCTGTGCTACGATCATGCGCTGAGCGCATACAGCCGGGATTACTGCGTGAAAACTTTGGAGCAGTCCATTCTGGAGACGGAAAAAACCTGATTTTTTAGAAGGGAAAGAGGGCGGATGGATTGAAAAAGAAACGGGATATCCTGTTTTTGTGCCAGTTTTTTTATCCCGAATATATTTCCTCCGCCCAGCTGCCCTATGACACGGTGCTGGCGCTTCGGGACGCCGGGTTCTCCGTGGGCGCGCTGTGCGGCTACCCACGGGAATACGCCGAGGGCGGGAAAGTCCCCACGAAAGAGGATGCGAACGGCATCCGCATTCACCGCCTGAAGTACATCCAGACAGGCCGGTCGGGCTTCCTCGGCCGGATCGTCAACTATTTTTCCTTTACCTTTCATGTGCTGCTGCATCTGCCGGAGATCGCAGAATACCGGGCGGTGGTGGTGTATTCCAACCCGCCGATTCTGCCCTGGATCGCCTCCTGGGCAAAATCGCTGTTCGGCACGAAGCTGGTGTTCGTGTCCTACGACCTCTATCCGGAGGTGGCCACGGTGACGGACACCCTCCGGGAGGGCAGCATGATCTGCAGGCTGATGAACCACATCAACAAGTGCGTGTTCCGCCGGGCAGACCGGGTGGTGGCGCTGTCGTCGGAGCAGCGAGACTGCATTCTCCGAACCCGAGACGCCGCCGACGAGCTTGTGACGGTGATTCCCAACTGGTACCGGGACGAGGGCGGTCTGCGTGACCGGGAGGAAAATCGGTTCCGGGAGTTGGCGGCGGGGCGGTTCGTGGTGTCCTATTTCGGGAACATGGGTACCATGCAGGATATGGACACCATCCTGGGCGCCATCCGGGCGCTGGGGGAGGAAAAGGATATTTTCTTCCTCTTTGCCGGGCACGGCAATAAAATGGAGAAGCTGCGGGAGATTATCGCCAGCGAGGGCATTGAAAATGTCCGGATTTTCAGCTTCCTTCACGGTCAGGATTTTCAGGACGCGCTGGCGGTGAGCGACTGCGCGCTGGTTTCTCTGGAAAAGGGTGCCACGGGGCTTTGCGTCCCCAGCAAGACCTACAGCTACATGATGCAGGGCATCCCCCTGCTTGCCGTTATGGACGAGTGCGACATCGTCCGGGATATTCAGTCCGGCGCGGGGCTTTGGGTGCGCAACGGCGAAAGTGAGCGATTAGCCGAGGCTGTCCGCTTCCTGCGGGACAACCCGGAGAAAGCCCGGGACATGCGCAGAAAATGCCGGGAGCTGTATCTGCAAAAGTATACCACCGAAATTTGCACGGGGAAATATGTATCTCTTTTCCGGGAACTTCTACACCCGGAAACAGGGGAGGAGAATAGAATATGAGTATTTTTGCCAACAAAACGCTGATGATCACAGGCGGCACCGGTTCCTTCGGAAACGCGGTGCTGAACCGCTTCCTGGACACGGATATCCGGGAAATCCGGATTTTCTCGCGGGACGAGAAAAAGCAGGACGACATGCGCCATGAATTCCAGGCGAAAATGCCGGAGGCGGCGGGGAAGATCAAGTTCTTCATCGGCGACGTCCGGGATCTGGCCTCCGTGAAGAACGCCATGCACGGCGTGGACTACATTTTTCACGCCGCCGCCCTCAAGCAGGTGCCGTCCTGCGAGTTTTTCCCCATGGAGGCGGTGAAAACCAACGTGTTCGGAACCGACAACGTGCTGACCGCCGCCATTGACGCGGGGGTCAAGGCCGTCATCTGCCTGTCCACGGACAAGGCCGCCTACCCCGTCAACGCCATGGGCACCTCCAAGGCCATGATGGAGAAGGTGTTCGTGGCCAAGAGCCGTA
>ERZ1026772.352-NODE-352-length-34747-cov-6.998501_pt1 | contig 34747 bp, 25 predicted proteins | sample MGYA00380124_ERZ1026772 | MGnify/ENA primary metagenome ERZ1026772 (study PRJEB33269, sample SAMEA4719760) | human gut metagenome | biome: human-associated habitat; feature: organic feature; material: feces | place: Cameroon | collected 2013-10 ...
GGGGGGGGGGAGTGGATAGTGGTTAGAAACTGTGGGTTACATTTAATTGCTAATTGCTAATTGCTAATTGCTAATTAATTGAGTGGCTAGTGGCTAGGGGTTAGAGATTAATTGCCAATTGCTCATTGCTCATTGCTAATTAATTGAGTGGTTAGAAACTGTGGGTTACATTTAATTGCTCATTGCTCATTGCTAATTGCTAATTAAAAAAGGAGTAAAGGGGCACCATAATTTTGGCAAGAACGAAAAAAGTGGAGTAATGATACTCCACTTTTTTGAAAAGCCCATTTGAACTCAAGCGTTTGGGCAGAAATATGGTGTGTGTTTACGCCAATATTGGATTACTTGTCTTCTTCGGCGTAGTAATCGAGTCCGAGGTGAGTGATGAGTTCTTCGCCCATGATGTAGCGGAGAGTGTTTTTGTATTTCGTTTTTTGTACGAAGAGGTCGTGTTCTGGGTAGAGACCTTCGCGAACTTCGGGGCTTTTGAAGAAGAAGGACATCCATTCTTGAATACCGTAGAATCCGGCGCGTTGAGCGAGGTCGAGGGAGAGCGCGATATCGAGAGCGACGGGTGCGGCGAGGATGGAGTCGCGGCAGAGGAAATTGACTTTGATCTGCATGGGGTAACCGAGCCATCCGAAGATATCGATGTTATCCCATCCTTCTTTGGCGTCCCCGCGAGGTGGATAATATTCGATGCGGACTTTGTGGTAGTAATTATTATACAAGTCTGGGAAGGTTTTTCCGTCGAGGATGTGTTCGATGACGGAGAGTTTCGAAACTTCTTTTGTTTTGAACGAGCCTGGGTCGTCGAGGACTTCGCCGTCGCGGTTTCCGAGGATATTGGTCGAGAACCAGCCGTTGAGTCCGAGGCATCGAGCGCGTAGGCCCGGAGCGAGTATGGTTTTCATGAGGGTTTGACCGGTCTTGAAGTCTTTCCCCATGATGGCGACTTTTTCGCGCAGAGCCAATTTGACGAGGGCGGGAGCGTCGACGGTGAGGTTAGGAGCGCCGTTGGCGTATGGGATACCGCTTGTGATGGCGGCGTATGCGTAGATCATGCTCGGTGAAATGCGCGGATCGTTTGATTTGAGAGCTTTTTCGAATGCTTCGATAGTTTTGTGGCAATCTTCGCAAGGCGTATAGCATTCGGTCGAGCCGCACCAGAGCATGATGAGTCTATCGCAGTGATTTTCGGCTTGGAATTTTGCGATATCGTCTTTGACCATTTGGACCAAATCCCATTTAGTGGCGGCGGATTTGGCGTGTCGCACTTCGAGGTTATGACAGAAGGCGTGATCGAAGACGGCGTTCATAGGTTTGATGGCTTCGAGTTTTTCGCGGATAGGGTCGAGGTGTTTATCTTCGAGGACGCCGGAGCGTTTGCAAACTTCGTAAGCGTTTTCGCCGTGGATATCCCAAGCGCCGAAGACGATGTCTTTGAGGTCGGTCAAAGGCACGAAATCTTTGATCAATGGATTGCGGTTTTCGGTGCGCTTGCCTAGGCGAATTCGTCCCATTTGAGTGACGGAACCGACGGGAAGTCCATTGCCGGCCAAAACGTCATAGACGCCAGCGATCAATGTCGTCGAAACGGCGCCAAGACCAGGGATAAGGATACCAAGTTTGCCAGTAGCAGGTTTCACATTAACAGACATCTCATTGCCTCTATACGATAGAAAAGTCGCCGAGTTGGCGACGAAATGATTGCGCCCGATGAGTTTGTATGGGCGCAAAAACCGAGGGGCGATGAAGCAATAATTGTGCCAGTTCTTGTGATTCTATTCCTCGCACACTTTTTCTTATGCCCATCTGCTTGGAACAGTCCCCAAATATCCCCAAAGACTTGATTGATTCACGATTCCAGAGCCCATTACCCAAAGGGCAATTTTCTCAAGTCCATCTGCTTGGAACAGTCCCCAAATATCCCAAAGACTTGATTGATTCACGATTCCAGAGCCCATTAGCCAAAGGGCAATTATCTCAAGCCCATTTGTTTGGAACAGTCCCCAAATATCCCCAAAAAGCCCCCGGTTTCTCGAGCTCCACATTGGGTGTGGAATGATGGAATGGGGAAATGATGGGGATGAATGGGGAGATGATGGGGATGGACTGAATGATCCGATAGATCTCAGAACGGAGAACTATTTTCGGAGACGAATGATCGAGACGACGACGATTCCAAGGACGAGGCAACCCGCCGCAATGTATTTCCAGTTTTTGCAGATTGGACAAGTCTTGTGGACTTCTTCTTGGCAACAACAATCTTCTTTAAAATCGCAATGGCATGTCATAGAAAACCTCCTAACGTTAATATGTGATGGGCGATGGTGTGTTCATACTCCAAATGAGGAATAGAATACACCACCTGCCATCTTCAATTATAGACAATGGAGTGTCTGTACTCCACCTAATTGTGGAATGACAAACGTTGAAGGTGAGACCATATCGAAGCTAGTGGTTATCGTCGCTTGGTTGGTGGAGTTCTGAAAGTTTTGATCGTCGCGATCCCGATTGGCGAGTGTCGCGCGCTTTGGCAACGAGTTTGTCGACGTGTTCGTTGTGGGCAATTCCAACGTGAGCTCGCACCTTGAGCAATGTCAGTTTTGAGCACTTCGCCATTTCGGATTGAACCTCGGCGATGAGATCTTGGTTTTTTTTCGCCTTCTTTGCGCCGGTTAAGACGTCGATCGCATATTGAGAATCGGAATAGAGCAAGATCGGCAGTGATTTGTCTTTGATTTGAAGGAGTGCCATGTGGACGGCATGGAGCTCGGCGATGTTGTTCGTCGAATGCCCCAGATAATCCCATAACTCGAGCATATTGCCTTCGTAAATGAGCAAAACCCCGCTACCCGCAGGCCCCGGATTCGGACTCGCGCCACCATCGGTATAGACGACAATCGTCTTGGGCGGGATGGGAATTGCATTGCCCGAGATCTTGCCCGATCGATCGGGCATCTGCAAATCGCTAGGCGAAGGGATATCGGTTTCGTCGCTATCTTGCGCCGTGTCGTCGATGATTTCTGCACCACAAATTGGCGTCAATTCACTAGGTTTCGTCTTATAGGTCGGCGCATCGGGTGCATCGTTGTAGCGGAATATGACATAGCCATAGCCGTTTTCGAGCGGATCGCCAATTTCATCGACTTGCGCATAAACTTTGATGCGCTTTTTGAATAACATTCGTTGCCAATACATAGGATAGGCAGGGCGCAGGGCGCGGGGGATAGCGTAGTTTTTAGTTGGTATTGGGTTTGGGGAGCTTTGCGCTTCGCGCGTTTTTGTGGGGGACTCGTCCCCCGCGCCCCCACGCCGCTACGCGGCTTTATTTGCGCTTACGCGCGTTTTTTGCGGGGGACTCGTCCCCCGCGCCCACACACACTTTTATCGCTTCACGTAATGCGTGTGTAGGAGGTGATGGCACGTTTCGCTGTTGGGCTCACCGAGATATTTAGCATAGATATTGGCAAGCGCTGGATTGTCTTGCGGGGCGCGGACTTTGAGTTCGGCGTCGTGTGCATAGATGCCAGCAGTGCGTAGCGGAACGACTTTATCGGGGTAGAGCGTGAAGGGTTGACCACCGCCGTTGACACAACCGTTGGGGCACGCCATGACTTCGACGACGTGGTACTGTTTTTTGCCAGAACGGATGTCTTCGCAGACTTTTTTCGCGTTGGCAAGTCCATGCACTTGGCAGAGATTGAGCGTAATGCCAGCGACAGTGAGAGAGGCTTCGCGAATGCCTTCAGCGCCACGTACGTCGTAGAATTTGAGGTCGCCCGTTTTTTTGCCAGAGAGCTTTTCTGCTGCATATCGCAGGACGGCTTCGGTGACGCCACCAGTGACGCCAAAGATGACGCCGCTGCCGGGCTCGAGTCCGAATGGGTCGTCGCATGCGACTTCAGCAATGTCGTCGAGCGTTTCGATGCCAGCTTCGCGTATCATGGCGCCGAGTTCGATGGTGGTCATGCAGAAGTTGATGTCCTTGATGCCGTCGTGTGAAAACTCTTCGCGTTCGATTTCGAATTTTTTAGCAGTGCATGGCATGACCGAAACGACGACGAGGTTTTTCTGTTCGACGTTTGGGAAAGATGTCTGCGGTAGGACTTTTCGAATGACGGCAGCGCCCATTTCTTGGGGGGATTTGCACGAGGAGAGATTGTCGAGCATGTCGTGCTCGTATTGCTCGGCGTATTTGACCCAAGCAGGACAGCAAGAAGTAAAGACGGGGAGTTTTTCTCCGTTTTGGATGCGGCAGATGATTTCGGTGGCTTCTTCGACGGTGGTGATTTCGGCGCAGAAAGCAGTGTCGTAGACAGCATCGAAGCCGATTTTTCGCATGGCAGCGACCATTTTGCCCATGACATTAGTGCCGGGTTTGAGCCCGAATTCTTCGCCGAGAGCGACGCGGACAGCAGGGGCAATTTGAGCGACGACGATGGTGTCGGGGTCGTTAATAGCCGCCCAGATTTCGTCGTTATAGGAGTGCGAAACGATGGCCCCAACGGGGCAGACGGCAGCGCATTGCCCGCAGTTGACGCAATCGACTTCGGCGAGGGGAAGGTTGAAAGCAGGTTTGACTTCGGCGGTTTGACCGCGCCCTGTGAAGCCTAGGACGCCAATGCCTTGGAATTCGGTGCAAGCACGAACGCAGTTACCGCAGAGGACGCATTTTCCGGAGTCTCGTACGAGCGACGGAGAAGAGGCGTCGATGGGTTTGCGTTCCATGAGTTGGTGGTATGGATTTCGGTTGACGGCGAAGCGACGGGCGAGCTCTTGGAGTCGGCAATGACCGCTTTTTGGACACGTTGTGCATTCGTTGTCGTGGTCGGCGAGGAGGAGTTGTAGGGTTGTTTTTTTCATTCGACGAAGCGTTTCAGTCTTCGTGCGAACGACCATTCCATCGCGCGGAGCGAGGGTGCAGCTAGAGATGATGCCGAGACCTTCGCATTCGACGAGGCACATACGGCAAGCACCGAAAGTCGAAAGGCTGGGGTGATAGCAGAGCGACGGAATGTCGATGCCGTTATTACGAGCGAGTTGAATGACCGTTTTTTCGCCATTGATGGGGTAGCTTCGTCCATCGATGATCATAGTCGCTTGAGAATTATCCATGGTTTATGCTCCTTCAATCGCGCCGAATTTGCAGTTGGCCTTGCAGGCGCCGCATTTAATACAAATATCTTCGTTGATGACGAATCCTGTCGTTCTGTCGCCGTTGATGGCGCCGACGGGACACTTTTTCACGCAAAGACCGCACTTCTTACATTTGTCGGCGATGATGGTGAACGGTGAAAGTTTTTTGCATTTGTGTGCTTTACATTTCTTGTCGACGATGTGTTCGATCATCTCGTTTCTGAAGTGTTTGAGCACGGAGAGAACGGGGTTAGGTGCGGTTTTCCCGAGTGCGCATAGGGATCCTTTTTGGACGGCATCGGCGAGAGCCTCGAGCGTATCGATCGTTTCGAGTGTGGCTTTTCCGTCGATGATGAGGTCCATGAGATCGAGCATTTGCTTTGTGCCCTCGCGACAGAGGACGCATTTACCGCACGATTCATTTTGCGTGAACTGCATGAAGAAGCGAGCGACTTGTACCATGCATGTTTGTTGGTTCATGACGACGAGGCCGCCCGATCCGACCATGGCGCCGACTTTTCGTAGGTTGTCGAAGTCGAGTGGGAGGTCGAGGTATTCTTTGGTGAGGCATCCGCCCGAGGGACCGCCGATTTGAACGGATTTGAAGCATTCATTGGTGAGGTTTCCGTCGTCATCGGTGACGCCTTCGCCGACGCCATAGACGATATCGCGTAGCGTTGCACCGAATGGTACTTCGATGAGACCAGTGTTTTGGACGTGACCAGTGAGTGCGAATGTTTTGGTGCCTGGGCTGGATTCCGTACCCATGGAACGGAAACCGCGAGCGCCGTCACGCAGGACGAGGGGAACGGTGCCAAGTGTTTCGACGTTGTTGATGATGGTGGGGTATCCGAAGAGACCTTTTTGAGCAGGAAATGGGGGCTTTGGCTTTGGCATACCGCGGTCGCCTTCGACCGACGCCATGAGAGCGGTTTCTTCGCCGCAGACGAAAGCACCGGCGCCTTCCATGATGCGGATGGTGAATTTGTGGTCGGTGCCGAAGATGTGATCGCCTAAGATTCCAGCTTCGACAGCATCTTCGACGGCTTTTCGAACGCGTTCAACGGCGAGTGGATATTCTGCGCGGACATACATGACGCCTTCTTGAGCGCCGATGGCGCGAGCCGCGATCATCATGCCTTCGATGACGCGGTGCGGATCGCCTTCCATGAGAGAACGATCCATGAAAGCCCCTGGATCGCCTTCGTCGGCGTTGCAGATGACGATTTTTCTCGAGGAAGTTTCGTTCATCGCGGCGAGCCATTTACGCCCCGTGGGGAATCCGCCACCGCCTCGCCCTCGTAAGCCACTCTCGAGCACTTCGTCGCAGACTTGTTTGGGCGTCATGTCCATATAGGCTTTGAATGCTTGCATATAGCCGCCGCGCGCGATGTATTCGCCGATGCAGTGCGGATCGATGACGCCACATTCTGCCAAAACGGTGCGTTTTTGGCGCGTATAGAAGGGGATAGTCTTTTGACCGAGGAATCGCTCGTTGGAAGCGGGATCGAGGTAGAGGAGGCGATTGATGGGTTTGTGGTTGACGAGTGTTTCGTTGACGATCTCTTCGGCATCGTCGGCGGTGACTTTGCAGTAGAGAATGCCATCGGGTTCGACGGTGACGAGGGGACCTTGCTGGCAAAAGCCTTGGCATCCAGAGCGCGACATATAGACGCGAGCAACGTTTGCCGTTTCGGGCAAAGATTCGCTCATTTCGACGATGACATCGAGATTGGCGCGTTTTGCGTATTCGATAATGGCATCGCGAACTTTCAGACTACCGTTGGCAATGCACCCAGTACCGGCACAAACGACGACGCGCCGTTGGATTTTTGTTTCGAAAGCACGGTATGATGCTGCGATTTTTTCTAACATTTCTGCTTTTGTCGCCATGCTTAGTTCTCCTGTGCAACAGCTTTAATGATTTCGACGGCTTCTTTAGAATTGCACTGACCGTGAACGTGTTCGTCGAGAACGACGACGGGCGCGAGTCCACAAGCGCCAAGGCACGAGACGACTTCGAGTGTGAAATTGCCATCTTTTGTGGTTCGTTGGTTTTCGGCGAGCCCGAGATCGGCACGCAAAGCGTCCATGATGGCCGTCGAACCTTTGACGTGGCAAGCAGTCCCATCGCAACATCGGATGATGTGTTTGCCTTTGGGTTCGAGTGTGAAGTGAGCATAAAACGTCGCGACGCCGTAGACTTTAGCCGCTGGAACGTTGAGTCCTTTGGCGATGAGTGCCATGACGTCTTTGGAGAGGTATTTGAATTCCTCTTGAGCAGCCTGCAATACAGGCACGAGCATATCGGGTTGGCGCCCAATGCGCTCGATAATCGCGTCTACGCGCGAAGCCTTGTCATTTAAGTTGTCCTGCATCTTCTTCTCCTAAGCAGTACGACATCGCGAAGCGCAACGGGATTGTCGGGCTTCGGCAATTTGTTCTCATTTCTCAAGAATGTGTTGAGATGTATCGGTAGCGTTTCGGGAAATCGATAGAATCGGATGGAAGCGAAAAAAATCGAATAGATGCGATAAGATCGACAGAAGCGGTGAAACGTTATCCTTATATATAGACGTAGAAAGTCTCTTTGGAAGTCGAGATATGGAAGCGAGTCCAATGTTGAAAAATTTCGCGATTGGAATCGGTGCTTTAATGCATGGAATGGCGCATAATATCAAGTTTGAAATGTGTCGGGGCGCAAAAACGGTATGCTTTGTTGGTCGGGATAGGCGTTTGATTGGTCGGAATCGTGGGATGTGTATGCCTATGGAATGTTTGGCTCGAGTCTTTGACTGAGCATGACGACGGAAGAGAAGATATCTTCGTTTTGTACGAGAATGCCTTCTGGAACGAGGAGTCGAATGGGTGCGAAGTTCCAGATACCGCGCACGCCGCCATCGATCATGAGATCGGCGACGTTTTGAGCGTGTTCTTGGGGCACGGCGATGATGCCGATGTCGACGCCACATTGGCGCGTGCGTTCTGGAAGTTCGGCGATGTTATAGGTGGGTACGCCGACGAAATCGCGTCCGATTTTGTTTTCGTCGGTGTCGAAAGCGGCGAGTACTTTGACGCCGTGCGAGACGATGCGCTCGTGAGCGAGGAGTGCGGCGCCGAGGTGTCCGGCACCGGCGAGGAATGCGTAGCGCGTTTTGTTCCAACCGACGAGTCGTTCGAGTGCAACGAGGAGGTCTTGAGCGACGAATCCCGTGCGAGGACGCCCTGTTAATCCGCAATAAGCGAGGTCTTTTCGCACTTGCGAAGCATTGAGCTGTAGCTCGGATTCAAACCACGTCGTACTCACCATTTGGCGTCCGGGCTGACCATTGACGAGTCGTTTCAAAGCCTGGATATACATGGGAATGCGCAATAAGACAGGCTCTGGTACACTTCCTTTCATCTCGATCCTCGTAGGAAAATGTGCCCAAAACTAGGCTGTGATGTTTTTACGCCCCGAGTGGTGCGTTGTCAATATGCGGAGAGGAACGGACGGGGAAATGGGGAAATACGACTCGTTGGGGAATGTGTCGTGCAAAAACGGGGATAGAGACGCGCAAAAGGAGCGTGCGTGATATATTGATCTAGTCGATAAATCGTGTTAAAAACGAGCGTCTTTTTTGGCTTGCGATTCACTTAATAGGGCAGGACGGACATGGATAAAGAACAAGCTTTAGAGAAACTGAGTAAGGTATACGATACCGGTGCTGTGCTCTTTTATGAAGGCGATCCGGCGAATGCCGTTTGGATCATCAACGGCGGTAAAGTGCAACTCTCAAAGCGCGTATGCTCGGAAGAAATCGTCATCGAAACGCTTGGAGCAGGTGATTTCTTTGGTGAGATATCGCTTTTATCGAATAGTGCCCAAATGGTGACGGCGACGGTCGTCGAGCCAGCCAAGCTATTAGTCATCGAATCGCCGCAGTACGAAGCGCTTTTGCGTTCCAATGGCGAGCTTTCGATGCGGATGTTGCGCAAATTGGTTGGTCGTCTCAATGAATGTCAGTTTTTGGTCACTGGATTGAGCTTGCGCAATCCGATGGCTCGAGTGATGTTGCACATTCGCCGAGAGATCAATGCATTGGGGGCGAGGTCGGTTCAATTGCCCGATGATTTGGGTAAAATGTTGGCGATCGATCCCGTCGAGTTGGAACTCATTTTGAAGAAACTCGAGACGAAAGCCTTGATATCGATTGACGAAACGAAAAAAGTGTCGATCGTGCGTGGAGAAGAATTCGATCGCTTTTTGCAGTACATGGAATTGCATGATCGATACGAATCGTTCGAGCGATAAAGATCTGTTGAAGCGCTTTGTGTGGATAGCGTTAAAACGGAGTTAGCGCCTTTAGGGCGTCGAATCTATGGTCGAAAACGTCGAAATTGAACGCTTCTATGCGCGTTTGTTCCGTCAGAATGAGCGCGTGATGAAGTTGGGAGTAGCCGCCATTGAGGCGGCTTTAAAAAGGGAATCACATTTAGACGCGCCGAATGGGGCAGTTGGGTATCGGCATATTGTCGTGGCGGGGACGAATGGCAAGGGGCAAGTGAGTGCTTTGCTTTCGAATGCGTATACGTTGGGTGGCGCGAGGTGTGGGCTCTATACTTCGCCGCATTTGGTCGATTTTCGGGAGCGGATGCGCGTCGACGGCGTGATGATATCGCGTGATGAAGTCGCCGAGATTGGCAATGCAGTGATTGCCGAATATGGTGGGGATGTTTGTGCCGAGTTTTCGGGTACGACGCTGACGTATTTTGAGTGTTGCTTGATCATGGCAACGCGGTTTTTTAACCGGTCGCATTGCAATTTTGGTGTGTTTGAAGTTGGACTTGGTGGGCGTCTCGATGCGACGAATGCGCTATCGCCGAGCATGAGTGTTATCACGTCGATAGGATTCGATCACGAGGCGTATTTAGGACATACGTTGAGCGAAATAGCCCATGAAAAAGCGGGGATTATGCGAACGGGATGCCCTTGTGTCGTTGGACGCACGGCGGTCGATGATTTGTCGCGCGAAGCTCGAGAAAAAGGCGTGTCTTCGTTTGATGCGCTTGGGTGCGATTTCGATTGGTCTATTGTCGATGGCGCGTACTTCGTCGAATCGAGATTTGGGCGTTTTGCTGTGCCTGGGGCAGAAGCGATGCCCAACTATCAACGAGATAACGTCGCCGTGGCGATATTTTCGTTGCTCAAAGCACATGAAATTGGTCTTTATTGCCCAAGAAGTTCGATTGAAGATGTATTCCAGACAGTTGTTTTGCGTACGCAATGGGTTGGACGAATGTGGCACGTATCGCCCGAGACAGCCGAGAAATTGGGGGTTGCCGATATCGTCTTCGATGGGGCACATAATCCAGATGGGGTGAGAGCGTTTTGCGAAGCGATTTGCCAGAGCGATAAGGCGAAATGCGTTGGCACTGGTAGTGGCGAAGAAATCGCGACGCGTCGTGCGCTCGTCGTCAATTCGTGTGCCGATAAAAATATCGAAGCGATGTTTGTACAGTATTTATCGGTATTCGAGAAATCTGGGATATTTGTGACGCCGATAGGCTCGACGCCGCGCGCGATGGCGCCAGAGGCGTATTGTTCACGCGTCGGGATCGATAGTGCACAAGCCCAGAAGTCGTGTCGTGAAGCGATAAAGCGCGCGGCGGAATACGTTGGGGCGAGGGGGACGATTTATGTTTCGGGATCGCTTTATCTCTTGGGGGAATGTCTCGTCGAATTGGGTGAGACGGGGGCGCTTGATGAGATATTTCGGAGATCGACGACGTCGTCATCGAAGATAGATAAGCATTAAAAACGCGCATAATGCGGGAGAAATCGCATGTCGGATACAATCGTAGCTATTGCCTCGGGCGTTGCTCCAGCGGCTATTGGCGTCATACGCATGAGTGGCGATGATGCTCTTCAAATCGTAGAAAAGTGCCTTAAGAAGAAAGGTCTGACGCCGCGCATGATGCATCATCGCGGGCTTTGTGATGAACGAGGCGTCGTTGTCGACGATGTCATGATTTGTTATTTCAAGGCACCGCATTCGTATACGGGAGAGGATTCGGTCGAAGTCTATGCGCACGGGGGCGCGGTGAATCTTGGATGCGTGTTGTCGGTTTTATGTGCCGCAGGTGCGCGAATGGCCGAGCCTGGTGAGTTTTCAAAGCGAGCTTTTTTGAATGGCAAAATCGATTTGACGCGTGCTGAAGCGATTATGGACGTGATCCACGCGCAAAATGAGCTCCAGTGCCGCGAGGCGCAGAAACAGCTTTCGGGGACGGTATCGGATTCGGTCAATGCTTTGAGAAAAGGCGTTTTGGACTTGTTGTGCAAAGTCGAAGTGGAAATCGATTTCGAAGAAGATCTCGACGAGGACGATACGAGTGGGGTTTCGCCGTTTGCCATCGTCGAGGGCGATGGCGCTTATTTGTCGCAGGTCATCGAAGAAATGATTCATGCGCATGAGCGGTATCGAAGCGAGGGGCTTCGCGTCGTCATGGTGGGCTTGCCCAATGCAGGAAAATCGAGTTTATTCAATCGACTCGTCGGGCATGAACGAGCCATTGTGACGCCGATTGCAGGCACGACGACCGATACGATCGAAGCGCAAGTCGTCATCGATGGGGAGCAGTTTTCGTTTATCGATACGGCGGGAGTGACGGAGACGGATAATCCGATCGAGGCATTGGGCGTCGAACGGACGCAGCAACAAATCAAGACTGCCGATATCATCGTCGTGTGTATAGACGGCGTGTCGCCGTCGTATGATGCGTTGCAGAACGTGAGATCGTGTTATGAGGCACGCGAAGGGGAGAGCCCCGATATTCTTCTCATTCGAACGAAATCCGATATCGAAGATCGCCCACAAGTGCCTATCGATAGTGAATTGCAATCGTTTATTGAGTCGATTCAAGCACCGATGATCGACGTTTCGTCGAAGACGCGCGATGGATTATTGGCGCTCAAATCGGAGCTTTGTGCGTGTTCTAAACGCCGGCATGCGAGTGGCGGCGATGTGGCACTTATTACATCGCAGAGGCATATCGAATGCCTCAGAAAGGCGAATGAAGCCCTTCGCGAAGCCGTGTTGGCGATGCAAAATGGGCTACCTGGCGAAATCATTGCATCGGAATTGCACAATGCTGCTAGTGCGCTCGAACAGATTACGGGAGCGATAACGTGTGAAGATGTCGTCAACGAAATCTTTTCGCATTTCTGTATCGGGAAATAGGATGATTATGTCTCAACTCATCGCATTTGAAGGGATTGACGGAGCGGGGAAGTCGACCCAGATTCCGAGGTTGCAGAAGTGGATCGAAGCGCATTATCGCGCGCATGTCGTCGTGACGGCAGAGCCTACGCGAGGGGAATATGGTGCACAGATTCGGAGCGCCAAGACTCGGCTAGCCCCAGTCGTCGAGCGAGATTTATTTCGGTTCGATCGACGAGAACACGTGGAAAAAGTCATCAAACCTGCGCTTTCACGCGGTGAAATCGTCATCACCGATAGGTATTTTTATAGCTCGGTTGCTTATCAGGGGACCCGGCGAGATGCCTTTGAACGCGAACCGACGACGGCTGATTATCTGAATCTACAAAACGACATACTCGCCGAAAACCGCGCCATAGCGCCCGAAGCCGATATACTCGTCTTTGTCGCCATAGCGCCCGAAGTCGCACTATCGCGTATTGATTCGGGACGTGCGGCGCGAGATCCGTTTGAAACGTTGCAGACGCTAGCTGCGGTCGACGAAGTTTTTCGACGCATCGTCGCCGAGCATCCGCATGCTGTCGTCGTCGATGGAACTGCCGATCCCGATGTCATTGCACAGTCGATTGCCGAGCAGATCGAAGCGATATGGCGTCGCGACATGGTGAGATAATCTATCGCCCTAGTCTTTGAGAAGTTTGTAGAGGCAAGACGAATATGCGCCAATCGATACGATTAGTCTATGGCTCGAGTGAACAAGGGGAATGTCGCGAGCGAGGAGAGCAGAATGGGGGGGGGACGGTGCCAGAGATGCGCCTCGATGCGGCGCTCATGGTGCTTGCTACCGAATCACTTCCGATGTTGACGCGATCGCGGATTCAACGCGCCATCGAGCAGGGGAATATTTGCATCAACGGAAAATCGACGACGAAGCCAGGGAAAAAAGTCAAATCCGGCGATGTGATATCGGGGGAAATCGAGATTGAAGATGAATCTACGAATGTTGTGCCGCAATCTGGGATAAAATTCGATGTGATTTATGAAGATTCGCATATTATTGTCGTCGATAAACCGGCAGGTCTCGTCGTACATCCGGGGGCTGGGCACAAAGATGGCACGCTCGTAAACGGTCTTGTGGCGCGGTATCCGGAGGTATTGGACGTAGGTGAAAGCGCTCGGCCGGGGATTGTGCATCGGCTCGATGCCGAAACGAGTGGTCTGCTCGTCGTTGCACGATCGCAAGTTGCCTATGATGCACTCGTTGCCATGTTTTCGCATCATGCGATATCGCGACAATATTGGGCAATCGCCCTAGCACCCAAGATCCCCGACTCAGGGCGTTTCGATACGCCCTATGGACGCAATCCCAATCATCGCATTAAATACACATCGATTGATCCGAATGCATCTAAACGCGCGGTGACGAATTATCGCACGATGGCGCGAACTGCCGCAGGCTATGCACTCATTACATGTTTGCTCGAGACAGGGCGAACACACCAAATCCGCGTTCATTTGTCGGAACACGGCGCCCCCATCGTTGGCGATGCCATTTATGCACCGAAGCCCATTGCCACGCATCGGGCCATCGCGCGACTCGCTTTGCATGCTCGCAAACTCGCGTTTGAACATCCTGTGACACACGAATCTCTTTGTTTTGTGTCGCCATGGCCAGCCGATTTTGTCGCAGCCATAGGCTCGATTTGGGGGGAGAACATTCTCGATGAATCTTGGTAATTTTTATGGGAATAATGAAAAACCTTGACGCGTTATGTCAAATTGTCCGAAAACAGCGACTGTAGCTCCACTAGGAAGACGTATAAAAAGTCGCTTGCGTCGGTAGGGCTTTTCACTTAAAAGACGCGAAATTTTTCGGCGGAAGCCGAATCTTGTTTTTGTCTTGGGGGGAACCTCAACTTGAGGAAGTTGCATTTAAAAATATTCCTCATTCGATTAGGAGAAAACGAAAGATGATTCAGATGTCGTACACAAAGCGTGCGCTTTTGGTTATGGCCGCAGTCGGTTTAATGAGCTTTACGGGTTGCAAGATTAAGACGCAAACCGGTAGCGATCAAGTAGCTGCTGGGAATGCACCTGTCGCCGTTCAAGCTGCTGCCGCCGTAGCGCCTGCTGCGGTCGATCCTGCAAAGCCGATCTACCTTCAGATCGATGCACTTCCGGTTCGTGGCGCTGCCGATGCGAAGGTGACGATCGTCGAATTCAGCGATTACGAATGCCCGTTCTGCAGCCGCGTCGAACCGACGATGGACGAATTGCTCAAGGCGTATCCGAATGACGTTCGCGTTGCATTTGTCAACCATCCGTTGGGCTTCCACAAGAATGCTATGCCTGCGGCGAAGGCTGCGGTTGCCGCCTTCAAGCAAGGCAAATTCTGGGAAATGCACGCCGCACTTTTCAGCAATCAAAAGAACTTGAACGAAGCGTTCTTCACCGAACAAGCCAAGAAATTGGGACTCGACATGGCTCGCTTTACAGCCGATATGAACAGCCCCGAAACGGCTAACTATATCGAAAAAGGTATGAAAGACGCTGGTCCGATGGGTATTAGCGGTACGCCTTCGCTCCTCATCAACGGCAAATTGGTCGTCGGTGCACTCCCCTTGGATGCGTTCAAGAAAGAAGTCGATGCCGAATTGGCTCGCGCTAACGAAGTTGCCAAAGCAAAGAACCTCTCGGGCGCCGCACTCTACGAAGAACTCGTCAAAACGGCTCCGAAGCCCCCATCAGACGACGAAGTTCCTGCTGGGCGCGTGATGGTCGAAATCGGTCAAGCTCCTGTTTGGGGCAATGCCGATGCTCCTGTGACGATCGTCGAATTCACCGACTTCGAATGCCCGTTCTGCAGCCGTGGTAACACGACGTTGCACGCGATCATGGAAAAGAATCCCGAAACAGTTCGCGTCGTCTTCAAACACTATCCGCTCCCGTTCCACAAGAACGCAAAACTCGCTCACCAAGCCGCAGAAGCTGCCAAGATCCAAGGCAAATTCTGGGAAATGTATAACAAGATCTTCGACAATCAGAAGGCAATGAGCCGCGATGATCTCATCGGTTATGCGAAAGAACTTGGACTCGACGAAGCTAAATTTGTCGCCGATCTCGATAGCGATGCCGTCAAGACGGCCGTCGAAGCTGCGATGAAAGAAGGTGAAAAAGCAGGCGTCCGTGGCACACCGAACTTCTTCATCAATGGCACGCTCTTGAGCGGTGCTCAACCCGAAGCCGCCTTCCAAGCCGCTATTGATAAAGAACTCGCACTCACGAAAGATGCGAAATATGCAGGTCTCAAGGGCAACGATCTCTATGAAAAAGTCATCAAAGATGAGGCCAAGCCCGCTCCTGCTCCGCTTGATGAGGCCAAGCCCGCTCCTGCTCCGATCGTCGTCGATATCGTCGGTGCGCCTTCGCGCGGTGCTGCCGATGCTCCCGTCACGATCGTTCAGTTCTCGGAGTTCCAATGCCCGTTCTGCAGCCGCGTCGAACCGACCATCGACCAGCTCCTCAACGACTACGATGGCAAAATTAAGGTCGTCTTCAAACAGATGCCGCTCTCTTTCCACAATAATGCTCAAAAAGCAGCCGAAGCTTCGCTCTTCGCTCACGAAAACGGCAAATTCTGGGAAATGCACGCCAAGATGTTTGCCAATCAATCGGCGCTTGGCATCGAAGACCTCAAGAAATATGCGACAGAAGTTGGCTTGGATGCCGCCGCACTCGAAAAGGCTTTGAATGAGGATAAATACGCCGAAGCTGTCAAGAAAGACGTCGCAGCCGCAGGCGCCGCCGGCATCAGCGGTACGCCTTCGTTCGTCATCAATGGCAAGTTGCTCATCGGCGCCCAACCCATCGATGCGTTCAAGAAAGAAATCGACGCAGCTCTCGAAGCCGCGAAGTAATCTTGCGCTTGATATGAATGCGTAATTCAAAAAGCCCCCATCTTGGGGGCTTTTTTCGGTTTTTGAGCGTTTTTTGCGCATCGCGCGCTTTTTTTGCGGGGGACCAGTCCCCCGCGCCCCCACGCCGCTACGCGGCCTTTTTGGGGGAATATCGTAGTTTTTAGTTGATTTTGGGCTTTGTTTTTTGCGCTTCGCGCGTTTTTTTTGCGGGGGACCAGTCCCCCGCGCCCCCACGCCGCTACGCGGCTTTTTGAGGCAGGCGTTTATTCTTTGCTTTAGTGTGTTGTTTGTTTTGAGTGTTTTTTTGCGCTTCGCGCGTTTTTTGCGCTTCGCGCGTTTTTGCGCGTTTTTTTTAGAAAAACTATTGTCGCCATATACCCTAGAGGTGTAAAAACTTACGTTCGAATTTGAACGGCTACAGCGTAGACGCTCAAATGCATTTTCTGTGTCAGGAGACACGATCGTTCTGTAGAAGCAATTTGTGAGGTAATATGTCAGGTCATAATAAATGGAGCACGATTAAACACAAAAAAGGTAAAACCGATGCGGCGCGTTCGCAGTTGTGGACGAAAGTCGTCCGCGAGTTGATCGTTGCGGCGCAAGGTGGTTCCGATCCGGAGTTTAACTCTGCATTGCGTCTTGCCATCCAAAAGGCTAAGGCTTGCAATATGCCCAAAGATAACATCGAACGCGCCATTAAACGCGGTTCGGGTGAAGGCGAACAAGTCCATTATGACCAGATTACGTATGAAGGTCACGGCGCCGGTGGCGTCGCCATCATGATCGAAACGCTTACCGATAACCGCAATCGCACGGTCGCTAGCGTCCGTTCGATGCTGAGCAAGAACGGTGGCCAAATGGGCGAAGCTGGTTGCGTCGCTTGGCAGTTCAAAACACTTGGGCAAATCGAAGTCGAAGGCGATGACCTCGATCAAGATGAATTGATGATGGCTGCCCTCGATGCTGGGGCCGACGACGTCAGCGAAGATGGCACGATTTATACAGCTCCGGCGGAAGTTTCTAACGTCGCCAAAAAACTCGAAGAGGCTGGCTATAAAATTGAATCGATGGAAATTGCTAAAGTTCCCCAGAACTTGCTCGCCGTCGACGAAAAAACGGCTGCTTCGATCTTGAAACTATGCAGTGTTCTCGAAGACGACGACGACGTCCAAAACGTCTATACGAACGCCGATATCTCGGACGAAATTATGGAAAAATTGGGTTAATCCCAGTTGCTTGAAGACGCTCCAGTATGAGCGTCTTTTTTATGGCTTTTCTTTATACAAATATGTGATGATTTGTATATGGACTTTGGAGCGTAGCCAAGATGGCTGTATTGCGGATATTGGGAATTGACCCTGGATCGCGTTATATGGGGTATGGTGTGATCGAGCGCAATGGATCACGCTTGCGCTATATCCATGCCGATAGACTCGTGCTCGGCAACATGCCGTTTACGGAGCGTTTGCTCAAAATCGATGCGTTTTTGGGCGAGTTTTTGGCTCTCTATGAACCCGATTGTGCGGCATTTGAAGGGATATTTCATCAGAAGTTTGCCGATGCAGCAATAAAGCTCGGGCACGCGCGTGGCGTAGCAATATGTGCTTGTGCGCGATTTGGAATACCGCTCTATGAATACGCGCCGACCGATGTAAAACAAAGTGTCACATCGTTTGGACGCGCCGAAAAGGCACAAGTTGCCGATATGGTTAGGATATTACTCGGCGTGCAAAATACGTGGCCCGTCGATGCATCGGATGCGTTGGCAATCGCGATTTGCCATGCCAATCGCATCTAGACGGTCGTCTCTCAGATCGAGTTGGTGGTGTGTGAGATATCACACAAAAAAACAGGGCGATATTTTATCGCCCTGTTCGATTGACGGCGTCTGCCAAGAACAGCGAGGCTGTGTTATTGCAAGAATCGATAGACGGCATCGCAACCGTTGAGGTTCCATGGGCGGTCGTCAGCTAGCCCTTTTGAGCCGCATGATTCGACGGCTTTGCCATCGCCGCGATACATGACGTAGTGCCCCGGCGACACGATGACGTCGCCGATTTGGAGTTGTTCAACGGGGGCATTTTTCCCCATGACTTTGACGGCCTTCGACGAATTCGGTTGCCAGCCATACCCCTCGCTGATGTCTTTGCCCAGGACGTTTTTATAGCACCAGCAGCACAATCCCGAGCAGTCGAATGCTCGGTAATTGCCATTGAAGTATTCGGCGCTATTGGCATAGATCTTTGAATACTTTCCGGGATATTGTTTATTGAGCCTATCGATGAGTTGTTTGCTCATGATTTCACCTTTGCCGCCCCAAACGTATGGGTGATGCGGATTGCGGACGAATGAACGCGCTTTTGTGATGACGCGATTGAGATCGGCAAGGGCGTTGTCGGAAGTTTGCGGAGGTGCTGCTGTAAAAGCAGCGCAACACCAACCCGTGTGGCTACCGTATGTGACTTTGTACCAGCCGTTTTGTTCGGCGAGTACGGTGAGCGTGGTGCCGGCTGGGATGGTGACATAGACAGAGGAGCCAGGGGCAGGCGTCGTGCCCGAACCGGGGATATCGCGTAGATTGAGAGCGTCGGATGTGACGACGGTTTTGGTCGTCGTCGGTGGTTGTGGCGTCGTATTGCCGACTTTCTCGGTGTATTGGGCACTGATCCAGCCTGTGCCACCGTTGTAGTTGATCTTGTACCAACCGTTTTCTTCTGCAATGACTTCGACGACGGTGTTTTGTTCGAGAGCACCGATTTTATCGTATTGCGTGCCTGCGCCAGTGCGGACGTTGAGCCCGATATCGGCGGTCACTCTGACTTTGAATAGGACGGTTGGCGTTTCGGGTTTGGGCGTAGGTGGATCGGGTTGGGGATCGGGGGTCGGTGTTGGCTTTTCGGGCTCTGGTGTAGGTTCGGCTTTATACGTCGTGAATTTGGCGTTGACCCATCCGAAACTGGAACCGTATGAGATTTTTAGCCACCCGTCTTTGACCTCGTAGTAGGACAAGGTTTGACCTTTGACGACGCCGCCAATGCGAGTTGCATCGGCTTTGGCGTCGGATCGGACGTTGAGTGCCGAACATGTGACAGTAGCAGTGCCAATCGGTTTGGAATCGCCGGCTTCGGGACCTTGAGCGCCTGGCGATTTTGTACTTGGCGTTTTGATAAATGGCGATGGATTGCGCTTTTTGCCGTTTGCAAGTATGCGACCTTGGCGCGATCCGAGCTTATCGATCGCCGTGCCAGGCGTTAGAGGGCGCAATTTCGCCATGTTTGCCGTCATGTTCGCAACGTTGCGCAATGGCGTCGTATTCGGCATAAGGGCAGACGATTTCTTCGATTTTGCAGTCGTTTTCATATCGGTCATAAATCCTCCTTTTGTTCACAAAATACACCTCATTGCATTTTAGCAAAGCGAATAGGGGGAATAAAGAGAAAGCGACGAAAAAAGCGATGTTATTGCAATAAAGGCTCGTATTCGTTACATTGGGTGCGCTTTTTTGGGGCTTTTGCGATGTGAATCGCATTCTTTGGCGCGCAAACGATAGCGAGAGGAGAAAATGAAACGAGGAAGAGTTTTGGCGTTGTGTGTCGTGTCTGCGTGTTTGGTGACGCTCGGTGGATGTAATGACGACAGCGCGAAGACGCCATCGGGGTGCGCATTGTGCACAGATGGACAGGTGTGTTCTGAAGCTGGTATTTGTTACGACGATCCCGATTGTGCGATTTGTGGCATCGATCAAGTCTGTGTCGGCGGTTTGTGTTTCGCCAATGACAGCGCTTGTGCGAGGTGTGAAGCCGATAACGTTTGCGTTGGAGACGTGTGTTATGGTGCAACATCGCCTTGTGCGCGGTGTAGATCGGATCAAGTATGTCGCGATATGAAGTGTTATGAACCGACGGACCCGTGTTTGGGGTGTAAGTCGGATCAAGTTTGTGTCGCTGGCGCCTGTTACGAAAAGACCGATCCTTGTTCGAAATGCAGTTCTGATAAAGTATGTGTCAATGATTCATGCTATTCGCCCGATGATCCGTGTGCCCAATGTGGCGCCGGTCAAGTTTGCGTTCAAAAGGTGTGTTACGACTTAACCGATGATTGCATTCCGTCGTGTGGAGAAAACGAAAGGTGTATCGATCGACAATGTCGCGATTGTTCGACGATGTGCGGCGGAGAATGTTGCAATGCTGGTGAACTTTGCGATGCCGCATTCAATACATGCGGTCCATCATGTGGCGACGGCGTTCCGCTTTGCCAAGGTGTTTGTTGTTTTCCAGGCGAATATTGCGACGAAACGTATGGGTGTATATTCCCGTGTAGCGAAGAACAAACGCGTTGTAATAACGACGCGTCGATGTCGGTGAGTTGTTGCAATAGTGGGCAAGTGTGCGAAGAAGGCGAGTGCCGCGTCGATTGTGGGCAAAGCGTTCGTTGCAATGGAATCTGTTGCGAAACTGGCGAGGTTTGCGAAGATAAGACGTGTAAGATAGCGTGCGACACTTCGACGCATGAGCGATGTGGGGCGAATGAAGAGTTTTGTTGCGACAACGCCACCGAAATCTGCATATCGCAACGCTGTGTCAAACTCGGGAATCCATGCACGAAATCGTCGCAATGCAATTTCGACGAAGTTTGCGAAGAAACGTCGAAACGCTGTGTCGTCGCCGATCAAATCGCTTCGACGTGCGAAGTTCGACCCCAAAAAGGTCCATTTACGCCGCTTCTACAGTTCAATTGGCCGCGTTGCCTCGAGAACGAGAGACCATCGGAATACCCGTCTTACTATCGCGTCATTACGATGCCGATGGTTGCAAATATGACCGACGACAACGGCGATGGCGTCGTCAACGAAGACGATGTGCCCGATATCATCTTTGTGGCGTATTCAACAAATTATGGCCCCGATACGCATGCGCCGAGCGTATTGCGCGTGATAAGTGGCGACGACGGGCATGAAATTGCATCGTCAAGGCCGCGTTATTGGACGTATCCGATTAGTGCGGTCGTTGCCGATATTGACAACGATGGAAAGGTAGAAATCGCCATTGGGACAAACAATCACCGCCAATCGGGGGGGCACGATTTTTCGATCGATGAGAACGACAAGCTAGAAGTTCTGGGCGTCGAACCCGATCCGGCGTCGGAGACGGGATACAAACTCGTGACGAAGTATGCCATCAACATTGGGAATGGGCAAAAAATGTCGTTCTTATCGGTGGCAGATTTAGATGGCGATGGTACACCCGAAGTCGTAACGAATTACGGCATTGCTTCGGTCGTCAAAGATGAAAACGGTCAGGGGGCGTTGCAATGGCGCAAAGGATGCGAAAATAAATCGTTAGGCTACGTCCATGCCGCCGACCTAGATGGCGATGGAAAGATGGAACTCATCAATGGTCGTTCCATTTATGACGATCATTGCAATGTCCTCGCTACGGATGGTGTCGGGGGGCAGATTGCCATTGCCGATTTGATGCCAAGTGGCAACGATGCCGCTGAAACGGGCGAACTCGTGCCCGAAATTGCGCATGTCGTCCCAGGTGTGTATCGTTCGAAAACGGATAACGACGCTAAGTTTGTCTTTAGTAAGATCTACAAAAAAAAGCTCGAAGATGGTTCGTATCAGTGGAGCATCAAAAAGGCTTGGCAAAATCCCATTCCCGTCGATGAAAAGCGATGGGCTGAGAAATGTAAGGCTTATAGTGGTCACTGCAATACAGGAGGTGGAACGCCCGTTATCGCCGATTTCAACGGCGATACGATACCCGATGTCGGTGTAGCAACGCGGTATTACTACATCGTCTATAGCAACGATGGCACGCCAGAAGGCGGAACAGTTTTGTGGGCCGATGGTAATACGACGGACTATTCGAGTGCCGTGACGGGGTCGAGCGTCTTCGATTTCGAAGGCGACGGCAAAGCCGAAGTCGTCTATTCAGACGAGCTCAAATTGCGCATCTATGCGGGCGAAGGAAAAGGCGTCGACGAAGATGGCGATGGTTATAACGATCCGCTCATCATTTGGGAAACGGATAACCGCAGTGCGACGGGGTATGAATACCCCATTATCGTCGATGTCGACAACGATGGTAGCACCGAAATCGTCTTGTCGTCTGACATCGATACGATGCATACCATGGGCATCAACGTGTATGAAGACCCCGGTGCACAATGGGTTCGCACGCGTCGCATTTGGAATCAACATTTCTATCACGTGACGAATATCAACGAAGATGGAACGGTGCCGAAGCGCGAGTTGCAGAACTGGACGCACAGCAAGTTGAACAATTATCGGCAGAACGTGCAGCCTGCGGGCGTATTTAATGCGCCCGATCTCGTCGCCAAAGCGTTGACGACTAACACGGATTTGTGTTCGGCGACGCCGCGCAAGATTACGCTCATTGCAAACGTCGCCAACGAAGGTGCGCTCGGCGTCAAAGCTGGTGTTGGCGTCAAATTCTATGCCGAAAACGTCGACGAAACGGGGCAGAAGGTGCTGATCGGCGAGTCGACGGTCGACAAGGTGTTGGCTCCTGGACAATCGGCAACGGCGTCGATTGCTTGGGATCAGACGGTGACTATTGACGGCGAAGTCGTCGCCGTAAAATCGCCTGTTGCCATCAATTTCGTCGTCGATGAACCGACGGCAGATAAGCAATTCGGCAACTTCGTCGAGTGTAGAGAAGACAATAATACGTTGGCTGCACCGGCGAGTATCGATCTTTGTGCGGAACAGGTGAATTAACCAGTGTCTCTGCCATCTCCTCGTGGTGAGAATGTCGAGCGACGTGGGGGATGGGGAGAGTTTTTAGAATTGAATGGATAAAGGCTTCATACTTTGAAGAAGAACTTACACATATTATCGTTAGGATGCCCGAAGGCGCGCGTCGATACCGAGGTCATGCTCGGTCAGTTGCGCAAGACGGGCTGGTCGTTGACGCCAGATCCAGAGCGCGCCGATGCCATCGTCATCAATACGTGTGCATTTTTGCAGGAATCGATCGAAGAATCGATCGACGAAATATTGGCGTATGCCGATTATAAACGCGGTCGATGTAAGAAACTCATCGTAGCAGGTTGTTTGCCGTCTCGGTTCGAGGCCGAAATGGACGATTTGCGATCGTCGTTGCCCGAGGTCGATGAATTTTTGACGACGCGCCAGATCGACGGCATCGTGCATGCCGTCGATGGGATTTATCCCGATCCCGATCGAGATTATTTCCTCGAACGCGAACTCGCTTCGAAGCAGTCGTTTGCTTATTTGAAGATATCGGAGGGGTGTAATCGTCGGTGCTCGTTTTGTACGATCCCGAGTATTCGTGGCAAGCAAGTTTCGCGACCGCTCGAATCGCTCATCCGCGAGGCAGAAGGTTTGGCTGCGGCGGGCGTGAAAGAAATCGTCCTCGTTGCTCAAGAATTGACGGGTTATGGCACCGATATCGGGCTCAAAGACGGGATTATCCAAGTTATCGATGCGATCGAAAAGATCGATGGGATCGAGTGGATTCGCATGCTCTATGCTTATCCGTGGAACTTTAGCGATGCGCTTTTGGAACGCGTGGGGCAAGGCAAACTATTGCCATACGTCGATATACCGTTGCAGCACGTATCGCAACACATCCTCGACGATATGCGTCGCCACGTGACGCGCGACGAGCAAGATAGGCTTTTGCGCCGCTTGCGCGATATTCCTGGGTTAGTCCTTCGCACGTCGTTGATCGCAGGGTATCCGGGGGAGACGGAAGATGACGTCGACGAACTCATCGATTGGATCCGCGAGATTCGGTTCGATAGATTGGGTGTATTCGTCTATTCTGCCGAGCCGGGCACGCCTGCAGGTGATCGATCCGATCAGATTCCGCTCGAGGTACGCCAAGCGCGGCGCGATCGCATCATGGAAGCGCAGCAGGAGATCTCGGCGTCGATGATGCAAGACCTCGTCGGGGATCATTTGCGCGTCTTAGTCGATGGATATAGCCCCGAGCACGAGCTCGTCTTGACGGGGCGATATTATGGTCAAGCGCCCGAAGTCGATGGACAAGTCTTCTTGTCGTATGAAAATTGCGATTGCGATATGGCTGAAATCGGCGATTTCGTCGACGTCGAAATCGTCGAAGCGACGGAATACGACTTAGTCGGAAATGTGATCGATGGCGACGCGGAGGAGGCATGAGCTTGACGTTCGAAGAGGCGCAAGCGCGCGTCGCCGCTTGGGTTTCGCAATACGAAGAAGGGTATTTCCCGCCACTCGTACAAGTTTCGCGCCTCGTCGAGGAATTGGGCGAGCTCGCTCGCGCCATTAGCCACGAGACGGGGGTAAAGAAACCGAAACCCGACGAAGAATTGCACGGCGTCGACGGGGAAATCGGTGATCTCATCTTCGTACTCGTTTGCCTCGCCAATTCGCGCGGCGCAGACTTGGGCGATATCTTCGAAAAGACGATGTCGAAGATCGAACGGCGCGATGCGCAACGTTGGACGCGGAAATAGATTTGTCGCAGTGATAAAGAAAAGAATTGCATGATATTCGGGCTAACTGGCGGAATAGGTAGTGGAAAGTCGACGGTATCGCAATATTTGGTAAGAAAATGCGGTTTTTTTGCGATCGATGCCGATGTGTTGACGCGCGAGGTCCATGGCGATGCCGCCGTATGCGAAGCGCTCGTTGCGGCATTTGGCGACGAAGTCGCCCCGCAACGCGTGGGCCTTGGGCGATGTGTCGATCGCGGTGCGCTCGGGCGCGTGGCGTTTGGGTCGGCAGAAGGCGTTGCACAGTTGAATCGGATTATGCACCCTGCGCTCGAGGCGCGGTTGTGCGAAGCGTTAGAACGTGCGAGTACAGGGGATTGGGCGCATGGCGTCGTCGATGCAGCGCTTTTATATGAAGCGGGCTGGGCGCGATTCGTCGATCGCGTCGTTGCAGTCGTCGCGCCGCCACAAATGCGGATCGAACGCGTCGCGTTGCGCGACGGATTGCCGCGTGAACAGATTGCGAAGCGCATGGCGTCGCAGATCGACGTGGGAGAAATGTGCCGTCGTGCCGACGATATCATCTATAACGTCGGGGGAATGGCGGCGCTGGAGCGGCAGATATTGGCTTGGTATGCAAAAAAAAGCGAGCGTATTGGCTTATGCCAATAGCGAAGCGTGTAAAGCGCGGCGTATGCGCGCAACGAAGTGAGCACATAGCCGCGCCAAGAGCGCGTATTGCTTGCCATAGCGCGCAAGGGGGGCGTATTGGCGTGAGCCAATAGCCACCCCAAAAAAAGCGAGCGTATTGGCGTGAGCCAATAGCGAAGCGCCAAGAAAAAAGAAGGCGATCGGCGATAGAGGCGAGTTCGGCGATAGAGGCGAGTTCGGCGATAGAGGCGTGCCAAATGAAGGGGGTGAAAAAAGCGAAAGCGAGTGAAAAAAGCGGAAAAAGTGGGGCGGGCGGGTGAAAAAGTGGGTGTGTGCGCGTGAAAAAAGCGCGGTGGAGGAGAAAAAGTGCGGAGTGGGTGCGAAAAAAGGCGCGATGTAGGTGTAAAAAAAGTGCGATTTGTCGAAAAAAGAACTTGCAAAACGGAAAAAGATTAGGTTGGATTTTTTGTAAAAAGCGTTGACAAATTGTGTCGAGGTGGCGTAATGTTTTGCGGCTTTTTGCCGAATGAATGCGCTGGAGTTGCGCGTCTCGGCATGGGGTCGAGACCGCAGCAGGAGATAGCGCGCATGAGAAGACGACTACGAGATTCCCGAGAGACAGCCGAAATGAATAGCGTAGGAATTGTGGCGTGCCAACTGTGCGTAAAAAGTAAGTAATTCGTTGACCGAACTCGAGGAGATGAGATGTCAGAAGCGATTCAGTCGAACTTCAGAGCGCGTCGTAGCTTTGCGACGAGCAAGTGCATCGTCGATGTGCCGAACCTGATCGACATTCAAAGACGTTCGTATGAGGCTTTTTTGCAAGCCGATGTTGCGCCGCAAGACCGCACCGAAACGGGGTTACAGGGCGTATTTAAGAGCATATTTCCGATACGCGACTTCAACAATACGAGCGAATTGGATTTCGTGAGCTATACGTTAGAAGAGTCGAAATACGACGTGGAAGAGTGCCATACGCGTGGTATGACGTATGAAGCGCCGGTCAAAGTCGACGTGCGTTTGACGGTTTACGACGTCGATTCGACGACCAATAACCGTAGCATACGCGATATTCAGGAGCAGCAGGTTTATTTTGGCGCGATTCCGCTCATGACGCCCGAGGGGACGTTTATCATCAATGGTACGGAGCGCGTCGTCGTGAGCCAGTTGCATCGTAGTCCTGGTGCGTTTTTTGGCAACGACGATGGTTCGACGTCGGCGTCGGGCAAGTTGAGCTTTTCGGCTCGCATCATTCCGTATCGTGGCTCGTGGCTCGATTTTGAATTCGATTCGAAAGATATGCTTTGCGTTCGAATCGACCGTCGTCGAAAGATGTATGCGACGATTTTGCTTCGTGCATTGGGCTATTCGACGCAAGATTTGTTGAGCATGTTTTACGAAACCGAGACGATTTCGATCGACGCGACGGGGATTTATCGCCCCTTGGAACGCCGTTTCTTGCTCAATCAGCGCGCCGATTTCGACGTTCTCGATCCGCGCACGGGCGATGTTTTGGTGCGCGAGAAACGCAAATACAATGCCGGCGCATTCCGCAAGATGAACGAAGCGGGCGTGACGCGCGTGCGCATGAGTTTTGAATCGCTGTGCGAACGCGTTTCGGCAGAAGACTATTACGACGAAGAAACGGGCGAGTTGTTTTTGGAATGCAACCAGCAGATTACGCCCGAAATCATCGACGACTTGGGCAAGCGCGGGATCAACGAAATTCGCGTTTTGTATTTCGACGACGACGGTTTGAATGTCGGTCGTCAATTGAGCCGCACGCTTGCGGTCGACAAATGCCAGAGCCCCGAGGCTGCGCGTGTCGAGATATATGCGCGTACGCGTCCGGGTGAGCCGCCTCAACAAGAGCAAGCCGACCAGTTGTTCAATGGTTTGTTCTTCAATCCCGAGCTCTACGATTTGTCGCGCGTCGGTCGTCTGAAATTGAATCACAAATTCAAGCTCGATACGCCGTCGACGCTGACGATATTGACGCGCGAAGATATCCTCGAGACGGTGCGTTATTTGATCGATTTGGCGCAGGGCAAGGGCACGGCCGACGATATCGACCACTTGGGCAATCGTCGCGTTCGCGCCGTCGGCGAACTCCTCGAAAACCAATACCGCAACGGACTCGCTCGGATGGAACGCGCGATTAAAGAGCGCATGACGATGAATCAGGCGAGTGATGTCGTTCGCCCGCACGATTTGATCAATGCGAAGCCTGTGGTGGCCGTGGTGCGGGAATACTTTGGTTCGAGCCAGTTGTCGCAATTCATGGATCAGACGAATCCGTTGAGCGAATTGACGCATAAACGCCGATTGTCGGCATTGGGACCTGGCGGTTTGACGCGCGAGCGCGCAGGCTTCGAAGTCCGCGACGTTCACCCGACGCACTATGGTCGAATTTGCCCGATCGAGACGCCCGAAGGTCCGAACATCGGCTTGATTTCGTCGCTTTCGACGTTTGCTCGCGTCAATGAATACGGCTTTATCGAAACGCCGTATCGCCGCGTCAAAGATCGCAAAGTTCTCGATATCGTCGAATTCTTGAGCGCATTGGACGAAGAAGATCACCGCATTAGCCCTGCCAATGTCGAGATCGACGAGAATAATTGCCTCGTCGGCGACATGATCGAATGCCACGAAAACGGGGAATTGTCGGTCGTTCCGACCGAGACGATCGATTACATCGACGTGAGCCCGAACCAGATGGTATCGGTGGCCGCGGCACTCGTTCCGTTCTTGGAAAACGACGACGCCAACCGCGCATTGATGGGTGCAAACATGCAGCGTCAAGCCGTGCCTTTGCTCGTCGCCGAGGCGCCTTGGGTTGGCACGGGTATGGAACGGCTCGTAGCGCGCGATAGCGGCGTCGCCGTTTTGGCACGTCATGCCGGTACAGTCGAGCGCGTCGACGCCTCGCGAATCGTCATCCGCGCCGATCGCGACGAAAACGGACTCAACGTCAAGCCCGATATCTATAACCTTTATAAATACCGTCGTTCGAATCAGGGGACGTGTTTTAACCAGATCCCGGCCGTCCGCGTCGGCGAGCACGTCGAAGTGGGCGAGGTCATTGCCGATGGTCCGTCGACGGATTGCGGCGAATTGGCATTGGGCAAAAACGTCGTCGTCGCCTTCGTACCGTGGTGCGGTTACAACTACGAAGACGCCATTTTGCTCAGCGAACGCATGGTCATCGAAGACTATTACACGTCGATCCATATCGAAGAATTCGAATGCGTTGCCCGCGATACGAAGCTCGGCAAAGAAGAAATTACGCGCGATATCCCCAATGTCGGCGAAGAAGCGCTCAAAGACCTCGACGAATCGGGTATCATTCGCGTCGGTGCCGAAATCAAACCGGGCGATATCTTGGTCGGTAAGGTCACGCCCAAAGGCGAAACGCAACTTTCGCCCGAAGAAAAATTGCTCCGCGCCATCTTCGGCGAAAAGGCCGGCGACGTCCGCGATAACTCGTTGCACGTTCCGCCAGGGCTCAATGGCGTCGTCATCGATGCCAAAGTCTTCAGCCGCAAGAAAGAAGATAGCGACGAACGTTCGCGCGAAAACGATCGCATCGAAGAAGAACGCCTCATGAAGGCACTCGATGTCCAAACGAAGATCATTCGCGACGGTGGGTATCAACGCATCCGCGAGTTCTTGGAAGGTCAAACGGCGTCGGCAAAACTCATCGACGACGAAAAGAACGCCTTGATCGCCAAGGGTGCGACGATAACGGGCGAAATTTTAGACAGCATTCCGCGACATCTTTGGAAGAATATTCAAGTCAAAGACAGTTCTGTCGCAGGAAAAATCGATCAAATCATGGCACTCGTCGATCAGCAGTGCGAAGAAGCGAAGGCTTATTTCGACGACAAAATTGCCAAGCTCGAAAAAGGCGACGAACTCCCGCCGGGCGTTCTCAAAGTCGTCAAAGTGAGCGTTGCGATTAAGCGCAAGATCCAAGTCGGCGATAAGATGGCCGGTCGTCACGGTAATAAGGGTGTCGTGAGTAACGTCTTGCCCGTCGAAGATATGCCGTACCTCGAAGATGGCACGCCGGTCGATTTCGTCCTCAATCCGCTTGGCGTACCGAGCCGTATGAATATCGGTCAGATTTTGGAAATGCACTTGGGCTGGGGTGCTCGCGGCATGGGCTTGAAGATCAACCGCATGTTGCAAGCGGCGCGAGCCGATCACTGCGAGAAATTGCGCGCAACGCTCAAAGAAGCGTATCCGCAACCCGAAACGATCGAGTTCATCGATAGCTTGAGCGAAGACGATGTCATCGAATTTGCGAAGAAATGCAATCGCGGTGTCCACGTGGCGACGCCCGTCTTCGACGGCGCCAACGAAGACGAAATCCACGCGCTCTTGGAACAAGCGGGCTTGGATTTGAGCGCGAAATCGACGCTTTTCGATGGTCGCACGGGCGATCCGTTTGCCAACGACGTCACCGTCGGCGTCATGTACATGCTCAAACTCCACCACTTGGTCGACGAAAAGATCCACGCGCGTTCGATTGGGCCCTACAGCTTGGTCACGCAACAACCGCTCGGCGGCAAGACGCAGTTCGGTGGTCAGCGACTCGGCGAAATGGAAGTCTGGGCAATGATGGCGTATGGTGCGGCTTATTCGCTCCAAGAATTCCTCACCGTCAAATCCGACGACGTCTTGGGTCGTACGCGCATGTACGAATCGATCGTCCACGGAAACTTCGCCCTCGAAGCGGGTCTCCCAGAGTCGTTCAACGTGTTGATCAAAGAGCTCCAATCGCTCTGCCTCAACATCGAGTTGCTCTCCGATAACCGCTAATCTCCGCTCTGCCCGTGATGCGGTGGCGATATATCGATTCGTCGACATATCGCCATACACTCGATATATATATGACACGATATATTGCGATATATATTGAAATATGCGAATGCGATAAGCGAGTCATATATATGAATCCGATTCACGTGGCGCAGCGATGTAATCTCTATAGTCGAAACAATCAGTCGATAACAGGATGTCTGCAAAACGCATCCTGCCTTTATAAGAGGTGAATTGTGGCAGATAATTATTCGAATTCATTCGATCGTCCCATCGATCCGACGAGTTTTTCGTCGATGCGCATCAGCTTGGCCAGCCCCGAAAAGATCTTGGAATGGAGCCATGGCGAGGTCAAGAAGCCCGAGACGATCAACTATCGAACGTTTAAACCGGAACGCGAAGGTCTCTTCTGTGCCCAGATTTTCGGGCCCGTCAAAGACTACGAATGCAACTGCGGTAAATACAAACGGATGAAACACCGCGGCACGAAGTGCGAAAAATGCGGCGTCGAAGTCATCCAAGCGAAAGTGCGCCGCGAGCGCCTTGGACATATCGAATTGGCGACGCCCGTCGTCCACATTTGGTTTTTCAAGTGTTTGCCGTCGCGCATCGGTAACGTCCTCGATATCACGCAAAAGGAACTCGAAAAAGTCCTCTATTGCGTGAGCTTTATCGTGACGAATCCGGGTTCGACGCCGCTCGAAAAAGGCGAAATCTTGAGCGAAAAGCTCTATGCCAAATACGTCGAAGAATATGGTCCGAGCGCGTTCGAAGCCCAAATGGGCGCCGAGGCGATTCGCTCGCTTTTGGCCGATGTCAACATCGACGAAGAAGCGATGAAACTTCGTCACGAAATGAAAGAAGCGACGAGCGACGCCAAGCGCAAGAAGATCGCCAAGCGTCTCAAAGTCATCGAGGCATTCCGTCACTCGGGCGATCTCGATCACCCGGCCAACTTGCCCGAATGGATGATCTTGAACATTTTGCCCGTCATTCCGCCCGATTTGCGCCCCCTCGTTCCCCTCGATGGCGGCCGCTTTGCGACGTCCGATCTCAACGATCTCTATCGTCGCGTCATCAACCGCAACAACCGCTTGCGCCGTCTCTTGGAACTGAGCGCCCCCGATATCATCGTCCAGAACGAAAAGCGCATGCTCCAAGAAGCCGTCGATGCGCTCTTCGATAACGGTCGCCGCGGCAAGACGATTCACGGCGTCAACAAACGCCCGCTCAAATCGCTCTCCGATATGCTCAAAGGTAAACACGGCCGCTTCCGTCAGAACTTGCTCGGTAAGCGCGTCGACTACTCGGGGCGTTCGGTTATCGTCGTCGGCCCCGAACTCCGCCTCCATCAATGCGGTCTCCCCAAAAAGATGGCGCTCGAGCTCTTCAAACCGTTCATCTACAATAAATTGATGGAACACGGCATCGTCAACACGGTCAAGAGTGCCAAGAAGATGGTCGAACTCGAGAAATCCGAAGTTTGGGACGTCCTCGAGGAAGTCATCAAAGAGCATCCTGTCCTCTTGAACCGTGCCCCGACGCTTCACCGCCTCGGTATCCAAGCGTTCGAACCGCTCTTGACAGAAGGCAAGGCCATCCGCATGCACCCGCTCGTTTGTACGGCTTTCAACGCCGACTTCGACGGCGACCAGATGGCAGTCCACCTCCCGCTTTCGCTCGAAGCCCAGATGGAAGCTCGCGTCCTCTTGCTCTCGACGAACAACATCTTGTCGCCCGCTAGCGGTAACCCGATCATCGTTCCGACGCAAGACATGGTCTTGGGTTGCTACTACATGACGCGCGAACGTCCGTTCGCTCCGGGCTGCTATCGCGAAGACGAAAACGGCAACCCCATCGATGGACTCTATTCGAGCTTTGGCGAAGTCCGCATGGCGTTCGACCACGGCAAAGTCCATCTACAAGCCCCGATCAAAGTCCGATATAATGACGAAATCGTCGATACAACCGTCGGCCGCGTCCTCATGAGCGAAGTGCTCCCAAAAGAGCTCTCCTTCGACATGATCAACCGCACCTTCTCGAAGAAGGCACTCGGAAATCTCATCGATTTGGCATACCGCTATGCCGGCGATAAGGGGACTGTACTCTTGGCCGATAGCATCCGCACTTTGGGCTATACGCAGGCGACGAAAGCCGGCGTCTCGATCAATATCCACGATATGATCATCCCCAAAGAAAAAGCGACGCTCCTCGAAGCCGCTCAAAACGAAGTCAATTCGATTACCGAGCAATACAACGACGGTCTCATCACCGACAAGGAACGCTACAACAAAGTCGTCGACATCTGGTCGCAAGTGACGACGAAGATTTCCGACGCCATGATGCACAACATCAAGACGCAGACGTTTACCGACAAATTGACGGGCAAAACCGTCGAAGGTCCGTCGTTCAACGCCGTCTTCATCATGGCCGACTCGGGTGCTCGTGGTAGCCAGCAACAGATTCGTCAGATCGCCGGTATGCGTGGTTTGATGGCAAAGCCCTCGGGCGAAATCATCGAGACCCCGATTCGCGCCAACTTCCGCGAAGGTCTCTCCGTTTTGCAGTACTTCATCTCGACGCACGGTGCCCGTAAAGGTCTCGCCGATACGGCTCTCAAAACGGCAAACTCCGGTTACCTCACACGCCGACTCGTCGACGTCGCCCAAGATACGATTATCTTCGAGCAAGACTGCGGTACGCTCGACGGCATCGAAATGACGTCGCTCGTCAAAGACGGCGAAGTCATCGAAGATTTGGGCGATCGCGTCTTGGGACGTGTCGCACTCTTCGATATCGTCGATAACGACGGCCAAATCATCGTGCCCGCCAATGGCGAAATCGACGAAGCCGCTGTCGATGCCATTCGTCACGCCGCCTTGCGCAGCGTCTACATCCGTTCGGGGCTCACGTGCCAAGCCGAACACGGCGTTTGCGCACTCTGCTACGGTCGCGACTTGGCGCGCGGTCGCCTCGTCAATCACGGCGAAGCCGTCGGTGTCATCGCCGCTCAGTCGATCGGCGAGCCCGGTACGCAGCTCACGATGCGTACATTCCACACCGGTGGTACGGCAAACGTCGAAGGCGCCGAATCGAGCTACGAAGCCAAAAACGAAGGTTTCGTCAAATTCCACATGCTCTCGTGCGTCGACGCCCTCGATGGCACGTTCGTCGTCATCAACCGAAACAGCGAAATGAGCATTCACGACCCCGACGGCCGCGAACGCGAGCGTTATCCGCTCCGTTACGGTGCTCGTTTGCGCGTCAAAGACGGCCAATCCGTCAAGAAGGGGCAACTCCTCGCCGAATGGGATGCCTTCGCAAACGTCATGATTTCTCAAGAAGGCGGTATCGTCAAATTTGAACAAATCATCGAGAATCAGACGATGCGAGAAGAATTCGATAAGACGACGGGCTTGTCGCGTAAGACGATTATCGAAACGAAAAACGCCGATCTCCTCCCGCGCATCGTCGTGCGCGACAAAGCGAACAAAAAAGTCCTCGCCGAATACCAAATGCCCGTCGACGCCATCTTGGTCGTCAACGACGGCGACGAAATCGGCCCCGGCCAAACGCTCGCCAAAATCCCACACGACGACACCAAATCGGGCGGTATCGTCGGCGGTCTTCCCCGCGTCGCAGAGCTCTTCGAAGCGCGCAAACCGAAAGAACTCGCCATCATCTCCGAAATCGAAGGTTTCGTCTCCTACGGCAAAGACACAAAGGGCAAACGACGCATTATCATCACGCCCGACGTCGGCGAGCCCAAAGAATACCTCATCCCCAAAGGCAAGTACATCATCGTCCACCCCGGCGACCGCGTGCAATCCGGCGACCTACTCATGGAAGGCGCCGCCAACCCGCACGACATTCTCGCCGTCAAAGGCCGAAAAGAACTCGCCAAATTCATGGTCGACGAAATCCAAGAAATCTACCGCACACAGGGCGTTCGCATTAACGACAAACACATCGAAGTCATCGTACGTCAGATGTTGCGCCGCTGCAAAATCACCCACGTCGGCGATTCCGATTTCCTCCTCGACGAACACGTCGACCGACACATGTTCGAGCGCATCAACGCCAAACTCATCGAAGCCGGCCGCGAACCCGCCGTCGCCGAAGACTTGCTCCTGGGCATCACCAAAGCATCTCTCTCGACCGAGTCGTTCATCGCCGCATCGGCTTTCCAAGAGACGACGCGCGTCCTGACCGAAGCCTCGATCGCCGGCCGCAAAGACGGCTTCTTTGGCCTCAAAGAAAACGTCATCATGGGGCGTCTCATCCCCGCAGGCACCGGCCTCGCCGCCTACCGATACCTCGACATGGTCGTCGAAAAAGAAAAAGAAAGTTAATCGCGTAGGGCGCCCTATCGCCACAGGCGATACGGGCACCCGCGCGGCTATGTGCTCGGGCTACGCCCTTGCGCGCATACGCCGCGCTTTTTTTCGCTACGCTATGGCCGCCGAGTGGCGGCCATACGCTCCGCGGCGCGGCTATGTGCTCGGGCTACGCCCTTGCGCGCATACGCCGCGCTTTTTTTCG
>ERZ1026772.353-NODE-353-length-34623-cov-6.691767_pt1 | contig 34623 bp, 21 predicted proteins | sample MGYA00380124_ERZ1026772 | MGnify/ENA primary metagenome ERZ1026772 (study PRJEB33269, sample SAMEA4719760) | human gut metagenome | biome: human-associated habitat; feature: organic feature; material: feces | place: Cameroon | collected 2013-10 ...
ACATAGGCGAGCCTTGGGGGGGAGCGGCGTATCGCGCAGCGATAGCCGCGAAAGCGAGCCGTATGGAGCGAGAGCGACATAGGCGAGCCTTGGGGGTGGAGCGGCGTATCGCGTAGCGATAGCCGCGAAAGCGAGCCGTATGGAGCGAGAGCGACATAGGCGAGCAGGTGAGCCGTATGGAGCGTTAGCGACATAGGCGAAGCAAACGCGCATTAGACATTTGAGTTATTATCGGTGGGATTTAGAAACGCCGCGTTGTCGTCTTGTTGTTTTTCATTGGCCAATTTTTTTGCTTCGCGTTCTTCGGCTTCGACTTCGCGCATTCCGCGGCGGAAGTTTCGGATGCCTTGTCCGATAGACGAGCCGAGTTGTGGGATTTTTGTGGCGCCGAATAAGAGAATCGCCAAACCGAGTACGAGTAATAATTCTTGTGGACCAACAGCAAATGCCAGTGCGTGCATAGAACCTCCTAAAAATCGCCCAAGCGCACGATTGTCTAGCACAATCCGATCCATTTCTCAAATAAGGCGTGTTATAAGGGGAATTTGGGCGTGTCGGCAAGGCCGCGGCGATGTCCGTCACGGCGTGTTTGGCACCGTTATTTCGAAGAGGAATTATGAGAGCAGTAGATTTAATTGAACTCAAGCGCGATGGCAAAGAAATCCCCGCTAGCGATCTCAAGGCATTTGTCAACGACGTGGTCAGTCGCAATGTCCCCGATTATCAAGCTGCCGCCTTTCTCATGGCCGTCTATTTTCAAGGTATGACAAACGACGAACTCGTCGCGTATACCGATGCCATGTTGCATAGTGGCGATACGCTCTCGCTCAAATCCCTCTCGGGCATGTATAAAGTCGACAAACACTCGACGGGTGGGGTTGGCGACAAAGTTTCGCTCACGCTCGCGCCGATGGTTGCCGCATGTGGCCCCGTGATTCCGATGATTTCGGGGCGTGGATTGGGGCACACGGGTGGCACGCTCGATAAGCTCGAATCGGTACCCGGTTATCGCGTCGATTTGAGCGAGGAAGAAATCGAAAGAGGCGTTCACGAATCGGGCTATGTGATTACGGGGCAGACGGGATCGCTCGTTCCTGCCGATAAGATTTTCTATGCTTTGCGCGATGTGACGGCAACCGTTCCATCGATAGAATTGATCGCCGCATCGATTATGAGCAAGAAGATGTCGGTTGGTCTCAATGGTCTCGTTCTCGACGTCAAAGTCGGTTCGGGGGCGTTTATGAAAACGCAAGATCGCGCACAGAGGCTTGCCGATACGATGATTGGAATCGGGCGCGCGATGGGTTGCGACGTGAGGGCTTGCATTACGAGCATGGACGAGCCACTCGGGCGAGCCGTTGGCAATGCCAATGAGTTTATCGAGGCGGTCGAAATGCTCAAGGGCAATGCTCCCGACGATTATGCAAAACTCGTCATGGCACTCGGCACCGAAATGTTGTCGATGGCGAAGAAGATTTCCAACGACGACGCTCGCGATGAACTCGATAAGGCGATTCGATCGGGCAAAGCGCTCGAACAATTGCGCAAGAATATCGCCGCCCAAGGCGGCGATGCTCGCGTCGTCGACGATTACGCGCTTTTGCCGTCGGTCGGCAATACGCATACGGTTTGCGCCGAAAAGGCTGGCTACGTGACTGCGTATAACTGCGAAGAAGTCGGCAAAGCCGGATGCATTCTCGGTGCAGGTCGCGAAGTTGCGGGCGCTCCAGTCGATCACGCCGTCGGGCTCGAAGTGTTGCACAAAATCGGCGATCGCGTCGAAAAAGGCGAGGCGTTGTTCAAAGTCGCCTATCGCGACGAAAACAAATGCGAAGCTGCATCGAAAATGCTCCTCGATGCCATTCAAATTGGCGATGAGAAGCCGCAGGCCAATTTGCTCATTCGCGATATTCGCCGTTAGTCATTGGATAACATCATCATACATAGAGCCAAGGGCGGGGAGGTGCATTCCTTTTTCCCCCAGTAGCCGTCTATGGCGTCAACTGGGGGCTACCGCCAGAACCCCTGCGAGGTTCATTTGGGTGGTGCATTCCTTTTTCCCCAGTAGCCGTCTACGGCGTCAACTGGGGGCTACCGCCAGAACCCCTACGAGGTTCATTTGGGTGGTGCATCGGCAATGCGCTTGCGGTGGGTGCACGGCGCTATATGTGTATATTGCTATTTATATTTGTTATGAATCATATTTATTATGAATAATGAATTATCGCTGCGCTTGCGGTGGGTGCGCGGCGTCGCGTGTCGATGGGAGTATATTTTTATGTAATTTATATGTATTGTTTGTTTGTATTAATTGTGTGATTTATATACATATAATGATTTGCATCGGCTATGCGCGGGCGCATGATGTAGGCGCGGCGCATAGCGATTGTGAGGCATCGAGATTACGAATGCATATAAAAAACATCGCCATTTTCGACGAAATTGGAATACTCGCGCAATTTAGGCAATACTTTATCTTTGACGACAGGAGCTTTTTTATTGAGTATACTGGCGAGCTCAAAGATATTGAATTGTGCTTGAGTGCAGAGTTGTTTTGCGATTTCGCAAACGCGAGTCATGGGTAGTCTGGGGTGGTCGGCGACGGGTCGAGCGATTTCCAATAGGATAGCTTGATCGGCATCTTCGTATCGCGGCAAATTGGTATGGCTTGCCGTGTGGGCTGTCGTGGCGACAGCGGGTGTTTCTTGGTCGCTGGCTTTTGTACGCGTTGCGCGTTTTTTGGGCGTTTTGCTTGCGCGCCCCGTCGTTTCGTCGTTTGGTTCGTTTTTGGCAGTGTTTCCGAGTGAGATATGCGACGGCGAAGGGATGGTGATGTCTTCGGCGAAGAGTAGATTTTGGACAGTCGATTTATGTGCATCGTTGCCGAGGGTATCGAAGAGGGATGCTTGATGCGAAGCTGCCGAATTCGATGGAGAGGAGGCGTGGCGGCTGGAACTGTGCGTCGTTTTGGCTTGCGCCTCGGTCGCTTTTGTGGTGGGGGAGGCGTTCAAGAGCCCCAGGGCTAGGAGTCGTTCACCTTCGTACAATTCTTCGGGCGAACGTTTGATAGGAGTGGTTCGTTTTTCGTATTTGTGTTGTTCGATGGGGTGTCCGTAGTTGCTCGTCTTTCGAGAGAGCGGTCGGACGGCATCGTCGATGATTTGTGGCAAGTGTACGGAGACTTTGCGTTGCATTTCGACGCTTGCTCGGGGCGAAGTTTGCGACCAATCGGCGATATCGTCGCCCAATCGCTTTTGTTGCCACAATGCTTTGACATCGTCTTGTGTGCAGTGGACGATTTTTCCTTCTATATAGAGGTAGCAGCCTTGATTCGTCTTCATGCCGAAAGAATCGCGCGTGGTATAGAGCGGAGCGGGAGCAAATTGCGAAGGAACGATATTGATGACGACGACGTTTTTATTGCGAATTTGCGAAGCAGTGATGAAAGAATTGTTTTGCGGGCAATCGCTAATGACATTTCGATCGTTAAAAGCTTTTAATAAATTTTTGATAGCATCTTCTGGATTTTGTACAGATTTAGCGAAGTATGAAACATCACTATCTTTTTCATATTTTCGCAAGCCCAAAACGATATAACCGCCCGAAGTATTGGCGAGAGCCGAGCAAGCCGACCAGATGTCGTGGCATGGTCGTGGACTCAAGATGGTGATGAGTGGTGCATCGGGTCGAATTTGTAGAGTTTCGCGAACTTCCGACTCGGGAATGTCGTTGTTTGAAGTCGAGAGAGCGTGTTCTGGAATGAGAGGGATTTGTGCGCGTCCGGCGTTTGGATTCGTTTGCTTAAAGACGCCATCGGATCGTTCGATGCCATCGGGGTCGATGAAGGCGGGTGGAATGATATTAAACGAAGATCGGGTATCGCTTCGTCGAGTCGAAGGTTTATTGATATAGACGGCTTTGTGCGTCGTCGACGATTGCGAGAATCGTCGGTTGTCGTCGCTCGATTGAGCGGGATTCATCGTCGAGGATCGGAGAGATCGTAGTTGTTGAGACGATTGGGACAAATCGGGGGAGCGCGAGAAGCCCGGAGTGGAACGCTTCATGGCGTAGAGATCGTAGGCGCTGAGTCGTTCGGGTGTCTTTTTTGTAGGTTCTTGTTTTGCGTTTGTGGGTTCGACTTTTTCGTGGATCCCAGAGGCGCGCATAGCGCGTCGCAACATAATCGCCTCGCGGCTGTCGCGCGGTCGTTTATCGATGATGGATTCGTCTTGACGCGGAGCGACATCGAATATGTCGGCGACTTTTGCTTCGTATTCATCCGAGAGCAATGTATAATATATCGTGCCACTGTCGACATCGCGTTGTATGACATTGGCTTTGACGAGCAATGTACAAAAACGTATGATATCGGCGAGTTTAATCCCAGTCGTTTGACTAATTGTCACGAGTGCCGTCGGTTTGGAACATTCCAGTACAGATAAAATTTTAAGCGTCGATTCATAATCGCCCGTTGCATTCTGAGATGCCATGTAAACTCCATTTACCAAGCAGTGCGGTATACGATATCGGGACAATCACCCGCGTCATCGAACCTGGGCACTTCAAGTGCACTCCCCCTTGTGAAATACATCTTGACGTGCTTGTACGACGTATGCCCGTGCTTTTAACCCGTATATTGTTTAAAAGCTACAAGCAAGATACGTCGATTCTAAGTTAGCACCTGCCGATGGCATTGGCAACAAATAATTTTACAAAAAGCGATTCATGCCCGATATCATGAGATGTGTTGAGTTTTGCGTAGATTTTGTCGTTCGAAACGTTGTTTGACTTCGAAGCAGAAATCGTCGAGCACGGATTCTGGGAGCGGATCGCCGTTAAAGGCTAGGTTGATGGCCAGCAGACCTTCGTTTTCGGCGATGTGATAGAACTGGCTTTCGGCAACTTTTCCGGGCATGCATTCCAGGGGCATGACGCTCACGACGCCTTGGACTTCGCCTTGTTTATAGGCGTGTAGAGGTGTTCCAATCGTGAGAATTTCTTCGCCGACGAGGTCTTTTCGCAAGTATTTTGCAGCATCGTCGAGGATATGGTGCACGTCGTGTCGGCTTTGCCAGTGTAGAGCCTTTTGCATTGGGGCATGAATCGATCGGATGATATGTCGCACGAATTCCGAAATGGCGACGCCAGCCATATTGTGCGACGTCTTGAGAATCTCTCGATTGATGATATCGGCGTATTCGATCCACTCGGAGAAGTGGGCAAAGAGGACGCGAACGCCGCGTTTTTCCATGGCATCGATGATGTCGTCGTTGGCAAAGGGATCGTTTCTGACGTAGATTTCGCCCGTGACGCAGACGGTTGGGATTTGTCGATCGGATTTGATGCGGGCAAAGGCTTGGGCGGCGCGTTGAATGACTTTTGTCATGCCGAATAGGGAACCAGTGAGGATTTCTTTGGCGGCGTATGGAATCGACAAGCTGGGATGGGGGAGGTTTTCGAGGCATTCGACGAGTTCGGCATGGGCTTTTCGATAGATTTCGTCGGCGGCGCCTTTTTTGGTCTCGACGGGGCGGACGTCGTAGAGCCCAGCCATGAGCGTATCGCAAGCGATGAATCCCGTATAAATGGCGATGAATGTGAGCAATGGCACGCCTTCGGAGTAATCGGTATCGCAGAGCGACCAAGTTTTGACGCGATCGTCGAGTTTGAGTTGTTTGAGCACGATTTTATCGAGCAGGTTGTAGCACCCGAGTCGGCATGGGCCGTTAGAACGCGGCATGAAAAAGACGATTTTTTCGTTGGGATCGGCGTTTTGCACGTATTCCAGGAGGGATCCGAGCGTGATGAGAGCGGGGAGGCACTCTTTGCCCGACGTATGTCGGCGCCCGATTTGGAGCGTTTTTCGGGTTGGGCGCGGTAGCATCATGCATTTGACGCCGATATTTCGGAATCCGGCGGCGCATATTTCGGCATTATCGCTCATGGGTGGGATGAGGATGATGGCGTTTTGTTTTCGCGCGTCGCGGATTGGCGTATTGCATTGTTCGAGCGTATGGAGGTCGTTGTAATCGGTCGAGAAGGGCAATGCTTCGTATTCGGCGATGCAGTGGAGAAAAGCTTCGATTCGGGTTTTGGTGCCGGCATCGCCCGAGTGCCCATCGGTTTCGATAATCGTGTAGGGTTTTCCCTGCATGATGAATTGGAAAAAGTGAAGATTGAAACTGTCGGGTCCGCAACCGTAATTGCTGCACCAAATGGCGTATTGATGGGGCGTTTTTCGTATTTGCGTTGCGGCACGGAGATTGAGTTGTCCGTAGCTCCAATAGACATTTGTATAAATCGGTTCGTCGTCGTCGATGGGGTAGCAATCGACGGGGATAGCCATAGCGCCTTGAGATTTGAGAAGTGCGGGGACGTTGCTATTGAGCGCATTGTTGTGAATCGTATAATTGCGCCCCAAGACGATGACCGTGGGGAGAGAATGTTGTGCGGCAAAGGCCAGGGCACGTCGTCCCATTTCGATGAGTTGGCGGTCGAATTGCTCTTGAGTTTTTTTGGCGGCTTTGAAGGCTCGCGAAAAACGAGCATCGTCGACGCCGAGCGTTTGGGCAAGGCTTCGGCACGAGGCGGCAAATTCGAGGCTTTCGAGATTGCCCGTGCCCAAGTCGATGACGGGCGAGAGAATGCGCCCGTTTTTAATGCCGAGATCGTGTCGAAGCAAATCGGGCGACGATTGTACGATGGGGCAGATGGCCGATGTTTCTTCGTTAGCGGCACTTTTTCCGCATCGCATCATGGGCCAGAAGAGGTATTTGCACGACGAGGCCGCCATTTTCGAGGCTACGCCGTGATAATGTTGCATGGGGGCGCAGAATCGCACATTGCTTTCGTCGAGCCCTTTGTGCAAATCGCCGAGCGTGCCACCCGAGAAGGCGACGATATCGAAGCCGCATTCGTATAGGAATGACGAAAAGAAGGGGAAAAACGTCTTGAGTTGGAATTCTTCGCTGATGGCGATCGTCGGATTGCCGCGTTTTGGGAGCGCTGCGATCAAATCGTCGACGGCTTGTTTGCGTTCGGCAAATGGATCGGGGGTGAAGTTTGGGAGTTTTTTGATCGAAATGCCTTTATCCCACAGCGAGCACGCCCCGCCCCATGTGAATTGGAGCTTTTTGCCGTCGAGGTCGACGACGATTTTATCGATTCGGCATTTGTTGCCCGAACCGCCGCATCCCTTATTGGAAGCGCAAATAAACGTATGGCGAGAGGAGAGTTTTGCGGCGAGGAAATCGTTGAGATTGCATGGGGATGTGTTGTGAATGGCTTTTCGAGCGAGTCGCGCGATGCCGAAAGCCCCGATATTGCCGGGGTTTGGTGGGATGATGACTTCGGCTTGTGTTTGTCGCACGACGGCGGCGGCTAGTGCAGGCGATTGGAACGGCATGCCTTGACAGAAGACGGTATGGCCGACGCTTCGATTGCCTTTGACGCGATAGAAGTAATTGAGCACGACGGAATCGTATATTCCGGCTAAGATTTCGGGTGTGGAGACGCCCGAGGCGATGGCTTCTTCGATGACTTGAGCCATGAATACCGAGCAATGTTGACCGAGGCTGACGCCGTGATCGGCCGATAGAGCGAGGTCGGACAAATCGGTCAGCGATTGTGCTTCGCGGAATTTTCGGCCTTGTTCTTCGATGAAAGATCCGGTGCCCGCCGAGCATGCTTCGTTCATGGCGGCATCGACGATGCGTCCTTCCGAGAGGCGAATGTATTTGGCATCTTGGCCGCCGATTTCGAAGATGGTGTCGACGTTTGGATCGACCGACCGCGCGCCTTCGGCGTGTGCGGCGATTTCGTTGATGATGTAGACGTTTTGAGCGCCAAAACACGACGATAGCATGGAACCGACGATTTCGCGCCCCGACCCGGTGACGCCAAAGGCGACGACGCGCGAGAGGCGCGCGGGCGATTGCAAAAAGTGCTCGACGAGTTGTTGGGCGGCTTTGACGGGGTTGCCGTTGGTGCGCAAATAATCTTGCCAAACGATGTCGTCGAGCGGGTTATCGCTTGCGTCGGCGACGATGGCGACGGCTTTTGAACCGGTCGACCCGATGTCGAAGCCCAAATAGACTTCTGTGTCGCTCGATATATGCGATCGTTCTTTGGGCGGATCGCATCGTTTGACTTTAGAGAGGTAGTTTTTGAGCGGTGGGACGGCATCGAATCGCTTGATATTGTCGCGTTTGATGAGGTTTTGGGTATCGAGGCAGATTTCGTCGGCGCCGAATTCGCTTGCCAGGAGAGCGCATCCGGCGGCGTCGATATAGAATTGTGAAAAATCGTTCGACTCGAGCAAATGGAGATCGTGATTTTGGCAATACGATTTGAAATTGTTGCGAATGCGCTTGGAACGTGTGACGCCACCGGTGAGTACGACGTCTTTGGGGCAAAGAACGGGCTTGATGAGCGCTTGGACGTTATCGCAGATGGCATCGTATACGCCCGCAATGATATTGGGCTGTGGCTCGCCACGATTCGCCAAATGCGTCATATCGGTTTTGAGAATGACGGGGCATCGACCCGACATTTGGCACGGCGTGTCGATGTCGTCGCATAGGGCGTCGGCTTGCGGGAGCGTGTAGCCGAATCGTTCGATGAGCTGACGCAGGAAGTTGCCCGTGCCTTGCGAGCAACGCGAATTTTCGCGCATCAAATCGGCGCCGTTTGGGCGCTTTTCGAGCACGCTAAAGCCGTTACAGCCGATGCTGATGCATGTGATGGGTTTGTCGCCGTAGAGATAGGCGAGGCCGCGTTTTTGGACGGCTTGTGCGGGATAATTTTTGAGTTTGATGAGGTTGGCAAAACGCCCACAAACGGCGATGCCGTCGACGTCGAGGCGTTTGAGCGTGGAGAGAATCGACGAGATGGCGTTTTGCATGGCCTTGTGATGGACGATAGTATCGAATGTGTCGATTTTCTCGGTTTTCGTATCGTAGATGGCGTATTTTATCGTTTCGGCACCGATATCAATGCCTGCGTATTTCATGGGATTGACCTTTTTATTTTGTAGTGAGCGCCGGAGGAGGCCGTCACAAGGATGATGGCGCTTGCGCTTGGATATGTAGCGCGTGCGAATATGAGCGCGATGGCAGTCGCACGACCGGCGGCTCTTTAGATGATTTTTTCGCATTTGTCATGCAATCATCCATAGACGAGCTTTGCAACGGCCATTCATCGCGCTTGCAGCAGTTTTTGACGACGGCAACAGCGGCTTTAGCCGCACTCCGAGCTCGTATGGAGCGATAGCGACATAGAGCGCGAGAGCCCGTATTGCCGCAGGCAATAGGGCGATAGCGGAGCGTATTGGCCGCTTGCGGGCAATAGCGTAGCTGCAGGCGTCCCGTATCGGCTTTGCCGATAGGGCGCCCCCCGAGCTCGTATGGAGCGATAGCGACATAGAGCGCGCCCAAGAGCCCGTATTGCAGCAGGCAATAGGGCGATAGCGGAGCGTATTGGCCGCTTGCGGGCAATAGCGTAGCTGCAGGCGTCCCGTATCGGCTTTGCCGATAGGGCGCCCCCAAAAAAAAGCTCGTATGGAGCGATAGCGACATAGAGCGCGCCCCCCAAAAAAGCTCGTATGGAGCGATAGCGACATAGATCGCGCTAAAAAAGCGGCAAAAAGCGCGGAGAGGCAAAAAAAACTTGCATAAGGCGTCGTGCGTGGGTATAGAGCGTGGCGGCGGCGGTTTGTCGTTGCGGTGGTTTTGCACTGCTTTTCGTAAGCGAAAGTGGCGAAATTGGTAGACGCGCAGGATTCAGGTTCCTGTTCCCGGTTTGGGTGTATGGGTTCGACTCCCTTCTTTCGCATTTGCCCGGTTTGGACCGGGTTTTTTTGTCCCAATGGCGCGTAGTGCGCGGGGCATCGCGGATTGTCGCGGTTGGGCGTGTTTCCGAAAGGAAACCTAGTGGAAGAGGGCTTCCGGCGCCTGTGCAGGATTTCGTTTGCAGAGTCGGCGGGATCGGTTGAGCTACATAGTTGCGCACAGGGGTTGGGTGTGCGGAGCGTAGCGAAATGTTGAGCATAGAGGGAATAGAGCGCCTTGTGGAGCCGGTGTTTGAGCAGCTTGGGCTCGTGTTGCACGGGGCGGAGTTGCGCCGCGAGGGGCGAGCTTTGGTGTTGCGTTTTGTCGTCGACAAGGGCGACAAGGGTGCGACGGGGGCGAGCGTGACGGTCGATGAATTGGCACGTGCGAGCGAAGAAGTCGGTGCGTTGCTCGACTTAGAGAACCCGATCGACGATCGCTATCGCTTGACGATCGAGAGCCCGGGGATAGAACGCGAGTTGTCGAATTGGCGGCAAATGCGCTATGCGGTGGGTGAACGCGTTCGGGTCGTGACGCGTGGTGAGGAGTCGAGAGTCGTCGAAGGCGATTTGACGTGTGCCGATGACGAATCGCGACGTATCGATGTTTTGACCGACGCGGGCGCGGAATCGCTTGATTTTGCCGATGTCAAATCGGCGCGAACGGTCTATTTGTGGGAAAATGAGACCGGGCAAAAGCGCAAGTTTTAGTTTGACGCGCACATTTGCCGTTTGCGTATGCTTGAAGTGCGCATGCATTCCGTCGTCGACGCATGTTTTTTATCGTTGACGTACGTTTTTGTATTGACAAATTGAGATAAGTACATAAGGGCAGGCACAGATAGTGCGTTGCCGCATCGATATCTAAGGAGAAAAGTTCGTGGATCTGAAACTGAGCGATGTCATTAAGCAGGTTGGAAATGAAAAGGGCGTGAAGCAGTCTGTTTTGATCGAGACGCTCGAAGTCGCCATCTCGACGGCGGCCAAGCGCGTCTTTGGGCAGCAACGCGAAATCGAGGCGTATTACAATGCGGAAAACGATGAAATAGAATTGTTTCAAATTTTGCGCGTCTGCGAGAGCGTCGATAATCCGTATCGCGACATGACACTTCAAGATGCCGAAGATTACGGTTTTAGCGACGTTTCGTTGGGCGACGAATTGTTGATTCAAATCTTTTATCGCCCCGAAGATGCGTTCCGTGCCAAGGAGCAAGACAAGAATTATGGCGAGCTTTTGAACCTCGAGAGTGCGCGCATGACGTTTGGCCGCATTGCGGCACAGACGGCGAAGCAAGTCATCTTGCAGCGCATGCGCGAGGCCGAGCAGAACTTGATCTACGAGCAATACAAAGATCGCAAAGGTCAGCTCATTACGGGTATCGTGCGCCGTATCGAGAAAGAAGACGGTTCGATTATCGTCGATTTGGATCGCGCCGAGGCGGTGTTGCCCAAGCGCGAGCAGTCGTCGCGCGAATCGTATCACCAAGGCGACCGCATCGAAGCGTATGTCAAGAACGTGCAACGCAGCAGTCGCGATCCGCAAATCGTGCTCAGCCGTACCGATCCGTCGCTCGTCATTCGTTTGTTCGAACAAGTCGTGCCCGAAATCGACGAAGGCATCGTCCAGCTCGTCCGCGTGGCGCGACAGCCCGGTATGCGCACGAAAGTCGCCGTTTATTCGAGTCAGACAGATGTCGACCCGGTTGGCGCTTGCGTCGGGATGCGTGGTCAGCGAGTCCAAGCCGTCGTCCAAGAATTGCGCGGCGAAAAAATCGACATCGTTCCGTTCCACAACGAATCGGCTCGATTCGTGTGCAGTGCCATTAGCCCGGCCGAAGTTTCCAAAGTTCTCATCGACGAGGCGACGACATCGATGGAGCTCATCGTTCCCGATGAACAGCTTTCGCTCGCCATTGGGCGCGGCGGTCAAAACGTCCGCCTCGCGGCTCAGCTCACGGGCTGGAACCTTGACATCATCAGCGAATCGCGTTTGAACGAAATCATGCTCGAGGCGCGTCGCGCACTCGTGTCGCACGGCATCGAAAACGAATCGCTCATCGATACGCTCTTTACACTCGGATACAACCGCTTGGAACACATCGCTCGCGTCGATCCGCTCGAATTGGCGCAGATCCCGGGCTTTGGCATGGATAACGCCGAACGCATCGTCGCCGTGGCTCAAGACATCTTGGCAGAGACGCGCAAAGCTCGCAATAGCCGCGAAATGGAAGAACAGAGCCGTAGCGATATCAAGACGTATTTGGGCTTGACCGATCACCAAGCGAAACAATTCTACGAAGCCGGCTACCACAGCCTCGGCATGCTCTTCATGGAAAGCGATGCCCAACGCCTCGATGCGAAGACGGGTATCGGTCGCAATAAATCGCCCGAAGTCATCGACGACCTCACGACGATCGCCATCAACCACGAAGTCTATACCGAGCAGGAATTGGCACAGGCTCGCGATATCTTCAACCGATGTTTGCTCGAAATCCCCAATGCCACACTTCAGCAGGCCTATAACTGCGTCGTCGAAGAATTGGGCGAGCGCATCTTCCCGTGCGAAGAGGAAGAAGACGACGATATCGAGACGGCAGAACCCGAAGCTCGCGATGCCAACGCCGCCGATGCCGAAGCAAGCGAATCGGAAGGTAGCGAATCGTAGAATGGTAAATCCCGAATGAAAAACGACTGCTGCACGATATTACGATATCGTTGCGAAAGTTGGGCGAAGTTCGGGAATGTGATGAAATTCTCGAATTGTGTTCGGTGATTGCGCGATATTTCGATATCGTTGCGAAAGCTGGGCGAGGTTCGGGGATGTGATGAAATTCTCGAATTGGGTTCGGTGGTTGCACGATATTTCGATATCGTTGCGAAAGTTGGGCGAGGTTCGGGGATGTGATGAAATTCTCGAATTGGGTTCGGCGATTGCACGATATTTCGATATTGTTGCGAAAGTTGGGCGAAGTTCGGGAATGTGATGAGATTCTCGAATGGAATTCGACGGGCGCGAATCGTTGGCAATGGGCACGAAAGCGAGTTGGATATCATTTGAGAAGGGAAGTTTTAGCGACGTGACGATAGAAGAGAAAAAGAGAGAAGACGAGAAGACGCCGCAGCGTCGTTGTCTTTGTTGCCGAGGCAATGGCAAGAAAGTCGATTTGTTGCGCTTCGTCGTCGTCGATGGCGTGATATGCTTCGATTTGCGCAAGAAGCTCCCTGGGCGCGGTTATTACGTTTGCGCTCAGCGGCATTGCATCGAAAAAGCGTTTGCGAATGGATTTAAGCGAGTGTTAAAGCGGGATCCGTCGAGTTTGGGCAGCGATGCCGAGGCGTTTATTGCATCGGTCGTATTGCCAGGTCTTCGCAAACGTTATACGGAGCTATTGCAATCGGGGTATGCGAGCCGCCAGTTGCTCATCGGTTCCGATAGCGTCGAAGAGGCGGCGAAATCCGATGCGTTGGGTTGTTATATCTTGGCGACCGACGCTTCCGAATCGACGAAAAAGAAGTATCGCCTCAATGCCCAGCGCAAAGGCTTGCCGTGTGTGGGTCTCTTCGATCGCGCGTTCTATGGGCAATTGTTTGGCAAATCCGATAAAGTCGTCTTAGGATGGCTTCGCGGTTCGCTTTGCGAATCGTTCATGCCCATCGAAGCGGCAATTCGCCGACTCGAAGGGATACGAGAAGATAATGAAATGGCCTCCGATGAGGGGGAAGGTTAGATAAAGGCGCGGCGCTCGATTCGCATCTACCAATGGTAGCGTCGAGGTAGATGTCGATCGGCGACAAAGGTGTGAAACAGATCTCCAATCCCCTCATTCGATAGGCTGGGAGACGATTTGACGCAGTAAGGGCTCAGAGAGAGAGAGCATGGCGAAATTGACAAAAGTCACAGAATTGGCGGCATCTTTGAACATGGATGCGCAACAGTTGTTTGAGCAGATCAATGCTCTAGGGCTTGGTTTTACGGTAAAGTCGAAGTCGAGCGGTTTGAATGAAGATCAAATCCTGGCCATTAAACAAGCGTTAGCGGCAAAGCGTCAAAATCGCAGTACGACGGCAATCGATGCGAAATCGCAATCGAAGGCGACGAGCGGAACGGTCCGCATTCGCCGTCGTCGAGGAGGCGATGCCGAATCGAGCGATTCGGCGGCGAGCGAAGCCAAAACCGAGGCGGCGCCCTTGAATGCGCCCGTCGCGGCGACCGAAACAAAAGCCGCCGAAAAAGACGATGTAGTGGCAAAAGCGGCAAAAGACGAAGCCAAAGCCGGCGATGCGAAAGTTGCCGAAGCGGTTTCCGCTGGGGCAAAAGCCGAAACGAGCGAATCGACGGCTGCCGAAGCCCAAGTCGAAACGACGGCGAATGCTACGACAGAAGCGACGAGCGATAAATCCGATAAAGCCGATAAAGCCGACGCTTCCGAAGGCTCCGACAATGATAAAGTCGAGGCCGCGCAAGCCGAGGCGGTGGCCAATGCACGAGATACAGCCGATGTCAAAGAGGCAAAAGCCGTAGAAGCGACCGGCGCCAAAGAGGCATCGAAAGTCGAGGCGGCCGAGAAATCGGAATCGGCAAAAGACGTGGCGAAGTCTGAAAAAGACAAAAAGGCCGCTAAAAAAGCAGAAAAAGAAAAGAAGAAAAAAGAGCAACTCATCGAGCTCGCGCCGAAATTCGAAAAATCGGTCGGTCTTTCGTTCGGATCGTCGAGTTTTGCCGATCAAGTTCCCGAATCGTATGCATCGGAGACCGAAGAAGTTGCCGAAGTCGTCGAGGAAGAAGACGATAAATCGACGATGACGACCGACGAAGAGGCAAATCGTCGCACAAAACAGGCTCGCAAAGCCCCTGCACAAGCCCACGAGAGCGACGAAATCGGCCTCGATGGCGACGACGAAGACGAGGAAGCTGCGCGATCGACGCATAAAAAATCGGCGCGTCCGTCGAATATCACCGGCACGATCGATCCGGCGCTCATTCGCGCCATGCTCGTCAAAGACAACAAGAAGTTCGGCAACGGTTCGAACGATAAGAACAATCGCAAACCCGCCGGCCGCACCGTCGTCAATTCGAGCCAGTTCTATGGCGGTCAAAACGCCAATGCAAACAAGAACAACGCTAATCACAGCGGCACGAACTTCAAAAAAGTCAAGCGCAATAAGCAGACGCCTGCCGAGCGCGCCGCCGCCCATCCGCAAGCCTCGGAGCACAAACGCGTACTCAAGATTGCCGATTCGATTTCGGTCGGATCGCTCGCCAATGACCTCGGCGTCAAAGCCAACGAAGTCATTCGCTTCTTGATGAAAGAACTCGGCATGATGGTCACGGTCAATCAGACCGTCGACGTCGAAACGGCCGAACTCGTCGCCGCCGAATACGGCTTCACCGTTCAAGATATCAGCTTTAACGAAGAGTCGTTTACGTCGTCGAAAGCCGACAAACCCGAAGATATGGAACTTCGCGCCCCGATCGTCACGGTCATGGGCCACGTCGATCACGGCAAGACGAGCCTCTTAGACGCCATCCGCGAATCGCGCGTCACGGCGACCGAAGCCGGCGGCATTACACAACACATCGGTGCATCGACGATTCAGACCCCGACGGGCAAAGTCGTCTTCCTCGATACCCCGGGCCACGAAGCGTTTACCGCCTTGCGAGCTCGCGGTTCAAAAGTCACCGACTTAGTCGTTCTCGTCGTCGCCGCCGACGACGGCGTCATGCCGCAAACCGTCGAAGCCATCAACCACGCCAAAGCGGCCGGCGTCCCCATCATCGTCGCCATCAATAAGATCGATAAGCCCGGTGCAAACCCCGAACGCGTCCGCCAAGCCCTGACCGAATACGAACTCATCCCCGAAGAATGGGGCGGTTCGACCATCTTCAAAGAAGTATCGGCCAAACGCGGCGATGGCGTCGCCGAGCTCCTCGAACTCATCCAATTGCAGTCCGAAGTGCTCGAACTCAAGGCAAACCCCGACAAACCCGCACGCGGCTTCATCCTCGAAGCCTACAAAGATACGCGCCGCGGCACCGTCGCCTCGATCCTCGTCCAAGAGGGCACGCTGCACATCAACGACATCCTCGTCAGCGGCAGCTGCTACGGCAAAGTCAAGAGCATGGTCGACGACAGCGGCAAGACGATTCGCGAAGCCGAACCCTCGACGCCCGTCGAAATCACCGGCCTCTCCGACGTTCCCGACGCAGGCGAGCCGTTCTTCGTCGCCGAATCCGAAAAGATTGCCAAAGAATTCACGACGCAAATCAAAGAGCGCAAGCGCAATGCCGAACTCTCGTCGCGCAAATTCGATCCATGGGCGCAGTTCAAAGAGAATAAAACCCTCAACGTCATCATCAAAGCCGACGTCCAAGGATCGCTCGAAGCGCTCACCAAATCGCTCGGCGCCCTCTCGACCGAAGACGTCGAACTCAACATCGTCCACGCCGCCGTCGGTGGGGCCACCGAAAACGACGTCCAACTCGCCATTGCCTCCAATGCCATCATCGTCGGCTTCAACACGCGCCCCGATGCTCGCGCCGCCGACATCGCCAAACGCGAAGGCGTCGTCATGGAATCGTTCTCGGTCATCTACGACATCATCGACTATGTCAAAGACGCCATGAGCGGCCTCCTCGACCCCATCATCGGCGAAAACGTCCTCGGTCACACCGAAATCCGCAACACATTCAACGTCCCCAAAGTCGGCACCATCGCCGGCGGCTACGTCACCGACGGCCTCATCCGTCGCGGCGCCAAATGCCGCCTGCTGCGCAACGGCAAAATCATCTACGATTCAAAGATTGCATCGCTCAAACGTTTCAAAGACGATGCAAAAGAAGTTCGTAGCGGCTTTGAATGCGGCTTCTCGATCGAGAACTACAACGATGTCAAAGTCGGCGATGTCGTCGAAGTCTACGAAGTCACCGAGACGAAGCAGGCATTGTAATTCATCGCCCCACGCACTCAAAAGCGCATCTCAAACGATATGAGGTGCGCTTTTTTTTGTCTTTGCCAACGGCTTGATTTAATAAAAATGTTTATACATCTCTGTATATAAAATTGTTTATATAATAACACTTTCCATTGTCATTTTATATACAAAATAAATATCACAAATCAATGTCAATATGATTTGTTCGGCATCTATTGCCCCTAGCGGGGGCAATACGATGCCGACTCCGCCTATTGCCCGCCTGGCGGGGGCAATACGGCTCCGTGCTGCGCCTATTGCCCCGTGGGGGCAATACGGCTCCGTGCTGCGCTTATTGCCCCGTGGGGGCAATACGGCTCCGTGCTCCGCCTATTGCCCCGTGGGGGCAATACGGCTCCGCGCCCGCCAACGGCGGGCATGGTGGTAGCGTGCCGCGATGCGAATGATTACTTTTTGCTATGGCGTAGCCATTCCATGGCATTGATGAGGAATGTTTTGTTATCGAGTTCTTTATAACCGGCATTTTTTAATTGAATGCCCAAGAAATTCGTCCCGTCGCCCGTGATCGACGAATCGCCGACGGCAATGATGCGTCCCTTTTCGTATTCGATGGCGATGGCATAATCGAGTTTGCTGTTATCTGTGACGAGTATCGATTTGGCGATGTCGTGATTGTGAATGTCGAACGCCGTGCCAGCATACGATCCCGTCTTTTTGACGTCTTTGACGATATCGGCAATGGCGTTGGCATTGGGGACCGCCGTTTCGTTGCTCATTTGTGTGATATCTTTGACCGAGAATCCCCATGGGTTTTCGGTCAGCGATTTGGCATTGGGCAGTTGCGCGAGCAAGTCGTTGATAGCCTTTACCGCATCGACGCCGTTGCCATCGCGATCGGCGCCCGTGTGGTCGGCAAACAACATGAGACTGCCACCATCTTTGACGAATTCATAGAGGGCTTTGATCTCGTCGGGTGTGTATTTAACACTCGGTTCGACGCTGACGACGATATTGTAATTCGTCAAGTCTTGTGGTTTTGTCGAATCTTTATAAGTAAAGGATCGATCTTGAGGTAGCGTTTCGACGATGAAATGCCCTGAATCGAGCAAGTCTTTGCCCCACGACGAAAGCGATCCGTGCCAGTCGTCTTCTTTGGCGGGTTTACTCGGGAAAGGATGTCGTCCGGTGACGTCGACAATCCAATCGACGGCGCCAGCGATTTGGTGGTGCGCATTGTCGAAGAGGACGCGCGCGCGCCCGTTGAGATCGCACGGGCTGCCGGCGTGCAAGCAATCGGGATCGTCGCAATCGGCGAGTGTGTCGCCATCGTTGTCGATGCCGTCGGTACATTCGTCGCCCAATTCCCATTTCGGAGCTTCGTTTGTGCAAACGGTGACGCGCCAGTTTTTAAAGCACGACGGATCTTTGCAATCGATGAGATCGTTTTTAACATTGCTCATGCCTTTGGGCATGCTCGATGCCGTTGGATTGTCGATGCCATCGGAACACGATGTGTCGTTGTTTTCGAGAGATTGACAAACTTGTACGATAGGCGAGGTGAGGCAGCTATGGCTTTTGCAATCGATCCATGTTGCGGGTTTTCCATTTTTATCGACGGTATTAAAATTGTTGAGTCCATCGGAGCAGAGCGCATCGGTTTGTTCGGAATCTCGATAAGGCGCTTGCAAACCGAGGTCGCTTGCCGCGCAAAACGTCGTCGATATCTTGCAATGATTTGAACACCCGAGTCTGCCAAAAGGCTTGTTCGGATCGACAATTGCACACGTTGCGCCACCGAAATCTTCGCCATCGCATTCTTCATCGGCATCTTTTATGCCGTTATGATTACAAGTCGTACACTTTGAAATATCAATGGTGCACGTTTTTGTACATCCGAGCGTTCCCGTGCTTCCCGTTTTCAAGTCGGAGCAAGTGAGGTTTTCGATCCCTGCATTGCCATCGCATTCCTCGCCCTTTTCCAAAATCCCATTACCGCAGACGCTCGACGAATCTGAATCGTCACACGCCGTGATAAACATTGCGCTTATACACATACAAAACAATACTTTCTTCATCACGAACTCCCGTTCTTTGAATAAATGCAACAATGTACGACTGCATAATTGCTACAATATTCATTTATTGTCTGGGCCTCGCACCCATTGGATCCTTTTCATAGGCGAAATGATCGCTATGTGTCAAACAATAATGCGAAAAAAGTGTCGATTTGTGTCGAGAAAGATATGTGAGTGGTTGTTGGTGTTACAATGTGCGACATGTATATCTTCTATCGTTATAGCAAGGAATAGATGTTGCCGAGGCAAAGATGTAACGACTTGGCAGCGAACGCGAATCGATCGGTCAATCGCATAATTACTTGACAACGATGTGGCTTTAGAGTAGAGGGCGCGTTGCCCCTTTGGGAGCAGTGCGCTTGGTGCGAAGCCCCGTGCCAGTGCTTGCTCGCCGTGGTTTATGGGGGGCGTTGAATTTCAGCCGAAAGGAGAAAGGTTTTGGAAAGCAAATCACGTGATTTAGGGCCGTTACAAGTTGCCGTCGAAGGTTCGAACCTCGGTCGTGCCATCAATCAACTCAAGCGCCACATGGCGCGCGAAGGCGTGATGAAAGAACTCAAGCGTCGTCGTCACTACGAAAAACCGAGCATCATTCGCAAGCGCAAACAAAAAGAAGCCGCGCGTCGTCGTCGTAAAGAGGCGCGTCGTCGTGCCCGTTTCGTGTAATGCATGACTAAACCTCGGTCGCGATGCAGATGTTTGAGCATTGCAGACTTTGGATATTGGGCGACGCCAAGGCGTCGCCTTTTTTGTTTCCGATTTGAGCGAACTCGCCTTGGGTTGCTAGTGCTTGACGATGCGCTCGATTTTGCATTTGTGTATTTTTTCGTCGCCGTCTTTATCGTAAGAAATCCCCGCAATGACGATATCCCCGCGATAGTGTTCGAATGCGGCAGTGTATTGTCGATTTTTGATTTGATCGATAGCAGTTTGAGCGCATTTGTTCCATTTGAGTTCGACGAGTATGGCAGGCAGGCGGCGGTCGGGGAGTGGAATGAGGGCAATATCGACGAATCCCTTCCCCGATGGGAGTTCGCGGAAGACGAAGAAATCTTTTCGCGCCGTGTAACACGCATACATGACGGCGCAAGCGAGTGCGTTTTCTGAATTATAAGTCAGTATACTCGCTATATCACGATGGATCGCATCGAGCGTTTGCGCCACGGTCTTTTCGTCGTTTGATATCATTGCATCGATAAATCGAATCGAGGCTTCGATCGAGTGGATGATTTCGTGCCAATGGCTGACATTTGCAGCGTATTGGAGTGCAAATCGCACTTCTTCGTTTGGAATGCACCCCGTTTGATGACTTGGATCGTAGGTGATGTAGCCCAAGTGTGCGAGGGCGGTCATGATGGCGTCGATAGAGTCGGGGGCATCGAACATGTTTGCAAAGTTGACGATATTAAAATGTATAGATGCGCCTGCAATGAGTTGAGTTACGGTTTGTCGCAAACCTGCGATATCCATTTGAATGTATCTTTTAATTGGTTCAAAAGCGCCTGTTTCGTTCCAATATCCGATGATATTGCGGAAAGCAATCGCTTTGATGACGGAGTTTGGATTATACATGTATTGATCTTGATATAAATAGCCGTCATACCATCGTTTCATTTCATCGTAATTCATTTCATATTTTTTGCATAGCGATTTGACTTCGCTTTCTGTAAATCCATAGAATTGTCCGATTGGATAAGTGTTGAAAACTGTATATTCATAAAAATTGTTGAGAGGAGATTCGGATGTAAAACGCCGAATGGGCAAGACGCCAGTCATATAGGCAAGTGCGATATAATCTTTTGCATAGGGACCTTTGAAAAGAGAACGCAAAAAGTCGATCCACATCAATATAGCATGTTCGTTGTCTTGATCCATGCGATAGATGGCATGCCATTCGTCGAGTATGATGACAAACTTTGTTTGCGTATGTTCATGGATTTGCGCCAACATTTCTTGAATGGTGTGACAGTTTTGGGTTTCGTTTGGCCATAGGTTTTTCAATTCAAACCCGATCTTTTCTTGGAGATAGGCGACGAAATCGTCGCCATGGGTCACATTGCTGCGTTGTTCTTGGACATCGAAAAAGATGACGGGATATCGATTGAGATGCGTTTCGTAACTCGGATCGCGAGCAATGTCGAGGTTGGCGAAGAGATCGCGAGAGTTGCAGGCACGATTGTAATAGGCCGCGATCATTTGTGCAGCGAGGGTTTTTCCGAATCGACGGGGGCGCGTGATGCACAAGAAACGCTGTTCGGAATCGATATTGGCGTTTAAGTGGGCGATGAGACCCGATTTGTCGACATATTGTATCGTGCCAGATAGTGCAGATTTAAACCCCGAGTTGCTTCGATCGATATAGAGTCCCATGGCGCCTCCTTGAATTGGGTGCGCTGTGCGCGATTGTCGCGCACGGCGTCGGGGATATTGTAGCGAAAAGCTCGGAAAAGCGCGAGTTTGGATGACAAATCTGTCGCAGAACTGGGCCAGGTCATGCTTGTGCGGAGGCGTATGCGCGCAACCGCCCCCCAAACGCGGGGGCGGTGAGCACATAGCCGGAGCAAGCGCGGCGTATGGAGCGCAAGCGAGTAGCCGCGCACGAGGGGGCGTATTGCGCGTTGCGCAATAGCCCCCAAGCGGAGGCGTATGCGCGCAACCGCCCCCCAATCGCGGGGGCGGTGAGCACATAGCCGCAGCCACGGGCGTATTGCCGCAAGGCAAAAGCCCGTGACCCAAGAAACGCATTTATCGATGTTCATATCATTATATATGTGCGCATATCATTTTATATATGTCACAAAAGTGTGTTTTACACAGATATGCGCGGTGGCGATGTGTGGATAAAATGCGAGTTTGGGCAGGTTGTTTGTATAATATGCGGTTTGCAGTGTTAGTTTTCGAAGAATTCGGTGCTGCCGCAGTCGCGACATTGCGTGCGGCGTTTGATCGAGAGGGCGCCGCAACGGCGGCAACGTTTGAATAGAGGGTCGATGGGCTCTTGGTCGAGAGGGTGGTTGGGTTTGGGGCGGATGTCGAGTGCTGCGACGCCGAGGGCTGTGCGTAGGAGTGGGAGGTCGGTGTAGAGTGTGGGTGCGACGGTGGCGAAGAGCGTTGCGATGTTGCTTTTGTGCGTTTTGTAGTATGCATTGGCTTCGTCGGTTCGGCCGAGTAGTTCGAATATTATTGCGGTGCAGAGGACGATTGGTGGATTTTCTCTAAATTCAGCGGGGATTTCGTGAATGGCGTCGAGTGCGCTTTTTGGGTCGTCGATGGCGAGGAATACGCGTGGTTTGATGAGTAGGGCGTCGATTTGTTGCGACGGCGTGTGCGTTTTTTGTGCGATGGAGGCTTGTTCGAGCGCGGCGCCGAGGTGGTGGATGCCGAGGTAGGCTTTGGCTAAGAGCAGGGGGAGGCGTGGGTCGTTAGGGGCGGATTTTTGTGCCGTTTTGAGGTCGTCGATGGCGTTTTGGGGTGCGTCGTCGATCGACAATTCGGCGCGTTGTATGCGCAGATTGGGGTCGTCGGGGGCGGCATCGATGAGTTTATCGAGTTGTGCGCGTTTGTCGCCTTGAGAGGCGGAATCGTTGGCGACGACGAGGCTTAGCCTGGTGAAGACGTCGTTTGCGCAGGTGTTGGTGGGATCGATGGCGGTGGCGGTTTGAGCGTCTTGTAGGGCGTTTTGTGCGAATCCTTGGGCTTCGCGCAGAAGTGCACGTTGGCAGAAGGCTGTGGCGGCGTCGGGATCGGCGAGTGAGATTTGTTCGAGGAGCTTGGTGGCTTCGTCGGTTTTTCCGAGGAGTCGTAGTGCTTTGGCGTGGAGCGCGCGGATTTCTGGGGCATCGCCTTGAGCTTCGTATTTTTCGATTGCTTCGAGGGCGGCTTTTGGATTGTCGTCGACGATTTGTTCGATTTTCTTCATAAACGATGGGATCGACTCGCGGATGACGCCGCGATCGCTGAGTCCGTCGATGGCTTTTCGGCAGAGTTTTGCGATAGGCGTATCTTTATAGTTGCGCTCGAGGATTTCGAGTTGCGTGCCTACGTCGGGTGTTTCGAGAAAAGCCAAGCCTTGGACGACGCCTTCGCGCGTGGCGTCGTTGGCCTCGTCGAAGTAGGTCTTTGTGATGGCTTTCATGGCGTCGGTGGCGTTAGGATAGGTGAGCACGAGGAGAATGGCGTATATTCGACGTTCCATGTCGGAGGTCGATTTTTGGAAATACTCGCCGATGCGTTCGGCGGTGAGGGGATCCATGTATTGCGCGAGTGCCTGACCGATTTTGATGGCGACGTCGCCGTTGAGTTCGAGTCGGAGGGCGCCGATGTCTTGATAGAATTTGATGGCGACGCGGTTTGTATTATCGGCCGTCGCAAAGACGAGTTCGGGTGCGCCTTTTGGATCGGCGGGCTGTTGGCGCGCGAATCCTTGCGATTGGAGGAGCTGGGCGATGAGTCCGAGCTCTTGTTGGGGCATCTGCGATGCGATGAGAAGAACGGTTGGTTTAGAATTCGAACCCAATGGATTGTCCATGATTTGACCTCGGCAAAATGCATCGACCGAATGCGAAGATTTGGTACAAATGCGATAATTGGCACAAATGCGATAATCGGAGAAATATCGTGAAATTTCTCCACGAAACACCGATCGAATTTGAACGCCAACGGCGAATTGTCAAGGGGCAAAGTTTGGGCAAAGGTGTTGTGGCGAGCGAGGAACGTTGGGATGGCGGGCGATGGCAATGGTGGAGACTCGGTGGAATCGCCGCGTTGTGGAATAGTCGGAGGGGTGTGTTGCGTTAGTGAAACTGGGGGCAATGGCGCCGTAGTTTCATGTCGGGTGAAAATCGGTCGAGCGAAGCGATGGATAAAATACGCGTGATACTTGCCAAAAAAGCGAATTGGCATTAGGAAAGAGCGCCTTTTTGTGTGGCGTGTTTTTGCGGGTGAACGGATGAAAGCGAAGGGTCAAGGGTTTTACATATTCTGCGTACTGGCGGTTGTTCTGATAGGGATGATCGCATGGGGTATTGTGTCGATATGGGACGCAGACGACGACCCTGCAGAACCGTCGGGATCGACGCCGCAGGCGATGGATGTCGAAAAAGTGGTGCCCGTGCCTGTGCCGACGTCTCCGGCGCCAAAAGTCGCCCCGAAGCGCGATGTCGCCGACGATACGAAGCTCGTCGAGGCTCTTCGCGATGGCGGTTTGCCGACTCAAGAAATGGGCGAGCATGGATCGCTCGAAGGTGCGCTGGTGACGAACACGCCGATGAAATTGACGCAGTCGCAGTACAACTATTTGCCCGATTCTCCGCTTTTAGAGTTTACCGACGACATGATTTGGAAGAGTGGCGAGAATACGTACACCGTCAAAAAAGATGCGATTTCGATTCAGGCTCGCCATATCCAAGAGGCATCGATAGCCTTGAGCGTGTCGCCGCGCGTGGAATGGGAAAAGACGACCGGATATCGCTTAGTCGAAATCCCCGATAAATCGCTGTTTTCGAAGCTAGGAATGGTATCGGGCGATATCATCGTTTCGATCAATGGTGCGATGCCCGACATGGAACCGATGGCTTTGATGTTCGTCAATATGGTGGCGGGCAAGCGCGGTGCGAGTACGATAGTCGTCGAACATCGCGGCGTGCAGCGCACGATAGAATTGCGGGCGGCGGAGTAGCGCATGGAATCACGAATACGATTAGCGGTAACGATAACGATAGTTGCGCTCATCATTGGCGTGGCGCTCATGGCAGCGAAATCCGTGGGCAATGTCATTGCACGCAAAATCGTCGATGTTACGCCGTTTGAATTGTCGAGCGTTGGCAACGAAATAGAGGCGGAATCGCCGGTAGCCGATGACGACGGAAGCGATGTCTTGATCTACAACCGCAATTTGTTCAATCAGCACAACGAAGAAGGCGAAACCGAAGAAGTCAAAGCCGAAGAGACGACGCCCGAAGAGCCCGAAGTTTTGGAAGAAATCGCGGGCGATGGTACACGTCCGGTTTTGACCGACTTGCGCATGCTTTTGCACGGAACGCAAGTGGCGAGCGATCCGACGTATTCGCTTGCGATGCTCATGCCGCTCGACGGTGGCAACGATGCTCGCATGATGTATTTGTCGGAGGGTAGCGATGTGATGGGCGAGGCGCGTATCATTAAGATAGTGCGCAATCGCGTGTATATGGTTCGCACGACGCAGGGCGATAGGATCGAGTATATCGATACGCGAACGACCGAAGAAGATTTGGCCGAGGCGAAGAAGGCATTTGAGAAGTATGCCGAAAAGGAAAAAGCCGCCGAACAGCGCGCCAAAGACGCGCAAGCCGCCGCCGACAAGGCGAAAATTGCCGATGCCGGAAGTGGCGAAATCGTCCGAAAAATCGGTGCCGATACGTATGAAGTTTCGCGCGAGGTCGTCGAGGCCATACGAAAGAATCCGAATTCGCTCAAGAATTCGTCGAAATACGGCGCGATGCCAAAAGTTCAGCCCGTCTATAAAGGTGGCAATATCGGTGGTTTCCGCTTGCTCGGGATCGAAAGCGATTCGGTCTATGCGCAACTCGGGCTCAAATCGGGCGATACGATCATCGACGTCAATGGGCAAACGATCGACGGCCCGCAAAAGGCGATGGCGCTCGTCGATGCACTCAAGCCCGATCAAAATGTGTCGATGAAGATCAATCGTGCGGGTCAGGAAAAGACGCTCACGTTCCAGTTTAAGTAAGAGACTTTGAAATCCATTCGCCTAGGCGATGAAGAAGATACAGCGCGATAAAAGAGATAGAAAGCGATGCATAAAATGTTGAGAAGATTCACAATCATGGCGGCAGTAGCGGTCAGCACCTTGCTTTTGAGTCCGTTTCAGAGCAAATCATTTGCCCAAGACGACGACTCCGAAGCGCAGCTCGTTCAGCCCAATCATCGGCGATCGCAACCCGGTGTCGTCAAGCGCACGGCGCCCGCGAGCGATGAGACAGCCGACGACGGCGATGATGCAGCAGCCGACGATTCCAAAAAACCAGGCGTCGGCGTCGAAGGTGGTGTGATCTTCGGGGAATCCCTCGATTTTGAACAAAACTTCGGTTCGGATTTCGGCGTCAAAACGAGTCCGAAAAACATCAAAATAACGCTCGATTTCCGCGATGCAGAGCTGAGCGATGTCGTCAAATTGATGAGCGCTCAGACGGGGCGCAATTTCATCGTCGCCGATTCGCTACGCGCTGGGAAAAAGATAACGATCATCAGCCCCAACCCCGTGAGCCAAGCCGAGGCGTATCAGGCATTCTTGTCGGCTCTCCACATGAATGGGCTTACCGTCGTCCAAAACGGCAAATTCTACAAGATCATCGAGCTCAACAACGGCGTCAAAGAGCCGATTACGGCGACGTATGGCGAAGCGACGATCCCCAAAAACGACGCCCTCGTCACCCATATTGCAACGGTGAAATACGTCGACGTCTCGCAGATCAAAACGGTTCTCGATCAACTCAAAACGGCGAATGGATCTATCATCGAATACGCGGCTGCCAACTCCCTCATCATCACCGATACGGGGAATTCGGTCAATCGCATGCTCAAGTTCATCGAAAAGATGGATACCGACAGTAGCGACAGCGAGAAAGTTTGGGTTTATCCGGTGCAATATGCTTCGGTCACCGATCTCGAAAAGCTCCTCGGGCAAGTGTTTCAGACGACGGGTGGAAATCGAAACCGCAATAATAACAACCGCAATAATGCCAATGGCGATGCCAATAACGATATGCGCGTGAGCCAGATCGTCGGCGATGAACGCACCAATAAACTCATCATCGTCGCCGATGAACGAAGCTACGAAAAGATGAAGCGCCTCATCCTCAAATTAGACGTCGAAATCCCCGATTCGGGCAAGATCAACGTCGTCCATTTGCAGAACTCCGAAGCCAACGAGATTTATACGGCACTCAACCAGATTATCTCGGATTTGACGTCGAAAAATGGCTCGAATCGCAGCAATAACAATGCGAATAACAGCCAGCGCACGCTCCAAGGCGAAGATATTAGCGTCGTCGCTAGCGAATCGACAAACGATCTCATCGTCGTAGCGAGTCCGCGCGATTTCTTGGCGATTAAAAACGTCATCAAAGAATTAGATCGTCCACGTCGCCAAGTCTTCGTCGAGGCTGCGATTATGGAAGTCAGCCTCGAGCGATCGCGATCGCTCGGGATTGCCATGCACGGAGGCAATATCTTCGATACGGGGTCGGGCGATGGGTATTATGCCGGTCGCACCGAGCTCAATTCGCTCCAAAGTCTTTCGCCTGCGGCGATGTTCCTCGGATCGGGGAGCACTCCGGGCTTTCTCATGGCTCTGGCAGGTCCATCGGTCGAAATCGCCGGGCTCAGCATCCCCAGTATCGGCGCCGTCGTCAACGCGCTACAAACGAATACCGATGTCAACGTCCTCTCGACGCCGACCATACTCACGCTCGACAATCAAGAAGCCGAAATCAGCGTCGGTGAACGCATTCCCTATGTGACGAGCTCGACGTCGAATTATTCGTCACTCCTCAATGGCTTGGCCGGCGGCGATACGTCGGCAAACGCCCTGGGGAGCCTCCTATCGGGCTATGGCACGACGATCGAACGCGTCGACGTCGCTTTGACGCTCAAGATCAAACCGCAAATCAACGAAGGTGGCACGGTTCGGCTCGATATCGAAGAGGAAATCGAAGAAGTCAAACCCGGTGGTTCCGATATCGGCGGCCCGTCGACGCGAATGAGAAACCTCAAAACGGTCGTCGTCGTGCCCGATCAACAAACTGTCGTATTGGGCGGCTTGGTGCGCGATTCCGAATCGCAATCCGTCTCTAAAGTGCCTCTATTGGGCGATATCCCCGTCTTGGGCTATTTGTTCCGATCGACCGAAAAGACGATTCAAAAGCAAAATCTCTTGCTCATGCTCACGCCCTATATCATCGAATCGAGTGCCGACCTCGATAAGATTAGCAAGCGAAAACAAGAAGAACGCGATGAATTCGTCTCCTTCTTCGGACGCAAAGACATCAACTACGTCAGAAGTGTCAATTACGACAAAAAACACGGGCTCTTGGAAGACATTCGCCAATCGATCGACAGTCGAGAAAGCGAGCTCAACGCCATTCGCGAAGCGCAAAATATCGTCGAATTCAACGGCGATGACGATGGCATCGATTTGCCCGATGGATTTAGCGACGGATACGCCTCGACGACGGCGACGGGGGCTGGCGCAACGAACAATGCGCGTTCCAATACCCGTCAGGCGCCGCCTCGCGGCCCCGGCGGTCGCGGTCCGCGACCGAGCGGCAATTAGTCAACGCTTATATTCTGCCCATAGATCTCTATTCTATCCATAGAACGAATCGAGGAATGCGATGTTTGGATCTAAACGCCTAGGCGAAATACTCGTCAGTCACGGAGTCGTTACTCCGCAACAGATAGCTGAATGCCTTGAATTTCAAGCATCTGCACCCGATAGACGATTGGGCGAAATCTTAGTCGAGCGCGAATGCGCCAAAGACATCGACGTTCTGCGAGCTCTCGGGCTCCAATTCGGCATGGAAGTCCGCGAGTCGTTCGATCTCGAAGCCGTCGATATGACGCTTTCGAAAGATTATAACTACGCCGTCGCCATGCGCGAGCTCATCATGCCATTCGAAGCTCGAAACGGCTTTGTGCTCACGGCTATCGTCGATCCACTCAACCTCGATGGGCTCGACGTCATCCGCGTCATGACGGAAATGGAACCCGTCCCGGTCCTCGCTCCGCGCGATGTCGTCAAAAAACTCATCGCTGGTATCTTCGACAAACGCGGCGACCTCGCCAATATGGCCGAAAACCTCGATACGCAAAAACCTGCGGGCGAAGAAGAAGAAGCCGAAAAAATTGAAGATATCCTCAATCGAGCTGCCAGCGACGACGAGGGCCCGATTATCCAGCTCATGAACATGGTCTTCCAGCAAGCCATGCGCGAGCGAGCCTCCGATATCCATATCGAAGCCGCCGAAGATCGCGTCATCTTCCGATTCCGCGTCGATGGCGTGCTCAAAGAAATCGCCAGTGCACCTAAGCGATTCCACAGCGCCATCGTCGTCCGCGTCAAGATCATGAGCAGTCTCAATATCGCCGAAAAACGCATCCCACAAGACGGTCGAATCCGCTTCAAAATCGCCGGTCGCGATATCGACGTCCGCGTCGCCACCGCTCCCGCCGTCTACGGCGAGCGCATCACCATGCGTATCCTCGATCAACAAGCCATTTTGCTCGATCTCAAAGACTTGGGCTTCAACGAACGGCATTATCGCGTCATTACCCATGCGATTACACAACCTCACGGCATCGTCCTCGTCACAGGACCTACGGGATCGGGAAAATCGACGACGCTCTACGCTTGCCTCAACCGCATCAATACCCCCGACAAAAACATCCTCACCGTCGAAGACCCCGTCGAATACCAACTCGCCGGAATCAGCCAAATGGCGGTCAATGCCAAAATCGGGCTCACATTCGCCAGCGGCTTGCGTAGCTATTTGCGTCACGACCCCGACGTCATCATGGTCGGCGAAATCCGCGATCAAGAAACGGCCGATATCGCCATCCAAGCCGCTCTCACCGGCCACTTGGTCTTTTCGACGCTACATACAAACGACGCTGCCGGCGCCTTCACGCGACTCATCGATATGGGCGTCGAGCCTTTCCTCGTCAGCTCATCGCTCGAACTCGCCATGGCTCAACGACTCGTCCGACGCCTCTGCCCCCTGTGCAAACTACCCTACGAGCCTTCGCCCGAAGAACTCGCCGAAATCGGCATCACACGCCAGCAAATCGATCGCGTCGGCGGTGTCCTCTATAAGCCATGCGGTTGCAAAGAATGCAATAATTCCGGATACAAAGGCCGAACGGCTATCTACGAAATGATGGTCATCAACGATGCGATTCGCCGCTACGTCATGCAACGCGCCGACGCCGCGACGATTAAACGCGAAGCCGAATCTAACGGCATGACCAGTCTTCGCGCCGACGGCATCGATAAAGTTTTGGCCGGTATATCGAGTATCCCTGAAATCCTACGCGTCACGCAAGATACGTCGGATTAACCAATCCCCCTGGTATTTCCCTCCAAATCCAACGCGTCACGCGAGATACGTCGGATTAACCAATCCCCCCGGTATTTCCCTCCAAATCCAACGCGTCACGCGAGATACGTCGGATTAACCAATCCCCCAGTATTTCCCTCCAAATCCAACGCGTCGCGCGAGATACGTCGGATTAACCAATCCCCCCAGTATTTCCCTCCAAATCCAACGCGTCACGCAAGATACGTCGGATTAAACGATTTTAGCGGTGAGGACGAAATCTCATGCCACTCTACGAATATAAAGGCTTAAATGCGGCGGGTAAGACCGTCAAAGGCACGAAAGATGCGCCCAATAAGGCGGCTTTGCGCGAAGTCTTGAGCAAGGGCGGCATCTACCTCAGCGAAGTCAACGAAAAAACGGGTGCCAAAGCCGCCGACTCGCAAAAAAGCGCCGTCCGAATCAAAATCGGATCGGGCGTCTCGAAACAAGATATCAAAGACTTCACGAGCCAATTCTGCACACTACAAAAAGCCGCAATCCCACTCGTCGAAAGCCTCAGCGCCCTTGCCGACCAAGCCGAAAACGAAACGCTCAAAACAGCCCTCACCGATATCAAGTCGAAAGTCAGCGAAGGTTCGAGCCTCGCCAACGCCATGGGCGACTACCCAAAACTCTTCGATACCCTCTACATCAGCATGATCCGCGCCGGCGAATCGTCGGGTAGCCTCGATATCGTCCTCGAACGACTCACCGCCTTCCTCGAGAGCCAACTGCGCATCCGTTCGAAAGTCATCAGCGCCATGGTCTACCCGATCATCATGATCGTCATCGGCGTCTTGCTCATGGTCGTTCTCATGGTCTTCATCGTCCCGCGCGTCACGAAGATGTTCGAACACCAGCGAAAAGAGCTCCCATTTATCACGAAAATCCTCCTCTGGACCTCCGATTTCGTCTCCAACTTCTGGTGGCTCATCGCCGCCGTCTGCATCGGCATCGGCTACTTATTCAAAAAATGGGTCTCAACCGAAAAAGGCCGCAGAATCTGGGACACATTCCTCCTCAAAATCCCCATCATCGGCGGCGTCATGCGCATGGTCTCGCTCTCTCGCTTCGCCAAAACTCTCTCCACTCTACTCGCTAGCGGCGTCCCGCTCCTCAAAGCACTCGACATCGTCAAATCCATCGTCGGCAACGTCGTCCTCGGCAAAGTCGTCGAAACCGCACACGAAAGCATCCGCGAAGGCGACACCCTAGCCGCTCCACTCAAACGCTCAGGCGAATTCCCCCCACTCATGACGCACATGATAAGCGTTGGCGAACGCGCAGGCCGCCTCGAAGAAATGCTCAACTCCGTCGCCGATAACTACGAAGGGCAAGTCTCCGTGCGCATCGAAGCCATGACCTCCATGCTCGAACCCCTCATGATCGTCGTCATGGGCGGCACCATCGGCTTCGTCGTCTTCGCCATCATGCTACCCATCATGCAGCTCAGCGACGGCTTCGGCTAAACTCTGCGACATGCGAGTTTGGCGAGTTTGGCGAGTTTTGCGGGCAGCGATTGCCCTTTGGGCAATTCGCTCGCCCAGCGCCCTATTTCGCTATCGCTCAATACGGGCTCTTTATCGCCCTATTTCGCTATCGCTCAATACGGGCTCTGGGCGCGGCTATGTGCTCGGGCTGGGGCCCTTGCGCGCATACGCCGCGCCTGCGCTTCGCTTTGCATGAGCCATGCATAGGTCTAAAGTCCCCATGCCCCCAATAAAAATAGCGGAATATTGAGCACGAATCGTTCATTTATGCTAATAAGGGCTCGCGACGCAATATTGGCGTTGAGTTTCGAACCAAATGGAGAACGAATTTATGGCAATAAAATGGATAGAACGCGTCTTCGCGGCGCAAAAATCGCCTGCTCTGCGCAAAGGCATGACGCTCATCGAAATCATGATCGTCGTCACGCTGATGGTCGCCATTATGGGGCTTGTCGGCTACAACGTCATGGGTGCTACCGATCGCGCAAATAACGGCCTCGCCGAAACACAGCTCAAGAGCCTCAAAGGCAATTGCGAAGCCTATCGACTCTACTACAAAAAATTCCCCGAGCGCCTCGAAGACCTCGTCAACACCCCCGATAACCGCAAGATCATCGACGAAGTACCCGACGATCCATGGGGTAATCCCTACAATTTCGAAAAGACGGGTAACAAGATCAAACTCTATTCTAGCGGCGCCGATGGCCTCCCCAACACCGACGACGATATCGTCGTAAACGTAGGCTAGCCAAATTAACCTCCCCCCAATGCGACAACGCACTAGGGGAATGCAAATGGCGCCCCAAACGGGCGCCATTTCTGTATATGGCTTAGAAGCCCATACCGCCCATACCACCCATGCCGCCGCCGGCGGGCATGGCAGGTGCTTTGTCGTCTTTGGGCAATTCGGCGATCATGGCATCAGTCGTGAGCAAGAGCCCAGCAATGCTCGCCGCATATTGCAACGCACTACGCGTCACTTTCGCCGGATCGATGACGCCAGCCGTCAAGAGGTCTTCATACGTATCGGTTGCGGCATTGTAGCCAAAGCCGTCTTTGCCTTCGCGGACTTTTTGGACGACGATCGAACCGTCGACGCCTGCATTTTCGGCGATTTGGCGAATCGGCTCTTCGATAGCACGGCGCACGATATCGACGCTGAACTGCTCATCGGCAGGCAATTTGAGCCCATCGAGTGCTTTTTGAGCGCGAACGAGTGCAACGCCACCACCGGGAACAATGCCCTCTTCGATAGCGGCACGCGTCGCGTTGAGTGCATCTTCAACGCGAGCTTTTTTCTCTTTCATTTCGACTTCGGTTGCGGCACCGACTTGCACGACGGCAACGCCACCGACGAGTTTGGCAAGGCGTTCTTGTAACTTTTCGCGATCGTAATCCGATTTCGATTCCTCGATGGCGGCGCGAATTTGGTTGACACGAGCTTGAATGGCTTCGGCTTTACCCGCACCATTGACGATCGTCGTATTGTCTTTGTCGATGTTGACGCGTTCCGCCTCGCCCAACATGTCGATCGTCGCATCTTCGAGCTTCATACCCAAATCGGCGGTGATGAGCGTGCCACCCGTCAATGCGGCGATGTCTTCCATCATGGCTTTGCGTCGATCGCCAAACCCCGGAGCCTTGACGGCTGCGACTTGGAGCGCACCGCGCATACGGTTGACGACGAGCGTCGCCAGAGCTTCGTTTTCGACGTCTTCGGCAATGATCACGAGCGGACGGCTCGCACCTGCCACTTTTTCGAGAATCGGCAAAAGCTCGTTCATGCTCGAAATCTTCTTGTCGTAGAGCAAGACTTTCGGTTTGTCGAATTCGACGGTCATGCGGTCGGCATTCGTCACGAAATACGGCGACAAATAGCCACGGTCGAATTGCATACCTTCGACGACTTTGAGCTCGGTTTCGAGACCTTTCGCCTCTTCGACGGTGATGACGCCATCTTTGCCGACTTCCGTCATGGCTCGCGCCAAAATTTCACCAACCGTGCGGTCGGCATTGGCCGAAATCGTCCCGACTTGTTCGATTTCTTGCTCCGATTGCGTCGGACGAGCCAATTTCTTGAGCTCTGCGACGACGGCTTCGACCGATTTATCGATGCCGCGTTTGATGCTCATCGGGCTCTGGCCTGCGATGACGAATTTCACGCCCTCGCGGAAGATGGCTTGCGCCAAAACAGTCGCCGTCGTCGTGCCATCGCCGGCAATGTCGTTCGTCTTCGACGCCACTTCGCGCACCATTTGCGCACCCATGTTCTCAAATTTGTCTTCGAGCTCGACTTCTTTGGCAACCGTGACGCCGTCTTTCGTAATGAGCGGTGCTCCATAAGCCTTCTGGATGACGACGTTGCGCCCCTTGGGACCCAGCGTAACTTTGACCGCGTCGGCAATTTGATTCACGCCACGGAGGACTTTTTTACGCGCCTGTTCGTCAAAAATAATTTCTTTTGCAGCCATATTTCTACTCCTCTAACGATATAGATTAATCTAAAATGCCCAAGATATCGCTTTCTTTCAGTATCATGTGATCGACGCCATCGACTTTGATTTCGGTGCCTGCATACTTGCCAAACAACACGCGGTCGCCTTCCTTGACCTCGGGTGCCACACGCGATCCATCGTCGAGGCGCTTGCCCAACCCAACGGCTACCACGATGCCCTCTAACGGCTTCTCTTTCGCCGTATCGGGAATGATGATGCCACCAGCACTGCGCGTTTCGCTTTCGACGCGTTTGACGAGGACTCTGTCTTGTAAGGGACGAACTTTCATGATGATAACTCCTAAAAATCGTGAAAAAAGCACGCCGCATCGAGCCCACTCGCATTGGCGTGCCAAACGGTCGCATCACGTTAAACCCCAACGACACACAGTCAAGCCACGACACCAACTTTTTTTCGCACGCTCCGCCGACCGCTGTCGTTGTCGTACCCCCACGCAAACACTTTACTCCTTCACGGACACAGCGCGTTTCGACGCCGTCCCAATATCGAAAGCAGCGCGTTGAGAGAACGATAGGGCGAACGGTTGGCTGCTTTTTTTAGTCGCGTTCTTGGATACGGCATCGGTATGCGTTATAATTGGCGATGTGATGAATGTTAGGGAAACTCTGAACAATGAGCCTTTTGCTCAAATTCCCCCTGCGTGACCCA